>MPMD02348257.1_pt1 | contig 62621 bp, 36 predicted proteins | sample 1617291 | NCBI WGS metagenome assembly MPMD02 (sample SAMN05944810, study PRJNA350692) | marine metagenome | biome: marine; feature: ODZ; material: water; isolation source: 120 m water sample filtered on 30 um supor filter | place: Pacific Ocean | collected 2012-04-09 | depth 120m m | reverse complement strand
CACCCCCAGCTTCGTTCCGACTCCACCCAGGCCCTGCGCACTGCTGATCCCAAAAGAGATGCTGCAGGGGGACCCGACGCCGAACTCGCACGCCGTCACCCCCGGTTCATCCGTCTCCACATCCCGGATGACCACGGCTCCCGGCGCGACGTTCTCGTACCAGGCCGAGGATTCAACCGGATCGGGGACGGTCGAGGTTTCAACGGGATCCGATTGGCTGCAGCCGCCCGCAAGGAGGGCGAGCTCCAGTCCAAGGATGGTCGCGACGAGGGTTCGGGTGTTCAGGGTCATGCTTTCTTCTCCTCGTGCGACTTGCACAATCTGGGGCACGTGCGGGGAACGAGTTCGATTGGAATCGGGCCACCTTGGAGTCTAGCAGGGGCCGTGTATAGAGGGGCGGCGATCGGGGGTCTGTCCGGTTACTCCTCGGAGCGCAGGGCTTGGATCAGTCGCAGGGACTGGATCCTGTGCTCATTGAACTTCTCAAAAATAGCCCCCCAAGCCATGGCGAACCACACGAGATTCCTATCTTCCCCAAGAGACCACAAAGACTCTCTATCTATATCGAGGATGATATCCAAGAAAGCCCAAGCAAGGATGAGGGACATAAGAATCCACATCATCAATCTCATCCTTCGGTGCTCTTTTAAATTCTGCTCGAGAACTGCCGGGTGTTTGTAGCACCCGGCCAGCACGTCCTCATGCCCTCGGATCATATGTCTCAGTATCCCCGACATCCGTTCGCTCCTTCCTTCAAGCCTCCCGGGACGATCGAATGAAAGAACCATGGCACCCGGGTTCGGCCCTGGTTCTCGAGGCATGCTACTCGATACCCGTCACCGTGAAGTCGTCGACCTCGGCGCGATCGCCCTTGCCCTTGGAGTAGGAGATCAACCTCATGGTCAGGGCCGGGTTGCCCAAGGCACCTGGGGCAAGGTCGTGACTGTAGGGCGCCCAGCCATGCTTCTCGCTCAGGCCTCTTTCCCCTGCTCAGCACCCCTTTGTACCCTCTAGCCCCCCCGTGCAAGCTGTGCGGCGCATCCCCTCGAAGTGCCCACCTGGTCCGGACCTGCGGGGAGCGCCCATGATCGAGACCGAACGACTGCGCTGTGAACCCGTTACCGCATCCCATGCGAGTGCGATGTTCGAGGTGCTCGCGGACGAGCGCATCTACCGCTACCTCCCGTCGGATCCGCCCGAGTCGGTCGAGGCCCTGCGGAAACGCTACGAGTTCCTCAGCAGCGGCAGGAGCCCCGACGGCCACCCCGCCCCCGTCCCGCCCACACTGACGTACCACAAGGAAGGGCGGACGGCTGACGGATCCGGCGAGAGAAGACAACCATGAGCCTCTCCTCCTTCTGCATCATCTTGGGCGTCTGGGAGATCGTGTTTGGACTCCCCATGCTCGTTCGACCTGCGGCGACCATTCGCTGGCTCCGGGACACGCTCGAAGACCACACGACGATGAGACTGATCGGCTTCTCCTTCCTCGTCATCTCGGTGCTCGTGCTGAGCGAGGGTGCCCGGGTCGGAGGCGATGGCCCCGGACTGGTGCGCCTCTTGGCGTGGGGGACCGGGGGCAAGTGCCTTGTCATCTGCTGGTGGCCGAGGCAATTCACCGGCATGACGGACCGGTGGTTCCCCAATGCGACTGTGGCTCGGTGCGTGGGGCTGCTCGCGACCGCATTCGGGGTGTGGCTGCTGGATCTCAGCGGCTCGATCTAGGGCACAAACCCAAACGCGCGCGGCAGAACCCAGCCCCTCAAGGCCAGCGAGGCACGCCGTTCACCGAATACGAAAGAGGTGATCTTCGGTCCGGATGATGAGCCCATCTTCAACAATGGCCGGCGTGGCCATGCACAGCTCTCCGAGGCTGTTCGTCCCGAGGATCTCGAACTTGGGGCCCGCCCGAATGACGAAGGTGTCGCCATCTTCGCTCTGGCAGAACACCTTGCCGTCATAGGCCCACAAGGAGGAGGTGAACGCACTGGCCGCCTCTGCGATGCGCTGCTTGCCGTAGATCTCCTCACCCGTCAGAGCATCAAAGCACGCCATGAAACCCTGGTCGTAGAGCACGTACAGGCGCCCGTCATAGAGAACGGGTGAGGGGTTGTACGGCCCAGCCTTCTTCTGACACCAGGCGATGAACTCGTTCTGGGTCTCGGCTCCCTCAAGGGAAATATCTCCTTGGGCTCCGGGACGGATCGCAAACACGGGCTTGCGACGATCTCCCACGTACCCGGAGGTCACGTAGACCATTCCGTGCGCCGCAAATGGAGTCGGAATCGTGATCGATGACATACCCCCCAGCTCCCAGAGCGGTTTACCGTCGAGTCCGTAGCTACGGACCCTGCCCGTGCCAGGGGTGACGATCTCGGTGCGCTTGTCGTTCTCCCAGATGAATGGGGTGGCCCAGTTCGACTTCTCGTCACGCACCACGCGCCAGATCTCTTCACCCGTCTTGCAGTCCAGGGCCACCAGGAACGATTCTTCCTCGTTGTCGTTGACGAGGTAGATCCGGCCATCGTGCAGCGCTGGCGAGGCCGCGGTCCCCCACCCGTAGCGCGTCGGCACGCTCTTCCATCTCTTCGACCACAGGGGCTCTCCCTCAAGGTCAAAGCAGAAGAGCCCGACATTCCCGACGTAGGCATACAGGCGCTCCCCGTCACAGACGGAGGTCTCCGAAGCAAGAGAGCCCTTCACGTGATGGCCGTGTTCGGGGACACCGCGATGGAGCTCCTTCTCCCAGGCCACCTCGCCGCTGTCCAGCTTCAGACAATACACCACCCAGCGGTAGCTATCCGTCGGCGCCGAGCGATTGCCGCCAAAGTAGAGGCCCTTCTTGACGGGCTCTGGCTCGCCCTCTTCCTGGATGGCGGTGGTGACAAAGACCTTGTCGCCCTGGACGATCGGTGAGGACCAACCACGGCCCGGGATTCCCGTCCTCCACGCGACGTTCTCGGTCTCACTCCAGCTGCTCGGCAACTCCGAGCTCGTGCTCACTCCCGACGCACCTGGTCCACGGAACTGGGGCCAGTCCTGCGCCGTGGACGCGGGGGCCGTGAAGGTCAATACACCGATAAAGAAGAGGGGATGCATGGGGATCAGCTTGGAGTCTACACGCCTCAGCGAATCGCGCGGGCACAGGATGTCTACGCTCGCCGCGCGTTCCAAGAGACCATAATACCGGGACCCGTCAGCCCCCGGCACCAGGGTACAAGCCCAGATCGGGCAGGGGGGGGCTCGCGGGGCTCAACTGCAGTTCCAGGGCTCGGGTTGTCCCGTGTGGGCTATCCTGAGCGACCCGTTTCCGGTCGAACTGCGGCCATCCTTTGATGCAAATGTCCAAGCCCATCCTCCTCGGTCTGACCTTCCTGCTCGCCGGCGTTCTGCCGGGCGAAGAGCGTGCGGATGCCGAGCAGCGCCCCAACTTCCTCTTCATCATCGCCGACGACCAGTCTCCCTTCGACTTGAAGATCTACGAGTCGTCGTCGGACCTCGAGACTCCGGTGATCGATCGCCTCGCAGCCCAGGGGATGACACTCGACGGCGCCTACCACATGGGCTCCTGGTCGGGGGCGGTGTGCACTCCCTCACGGCACATGGTGATGAGCGGGCGCACCCTGTGGCACCTGCCGAAGAACGGCGTACGCGGCATGAAAAAGAACCCGCTGTGCCCGACCGACCTGGCGGAGAACACCCTGGCCGCCGTCTTCAACCGCGCGGGATACGACACCATGCGGACCTGCAAGATCGGGAACAGCTATGGGGCGGCGAACAAGCAGTTCACCGTGTGCCATGACAAGACCAGCCGCGGCGCCTCGGACGAGGACGGAAGCGCCTGGCACGCCGAGCAGGTCTTGAACTACCTCGACCAGCGCGCCGAGAGCGGGGACGGGGACCCCTTCTTCATCTACTACGGCTTCTCCCATCCCCATGACCCGCGCTGGGCCAAGGAGGACCTGCTGAAGAAATACGGCGCCGACAACAACGTGGTGCCGGAGAAGGCGAACCCCAATTCACCGCACCTGCCCGAGAACTACCTGCCCGCGCACCCCTTCCCCCACGGTCACCCCGGACTGCGCGACGAGGTGAAGGTCCAGGGCGTGATGGAGCGCCGCGATGAACCGACCATACGCAACGAGATCGGTCGGCAGTTCGCATGCGGGGAGAACATCGACGTCCAGATCGGGCGCGTGCTCGAGCGGCTCGAGAGCATGGGCGAGCTGGACAACACCTACGTCGTCTACACAGCCGACCACGGCATGGCCATCGGACGGCATGGTCTGCAGGGCAAGCAGAACCTCTACGAGCACACCTGGCGTGTGCCCCTGATCGTGAAGGGGCCGGGCATCGACGCCGGCTCACGAGCCCAGGGCAACGTCTATCTCCTGGACGTCCTCGCCACCCTGTGCGACCTGGCAGAGATCCCAGCGCCCCCCACTTCCGAGGGCATCAGCTTCGTCCCCGTGCTGGAGGGCGAGGCTGGGATCGTGCGCGATGTCCTCTATGGCGCCTACTGCGGGGGCACCAAGCCCGGCATGCGCTGCGTGCGCCGCGGGGACTGGAAGCTGATCAAGTACGACACGCTCGATGGTCAGGTGCACGAGACGCAGCTGTTCAACCTGTCACACAACCCCTCCGAGTTGATCGGGGAGCACCACGACGAGGCCGTCATCGCGCTGACGGGACACACACCCGAGGCGCACGAGACGAATCTCGCCGGTGATCCGCGCTACGCGGAGCAGCTCGCGCAGATGGAGGCGCTGCTCCTCGAGGAGATGGGGCGCCTCGAAGATCCGTACCGGCTATGGGACCAGAAGTGATGCGACCCGGGTCCCCACTCCCCATGAGGATTGGGCGTTCGTTGGCCGTCGTTCTGCTCATCGTGTCCGCCAGCTGCGCCTCGATGGCGAAGTACGACGACGGCTACACGTATCCTTTCGGGGCGACCTACGCGGATCTCGGCATGCTGAAGCACGCGATTGGGGGCAAGCCAGAAGGCGAGCCCGCCGATGCCTTCGACTTCCTCTACTCGCCCTGGTTCGTCCCCCTCTTCCTCCTCGACCTCCCCTTCTCGGTGGTCACCGATCTGGTCACCCTCGGCTACGACCTGCAGCACCTGGATGAGGTCGAAACAGCCGCTTCAGATTGAGGCGGCACTCGATGCATGACCCATGCGGAAAACCCTCTTCAAGGGACCGGATACCAGCAGGCTCACGCCTGGCGCCCCTTGAGCAGGCAATGGGCTCTACCACCGGAGGACATGACCCTGAGGGTTTGCTCAAGGCTGAACGCCACCTAGGATGCGAGGAGCCTCTCGTGACGAGCGATAGCCCGAACACCAAGGGGCCTGGTGGCGACATGCAGAAGTTTCAGGTCAACCTCTCAAACAAGCCCTCTTGGGCCACTGGACCATGAGCCCATTCGCCCGCTTCGTTCTCCTGGCGGCTCTGGCCCCTCTTGGTTCCGGCCAGGATGAATGCTGCCTGTACTTCGGGTACGGGGGGAACGTAGCGGTCAAGGAGCCCGTGCTGCCGACACCCGATGCGGCACTGACTGTCGAGTGCTGGTTCCGCTCCTCTGCACGCCTGCGTAACCCGGTTCACCTTGTCTCGCGCTGGTCCGAGAGTGCCAAGGAGGAGGATCGGGGCAGTTTCTTCCTTGGCCTCACGGGCACCAACCGAGTCGGCTTCGGGCTGCGCAACGCCGAGGGCAAGGAGGCCATCCTCAGGGCCGGCGGCACCTGGCTGGACGGCGATTGGCACCACGCGGCCGGCACCTGGAACGGTACGGTGCTCGTCGTCTACCTCGATGGCAAGGAGGTCGGCCGCAAGGAAGTCGCTGAGTTCGGGCCCCTCTACACATCGCAGCGACCACTCCTGTTGGGACCGGTGAACTCCCCCAGGGCGCGCAAGCCCATTGTCTTCGACGGATACCTTGGCGGGGTCGCCGTGCATGACACGACCCTGAGCGCCGAAGACCTCGCCGGCAGCATGAACCGCAAGCCCCGCGAAAGCGAAGCGGGATGCCTGGCCCACTACCCCTTGCGCGCGAACAGCCCGCAGGACTCCGCCACGGACGAGAGCCGCGGGGGGAACCACGGTCAGCTCAGCCCCGAACTGGCCCACGTGGGTTGGGTACACACGCGCGGCTGGGAAGAGCGGGGCGAAGCGGGGCCGGGATTCGATCTCTTCAGCTACGACCTCGGGGAGGTCGTCAGCAAAGATGGCCGGCGGATCCTCGTCAGTCATGAGGATGAAGAGAGCATCGGGGTCCTCTGGCAGGACGGACGCTCCCAGGTGATCTCGATCACCTGGATCGATGCCTCACTACAGTCGCATACGACACACGCCCTCACCGCCGCTGAGGATGGCATGCTTGCCGCGGGCACGACCGATGCGGACGGGAACATCTACTACCTTGTCATCCAGAAGGCTCCCCGCGAGCGTCCCGATGACTTCGAGGTTGCTGCCACCTTGCATAAGGCTGCGCACGAAGGCCGCCCCCTGGCTGAACGCACCCTCGACGTCTCCAAGTCCGGACTCAACATCTTCTCATTCAGTTCGCATGTCCTGAGCGCCGGTAACATGCGTCACAGCAAGGGTGTCCTGGGGCTGATCCTGCCGCGCACCATGCACCGCAGCTCCGATGGACTGCGCCACCAAGGGGCGATCGCTCTGACCTTCTCAGCCAAGGACCTCTCACAGTTCAGTCACCTGGGGCAGACGAGTGGCCACTCGAAGGCCAACTTTCTGACCGTGAGCGCGAAGGGGTCCTTCCTCGGGCTGGACCTGGGGGACAACTACCCGCGGGGCGTTCACCTGCACGAGATCACCAAGGGCGCACGCTCCTCGCGCCTGGTGTATACCTTCAAGACCGCTCACTCGACCCGTCCGCGTAACGACTCGCCCGTCTACGATGAGATCAGCGGGGACAGCACGACCTTCTACAAGTGGTCCAATGACAACGGGGTCTACACCGAGTTGGGTGGACTGATCGAGGACAAGAAGGCCTACACCATCATCTTCGCGACCGACCAGTCCTCCGATGGTCGGGTCCTGGACAACAGTCGCGCATTCCGCGGATGCCCGGATGCGCGCAACCTGGCCTTCGTGAGCGTCGTCAAGAACTTTCAGCGCGCTCCCTCCGGCAGTGAGATCAGTGACGCATTGATGGCCGATCTGCCACGGAAACCCAAGGCCGAGACCGGTGGCTACTACGACTTTGGCGGCCGCTGGAGAAAGCAGCGCGTGGTCGGCGTGCACTGGTTGACCCAGTACAGTGAGGGAGAGGGTGCACACGCCCCCCAACTTCTGCCACGGGATGACGGGACCACCCTGCTGCTGTGGGAGAAGACCGGCCCGGACGCATCGTTGCGCGCGATGGTGATCGACCCGAACGGCGACGTGATCACTCCGGAGTTCGCCCTGCCCTTCTTCCTACACCTCAATCGTCAGGACCGCGTGCTGCGGATGGAGGGCCGCACCTATCTGCTTGCGAGTGACCGGAAGGGTAGAGCGCCATGTGTCTTCTTCCTGACCGATGAGAGCTAACTACGGAGTCGACGCGCCAATCGGGGCTGATTCCACCGACAAGAGCAGGGCCAGCGTCGGTGTAGAACGCTTCGTGATAAGCGATCATGGTGTTCATCGGTCCTACGACTATCCGCCGAAGACTCCGACCGTTGAGTGCACGTTGGCAATACAATCCCCGGTGCCCCGATGAAACGTCCGCCGTCATCCCCCAATACAGACCACCCCATGTTCCTCACACGCACGACCACCGCCCTCGCCCTCTCTGCTCAACTGCTCATGCTGCTCGCCGCGCCCGCCGTCGCCGCGCAGGTGCCCGACCAGCTGCCGGACCCCGATGGCAAGCCTGCGGACATGAGCAAGCCCGTGCAGGTGTACATACTCATGGGCCAATCCAACATGCTGGGCTTCGGCAAGATCAAGGGCGCCGACGGCTCGCTCGAGCACGCAGTGAAGGAGAAGAGCCTCTACCCCCACCTCGTCGACAGTGAGGGCAACTGGACCGTGCGACAAGATGTCCGCAACGTGCGCGTCATGGGCAGCGGCACAGGCGGCATGAGGCAGTTCAACAACGAGTTCATGACCATCACGGGCGGAAATATCGGCCCGGAGATCGGCATCGGACATCACGTAGGTCATGCCACGAAAGCCCCGGTCCTGGTCCTCAAGAGCTGCATCGGCAACCGCTCGCTCGGTTGGGATATGCTGCCTCCGGGCTCCGGGCAGTATGAGCACGAGGGCAAGATCTACGCGGGCTACAAGGAGTCCCCAGACAAGTGGGACAAGGGCACCGAGCCCGTGCCCATCGGATGGTATGCCGGTATGCAGTACGACGGTGACGTGGCTCGGGCGAAGAAGGTTCTCGCTGACCTCGGCAAGTTCTACCCCGACGCCAAGCGCTACGAGGTCGCTGGCTTCTTCTGGTGGCAGGGAGACAAGGACCGCTACAACGCCGCCCATGCCAGCAAGTACGAGGAGAACCTCGTGCGGCTCATCAAGCAGTTGCGCGAGGACTTCGAGGCACCCAAGGCGAACTTCGTCATCGCTACGCTTGGGCAGACAAAGAAAGGCGCCACGGGTAACGAGGGCCTGATCCTCGATGCGATGTTCGGGGTCGACGGCAAGTCCGGCAAGTACCCCGAGTTCAAGGACAACGTCGCCACGGTGTACAGTCACCCGCTGTCCAAGGGCGGCAGCTCCAACGCTCACTACAGCGGCAACGCTGAGACCTACATGAACATCGGCGAAGCTATGGGCAAGGCGATGGCGAAGCTCATCGCGGACAAGGAAAGGAAATCCAAGCGGCAGCGCTGACCATACCGGGCAGCGCGATAAGGCGCCGACCCGACAGCTCGGCCTGGAAAGTGCAGGCGCGCTCTCCCGTAGTTGGCAGTATCATCCTGCCATGAAGAACAACTCGGGAGTTGCCGCAGCGGGGGTCTCGATCACTCTGATGCTCGCTGCTTGCACAACAGCACAGCAGCGAGCGGAGCCCGCAGTCGATCTGGCCAGGACGCTCCCGGTCCCCGAAGATTTTCGGATCGCCAGCGAGCGCGCTTCGATGGCGAACGAGTGCTTTGAGCGGGCCCGCGGCGTACTCGACGGTTGGTGGGCACTTCGCGACCCGGTCACCGGGTTCTTTCCGCGCCGCGTCGACGACCCGCGCTGGGCGCCGGCGGACAACGCGGCGGACTGCTTTCCCTTCCTGGTGCTGTCGGCGCACTTCACGCGCCCTGAGTTGCTCGACGGGCTTCGCGAGGTATTACGCCGCGAAGTCGAACTGACCACGCGCATCGGATGGCTCCCCGACTGGTACTCGATCCCCCGACGGCAATTCCAGCACGCCGAACCCGACCTCGGCCGGATCCTCTTCGGCGCGGCGGAGTACGCCAAGGACGGGCTGAACCCCTTGATCGAGCTGGACGGGCCCGAGCCCTGGAGCTCACGGCTGCGGCAGCTGCTCGATGGGATCATCGAGGTGGCACCGATCGAATCGGACTTCGGTCTCCTGCCCGCCGCCGACACCGAAACCAACGGCGAGCTCTTGCAGTCGCTCACGCGCTTCTACTGCGCGACCGGGGAAGAGGCCTACATTGAGTTCGCCGAACGGATCGGGGACGCGTACTGCCTGGAGGTACTCCCCCAAGGCAACTGGCTGCCCGCGCATCGATGGGACTTCAGCGCCCACGAGGTTCGGCGCGACGAGCTCAACCTCAACGACCACGGCAACGAGATCATCGGTGGGCTCGCGGAGCTATTCGTCTGTACACGGGCGGCTGGGCGCGAGTCGGCGAAACGCTACGAAGAGCCGCTGCGGCGCATGTTCGACACGCTACTGGAGAAGGCTCGCAATGACGACGGTATCTGGTACGGGCGGGTCCGAGCCTCGACCGGCGAGGTCCTCTCTGAACACCCCCCCGATACCTGGGGGTACGCGCTTTCGGGCGCGCTGGCTTTCGGACTGGCGACGGAGGAGCCTCGCTACATCGATGCTGTGCGCACCGCCCTGCGCGGTATCGACCAGGAGCACTATCTCAAGTGGAGGGGCGCCGACGCGTACGCAGATGCCATCGAAGGTGCGCTGCTCGTCCTGAACCACCTCCCCGAACCCGCGGGGTTTCGTTGGATCGAGAAGATGCTGCCGATCTTCTTCTCGCAGCAGAAACTCCAGCGCGAGGGCGGTACAGGGATCGTCGAGGGCTGGTACGGCGATGGCAACTACGCGCGCACGGCGCTGATGGTGGCCCTCTACGGCACACAAGGAACCTCTGTCCAACCGTGGAAGGAGAGCGTTCTACTCGGCGCACAGACACGGGATGAGACGCTGCACGTCTCGCTCACCTCTGCGGAGCCCTGGAGCGGCCGACTACACTTCGACCATCCGCGACACCGCGATCACTTCCACCTGCCCTGGGACTACCCACGGCTGAACTCCTACCCGGAGTGGTTCACCCTGGAGGCGGGCGAGCTGTACGAGCTGCGGACAATCTCGCACGCAGGCGGGGTTATGGTCGCGGAGGAAGAGCGTGTCCTCGGGCTCGAGTTGCTCGCTGGCTGGGCCGTCGAACTCAAGGCGGGAGATGCTCTGTTCATGACCGTAACGCGTGCCGGCCAGCCCCCCTTCGGAGAGGAGCGAGGAGTCGCCGATCCCCTGGCCCACCTGGAAGCTGGCGCTGGCGACCCGGCCTTGATCGCCTCGGTCGATCTCTCCGGGAACGGAGAGTACGCGGGCGAGACCTACCGCTGGTGTGAAGACGCACCGATCGAGTGGAGGGTCCAACGCGAGGCGGGAGCGACCGACTGCACGCTGTGGTTGCGCTGGGGATCAAAGGTCGATCGGCGTTCCGCGCACCTCTCGATCGGCTCGCACTCGACGCCTCTCGATGACGGGGGCTGGGATGGATTCTCCTGGCTCACGGTCGACATCCCCACGTCGTGGTGGGATGGCGACCGACTTGTGATCGGTCTGGAGGCTCCGGTCGGCCCTGGCAAGTCCGCCTTCCTCTCTTCGATGCGATTGCGAGCGTCAAGCTTTCGCCCCCAACCCGAAGGCCCTTCGCTGAGAATCGAAGTGGAGGAGTTCGACGGCGAATGGAAGCGACAAGACAACATCCCCGGCTTCACTGGGAGTGGCTTTCGAGTCTCGAACGCGACGGGGATCGCCGCCAACACATTGCGACTCGAACGACCCCTCCCGACCGGCGCCTACTTCGTATGGGCACGCGGCTACGAGGGGGGCGGACTCGACCGGCGCTTCGAGATCTCGATCGGAACCGAACGCTTCGAGGCAACCCACCGCGGCAGATGGTCGGAGCGCTTCAGCTGGCAGCTCGCAGGGCACGTGGAGCTCGAGCAGGGAACACACGAACTCAAGCTTCGCGACGCCGGCCCCGACTTCGAGGTAGCCGACGCGATCTGGCTCACAACCGATCCCTTCTTCGATCCCGGAGCGCAAGACCGAATCGCCCACGCGATCTCGAGGCCGAGCGACTCAACCGGTTTCCTTGAGCGGGTGATCGAGGAGTCCGTGGCACGCGCCGCGGAATCACACCGGCAGATCGCAGAGAGCCAGGTGGGCCTCGACCACTGGAAGGCCGAGCGCTCCCGTTTGCAGTCGCGACTGGGTGAGGCGCTGGGTCTGGACCCTCTGCCACCGCGTACCCCGCTGGCCGCGCGCACGGTCGGCGTTCTTGAGCGTGACGGCTATCGCGTCGAGCGAGTCGTCTTTGAGAGCCGCCCCGGCTTTCTCGTCACAGCCAACCTCTACCTCCCCGACAGCGTTTCTGCCGGAGGTCACCCCGCCGTCCTGTGTCCCGGCGGACACTGGGCGCTAGCCAAGACCGAGCCGGTGATTCAGGCGCGCTGCATCGCGCTCGCCAAACAGGGGTTCGTCGCCCTGACCTACGACCCCTTCGGCCAAGGCGAGCGCGACGTCCCCGGGAATGACCACTACGAGTACTTCCGCTCGATCCTGGTCGGCCGCAACAACATGAGCTTCATGGTCTGGGACACAATCCGCGCGCTTGACTACCTGTGCGAGCGGCCGGAGGTAGACCCTGCGCGGATCGCGTGCACCGGAGCGTCGGGCGGCGGGCTCAACACTCTCTATGCGGCGGCTATCGACAAGCGTATCGCAGTCGCCGTGCCAGTCGTGTACGTGACGAGGCTGAAGGAGTTCCTCGAGACGCGCCACAGCCACTGCCCGTGCAGCCATGTCAACGGGTTGGCAGACTTTGCCGACATGGGCGATATCATCGCGCTCAACGCTCCCCGTCCGACCCTGCTCTTGACCGCGAGCGATGACACCTCCTTCACACCCGCGGGCGCGCGCGGCGCCGCCGATCAGGCGCGCACGGCGTTCGAGCTGTACGACGCCTCACAGGCTCTTGAGGTGCGCGAGTTCGATGGTGGACACGGCTACGACCGACCAATGCGCGAAGCGTTACTTGGGTGGCTGGTCAGACACTTGAAAGGCGAGGGCGACGGGCAGGCGATCAGCGAGGGCGATATCCACCTCGAGGAGGATCCCTCCACGCTGCACTGCTTCGAGGGCGGCCGTGTGCCCGGGGACACGGTGACGGTGCGCGATCTCTGCCGGGCAAGAGCGAAAGCACTGGCAAGTAGAGAGCCTCGCGACCTCGACGAGGTTCGCAAACGAATCGCCGAGCTCATCGGCGTGGTCCCCGGCGCACTTGCACGCGAGGCACCGATCGACGCGGGACTCTCGATGCTGCATGGCAAGCTGCACTCGGGCCAGACACCGACGTGGACCTCGTTCCTGACCAGCGCGGGCCCCCCACTCATCGGGTGGCGACTGCCGGGCGAAGAGCTCGGCGGCCCGCTGGTGGTGCTGGTCACCGAGGAATTCCGGGACGCGGAGCATGAACAGCTGCTCAAGGTGCATGCAGCCAACCCCGGCGGAATCGTCGTACTCGAGTTGCGTTGGACGAACGGTGGAGGCGCGGAGTACGTCCTGGCGACAAACGCACACCTGCTCGGAGATCCGCTACTCGGTCGGTCCGCGCGGGCCCTGTGCGAGATCCTCGCACTCCTACGGAGCGAGGCCGGACCCGATCGACCGTTGATCGCGATCGGAGACGGAGACCAGCCGTCGCTCGCCCTGACTCTCGCTCAGCTCGCTGGCGCTGGCGCGGATGAGGCCCGCGTTGACGAAACCGAAGCGAGCTTCGTCAATCTCTTCGACCAGGCGCTACCCGCCGCCGACGTCCTGGCCTGGGGGCTCCTGGAGGTCGCCGATCTCCCCTGGTTGCGTTCCTGCGCCCACCGCGTAGCGGCGAGCGCCACGGACTGACTCCAACCAACGAGGGCACTGTCGGCGCGTCCGGGGCAACGGTAGAGGATCGTGGACGCGTCGGGGAGATGTCGGCGGCCTAACGGAGCCTGCGGACCGCCATCCGTATGACAACCGTAGCTACCGTCCTTGATGCCGTCGCAGACACCGGCTGCGTCGCTCTGCGTGTGGAGTCTGGACGCGTCGCCGAGCAGTGAGGTCAGGGTGGCCACGCTCGTCCAGTCGGCTTCCAGCATGGCCCCGTCGAGCGCGGCCCCTTCGGATATGTCCTGGGCGCTGGCGCCAACGGTGAGGAGCAGGGAACCCGCTCCCAGGCAGAGCGCTCGAGTCATGAGGCACTTCAGTGGTCGTCCTCAAGCAGCCAGAGCTCGCTGACCACCGCGTTGGCTCCCGCGTTGCGCTCGAAGCTGATCTGCAGCTGACCGTCTGGATAGAACCCGGCGGGCACGGCGAGCTCGTGCATCGTCGGCTCCTCTTGCGCCTTCAGGTAGCTGGGGAGCTGCACCTCGTCGAGCACGAGCTGCCTCTCTCCGTCGGTCCTCCGCTCGAGGTAGACGGACTGGGTGCGTAGGCTGCTGTCGTAGTCCCACCAGCTGAAGCCGAGACGGTAGCGCTTGCTCGGGTCCAGCCCCTCGGCAACAAAGTTGACCGTCTGCCCGTCGAACGCGATCGTGCCGAAGTGTGCGGCTGCTGCCTGTGCAGAGCCTGACCAATGGTACACCGAGCCGCGAACCAGGCGCAGCGAGGGAGCGTCATCGGACGGTCTGGCCTCCGCCGGGAAGAGGACCTGTGCTCCGCAGTCGAGGTGAACACAGAGCCGCTGGCCCTGTGGCGCCGCGGATTGCAGCTGCCTCCAGCGCGCCTCCGCGACGTCTGGCTCGTAGGGTGTGGGACTCAGCGGTTGCGGCGGTGGAGGAGTGATATCGATCTGTTCGTAGCTACCGAGGAAGGGCGCGTTGCAGTCGATCCAGGCCGCGAGCAGTCGCCACTCATCGAGGTCCAGCTCGACACCATGGTGGCCGTTCTCCAAGAGCATCATCAGCTGGCTTGCGTGCGAGCCGGTGGCATAGGCGGGGAGCGGCAGGTTGCCACCGTCATAGCCCGAGAGGCGCACGTAGCTGACGTACTCCAGCAGGTTCAGGAACGACTTCGAGACGTTGTGCTGCGGCCCCTGGTCTTGGTCGCGCCACACCGGTGCTTGCACCATCACATCGCCGGTCAAATCGAAGGTGTCCCACGCCCTGCCGTCATGGCAATGGATGCACCGGCTGTCGAGCAGCGGTTGAACGAGCTCCGCGAAGTCCATCGGTCGAACGCCGAAGGGCGGTGGCGTGATCTCGACGGGGGGCCTGTCGAGTGCGCGCGGGCGATGATCTGGTGGTGTCCTTGAGCTCGCCTCGTGGCAGCCGATGCAGGAGACGTGCTCACCGGGCAGGACGTTCATGTAGCTGCGCATGCGCCGGACCTCGAGGTAGTCCTCGTCCAGCGCCTCGAAGAAGATCAGCCGGTTCGCCGGCACGTTGAACCAGGCCGAGCCGTCCTCCTCGACGGGGACCGTGCCGAGGACCATGCGCGGATCCCACCCCGATGCGACGCCGACGTCGCAGCGTTGCGGGTTGGTGTGGACCAGCTTCGGGAGCGTCTCCAGGATACGCAGGTGCTTGACCGTCCCGCGCTCGACACCGGCCAGGCCCTCGTAGACATCTGCCATGAGGATCGTCCCCGTATCCCGCTCACTCGTCGTGTCGGTGAGCTGCGGCACGCGCCCGGGACGCTCGCGTGGACGCAGGGGAATGGGTGCGTAGCAGGAGAGCTCCGCGTCCCGGTAGATCAACTCCATGTTGCCCGCGGTGTCGACCAGGTAGAGGGCGTAGCCATCGCGGCTGTTGTGCGCCGAGTCGAAGCTGTGCGCCGTGAGGAAGTAGTCCTCTGACAGCGGCCAGGGGCTCGAGTACCAGCCGGTGGGCGACTGCGATTTGTCGTCGGTAGCCTCGGGGTAGCCCACCTCGGGCGTGATGCACACCATACCGCCGCTGGCGTCGCGGTTGCGGGCGAGATCGACGATACAGAGCGGGCCGACGCCACTGTTGTGGTGGGCGGCGCCGGTCGCGATCACCTTGTCGGTTCCGGGAATCTGCCGCGGCTCGATGAAGGTGAGTGGTCCGGGCGAGAACTGGAAGTGCTCACCGAACGCCAGTTGCGCACGCGACCCGTCCGGGTACACGGTCCAGAGGTACTGGATCGTGTTGTAGGCCTTCATCACGTACTCCCAGCGCATGTAGATGATGCGGCCGTCGTCGAGCACGCTCGGATACCACTCCCCCTCCTTGGCCTGGGTGATCCGCTGCATGTCGGAACCATTGGCAGCCATGCTGTAGAGGCTGAAGACGAGCGCCCAGTCACCGCACTGAACGAAGCGATCCCCTCGCGACGAGCTGAACGCAACGCGCCCGTTCGGCAGGAAGCAGGGCTCGGTGTCCTCGGCGTCATTCGTGGTCAGCTGCACGAGTCCTTTGCCGTCGACCCCGACCTCGTAGATATCGTAGTCGAGGCAGGCACCGGATCGGACACCAGGCTGACCTGTCACATAGGCCGAGGGCTCGGGACGTGGCGGCGCGTAGGGGAAGACGATCCGCTTGCCATCGTAGGAGAGGTCGGGCCGCCCGATGCCACCCGGTGCGAGCTGTTCGCCAAGAACCGCGCGCACGCTGCCTGCGGGCGACAAACCGGTGAGTACACAGAGCTCGGCCCCGGGCTCCTGTGATTCTCCAACGTGGTGTGCGCACTGGTGGCCGACGCGAGGCCAATGTCGCTTGACGAAGAGCAGCTCGTCGAAGTCGAGCAGCGGATTCTTCAGTGAGAGTTCGCGCAGGATCCAGCGCGCCTCCAGGTACAGCGTGCCCCAGTCGGCCTGCGCAGACAGGTCACGGCGTCCGTGGATCCTGTCCAGCTCCTCTTGCGCGGCATCGGCCGCGTCGCCGGCTCCGAGTGCGCGAATCGAATCGACGAGTATGCGCCCGCGTGCAAGCACGCCATCGAGCGCCTCTCGCGTGGCGTAGTCCAGCCCACGCATCACAGTCTCCTGACGCTGCCAGTCGCTCTCTATGTCCTGGCGTGTCGCGTCAGCTTCGCCCTGGGCCCAGCACGGTTCACCCGCAGCCCCAACGAGAAGAGTGAGCGCCAGGAGCGCGCGAAACATGCATCGTCGATGAGACCCATGGAGCATGGCGACCTTGGTTGAGACCTGGTCAGAGTGATTGCAGATAGGCGACGAGGTCGTCGATCTGCTGTGGATTCAAATGTGCGCTCCGCCCGTGCCGGTCGCTCTTGTTTCTCTCGACAAGGACTTCCCGCAGGGTTGCCGCAGAGCCATTGTGAAGATAGGGGCCGGTGCGGTAGATCTCGACCAGGCTTGGCGTGTCAAACTTGGCGGAGCGGTCGAGATCCCCTCTCGTGCCAACGTTGTGCACCTCCATGTCCGTGAGGTAGGGGCCGGTGTGACACTGCGAACAACGCGCCTCTTCGCTGGTGAAGATCTCACTGCCACGCTTTGCCGAAGCCGTGAGTTCGAGGTTTGCGTCGAGGTGTGGACTCGGCGACGGCTGCAAGGAACGGATGAAGGCCTGCACCGCCTCTTCCTCGTTCGGCTCGGGCTCCCGCATCAGGAAGTGAAAGCTTGTCAGAACACCAAGCTCCATGTTCTCACGGATCGCACGCCAGTCCATCGGTGGTGTGTGCTGTGCCTGGAGTAGCGACTTGTTGTTCTTCGGATTGCCGATCCCGTCCTGCGTTTGGTCCCAGTTGAGACCATCGACACGACCGTCGTTGGGGTGACACGTGGCACAACTCAACCAGTGTTGAAAGCACTTCGTCGCATCGTGGAAGATCATCTCACCAAGGCGTGTCGGGTCTGGTTCGACAACCTCCCCAAGTTGGACGGAGCCAGCGACCTCGCCACTACTCGCGTCGAGCAGCACAATCGCTCCGGTGAAATAGGCGGCCGTCGCGAGCAGGCTGCCATCCGGGGACAGCGCGAGCCCTCGCGGCCCCTGGCCGGGAATGGGAATCCGCTCGATCAGATCAGCCGCAGTCAGCGCGGCAAGGTCGTTCGCGAGAGCAGCGCGGTCTTCCGGATCGCGCTTGATGCGCAGCCAGATGCTCTCCGTGCCGGGACTGTAGTCGTCCGCGCGGGCGAGACGATGTTCATCGGGTAGTCCGCCGGCGAGGTAGGTCTGGAGCCGTTCGAGATCGAGCCTGGCGATCTGATGTACACCGCTGAGCGAGATCCAGAGACTCCTTCCGTCCGGCGCCAGAGCGACCCCCCACGGATCCGCGGCGCCGCGCACAGGATTGTCGAGCAGGACGGTCGCGTAGAGCGTGCGCGTCTGCAGGTCGAGGATGCTCAGGGCGTTTGTGTTGACCCAACCACGCTCAAGCTGGGTCGAGGGGACATTGTTGCGTCCGAGGACGTGGGCCACGTAGGCGTAATGTCCGTTGCGGCTGATCGCGATCTTCCGCACAGCCGTGGAGCCTGGTGGTAGGCGCACATCGCTGAGGTACACCTCCTTCTCCAGGTCCAAGAGGCTGACAACCGCAGCGGCGGTGGAATCGGTGGCGCGTCCCGCTGGCAGCAGGTTGCCGACGACCGCGAGACTCTCGTCCGGAGTCACCGCGATGTAGTGCGGCTCCCGAGGTACCTCAATAATGGTCGTCTCACGGTCTCCATCGAGGTCCACGAGCGAGACGTTGTGCGTCGTACTGTTCGCGACCAGCAGCAACTTGCGCCCATTGGCGAGCGCGAGGCCTTCGGGGTGTCGTTCGACTGCGAAGCGCTCTTGCACCTCGCCACTGATCGGGTCCACTGCGGCTACCGTCGCCGCGTCGCACTCGCTCACGTAGACGCGTTGGCCGTCGGCCGCCCATACGACCCCCGTGGGCCTACCACTCAATGAGATACAGCGATCAACCTGCTGCTCGTTCGCGTCGACGAGCCAGAGTGAGGCTGCGGTCCGATCACTCGCGGCGATGAGCTTGCCGTCGGGGGAGAAGGCAACATCGTACGGAGAGTGCCAGCGGACAGGACGCTTGTGGTCGGCGTATGCGCCGAGAATACACGCACCGACCAGCGCGAATGAGCCGAGGGTCCTTGCCGTGCCGAGAGCTACCATATGGGTTCTCCTGATGTCATGCCCCAGAAGCCGAGGTTCAACAGAAGTCAGGCCCGCAAACCCACACGGACCGAACCCCGGCGGAAAGAGCTTCAAGGGATCTCGTCCGGGGGTGATTTTCAAATCCTATGCCGCCGGTCTGTAACTGTCGAGCCTGTAGTGCAGCAGGGGAACAGCGCCAACTGACAGAACTTCGAACAACAGCGTAGTACCACGTCCGTCTCATAAGCCGGTCCTCGTATCACACGAACTCCAAGCTGATTCCCGGGTGGATGCTCGTCGTCGCTCCGGACTTCCTCAAGTCGGATCCGTCTCGCTGGCTACTCGTCGAACAGTGCTCCGCAGATAATGGGTGGCGACGTGTCAACACCGTACGCCGATAGGTCCGCACAAGATCGAATCGCGAGGCTTGAGCTGATCCACATAAGCGTGAGGGTCCGGGCCGCTCGAAGCTCTCCATCGCCTCCGAGATTGCCACTTCGCGTGGCGTCACCAATCCGAGAGCGACCGAACCTCGACCGCCGCCGGGGGCTCGCTCTCGGACCCTGACGTGAGCAGGATCGTCACGGCACAGGGCCCGGGTGCGCCATCGAAGCGCACCATCAACCTACGCACACCCGTGTTCTGACGCTCGGGTGGCTCGCGCTGCGCGCCCTCCACGCCGAAGGCGGCACCAGAGGGTGCCAGCAGAAACGCGCTCAGTTCCTTTCCGTCCTGGCGCAGCACGGCATGCGCACCATCGAGATCGATCTGCGCGTCGGTGGTCATGCCCCAGGCGACCTCGCAAGCCCGGCCGAGTTCGAACTCGTCGCGTAGGAGCAGCGCGCGGCGATCGGAGACCAGAGCCACCCCGCGGCGCATGTGGTCAGTGGTCCCGGGCCAGGCGCCGCGAATCTCCACGATCGCGTGGGCCCCCTCGGGGGTGCTCTCGAAGGCGACGAACTCGGCCTTGCCCGCCACCGCCTGTTGTGCACCGCCCAGGGTGACCACGTTGTGGCTGTGCGAGCCGAGCCGGTAGTAGCTCCAGCGCCGGCCGTCCTGCCTGCCGTCCCAGTAGCCGGGCAGGTTGTAGTCGTCCGAACCCAGGTCCCGCGCCCAGCGCACACCCTGGAGGTCCAACTCGAAGTTGCCAAGGTCGAGGTGACCGTGGTTGACCGCGTTATAGCCCGCCTTCAGCGCGACGAAGATCGCATCGGGGTCGTCGCGGGCCCCGCGCAACAAGGCGAGCTGCACCGGGCCCTTGAAGAGCTCGTCGAGCGGAGGCTCGGCCACCTGCTGCTCGCTGGAGGGCACGTACCAGACGACATGCAGGGGATCCGCTGGGTGGGTGGCGATCCAGGCGCGCTCGGCCCGCCCCAAGGCAGGCTCGGCGTAGCGGGCGGAGAGCCAGAAGAGTACCGGCAGCCCGCGCCGTCGCGCACGCTCCCCGACGTCGGCGTAGGCGACGTACGAGCCGGTGGGGCCACAGGCGGCCAGTGGGAAGAAGCCGGCGCGCGCCAGCCCCTCGCGCTCGGAGAGCCCGAAGTCATGCCCCAGCGCGCTACGCATGGCTGCCAGACCAAAGGCGGTGTAGCTGGTGGCGTAGCCCCAGTAGCCCGGCCCCTCGGGCCAGGCCCCGTGCGGGTCGTAGGTGTCCAGCGCGCGCGGAAGCGAGCGCACCGCATGAGGCAAGATGACACGCGAGTATCTCGGGTCCGTCTCGGCGATCGCCAGAGCGCCGATCGTGAGGCCGCTGTTGCACACCTGGTTCCAGTTGAAGGCACTGTGCGTCCACCAGGCCGGCTGCTCGGCCGTGTAGGCGGTCAGGCCCGGCTCCAGCCCGTGCTCGATCAGGCCACGGCGGATCGTCCCGCGCGCCTCCTCGTCCAGGGCCGCAAAGCACCAGTCGTAGCCGACGCCCACCGCGTGGGACATCTCAGCGGTGTCGAGAAAGTGAGAGGGATTCCAGTCGGGAAAGGCACACACCGTGAGCAGGTTCGAGCGCACGGCGTCGGCGTAGCGCTGCTCGCCCGTCAAGCGCCAGGCCAGCCCCAGGGCGTAGACCCGCGTCACGCAGGCGCGGCTGACGTGCAACAGGCGCGGACCTTTCAGTTCGTGGCGCAGGGGCGGAGCATCCAGAAAGTCGTCCGCGCGCGCGGTCGCGTCGGCCACGGCCTTGCGCAGGAGTGCGTCGGATCCGAGCGCCACCTTGAGTTCGGCCACGCGCTCCCGGTCGAGGAAGAGCCGTGGATGCTCGGGGCGTAGACCTTGCAGGACGTCCTGCTGGGGCAGGGGCGCGAGGTGCATGGCTAGCGCGGCAATGGTGGCCAGCAGCATGACGAAATCGTACTTGCAGTCCATTTCAGACGTCAACTCGCGTCGTCGGTACTCGGCAACGACACGCGGACACCGAATCATCAACCGCCGGTGCGGACAGTGGCGAGTCCGACGAACCCCTCCTTCGTGCGTAGACGTCGGCCAGATGCTCGGGTCAGGCGGCGACCACGCCGCTGGTCAGCCTCAGCCGGCTCACTAGAATGCGCCCTCCGAGCGACGACGGGCACCGACGCCCGCGCGCCCCCCTCCACGGGACGGAATGCGGCGGTGGCGCATCCCGGCGAAACTCCGGCGTCACCCCGAGCACGCAGCGATTAGACTCATGACGTGAACATCCATCGACTCGCACCGCTGCTCCTCCTCGGAGCAACCGTAGCCGCCACGCCGGGACACGCCCAGGAGGGTACGGGGCTCGAGGGGGCCGCATGGATCTGGGCCTCCGAGGCCTCCCCAACGGGCCCGACGCCCGTCTGCGCCTTCCGCAAGACCTTCGAACTCGACGCGGTGCCCGCGTCTGCGACGATCTCGATCACTGCGGACAACGTCTACGAGCTGTACGTCAACGGCACCTTCGTGGGCGGGGACGGCGGCGTCGAGGCGGTCTATTGGCGCTCGATCGAGCGCCACGACGTCGGCCACCTGCTCGTGGTGGGCCCGAACGTGGTGGCCGTGGAGGCGCGCTGTCTGGGTGGCGCAGCCGGCCTGCTGGCAGCGGTCCACGTCAATGATGGAGATGGCACACACCGCGAGTTGGTAACGGGCGAGACATGGCTATGGGGAACGGACCGCGAGCCGGGCTGGAATCAGCCCGACGTGGAAGAGGGTGCATGGCGCGCCTCCGCCGTCATCGCTCCGGCCGGAGGCGGGGTTTGGGGACCGCTGACCTTCCCGGAGCCGCGCTCACCGGGCCCGCGCGTCGTTCCGGTTCTGGTCGAGCCGGGTCCCGACTTCGCCTTCCCCGCCGGGGTCGTGTTCGTCGCCGATGACGTGGAGGTGTCGGACCCGGTCGCGCTGAACATCTTCCGCATCGGTGAGAGCCGGGCCTACTATGAGAACGACATCCCCTCGCCCGCCGCCCTGGGACGTAGGCTCTACGCCCTGGAACCCGCCAGCCCGGCCGGTGAGCCACGCCTCCTGGTCGACGCGGGTGCGGGCGTTCTCGGCTCGCCGGGCGTCACCTTCGACGGCGCGAGTGTGCTATTCACAATGGCACCGGCGGGTGAGGAGTTCTTCCACCTCTACAGCGTCGAAGCGCGCGGCTCGGCCCCGGTCGCTCTGACCAGCGGTCCCTTCCACGACTACGACCCCTGCCCCCTGCCCGACGGCCGGGTGGTGTTCAGCTCGACCCGCATCGGCAGCCGCGACGAATACCATGGCAACGTCGCCTCGAGCCTGTTCGTCCTGGACGCCGACGGCGGTGGCATCCAGCCCCTGACGCATCACATCGTCGGCGACCGCGAGCCGCGGGTGACGGCCGACGGCGGGCTGGCGTTCATCCGCTCGGATAACTTCCTCGAACGCGCCAAGATCGAGACCCACATTCGCCACACGCGCCTCGACGGGACCGGTGGCGAGATCGTGGTGGGACCCGAGCGCGGGGTGATCGGCCTCGACCCGTTGCGCGGCGCCGAGCACGACTCGGCCTGGCTGCGCCAGTACGGGGCGGGGTCGCCGGCCCCGCTGCCCGATGGGCGCGTCGCGGCCATCACCCACCAGGGGCTGGTCGTGGCCGGAGACGGCCAGCTCGAACGCCTCCCGGTCTCCCCCACGCCCTACGACGTCGCGCCCCTGCCCGATGGGCGCCTGCTCTGCACCCTGGCCGACCGAGGCGGGATCGGAGTGATCGAACCCGCCTCGGGTCAGGTGACCCTGATCCACTCCTCGGCCGATCTGCACTCGGTGACCTACCTCGGTCCCAGGCCGCACCCCCCCACGCAGGCCTCGGGGGTGCAGCCCACCAGTGAGAGTGGCTTCCTCTTGTGCCAGAACGTGTGGCACACGAAGCAGTCCGACATCGATCCGGATCGCATCCGGGCGGTGCGGGTCTTCGAGGGCCAGCCTCTGACCGTGCGCTCAGTCGGCCACCATCTGGTGCACATAGGGGTCGAGGCGGTCGAGCTGGGGACGGTACCCCTGGCCCCGGACGGGTCCTTCTACATCGAGGTCCCGGCCGACCGGGCGCTGGCCCTGCAGGCCGTGGACGCGCAAGGGCGTGGTGTCGTCAACGAGATGACCTGGATCTACGTGCGCCCCGGTGAGGTGCGCAGCTGCACCGGCTGCCACCAGCCCCGGCGGAGCACCCCCGAGCCATCCTCCGGCGCGTTGGCAGCGAGCGCCGCGCCCCTGGCGCTGCTTGGTCAGGGCCGAGCTCACCGCTACCGGGGCAACAACGCGGCCAACGGAGGCGTGGTCAACCTGCAGCTCGACCGCATGCGTGAGGTCGCGTCGATCGACCTGCACACCCAGGCGCCGCTGCAGGGCGCCGAGGTCGACGCCTATCTGGCACCGGGCCGCCAGGCGGAGATCGCGCGCCTGCACCGCGAGCTCGTCTCCGACCAGACCGAGCTGCGCGTCTCCGCGGCTCGACGGTTGGGTATCTTCCGCGACGCGGCCTCGACCGCAGTGCTGGTCGAGGCCTTGGGTGACAGGCAACCCGAGGTGCGCTGCGCCGCCGCCCTGGCACTCTCCGCCTGCGCCGATCGGAGTGTCGTCCCACACTTGCTTGACGCTCTCCTGGACAGGCACCCGCTCGTCGCGCAGGCGGCCGCGAGAGTGCTGGAGAGCCTGACCGCCCGGCCCGTGGAGTTCAACGCCTTCGCCGCCGACCGCCAACGCGAGGCCGACCGCGTGCGCCGGTGGTTCGAAGAGTACGACTGGCCCGAGCTCGAACGAGACCTCGCCTCCGCACTGTCGGGCAGCGAGCCCTTGGACGCCATCGAAGCCCTGGGCCACGAGAGTGGTGACGTGGGCCGCGCGGCGCTCTTGGACTACCTCGAGAAACACTGGAGAACGGGTGAGGTGCGACCGGTCCTGGCCGCTGTGCGCGCCCTGGGTCATCGCGCCGAGACGCGCGCCGTCCCGCTGCTGGTGGACATCCTGGAGGGCAGCCTACAGCTCGACCCGGGTCCCAGCCCACACCTGCACGAGCTGGGGTGGCTCGGCAGACATGTGCATCTGTCCGCAGCGGCGGCGGAGGCCTTGGGCTGGATCGCCACTCCCGCCGCCGAGGAAGCCCTGGTCGCACTCTGGCCTCGGCTCCAGGACTTCTCGATCTACACCTTCCAGGCTGGGGACCACGACTGGCTGCGCGGCTGCCACGCCTCCCCCATCCACTTCCGCTTCCTCGAGGCGTTCGACGCGCTTGGAACCCGCGACCTGGCCAAGCTCGTGCCCGGCATACTGCGCTCGACGCCGATCGACCCGGACCGGGGCCTGCTGCTGGAGAACGACTCCTACGAGACAATGGTGGCGCGCGTCGTGCAGCGTACAGGGCTCACATCGGAGGTCGTCGAGACAGCGCTGGCCCAGCTCGGTGATCCACGCGCCAGCGCGACAGCAGAGCTGACCGCGGCCCTTACGACCTCACCGCCCGCACGCGAGGTGAAGCCTGCCTCTCCCGAGGGGCGCGCGGCGCAGCTGCTGTCGGTGGTGATCCTGGATGCGGGGCACGCGCCTGCGATCCGCGCGGCGCTGGAGCGCTACCGGCGCCAGCCACCATCGCGCACGCGCTCGTACGTGTGTTTCTACCTGTGCCGCGCCCTGGGGAAGGTGCACGACGACGGCTCGGCGGACCTCCTGACCTCGATCCTGCTCGACGATCCCACGGAGGCCAGCTACGGCCTGCATGCGCCGCCGAACGCCTTTGTCTACCGCGCGACGCCTCCCTTTCACCGCGCGACAGCAGCCGTGGCCCTGGGGCGTATAGGGAGCGCAGGTGCCGCAGAGACACTGATGACGGTCGTAGAGGACTTCGACAACGCCCTCTCCGTGCGGAACGCCGCAGCGATCGCGCTGGGAGAGGTCGGCAACGCAGACTGCTCGCCGCGCCTCGCTGCCCTGGCGGCGGAGTACCCTGAGGTCATCACACGGCGCGCGCTGCTCGAAGCCCACAGGCGGGCGCAGCTACGCTAGTCAGCGCTCCTCCGGTTGGAACCACAGCGAACGCCAATACGCCCGGTCGGCGGCGTACGGATCTACCGGCGCACCCGGGTCCAGGTCGGAGGGCAGGACGCCGTAGCGCTTCATCTCGCGCACATAGGCGTCGCGCGGCTGGAAGCCGGGCATGTCGAAGCGTTTGACCTCGTCGAGGTAGCGCGCAGCGGCCTCGACCGCGGCGAGCAGCGTGCGGTAGTCCGGATCGTCGCAGCTGTCGAAGACCTTCGCAGGGGCCGAGCCCTGGTCCTCGAAGTCCTCTCGGCAGCTGCCGTACCCACCCGCCTCGGGAGCGAGAGGTGCCAGAACGAGCATCGAGCGCTCCGGTCGCGTGAGGTCGTAGAGGATGTGGCGCGAGAGGCGCAGCCGGATGTCGCCGTAGTGAATGTCCCAGGGCGGCATGCTGCGGTTGTCCGAGGGCGACTGGGGTAGCACCAGGTGGCCCGTGTGGCAACTGGCACAGCGGCGCGCGAGGACCTCCTGACCGGCGCGCGTCTCGGCCCAGTCGAGATCGGGGCGCTGGATCAGGTTGCGCTCGTAGCCGCCGATCATGCCTGTCCCGAGAGCGGCGTAGGTGCCCGGGTAAGGCGCGCCCACCTCGATCCACAGGCGCACGGTGGTGCGCTCGAGCTCGCTGACCTCGACGCCGTAGTGCTCAGGTCCGAGCTTGTCCATCAGCGGACTGGCGGAGCTGCCCAGGGTGCGCGGGGCGTAGTTGCTCTGGGGCCGATTGCGGCCGTCCGAGAACTGCCCGCTCACGGTCAGCGCGTAGTAGCTGTGCGAGTACATCGGACCGCGGTCGCCGGTCAGGTTGATCGCGCCCGCCAGTGGTCCGCCCTCGGGCGTGGCCTCGCTCCCGTGGCAGGCGATGCAGTGGCGGTCGAGGATGGGCTGCACATCGCGCGGGAAGTCGAGCACATCCGGCACGCCGGCGACGGGCTCGACCAAGCTGGGAGAACGGCGCAGGGCCAAGAGATCATAGTCGAGGCGCGGCGTGTGGGTGCGTTGCTCGTGACAGCCCACGCAGCTCATGGTCTCCCCGGGCTGCAGGGTGAGGAAGCTCTGCATGCGCTTGACGGACAGGTCGTTCTCGTCGAGCGCCACAAAGAAGAAGCTGCGCAGGGCGGGCAGCTCCATGTAGGCCGAGCCGTCCGCCTCGACCGGCACGGTGCCGACCACGCGCTCCATGGTGAAGGTGCCGCCGTAGCTGAGTGGCTCCATGCCACCGGTGTAGTTGATCGGCTTGGGGAGGCTCTCGATCACCAGGAGCTTCTTGATCTCGCCGGGCGCGACGCCCTGCATGTTACGGCCCTCGTTGACGTCTGCCAGCACAAGCTGCCCGGTCCCGCAGGCAGGATCGGCCCGGGTCGAGACCTCGAACTCGCGCGTGCTGACGCGCAGGGCGCGCGGTTCGTGCACCTGCAGGCCGGCCTGGACGTCCGCGTCGGGCAGGCGGTACACCACCTGCGACTCGCCGTCCGTATCCATGAGCACCAACTCGGTGCGCCGCGCCGCCAGGAACAGCTCGGGCGACAGGGCAAAGGGGTCGCGAAAGTCCTTGCTGGTGTGCAGCGGGCGTACGGCGCGCGGGTCGTCCGGGCCGGCTTCGGGGTCCAGCAGCACCAGTTCACCATCGTGCTCGGTGCGGCCGTGGCCGGGCGAGAAGGTGGCCAGCACCTGGCCCGTGTCGAACACCGGCTTGGCATCGATCATCACGACGCCGGGCTTCTGATTACCGTAGAAGACCATCTGGCCCGTCCCGTCCGGGTTGCAGGTCCACAGGTGGTGGTAGTGCACCTGACTGCGGTCGACGTACTCCCAGCGCTGGTAGAGCAGCCGCCCGTCGGGCAGCACCCACGGCGTGTTGTCGTGCTCGATGTTGGCCGAGAGCGCGCGGATCTGGCCGCCGTCAGCATCGCAGCGGTGCAGGGTGGCCACCTGGGTCAGCCAGCAGTTGACCCAGCGCTTGCAGCGGCTGGAGACGAAGGCGATGCCACCGTCGGGCAGGTAGGTCGGCTCGATGTCGTCGTAGTCTCCACGGGTCAACTGCGTCAGCCCGCGGCCGTCGACGCCGATCTCCCACAGGTGGTAGTGCGTCGTCCCGCCGGGCCGGTAGGAGAAGAGGATCTTCTCGCCGTCGTAGTGCACCTTCGGATCGCGGATGCCTCCACCCGAATCGTCGAGCAGGACCGTCAAGTCCCGCGTGGAGAGGTCGAGACGGCACAGGCGCGCACCGTCCCCGTAGGTGACCTGCGCGGCATCCGCCGCGTAGTAGCTGAAGTTCGCGTACCAGTGCGCGTCGCGTCCCGGTTTGCGCACGGCAAAGACGATCGACGGCGACACGGCCGCCGCAGCCGGGACCAGGTCGGGCTCGGGCGGCTCCTCGAGCTCAAGTGGCGCATTCTCCCGGCTGAGTGCGACGTAGTCGTAGATGATCCAGCTCTGCTCGTCGAGGCGGATCGAGATCGTGTTCTCACCCGCGCCGACCGCGCCGGCCGGGATGGGAAAGACGATCGTGTCGGGCCGACCGCGCATGTCGGGCCGGAAGACGATCTCCATCTCACCCGCGGGCGCGACGTGCACCGGCAGCTCCTGTCCATTCACGACGACCGTGATCTTCGAGCGCTCGGCCGCGTGCGCACCCGCGATCCCGAGCAAGAGGTAGAGCGGCTGGTCCTCGCGCGCCTCGGCCCGGAAGCGGATCCCGAAGGCATGTGCCCGGCCGCCGGCCCAGATGTCCCGGTGTGCCGGGTGGACGAAGGGCCAGTCCTTGGGAGAGTCCGCGCCCACCTCGAAGTCCACCCCGTCGGGAAAGCGCTCGAGGAAGGCGCCGTAGCCCGCGCGGGTCAGGGCGAACTCCCGCGCATGCCCGTCGGGCTGCCCGATGCAGAAAAGCGGGTCTGAAATGCCGCTCGCGGGCGAAGCGAGCACGAGGGCGAGCAGCGGCATGACGAGGAGGCTCATGGCAACAGACCATTCTAGAGGGCGAATCCCGGTTCCGCCCTACTCCCTAGTGTGTATCCGGTGCTTGGCAAGCGGCCTATACAATGGTGCCGATGGGTATTCCCTGGCGAATGGCACACGCGCTGCGAACGGTCGCGCTCGGAGCCTTGATCCTGCTCCCGGCGACAGCGCAGGAGGGTAACCTGCACGACCTGGTGGGAGAGCAACTCTCCATCGCACGCGACGGCCAGCACGTCGAGGTGCGCCAGGGGGAGCGACTGCTCCTGCGCTACCGCTACCGTGGGACGTCGCACAAGCCCTACGTCGAAGCGCTGACCACGCCGGACGGGAAGAACGTGCTGCGCGACGCTCCCGCGGACCACCTGCACCACCACGGCCTGATGCTGGCCTGGCGCGTCGACGGCACGAACTTCTGGGAGGAGGGCAAGGGCAGCGGACGCGAGCAGCACGTCGAGTGGGACGAGCTGCGTATCGCGACCACGCGCCACGTCTCCGAGCCCGGACAGATTCCGCGCGAGCAGGCGATCCTACGCCAGTACCTGGAGTGGGTGGGGCCAACTGGCGAGCCGATGCTGGTCGAGAGCCGTGAGCTCACCATCCGCGCCGTAGCCGCGGAGGGCGAGCCCCACGTCCTCTCCTGGCACTCGACCTTCTGGCCACCCGAGGGATCGCCGGGTGTGCGTATCGAGGGCGCGAACTACAATGGGCTGGGCGCGCGCTTCCTTGCGGCGATGGACCACGACGGGCACTTCTTGAACGCGCGCAGCACACGCGGTGTGCAGGGAACAGCTGGTGAGCAGGCCGCGTGGTGCGCCTATAGCGCCCCGATCGAGGAAGACCGCCGCGCCACCGTGGCAATGTTCGGGGCCCGCGCCAACCCGCGTCACCCCACGAGCTGGTTCACCATGGACCAGCCCTTCTCCTACCTCGCGGCCACCCTCGGGCTCGACCGTCAACCCCTCGAGCTGGGACCCGACGATCAGCTCTCGCTGAGCTACGGGGTGGCGGTCTTCGATGGAGAGGTGGACGGGCGTCGCATCGACGAGGCCTACGCCCACTGGCAGGTGCCGGCCAGCGAGGTCGACAACAGCAGGGCGCCGGGCCTGATCGGCCACTACTTCGCAGGAACGGACGCGGGCTCGGGCGTGCCCCGAGCAGTACGCGTCGACCCCGCGATCGCCTTTGACTGGTCCGACGGCACGCCCGATGATCGCGTCCCTTCCGGACCGTTCTCGGTCGCCTGGGAGGGGGACCTGCTCGTCTCGCAGGATGGGCGCTACCGCTTCTCCGTCGCTACCGAGGGTGAGGCGCAGGTGCTGGTCGGCGGGCGGCCCGCCTGCGGTCCGGATGGCGGGCCGGGGGAACTGCTGACGCTTGAGCGCGGCTTCCACCCACTCTCGCTGCGCTACTCGGCCAGGGGTCCGACGCCGCGGGTGAAGCTCCTGTGGCAGGGCGACTCCTTCCCGCGCGAGGTGGTCGATGCGCGCCACCTCTCGCACCGCCTCGCCGCGGAAGCGGACCTGGTGGCCGAGCTCTCCCATGAGCGCGGCCGTGGCCTGGCTGGCTCCTACTCCTGTGCGGCCTGCCACGACGTGCCGGGTCTGGAGTACGGCGCGCGGCGCGCTCCGCCCCTGAACCGGGGCGGCGTCCTGAGCACGACCTGGCTCGAGCGCTGGGTGCGCGATCCCCAGTCCGTGCGCCCGGGCACGCGCATGCCGAGCTTTGCGCACGAACTCAGCGAGCCGGACGACGTTCGCGCCCTGGTCGCCTTCCTACAGAGCCGCGTCGCGGACCAGGAGGTTCAGCGCCAGCGGGCGAGCGGCAACGGCTACCGTCAAATCACGGCCACGAGCTTCTCCTCCGGCTCGCGCAATGCGGGGCGCGAGCTGTTCCTGGAGCGCGGATGCGGTGCCTGCCACGCCCCCGAGTCTCCGGGCGAGGCCGATGCCGCCCGTACGCCAAGCCTGGCAGACGTCGGCGCCAAGTGGAGCCGCAACTCCCTCGTCCTGTACCTCGAAGCGTCGCCAGCCTGGCACCCGACCGGCCGCATGCCGGACTTCTCCTTGACCGAAGCCGAGTCCACCGACCTGGTGGCCTACCTGTCGACCTTCCGCACCCTGCCCGACGGGAGCGAGCTGCCCGCACCGCCGCTGCAGCTCGAGCCCGTGGACCCCGCCCACGAGCCGGCGCTGGTCGCGCGCGGTGCGGAGTTGGTGCGGGACCTGCGCTGCGCCACCTGTCACGAGGTGCCGGGGATCGAGGCACCCACCGAGCACGTGCCCCTTGAGCCGGGCTCCGCGCGTGGCTGTCTGGACCCACGCGGGGCGGGGTCCGGGCCGCGCTTCGACCTCTCTGTGGGACAGCGGACGGCCCTGGCGGAGTACCTGGCCCGGCGGCCGGCCCAGCCCAGCCGTGTTGCTTCCGGGGAGTGGGCCGCGCACGCGGTACGTGAGGATCTCCAGTGCCTGGCCTGCCACACCCGCGACGGAGAAGGCGGCGGCCCCATCTCGCGGACGCTGCTGGCGGAGCTGGAGGAGCGCGGTGGCGACACGACTGCCGCGCTGCGTCTGGTTCCCCCGGACCTCAGTGGCGTCGGCGCCAAGCTGCGCGCGGAGTGGCTGCACCGGACCCTGACCGGCGAGGCATCCTCACCTCGTCCCTGGCTCGCGATGCGCATGCCGCACTTCACGCTGAGCGAAGCGGAGCGCGAGATGATCGTGCGCTGGCTGGTTGCGACCGACGAGGTCCCGGACCTGGTCCAACCACCGATCCCGAAGGGAATGCCGGAGAACCTGCGTCCCGCAGCACACGAGCTGCTGGGATCCGAGGGCTTCACCTGCGCGAATTGTCACTACCTCGGGCAGCACTCGCCGCCCAATGACACCGTCGGACCGGACCTGGCCCTGGTCGGCCAGCGCCTCTCCCGCGCCTGGTTCCTGCGCTGGCTCGACGACCCCACGCGCGTCCGCCCGGGGACGCCCATGCCCAGCTTCAACCTGCCGACGCCGGGCCTTCTGGGCGAAGACCTGGCCCTGCAGAAAGAGGTGCTGTGGAGCTACCTGACCACTACCCCGCCCGACGACATCGCTCTCGCAGCCACGCCATCGCGCGAGGTCCAGGTCACGGGACCGCACGCGCGTGTGATCCAGGGGCGCGTGCAGGGCGCGCAACCGCTGCACGTTGCGCGCGGGGTCGCCATCGGCCTGCCGAGCGGCCAGTCCCTGCTCTTCGACGGTGGACGCCTGGCCTGGCTCGGGCATTGGGAAGGCGGTTTCCTGGTGGAGCGTGGCGGTCACGGTGCGCGCCGGCACTGGTCACCCTCGGGCCGGGTGCTGTCGACCAGCCACGACCGCAGTCCACCGCTCTTCTTCCGTGATCGTTCGAGCGGGGAGTGGAGCGCGCCGCCGTCCTGGCGCGAGCGCTTCGGCTGGCTGGACGAGGTCGCCCTCGAGGGGCGTGCCGTGCGCATCGCCTACCGCCTGCGGGCGCCCGGAGCGACCGATCCCGATCCCTATGCCGGGCCCTGGGTACACGTCGAGGAACGCGTCGAACCGAATCCCGAGGGAGCCCTGGCGCGCGGCTACCTGCGCAGCGTGAGCGTCCGAGGGTTGCCGCCCAGTCACGACGCGGTACTGCAGGTTCCCGTGGCGCTGGATACGGCTAACGCGCTCGGCGGAACAGCCGCCCTCGCGCGGCGACCCAGCGTGCTCGTCCAGGGCCCAGCGACCGATCTCGTCCTGCGTGGGCACTCGGACGACGAGGCGCGCTGGTGCGATACGCCCACAGCGATCACGTACCCGGTGCTGGCGCCCTTCTGCGACGACCCATACGACCCTGCCCAGCACTTCGAGCCGGGCGTCGAGCCCGGCGCCGGACGCGCCGCGATCCTGCTCCCCGCACTGGCCGAGGACGGCCCGGCGCAGGTGGTGCTGCAGGTGTCGCACCACCCCACTGACGCCCACCCCCCCGAGGGACCACCGCGCCCGCTCCCCGAGCAGGCCACAGCAGATCTCGTCCCGCCCCCACCACCGCTGATCGAGGCCACGCCCACCGCGCGTGAACTCGACGCGCGCGGCGTGACCGTGCCGACAGGCTTCCATGTCGAGCGCCTGCCCCTGCCCGAGGACTTCCTGGTGTGCACGCTCGCCTTCTGGCGCGGCAAGCTGGTCGTCGGTGGCTACGACGGGGACCTGCGTATCGCCGAGGACAGCGACGGAGACGGCCGCCTCGACGCCTATCGTCATCTGGCCGGCCCCTTCGATCAGGTAACCGCTCTGGGCGCCTACGGCGACGAGCTCCTGGCTGTTACACCCAGCGCGCTGCTGCGCATTCACGACCGCGACAGGAACCTGGCGGCCGAGTCGATCGAGCTCGTCAGTTCGGCCTGGGACTGGGCTGGCCACCCCTTCGATTGGACCTTCGGCTTGGTGCGCGACGAGCACGGCGACCTCCTGGTCGGCACCAGCACGCCCCACGAACGCGGAGAGACCCCGGGACTGTTCGGGCGCGGCAGCGTGCTACGCATCTCTCCCGACGGACGCACGCGCGTCGTGGGAGAGGGCCTGCGCTACAACTTCGGCTGGGACCGCAACAGCCATGGGAGAACCTACTTCACCTGCAACCAGGGCCCCTGGTACATCACCTGCACCATCTGCCTGCAGCGCGATGGCGCCCACTACGGCTACGGTCAGCCCGACCGCGGCCAGGTCCTCGAGCCGGTGCTGTTCGTGCCCTACCCATGGTGTCGTTCCCTCACCGGGCTGGCCTTCGCCGACGCCGAGGTCCCCTTCGGGCCCTTTCAGGGGCAGGGCTTGGCAGCGGACTACAACACGCGCCGCATCATCCGCTGGACCGACCAACCGGCGGGCGCCGGACGCCAGGGAGCCTGCTATCCCTTCCTCGACGGGCTGGACGCCGGGCCGACCCAGATGATCTTCGGGCCCGATGGCGCCCTGTACGTCGGCTTCATGTCGGACGGGGCCTGGTACCCGGAGCGCGCGCGCGGCGGCATCTTTCGGGTCGTGCCCGAGGGCCGCGCTGGTGTGGCCGTGCTGCGAGCCGAGTCCACCCCAACGGGATTCGTGGTCAAGTTCACAGAACCCGTCGACCCGGCCTCGATCGGCCCCGGCACCTGCGACCGGGTACACCGCTACTTCCATGAGTACGAGGGGCGCTACCACTCCGAGGAGGTCGCCCACGAGGACGTACCGGTGCAGGAGATCACACTATCACCGGACGGCCGGAGCTTGACCCTGACCATCGGCCAGCACGTGACGCCGCGCATCGTCGCACTGCAGTTACGCGGCGTGCGTGCGGTCACGGGCGAGGCGCTCGAGGGGGGCGAGGTGTACCTCACCATGCACACCCAGCCCGATCGCTGAGGGGAGAGCCGGGCCTGCTCCACGGGAGCTGTCGGTTCTGGTTCGCCCGTCTTCGGACCTGCTTCCGATGACAGCGCCCCCGCTCACGATTCCTCGCCGGAGCCTCGCTCGTCTCGATGTCCCCTCTCGGCGGGCCAAGACGGGGTCCGGGGGAGAGAATGGCCTCTGGGGAGCACTTTCTGGTCGCATTATTTTTGGAAAGACCCGGTTACTGACTGAAGCACGCCCCGTTCAGACTGGCATGAAGAACTCCCAAGCAATCCAAGGACTCGGCCTCTCTATCCTCATGGTTCTCGCTAGCTGTAGTGGAGGCGGCGGCGGACAGGCCGGTTCCGGTAATGGCGGCGGTGGCGGCCCCGTGCGGCCCTGGGCGATCGAGGAGGCTGGGCTGACCGGCACGAGCGTTGATCTGCTCATAGCCGGAGACCAGTTCGTTGGCGAAATGGATGCGGGCGCTGCCGCTCAGATTGCTGATCGGATGTGGACACAAATGACAGCTCCGACGACTTGGGTCGGCACCAATCCGCTCTTCACCTACCAGTTCTACAACGACTCGGACCCGTTCACGAACTGGGGACGGGCCTATCGCCACACGGGCTTCGACGTCTACGCCGGGCCACTCGTCGGCCCCTCCTGGTTCTATGGAACGGGCACCTACTTCGCGGCAACCGGCGAGCAGTACGACGCCGCGATCCTGCACACCTGGGACGCGGACTACTGGGAGTTGATCATCATGATGGATCCCCAGATCCTGGTCCATGCCAACCAGCACACCAACGGCTTCCCCCTGGCCGACACGTACACGGCGAACTAGATCCGGCCAGGGCCGGGTCCTCGTTGGCCCGGCCTCCCCGACAGGGGCCACATGTTTTCGTCTCCAGGTATTGGTAACGGGGACAGGATTCGAACCTGCGACCTCCGGGTTATAAGCCCGACGAGTTGCGCTAGCCCGCGGCCTGGAGAGGGAGTTCGCACCGCTTGGTGGACAACGGACAAGGCCGTTCTGGCACAGGACAGCACCGCAGCAGCGCTTGTCCTCGTAGGATATCGCGTCGAATGATTCTGCAGCGACGTGGGTCGGACCCATGAACTGAACTCACTATCCATGAGACGGATACAACAGAACCGAACAGCTTGGCCACAGGCCGTACTGGGGGCCTTGCTGCTCCTCTCGCTGCCACGGCTCGCGGTCGCCGACGAACCGCCGAACATCCTGTTCATCTATCTCGACGACTTCGGTTGGCGTGACACGAGCTACATGGGCTCGGACTTCTACGAGACCCCCCACCTCGACGCCCTGGCCGGCCGGGGGCTGGTGTTCACGGATGCCTATTCCTGTGCTGCCAACTGCGCCCCGGCACGCGGCTGCCTGCTGTCGGGACAGTACACGCCGCGACACGAGATCTTCAACGTCGGGACGCGACCACGGGGTAATGAGAAGGACCGTCTCCTTACTCACATCCCCGGCACCACAACCCTGCGCCCCGAGATCGTGACCTGGGCAGAGAGCCTGCAGGCCGCCGGGTACCGCACGGGCATGTTCGGCAAGTGGCACCTGGGCACTACCCCCAAGGAGCAGGGCTTCGACGTCTCCGTCGACTACCGGCGCCTGCCCGGCTTCAAGGGCCACCGCGGCCCCGACGGCGCCTACCTCACCGACGTGCTCACCGACCGCTGCATCGACTTCATCGAAGCGAGCAAGGACGAGCGCTGGTGCGCCTATCTCTCCCACCTCGCGGTCCACACACCGCTGCACGCCAAGCTCGAGCTGCTCCCCAAGTACCAGGAGAAGGCGCCCGGCAAGCTGCACAAGCACGTCGAGATGGCCACCATGATCCAGGCCGTCGACGACGGCGTCGGCAAGCTGATCGCGAAGCTCGAAGCGCTCGAGCTGCTCGACGACACGGTGATCATCTTCACCTCGGACAACGGCGGCTACGGCCCGGCGACCGACATGGATCCGCTCTGGGGCTACAAGGGCAACTATTACGAGGGCGGCATTCGAGTGCCGTTCTTCGTCCATTGGCCCGGGGTCGTCATGGCCGGCGAGACGGGAATTCCCATCACCGGGGTGGACCTCTATCCGACCCTGCTTGCGATCGCGAGCGCCGAGCGCCCCGACCAGGTCCTCGACGGTGTGGACCTCGTGCCCCTGTTCAAGGGTGGCGAGGTCGCAGGTCTCGGCGAGCGGCCGCTGTTCTGGCACTTCCCTGCCTACCTGCAGAGCTACCAGGTGACCCACGAACAGCGCGACCCGCTATTTCGAACCCGCCCCTGCGGCGTGATTCGCATGGGACGCTTCAAGCTCCACGAGTACTTCGAGGACGGCGCCCTCGAGCTCTACGACCCCGTCGACGACATCCGGGAACGCAACAACCTCGCCGAGGAGAAGCCCGACAAGCGCGACGAGCTGCACCGCCTAATGAAGGAATGGCGCGAGAATGTCGGCGCGCCGGTTCCCGCGCGGAAGTAGGCGACCCTCTTCTCGATTGGTAGCGGGGGGACGCCTGGCTCGGCTCAAGACTGCCGCAGGCCTGTTCGCTATGCTGCATCGCAAGAACCGTCCACCGCATGGGAGGCGTGGATCGCAGTCCCCGGGGAATCGGACCTGCCCCCTGTGAGCAGGGACTGCGGATCGACGCCGAGTAGAGCTCAGGAGGAGCCGGATCATGAGTACTACCATCGTTGCCCAGTTATTCCTCGTCCCCGCCCTTTCTTGCGGTGTGGGCTTCGGACAGAAAGTCGAAGTGAACCGCGTCGTCGAGATCGAGTTGGACGCGGTCTTCACCGGACCCGACGGAGGGGAACGGCGCATCCCCGCCTTCTGGGGACCCAACTATGACTGGATCCCCGACCAGGACCACGGCGGCGTCCTGACCAAGACCCCCCAGGCCATGCTCATGCAGACCGAAGGCGAGAAGATCTTCCTCCTGCCCGCATGGCCCAAAGACTGGAATGTGACCTTCAAACTCCACGCGCCCAAACAGACGGTGATCGAAGGAGAGGTTCGTGACGGCAAGATCGTCAAGCTCGACGTCACCCCGGAATCACGTCGCGCCGATGTTGTATTCCCTGATACGAATTGACCGGGGGGCGCGCAGGGAGCCAAGCGGTACCGATCGGCTGGGAGTCGAGTGGGGCGGAGGAAGGTAGGGGCCGAGGATCGAAATCAACGAACACCGATGGACCAGCAGGTGCTGATTGTCCGCCGTGAATCGTAGCGTTGCCGAGGAAGTTTATCGGCCGAGAAGCAGCCGGCCGGGGTAGACTCGGCGTCTGCCGCAGGATCGCCTGGCTCCAGCTCAGCATGCCCTCCTCCCCCACTCCCACCCGTCGAAGCCTGCTCAAGGCCTGTGTGGCCCTGCCCCTGGTTTCCCTGCGTAGTCCCCGCGGGATCGGCGCAGCCAACGGCATTGAGTCCATCGAGGCCTTCGCGCTGCGCTACCCGATGACCGGGCACTTCAAGTTCTTCACCGGACCGCACGGCGCCAAGGGACGCGCCTCGGTGCTGGTGAAGCTCACCACCCGTGATGGACTGGTCGGCTGGGGTCAGAGTGTGCCGATCGCCCGCTGGAGCTACGAGACCCTCGAGACCGTCGCGCTCGTCTTGCGCGAGTACTTCGGCCCCGCCCTGATCGGCCACGATGCCCAGGACCTGGAGGGTGCTCACACACTCATGGGCCGGGCCATAGCCAACGGCTTCTCAAGCGGAATGCCGATCGCACGGGCAGGAATCGACCTCGCACTCCACGACCTGGCCGGCAAGCAAGCAGGAAAGTCGGTCGCAGCACTCTGGGGGCGAGAGCCCGGTGGCCCGCTACGCCTGAGCTGGACCGTGAACCCGCGCTCCCTCGACGACACCGAGGAGTTGGTCGCCGAGGGCCGGCGCCGCGGCTACCGTGACTTCAACATCAAGGTCGCACCTGACCCCGTGTTCGATGTCGAGCTAGCGAGGCAGGTGCGCGAGCTGGCCCCGGACGCCTTCCTGTGGGCCGATGCGAACGGCGGCTACCCGCCGGAGACGGCCCTGGCCGTGGCCCCGAAGTTGGTCGAGGTCGGCGTCGATGTGCTTGAGGCACCCTGTAAGCCCAACCAGATTGCCGGCTACCAGAGGCTCAGGAAGCAGGGTGCTCTTCCGATCCTCATGGACGAGGGCATCGTCTCGCCCGTGGAACTGCGCGAGTTCATCCGCCTCGGCATGCTCGACGGCGTGGCGATGAAGCCCGCGCGCTGTGGCGGCCTGCTGTCCGCGCGGCAACAGATCGAACTCCTGGAACGGGAAGGGTTGATGTGGCTCGGCAGCGGCCTGACCGACCCCGACCTGTCCCTGGCCGCCACGCTGTTGCTCTACGGCGCCTACGATCTACAACGCCCGGCGGCGCTCAACGGATCACAGTTCCTGACCGCCAGCCTGCTCAAGCAGCCGCTGGAGGTCGAGGAGGGTGCACTGACCCCACCGAGTGGCCCGGGACTCGGAGTCGAGATCGACGAGGAGAAACTGCGGGCCATGGTGCGCGACAGCCTGGAGCCCACCCCCGGCGTCGCCGTTGCCATGGGCGGCCTGACCGGAGCGTTGACCTGGGACGAGAGCGCCCCTGGATCGGTAGCCCTGCGCCTCGGCGATCAGGACCTGTGGCGCCTGCACCACGACCCCTCCCAGGCCTACAGCTATTTTCACCCTCTGGCCTTGCCCGGGACCCCCTCCCTCACGGTCGACGCTCCCGCGGACCACGTCCACCACCACGGCCTGTGGTTCTCGTGGAAGTACATCAACGGTGTCAACTACTGGGAGCTCGCCCCGGGCAGCGACCACCCCGCCGGCAGGACCACCTGGCGCGACGTCCGGACCGAGCTCCGCGACGATCACTCCGCGCGGATCGAGATGGACCTGCACTACAGCTCCCCTGAGGGCGAGCGCATGCTGGCCGAGAGGCGCGAGGTCGAGGTCTCTTCTCCGGCCGCCGATGGCGGCTACTTCCTCGACTGGACGAGCCACTTCACCGCCTTGGCGGAGACCGTGAAGCTCGACCGCACCCCCCTACCTCACGAACCGGGAGGTCAGGTCTTTGGTGGCTACGCGGGGCTCTCGCTGCGGCTGGCACAACTCAAGGAGCGTGACGCAGCCTCCACTGAGGGGCCGGTGGCCTTTAGCGACCAGCAACGCTTCCGCGGACGCTCCTCCGCCTTCGACTACAGCGGCAAGCTCGGTGGCCGAACGGTCGGCGTCGCCGTGCTCGACCACGAGCACAACCTCCACTCACCCACCCCCTGGTACGCAATCCAGAGTGGTAACATGAGCTTCTTCAGCCCAGCGGTGATCTGCTACACGCCATACAAGATGCACCGTGGTGACGGCTTCACGCTGCGCTACCGCATCCTCGTTCATCCCGGCCGCTGGGATGCCAGACAACTCCAACGGGAACTCGACAAGCGATGACCACTGCCCCCCTCTCTCGCCGCTCCGCCCTCAAGCTCGGTAGTGCATTTGCGGCACCCCTCATCCTGCCCGGCGGCCTACGTACACTGGCTGGTAGCAACGAGGCCATCCGTATCGGGTGTATCGGAACAGGACGCATGGGCCGGGGTGACATGTTCGCCCTGCTCGATCGAGGTCTGGACCCCACGGTCAACGCTCGCATCGTCGCCGTCTGCGACCCTGATCTCCAGCGTGCAGAGCACGCCAAGCGCGATGTCGAGGAGCGCTACGCCAAGAAGCTCCCGGAGGGACCGGCCTCCACGATCGACGTCTACGCCGACTTCCGCGATCTCCTGGCGCGCCCCGACATCGACGCCGTCTCCATCTCGACCCCGGATTTCTGGCATGCCGGGCACGGGGTCGCCGCGGCCAAGGCCAAGAAGGACATCTACATCCAAAAGCCGATCACGCTGACCATCGGTGAGGGCCAGGCGCTCGTGAAGGCCGTGCGCGAGAATGGAGTGATCCTTCAGACCGGCTCGCAGCAGCGCTCCTCGAAGAATTTCTGGCAGGCATGCGAGCTGGTGCGAAACGGCCGCATCGGCAAGCTCCAGAGGGTCGAGGTGTGGCTGCCACCCGACCACGGCAGGGCCACGGTCACCGACGTACGGGTACCAGAGCACTTCGACTACGACCTGTGGATGGGCCCGAGCACGGAGCGCCCCTACGCCGAGCTTGGCGTACACCCCCAGAAGGGCTACGGCAGGCCGGGTTGGCTCCAACGCCACGGCTACACCCGTGGCATGATCACGGGCTGGGGTGCGCACATGAACGACATCGCGCAATGGGGCCACGGTGGCGACACCGACTCCGGCCTCACCGAGATCGAAGCTCAGGCCTTCTTCCCGGACCGCGGCCTGTTCGACGTCCACACCTCCTACTTCGCCCGTGGCAAATGGGCCGATGGCGTGCCATTGATCCAGCGCACGGACCCGCAGGCCGGCGTGACCTTCACCGGCAGCGATGGCTGGCTGTTCGTCAAGCGTGGCGGCATCACAGCTGGCCCCTCCTCGATCCTGCAGGAGACCGTCGGTGACGACGAGGACAAGCTCTACGTCAGCGGCGACCACTACCGCAACTTCCTCGAGTGCGTACGCAGTCGTGAGGACCCGATCTGCCCGGTCGAGGTCGGCCACCGCTCGAACAGCCTCTGTGTCATCACCCACATCTCCATGCTGCTCCAGCGCAAGCTGAAGTGGGACCCGGCCAGCGAGACCTTCCCCGGTGATGACGAGGCCAATGCCATGCTCGACTTCGAACGCCGGGCGGGATGGGAGCTTTGAGGCGCGCCTGGATGACGCTGCTCCTGGTGGCGGTCGCCTGCTCATCCCCACCCAAGGACGAATTCCACACGAGAGTCAATCGAGACGACGAGGCCGGCAGCCTGCGCTTCGAGGTCGATGGCCGAGAGGTCTTCACCTACCAGTACGGCGACGAGTGGGCGATCCCCCACATCTGGCCGCTGCGCAGCCCCTCGGGCCGCTCACTCCTCGTTCAGAAGACCGAGCCCTTCCCCCACCACCGCTCGCTGTGGATCGTCGACCGTGTCCAGCTGGAGGACGGTCCGGTGACCGACTTCTATCACGAGTGGTCCAACCTGCGTGACAAGGAGCAGCCCGGGCTGGGACACCATAGCTTCATCCGCCACGAAAGATTCAGCGGGCTGCGCTCCCACGAGCGCGGCGCGGTGGCCACGGCGGAGCTCACCTGGGTCGTCCAGGACGAGACCCCGGTTCTCGACCAGAGCCTGCGCTTCGAGCTCGAGGACCTCGGCAATCACGAATCCATGCTCCACCTGAGCTGGGAACTCCGCGCCACCTATGGGCCGGTCAGGATCCTGAGCGACTGGGTTCACTACGCATGGCCCTACCTGCGCATGGACCCGGCCTTCAGCGGCGAGCAGGGTGGCACCATCACCGACGACCAGGGCCGCAGAGGCCAGAAGGCCACCAACGAGAAGTACGCCCGGTGGATCGACTACTCCAACACGGTCGACGGTGTCACCGAGGGCGTCGCGGTCTTCCTGCCCGACGATGGCCAGCCCCGCAAGTGGTTGACACGTGAGTACGGCACATTCGGTCCGCGCCGGCCAGACGCGTGGAGCGGCACGAAGTTCACCCTCGGACGCGGCGAGACACTCAGCGGCAGGGTGACCCTCCTGATCCACCACGGCGATGTCGAGAGCGGGCGCGTCGCGGAGCGCTACCGGTCCTTCACGGCCCTGCCCTGAGCAGCGCTGGACCGGGCCCCGGTCGCCATGAGCGAGGTGCGAGACAGGACTCGAGCCTCACAACGCCCCTGCTACGCATCAAGAAGAAGAAGAGGGAGCACAACCGGTTCTCAAACAAATGGATTGGGCCGTGCGGCGTCTTGGTGAACAATGGGCATGCCATGACGCGTACTGCGGAATTCAGGATGAAATGGGCCGTTGCCACGATCGCCTCGAGCGCCTTGTGTTTGGGGATCTCGCTGTATCCGAAATCGGAGAGGCGTTGGTTCATCGACGAAGACTATCTCTACGAACACGGGAACGCGTTGAGCACGGAGTACCTGAAGGAGCACGCGCCGGAGTTCGCGCAGCAGCTTGAAGCGTTGCTGCCTTGGGTTCTGCGAATCGAAGTTCAGCACTCGCCCACCGACGAGGCCTACAGTTCGAATCATGGTACGGGGATCCTCCTTGGAGGCGGGCAGGTGCTGACCGCCGGGCACGTGCTGACCGAGAACGTCACGGGCGACGTCTCGAAGATCCTCCTCACGCGATCTGATGGGCGCGTGTTGCACGCCGAGGTGGATCGCCAGGGAGAGAAGGACTGGGCGCTCCTGCGCATCCTATTGGAGGAGGGCGCGGCAGCGCTCCCGAGCTCGCCCATCGAGTTGGGAAGCGCGACGGAGGGAGAAAAAGCCATCTTCTTCGGTTATCCCGCCATGGTTGGCCTGAGCGAGGAAGGGGAGGTGCTGCCCTTTCGCAAGGGTGATTCCCAGGCAGGGTCACCGGCCAGCACCCTCTCTCCAATGTTGATTGTGAGTTCCGTGCTGGACCCACAGGCCATGACACTCGATCCCATTGCCGGCTTTCCTCCGGTGGGAGGCATGAGTGGAGGCCCCATCCTCAACTCCAGGGGGCAAGTCATCGGTGTCCAGGTGGCCGTATCCAAAACCACCGACAACGCAACGGGACGCACGCTCCACTACCGCATCAACGCCGTGCCTGCCAACGCAGTGGAGCGTTGATCCTCACACAACAGGAGCCCGGCCCTGGAGAGCCGGAGAGGCACACCGGCGCCATCACCTCCCGATAATCGACGCCATCTCGTACACGAAGGTCAGCCCTTCGTTGTCCATCGTGAATGTGCCGCGATCGATGGATCCGACCGTCTTGCCAGCGCCTTCCCACTGCATGCGCAACACGGACCCCTCCCGGGTGTAGGTTGCGTTGACCTCACGCGTGACCTCTTGGCCCGAAGGCACCACGAAGATCACCTTGCTACTACACGCCCCGTCGGCGTCGATCGTGAAGGCGCCCGAGCGCACCTGGAGCGATACGCCATCGTGGGATACGGTCGCCGGGACCGTTGATCCGTTGACTGCGATCAGAGTGTAGATCCCTGCGAGATCACCGTTGCGGGCAACCGGAGCGTTGCTACAGCATCCGGCCAGAGCGAACCCAACGGCCGTGAGTAGACATGTTCGGAGAATGGTGAGTTTTTTAATGAGATCCTCTCTTTACGATCGGGGTTTATGGGACTGCTCAGTCAAGCCCTGTAGTCGGGACGATGGGAGCCTGAGTCAGTGCTCGAAGTGTGCACCAAAGGAAGAAGGTGAGCGCGCCCACGACAGGAGCGAACTCCCACAGTCCGTAGATAGGCTCGTCGCCGAGGAGCGGTGGTCCGACCAGGATGTAGAGGTTGAGTGCTTGCCCGATGAGCATCACAATCGCAACGCGCGTCAACACGGTTCCGCTACGCCGCGCCGCCTTTGGCATCAGCACGAAGAACGGCACCGCCCAGTTGAGCGTCACGTTGACCCAAGTCAGCACTTGCCAACTGCCTTGGTGTCGGAGCGCATAGTACGGCGTCTCCTCGGGCATGTTGGTGTACCAGATGAGCATGTACTGGCAGAACCAGATGTAGCCCCAGAACAACGCAAAGCCGATGCAGATCTTTCCGATGTCGTCGAGATGGTCGGCGGTGACGGTCTTGCGCATCGCCCCACGGTCGCGCAGATACACGACCAGCAGCATGCAAATGGCCAGCCCCGACATCCCAGCACTTGAGAGGGTGACCAAACCAAAGATCGTGCTAAACCAGTGCGGCTCAAGAGACTGAATCCAGTCGATACTCGCTAGGGAAAAGGTGATCGCGAAGATCGGGAGGAAGAGCGCCGCGTAACGGAATCGGGATCTCGCCAGAACGGCGTCGTCACCGTGGTCCTGCCGCCTGGATACACTCACCATCCCGCGCGTCAGCCAGATCCAGAGCAGGAAGAACACAACGAGACGAAGGAAAAAGAACCCCCCATTCAGGTATGAGGCCTTGCCCTTGAGCAGTGGGTCCGCTTCGACCACGGCGGCGTGACTCCATTCATAGATCGTACTCACACCCCCCATGAGCAAGAGCCCGAACATGAAGGCATAGGGAAGACTTGCGGTCATGGCTTCCGGTATCCGGCGCAAGGCCGTTGCCCAGCGTGCGGATGACAGGGTCAGTGCGCAGAGGAACAAGCCACCGGCCAGCCCCATCTCCACGAAGTATATGAAGGCCATCAGGTAGCCTGACCAAGCGCGCAGCGGGTCGACGAAGAGCCCAATCACGAAGATGAACGCTCCGAGGATTGAAGCGGTCGCGAGACCTCGCATGCGAACGGGCGAGGGTTGGAACATCTTGAAGGTTGTGCTCATCGGCTCACTTCCCTTGCAACGCGCGAACGTGCTCGATCACTTGCCAGCGCTCTCCTGGATTCATCTGGGCTGCGTAGGAAGCCATGTTTCCCTGACCGTAGGTCAGGATGTGGAACATCTCCCCGTCGGGCATGTCCATGGCTCGCGACGCGAGCAACGAGGGCGGTGGCAACATACCGCGCTGCACGACCGAACCTAGCCCCTTGCCAGCAGGGTCGTGACAGACTGTGCAGTAGATCGCGTACAGCTCGGCACCTCGCTCCCTTGCGTTGGTGTCCTGCTCGGTGAATGGGCTCTTGAGCTCCAGTCCGGCACGCTGCGCTTCGTCAGCGCCAGGGCCAAACTCGGGAAACCAGCTGCCTCGAATGACCGTACCCTCGACCAACGGCTGCTGAGTGCGACCACCGGGCAGCGCGAGGTTCCTTGCAAAGGGCTCACCCGCCTTCGAATAGACCATCTCGGTGAAGATCTCGCGGTTCCTCTGGGTGAAATCGATCCCCACCAGCTGGTCGATGAGAAGCACGATCACGGCCGCGATAGCCGCCGTTATGAAGTGGCCTTGGAATCTAGCGTTCACGACATGTCTCCATATTCCTGCCGAATCTCATCGGCGCCGTGTTCGTGTAGAAGTTGTTCGAGCTCCGAGTCCGTGAACCGGGCGTCCCGTTGTTCGAGTATCAAGGCGTGACGGTGATCCGTGGTCACCTCGAGCCCGGGAGCCGTCTTCTTGCCAGGCCAGAGGAATGAACGCACAAAGAGCGCGAAGGCCGTCGATAGGCCCGCAAACAAGATTGTCAGCTCGAATGCGACGGGTACGAACGCGGGATACGAATCCCAGGGCTTGCCACCTACATCGATCGGGAAGTTCTCGGCGGTCGACCAGTACTGGAACCAGAGTCCAAGCGATAGTCCGGCGGCTCCACCGAAGAGGGTGACCCAAGGGAGCCGCGAGGGTCGGATTCCAAGAGCGTCGTCCAGACCATGAACCGGAAAAGGGGACACCACATCGGCGATGGGGATCCCTCTCTCACGGCAGACCCCCACCGCACTGAGAAGCTCGTGTTCGTCCTCGAAGAACCCGATGTAGCAGTGATGCTTCATGCTGCCTCTCCGTGGTCTACGCTCTGCTTCCTCTCGCGCTTCGGCAAGACGGTCTTGATCTCGGACATCGCGATCATCGGAAGGAAGCGACAGAACAGCAGGAACAGCGTGAAGAACAGCCCGAATCCGAAGATCAGAGATCCGAACTCGATCAGAGTTGGGACGTAGTCAGACCAGCTCGATGGCAGGAAGTCCCTGTGCAGCGAGGTCACGATAATCACGAAGCGTTCGAACCACATGCCGATGTTGACCACGATCGACAAGACGAAGATCGCGGGTAAGGAGTGGCGGATCTTCCGTATCCAGAGCAACTGCGGCGCGATCACGTTGCAGGACACCATGATCCAATACGACCAGGCCATCGGTCCGAACATCCGGTTGAGGAACACAAACTGCTCGTATTTGCTCCCCGAGTACCAGGCGGTGAATGCCTCAGTGAGGTAGGCAAGCGCCACGATACTGCCCGTGAACACCAGCACTTTGCACATCGCATGGATGTGCTTCATCGTGATGTAGTTCTCGAATCGCATGACCTTTCGAGCAACGATCATCAGCGTCAGCACCATCGCGAAGCCCGAGAACACCGCACCGATCACGAAGTACGGAGGAAAGACCGTCGTGTGCCAGCCCGGGATCACCGCAGTGGCGAAGTCCATGCTCACAACGCTGTGCACCGACACGACCAGGGGCGTGGCGAGCGCAGCCAGAAGAACGCAGGCCGTCTCGTAGCGCGACCAGGTCCTGGCCGTCCCCCTCCACCCGAGGCTGAAGAAGTTGAAGATCTTCTTCTTAAGGCCAGTGGCCCTATCCCGAATCGTCGCGAGGTCGGGAACCATCCCGATGTACCAGAAGACGAGCGAGATCGTGAAGTAGGTTCCGATCGCGAAGACGTCCCACAAGAGCGCCGACCGAAAGTTCACCCAGAGTGGACCTCGGGTGTTCGGGTATGGAAAGACCCAGTAGCACAACCACGGTCGCCCCATGTGGATGAGCGGATAGATGCCCGCACAACACACCGCGAAAATGGTCATCGCCTCTGCCGAGCGGTTGATCGACGTGCGCCACTTCTGACGGAAAAGAAGCAGGACGGCGGAGATCAGGGTTCCTGCGTGGCCGATGCCGACCCAGAACACGAAGTTCGTGATGTCGAACCCCCAACCGACGGTACGGTTGAGTCCCCAGGTTCCGATTCCTGTCTTGATCTGATAGGCGACCGCTGCTCCGCCCAAGGCCAAAGTCGACAGAGCCAGCAAGAAGCCCACGTACCAGAGCCGGGTGGGCTTCCCCTCGAGCGGGCGACACACATCGCGTGTCACATCAGCCGGCGTCTTATCGCCAGTGATCAGAGGTTCTTCCACGATTGACTCAACCATGATCTTCCTCTGAATCGGAGTGCTCGAGTTCTTCCACGTTTCTGACGCGAGCGAGGTAGCTCACGCTCGGCTGCACGTTGAGTTCAGTCAGTACGCCGTAGGCGCGCTGCTTGGCCGAGAGCTTCGACACCGCACTCTCCGGGTCGTTCATATCGCCAAACACGATCGCTTGAGTTGGGCAGGACTGCTGGCAGGCGACCTTGATATCACCGTCCGCCATCGGCACACCCAGCCTCGCAGCTTCCGACTTGGCCTCCTGGATGCGTTGAGCACAGAAGGTGCACTTCTCCATGACTCCGCGTGTCCGCACGGTGACATCCGGATTCAGTTGCTGGTTCTGCAGGCGGTCCTCTCGCGGGTAGTCGAACCAGTTGAAGCGGCGTGCCTTGTAGGGACAGGTGTTGGCGCAGTAACGCGTGCCGACGCACCGATTGTAGACCTGCTGGTTCAGTCCCTCGGACGAGTGCACCGTGGCCAACACGGGACAAACGGCCTCGCAGGGAGCATTGTCGCACTGCTGGCAAAACATCGGTTGGTAGGCCGCGGTGACCTTGTCGCCCGTACCTGACAGATAGCGATCGATGCGCATCCAGTGCATCTCGCGGTGACGCGACACTTCGTCACGCCCGACCACCGGTACGTTGTTTTCGGCCTGACAACCCACCGTGCATGCGGAGCAACCGATACACGCCGAGAGATCAACCGCCATACCCCAGTGATGGTGTGTCTTGCCATGGTCATCGGGCCACAAGTCGGCATCGGGCACGTGGGGCCGATGAATCGCATGCTCCGGGTCATGCGCGTAGGTGGCGAGACTTGTCGTCATGAGCGCGTCTCGTACCTCTCCACCTTTGGGCGCCAGGTGGGCTGGCACCTCGAGCGTATGATGGTCTTGAGTGGCAGCGAGTGTGACGTTACGGCCTACGTGCTCGATGGAGAGGCTCCCGACGTCACCGCGCACCTGTCCGTTTATGAAGCGTTGCAGCTGGGCTACGTTGACGCCGATGGTCTCGCCTGTCCGGATGGTGGGCTCCCCCTCAAGCCAGTCCGGTCCCACTCCAGCGAAGCGATCCGTACCGAGTCTTCCGTAACCGAGCGCGACTGCGACAACGTCATCGTGCTGACCACGCTGGACGACCACCGGTAACTCGAGCGACTCCTGGCCACCCTCGACCGTGATACGAATGACATCCCCCAGCTTAACTCCTAGCTCGCTTGCTCTCGCCTCCGACAGGCAGGCGTAGTTGTCCCATGTGACCTTGGTTACCGGATCAGGAAGCTCTTGCAACCAAGGGTTGTGCGCGTGCTCGCCGGCAAGCATACCGACTTTGGGATACAGCACGAGCCCAAGCCCAGAAGTGGGAGTGTCACTACTCGCGGCGCCAACCGCATCCGCGTTGAACACCGGCTCGGTCGCAGCGCCCTCGAGTTCAACATAACCATCGTGCAACGCCCGCTTGAAGAAGGCGTCGAAGTCATCACCCCCGGGGAACTGACCGTGAACGTTTCCCCGCCAGTGATCTTGCAGTAGAGCGTGCTCGCTGCGTTCGTCACCTGCGAGCCGGGCGAGAATCTCCCTCAGGGTCCGGCCGTTGTGCAGACTCGGCACCGTTGGTTGAGTCAAACTGAATCGACCCACCTCGGGTTCACCATCGTTCCAGGACTCCAGCGCGTGCGCAGTGGGAAGCCGGTACTGAGCCAACGCCGCCGTTTCATCGAGGCCGTCCGAATGTACGACAATGGTCTTCGCGCTCGTGACGACCGAAGCGACTTCGGTCGGCAGATCGTAGGCTGGGTTCGCTCCCGAAATGATGAGCACGTCCACGGCGCCTGAGGCGAGCTCGCGGCCCAACGCTTCCAACTCAGCATCGCTACCCCGGCGTTGTAGTGAAGGCCGCGCTATCGAGAGCGTGGTACCGTAGTTGCCGAGAAGCTCGTTCGCGTAGTTGACGAGAACCTGAACAGCAACGTCGTTGCTGCCGCTGACAACCAGCGAGTGACCTCGCGAGTTCCAGAGCTCCAGGGCGAGGGCTTCCAACTGATGTTGAAGCCGGTGTTGCGCAAGTGATCCGGACACGCGCTCGGGGCCGCTGGCGTGATGCTCAAGCGCCTCACAAAGTCCAGAAAGGGCACCCGCCAGCTCCCAGGGCGCCAGCCGCGTTCGCTCGTCAGCAGCGGAACCCGTGACGGACATGCGCGCCTCGAAGTGCAGGTGCCGCGACATGTGCGGGTTCTGTTCGTCGGGTCTTCGCCCCGCGGCCCAGTCGGCGGCAAAGCTGACTGGGGAGATCCAGGTGCCCAGGAAGTCCGCGTCGAACGACGCAATGCACTTCGCTTCCGAAAAACGGTAGGCGGGCAAGGCTCGGCTGCCGTGCGTGGCAGCGTGCGCGTCCTGGATCGCCGAGACCGATAGCGCGTCGTACTCGACATGCTTGAAGTCGCCAAACTGCGCTCCGAACTTCGCGATCCATGCTCGAGTCGACGGAGAGTGAATGGTACCCGTCAGAAGCCGCACATTTCCTGCAGCCCGAGCCTTGTCGAGTGTTGCACGTAGCTTGCTGTCGGACTCTGTCCACTTGACCGAGGCACCCTCGACCTGTGGTGAGCCCAACCTCTTCGAATCATAGAGTGAGAGGATTTCAGCCTGCCCGGTAGCGCACAGGCCACCCCGCGACAGTGTGTGCAGCTCGTTGCCCTCGAGCTTCACGGGGCGACCATCACGACACTTCGCCAGCACGCCACAAGCAGCCGGGCAGCCATGGCACGTAGTCGCGATCCAGTAGGCTCGTCCTGGCACAACCCCCACAGGGGCGACGGTGTGGGTCAGCACCGATTGTACCGGCCCTCTGGAACACCCGGTCAGCGCCGCGGTCGCGAGTCCAAAGCCCGCGTATTGCAGGAACGCTCGACGTGACACATCGGCACCTTCTCCGGGGAGGAGCAGCGCATCGGTCGACGGCATCGGAGGTTGGCTGTCTATGTTGTGAGTAGTCATGACTTACAGATGGCACGTCACGCAATTGGTGGAAACATGGTCGGACACCCGCCCCTCGGAAGAGTCCCTGCGACCGGACTGCCCCTTCTCATTCGTCCGGTGACAGTCGATGCACCACCCCATCGACAGTGTGGACTCCTGCCGCATGCGATCCATGGTCCCCACTGGGCCGTGACACGTCTCACATGCGATATTCCGCGCAACGTGAGGACGGTGATCAAAGTAGACGAAGTCGGGCAGGTTATGCACCCTGACCCAATCGATGGGCTCAGGCTGCTTGCCGGGTAGAGGCCTCCCGTCCTTACCGAGTGCGGTTGCTTCTAGAAGCTTCTCGATTCCCGGCGAGTACACGCGTTGTGCCTCACGCCCTTCGGCTTTGGCAAGTTCCCTCTCCTTGAGAAACGCGTCGTAGCCCGACGTCACGACCTTGTGGCAGTTCATACAGATCGAGGCTGAAGGAACGCCAGCGTTGCGGCTTTGCCTTGCGCCGTAGTGGCAGTATTGACAATCGATCGCGAGTTCTCCTGCGTGCAGTCGATGCGAGAATGGGATGGGCTGCTCAGGCTCATAGCCTTGATTGCCGCCCAGCATCCGGAACTCGCTCTCAGACAACACGCTCACGGCACCCAGCGCCACACAGCAAACCCCGAAGATCATGTGATTCATCGACATGGTATTCGCGCTCAGGGGTTCTTGAACTCCGCCTTGGGTCCGAGGTAGAACCACCAGTTCAGGAAAATGCAGAAGCCATAGAAGACCGCGAGGCCGTACATCGCGACCTCCGGAGTGGTCGCCTTCATCTGCTCACCGATCAACTTCGGGATCAGGAACGCGCCATACGCGGCGACCGCCGAGGTCCAGCCAAGGACCGGCCCCGCCTGCTCCTTATTGAAGACCATCGAAATGGTCCGGAAGGTCGAGCCGTTTCCCACGCCCGTGGCCGCAAACAGGATCACGATCAGGACGAAGAACGGAGTGAAGTACTCCTCAGGCGTTGCTGACTGATAGGCGAGGGAGGAGTAGTAGCCCACGCCCACCGCAGAGAGGGTCATCACGATGGCAACGACTTGCGTCACGATTGCACCGCCCATCTTGTCTGCAATCATCCCGCCGACCGGACGAATCAGCGCGCCGACAAAGGCCCCAACCCAGACGAACATGAAGGTCGCGGGTGCACTCTCATTGACAATGTCGTGCGTCATGACGCCGTCCACCATCACGTGCTGGAAGCCAAAGATGAACTTGATCGCAAGACCCACAGCAGCGGAGAAACCAATAAACGAACCGAAGGTCATGGTGTAGATGATGGTCATCACCCACGTATGCCTGTTGCCAAAGATCTTGTACTGATGTGCGAGGTTGCCCTTGATCTCACCTGGCGAGAGCGCCTTCATCAAGAACACCGTCAGCGCAATGACGGCGGGCAGTACGATCCACTTGACCCACGTCAGAGCCGGATACTGGAGGATGAAGTACAACCCGATGCCAGCAGTCGCGAAACCGATGATGAGCAGCCAGCCGATCCGAGCAAACGAGACGAACGGACTCTTCAGGTTGGGTGTTACGGCCTCGGTGGTGATGTTGTTCATTTTGAACCACCCGAGGAAGGCCAACGGAATGAGCCCGTACACCCAGATCCAGCCCGCGCTCGAGAGCCAGGTTTCTGAACCCGCGGGAATACGCTTGAAGATCGTCCCACTCGTGGAAGCCAGCTCCATCGAATCACCACTGAGCGAGCCGGCGATGGCGGCTGTCATCCCGAGCGGAATGAGAATCTGCATGGTAGTGACACCGAAGTTCCCCAACCCTGCGTTCATCCCGAGGGCAAAACCCTGAACTCGCTTGGGATAAAAGAAGCTGATGTTGGACATCGACGATGCAAAGTTGCCGCCACCGATTCCCGAGAGAAAAGCCAGACACTGGAAGATCCAGAGCGGGGTCTCGGGATTCCGCAGGAAGTAAGCGGCGCCAACCGAAGGCACCATCAGCAGGGCTGTCGTGAAGAAGATCGTATTTCGCCCTCCCGCCAACCGGATGAAGAACGTGCTGGGGATACGAAGGGTCGCCCCCGTCAGTCCCGCGATCGAGGTCAGGGTGAACAACTCCGACTGGGAGAAGGGGAACCCCAGGTTCTTCATCTGAACCGTGATGATCCCCCACATGAGCCAGACGGCAAAGCCGCACAGCAAGCTCGGAATCGAGACCCACAAATTGCGAGTAGCGATCCGCTTGCCGGTGGAATCCCAGAACGTTTCGTCTTCTGGATCCCAGTGTTGGAGATTGCTCATTGTCGATGTCCTGGCTGTCGCGTCGCCTTGCCTGCTTATCTGCGAATGAGTGGTGGAAGAGGTATGGAGCGGTACAAGTCAATCAGCTGACTTTCGGATCTTTTTGCGGTCCCAGTTCCAGATCACGACCTGAGTCTTTCGCCAGAGATAGGGGTTCGGCACTACGAGGATGTGCACCAAACGCGTGAACGGAAACACGAGGAGGATCAGGAATGCGTTGACGATGTGGACCTTCACGAGCAGCGGCATCGGTGCGATGTAGCTGATGTCAGGTGAGAACTTGACGAGTGACCAGAGCCAGGGGGTGAGCGAGGTGGAGTACCACGAAGAGCCCCAGCCATAGTGCACAGCGATCGCAATACCCGTGACGACTTGGACCAGCAAGCCACAGTAGATGAACCAGTCGCCCGCAGTCGTCACGCGTCGCGCCTTCGGAAAACGGAGCCGCCGAATCATGATGTTCGCGAGTCCGACCAGGGTCAGAACAGCAAAGGCAAGCCCGGTCACCTCGAGAACCAGGAGGCGCAGCGGCGCCACATTCCAGCTCAGAATGGCCTTTGGACAAAGGAATCCGAGGATGTGCCCGCCCAGCACGACAAGAATGCCGTAGTGGAAGGGAACCGAACCCCAGAAGTGCTGCTGGTTCTCAAGGAACTGAGAGGAGAGGCTGGAGTACGAGAACGCTCGAATCCGATAGCGCCGGATCGTCACCAGCAAGAAGACAAAGACCGAGATATACGGAAGGGTTCCTAACCAAAAGTAGTCGTTCATCGCGAGGCAGCCTCCGAGCCGGTTTCTTCTTTGGCGAAGTACTCCCCGACGTAGGCCTGCAGACCGAGGATCACTCCGTAGTACGGGTTCTCTTTCTCGCCGAAGCCTTCCAAGATCTTGTCAAGCCCGGGAGTAACCGCCGAACGCGCGAGTGCACCCGCGAGACCGGGCTCCGCACGAGAGATAATGCTCAAGAGGTGCGAAACGTGATCGGGCAGTTCAACGGTCTCTTCAATCTCGAGGTCACGAAGCAGCCCACGGAGGCGCGCCATGAAAGTCCCGCGCGCATAGTTCTCTCCGTGAAGGTGCCAGCCCAACTCGAGGGCTCGCTCCTTGTTGTTCTCAAACGTCCGCACGAAGAGCTCCTCAAGATCGGACTCTTCGTGGTCGCTGGCGTAGCTACGCAGGCCCTCGAGGTGCTGATTGACCGTGGGGGCAGCGATTCGAATCTGATCGATCCAATCGTTCACCTTCACGGCTCGCCCGTCGCCGGGGTAGCACAGGAGATTGGAGAACGCTTCAAGAACAGCAATAGTCATGATCAGCTCCTCTTGGGCGCCATGCGCGACCCGAAGCCGGTGATCGAACGGTGATCGTGCGGATCTTCGAGCATCTCGATCGCCATCTCGCGCTGGAAAGGTGGAATGACAAAGCGGTCGTCGAAAGTAGCCAGCGCCGAGAGCCTGTAGATCTCGTCCGCCGCCTCGGGCGTGCAGTCCGCCTCGGCCAGTGCGGCCTTGGCCTTGTCTTCACTGATGTCCCCTACCGTCACAAAGCGTCTCCAGATGCGGACTGCGAGCTGCTTGCGAAGTGCGTAGCGGAGCTTGCCCAAGTTGCCTCCGGTGAACATCTTCCCGAGGTACTCGATGGGTGCGCGTGCCTTCTCGATATCCCCGAAGAGTTCATCCACTTCATTCCTGACGACATCGCCCTGAGTGGAGGACATCACCGGAAGCAAGGGCGGTACGTAGAACAGCATCGGGAAGGTCCGGTACTCAACGTGCAGCGGCAGTGCGAGCTTCCACTCCTTGAGGAACTTGTAGACCGGCGATTTCTGGGCCGTCCGAATAATCCCGTCGTGGACGCCGTTCTTCTTGGCTGCCTCAATGACCGCAGGATCGTGGGGGTCGAGAATCATCTCGCGCTGCGCCTCGACAAGCTGATCGTCGGGCAATAAAGCGAGTTCTCGGATCTTGTCCGCGTCGTACAACAGGTTGCTGATGTACCGGATGCGGCCAACGCAGCTGTGGAAGCAGGCAGGAGCCTGGCCGGTCTCAAGCCGCGGAAAACAGAGAATGCACTTCTCGGACTTACCCGTAGACCAGTTGAAGTAGGTCTTCTTGTAGGGACACGCAGGAATGCAGGACCGCCATGCCCGACAGCGGTCCTGGTTCAACAGGACGATGCCGTCCTCGCCTCGCTTGTACAACGCCCCTGACGGGCAGGCTGCAACACAAGATGGGTTCAGGCAGTGGTTGCAGATGCGCGGGAGGTAAAAGAACGCAAGGCGCTCGATCGCCATCATCTGGGCGCGCTGTTCCTGGTTCAGACCGTCCATGTTGACGTCGTTCTTCGCGTACACCTCAGACCCAGAGAGGTCATCGTCCCAATTGGGACCGGCTTCGACATCGATATGCTCGCCGGTCACCATCGACACGGGCCTGGCCGTCGGCTGATCATCCCCTTCCGGCGCGTTGAACAGATCCTCGTACTTGTAGGTCCAGGGTTCGTAGTAGTCGTCCATGCTCGGCTGAGCAGGGTTGTGGAAGATGTTCGGGATGATCTTCGACTTGCTGGTCGATCTGAGCTCAAGGTCCTCACCATCGGTGACCCATCCGCCCTTGTAGCTATCTTGATCTTCCCACTTGGTGGGGTAACCCGTCCCGGGCTTGGTCTCAACGTTGTTCCACCACATGTAGTCCGTGCCCTCTCGGTCGGTCCACACGTTCTTGCAGGCGACACTGCACGTATGACAACCGATGCACTTGTCGAGGTGAAAGACCATCGAAACTTGCGAGCGTACGTCCATCTTGTTGCCTTCGCGTTACCAGGTGAGATTCGGGAGCTTGCGAACCAGGATGTGGGTATCCCGATTGCATCCAGTCGGCCCCCAGTAGTTGAAGTGGTAGGTGAACTGCCCATAGCCGCCGACCATCAAGTTCGGTTTGAGCCGCGTGCGCACCAGGCTGTTATGCCCACCACCTCTGCGGTTGCCCCGCAGGGGCGACTTCGGCACCGAGTAGGTTCGCTCTGGAGAGTGGTAGATGATGCAGATGCCGCTTGGGATCCGCGCACTGACGCAGGCGCGAGTAACGACGACACCGTGATCGTTGTGGACTTCGACCCAGTCGTTGTCCTTTACGTCAATCTTCTCTGCGTCCTGCGGACTCATCCAGAACGGCTCAACCCCTCGCGAGAGCGTGGTCATGCGCTGGTTGTCGCCGTAGGTCGAGTGGATGTGCCACTTACCATGTGGCGTCAAGAAGTTCAGCATCAGGGTCTTGCCCTCTTCCTTGCTGAACGTGAGGTCTGCGTACTGCGACGGTTCGGGCTTCGGCTTGTACGTCGGAACGTGCTCCCCGTATTGGATATAGCCGGGGTGATCGAGGTACAGGTGTTGCCGCCCGGTCAGCGTGCGCCACGGGACGAGACGCTCCCGGTTGTAGGTGAAGGGCGCATAGGGCCGTCCCTTGTTGAGCAACCCCGACCACATCGGACTATTGATCAGCCGCCGTGGCTGAGTCTGCAGGTCATCGAAATCGAGTCGTAGGTCGCGAGTGCCTTCGGCAAGATCGACAAGCGGCACGCCCGTCTTCTTCTCCATGTTCTCGTAGGAGCGATAGGCGAGCTCGCCGTTCGTAACGGTCGCGAAGCCGAGGACAATGTTGGCTGCATCCTCAGCCTCCTCCAGCGACGGATAGGTCTCCCCATCGAAGTGGTGGACCGGCGCCTTCGTCTTCCACTCGTCGTAGACGTCGTCGACCCTGTAGTGAGTCCCGTGTGCGCCCAGACCATTTGCACGGACGTTCGGCCCATAGGAACAGAACTGGTCGTAGATCTTCGAGTAGTCCCGCTCGACGACCTTGAACGATGGCATCGTCTTTCCGGGGATGGCTTCAACTTCTCCCTCGTACCAGTCCTTGATGTCCGGCTGAGAGATCTCGGCCGGCGAATCGTGACACAAGGGAACGGCGACCACATCCTTGGTCTTGCCGGGGAGGTGCTTCTCGGCGAGCTTGGAGAACCTCTTCGAGATCTCCCGGAAGATGTCCCAGTCGCTCTTCGCTTCCCAGCACGGCGGGACGGCCTCCGACAGCGGGTGGATGAAAGCGTGCATGTCCGTCGAGTTGAGGTCGGACTTCTCGTACCAGGTTGCTGCTGGAAGGATGATGTCAGAGTACAGCGCTGTCGTGTCCATCCTGAAGTTCAGGTCGACAATCAGGTCCATCTTCCCTTTCGGAGCCTTCTCGATCCACTCGACCTCCGACACGTTGTCCTGGGCCATGTCCTGCGCGATCTGGTTCGTGTGTGTCCCCAGATAGTGCTCAAGGAAGTACTCGTGTCCCTTGGCTGACGACATGAGTGCGTTCCCGCGCCAAATGAACCACAACCTCGGCCAGCACTCTTCGGCGTCCGGCTTCTCGATCGCAAACTTGAGCTCGCGGCTCTTCAGCTTCTCGACAACGTGATCAGATACATCCTTACCTGCGTCTTCAGCTTCCTTGACTATCTCGATCGGGTTCTCGTCGAACTGCGGATAGAAGGGAAGCCACCCATTCCGAACAGCCTTGACGTTGATGTCGATTGTGTGTCCGTTGACCAGGCTCTTCTCGGGCTGTTCGCGCGGAACCGTATGGTAGTCGCGGAAGCTCTTCTCGTAGCGCCATTGATCACTGTGAACGTAGTGCCAGCTCGGACCGTTCATCAAGCGTGAGGGTGCGTGCCAGTCTTTCGCGAGAGCAATGCTTCCCCAGGACTCACCTGGCGCCAGCTTCTCCTGCCCCACATAGTGAGCAAGACCGCCTCCATTGGTGCCGACACAGCCGCAGAACACCATCGCGTGGATGGCGGCGCGGTACATGAGGTTCGCGTGATACCAATGGTTGATGCCCGCGCCGATGATGACCGTACACTTCCCGCCCGAAGAGGAAGCCGTAGAGGCCCACTCGCGAGCAAAACGAATGAGGGTGTCGCGCGAGATTCCGGTATAGCGCTCGGCCCACGCCGGCGTGTAGACCAGCTCGTCGTCATAGCTGGAAGGATAGGCGCCTTCGAGTCCACGCCCGACGCCGTACTGCGCCATGAGGACGTCATAGATCGTCGCGGCTTTCACTGGCCCATTGGCGGTCTGCACGGTGCGATACGGAACTCCACGGAGCAGCTCTTCCCCTTTGCCGAAGTCGTCGAACTGACACTGCGCAACCCCGTCGTTCCTCTCCAGGAAGGTCAACTCCGGGTCGATCGCGCTGCCATCCTTGCCGTCCTCAAGCTTGAGGTTCCACTTGCCTTGCTCCTCCCCCCAGCGATGGCCCATCGAGCCCATGGGCATCTTGGGACGATCATCGTTGGCATCCCAGTGGAGGAACTTCCACTCGCCATTCTCTTCATCGGCGTACTCGGCCGTCGTACCGGCACGAACGAGCTGGCCAGCCTTCCACTTGCCACCGTGGTCCTCAAGCTCGACGAGGAAGGCGCTATCGGAGAATTGCTTGAGATAGTCGAAGAAGAACTCGTTCTTCTGCTCGTGGTGGAACTCCTGGAGGATGACATGGTTGACGGCCATCCACCAGGCACCGTCCTGACCGGCGTTGATAGAGATCCACTCGTCGGCGTACTTTGCGACCTGGTTGAAGTCGGGAGCGAACACGACCATCTTCGTGCCGTTCATACGCGCTTCCGCTGCGAAGTGCACATCCGGCGTCCTGGTCATGTTCAGGTTGGCGCCCATGACGGCAAGGAACTTCGCATTGAACCAGTCGGCCGATTCATTGACGTCCGTCTGCTCTCCCCAGGTCTCAGGGGAGGCGTTCGGAAGGTCACAGTACCAGTCGTAGAACGAGAGGTTGACGCCACCCAGGAGTTGCAGCATCCGTGAACCCGCTGCGTAGGACAGCATCGACATCGCGGGGATCGGCGAGAACCCGGTGATGCGGTCAGGGCCGTGATCCTGAATCGTCTGGACCATCGAGGCCGTGATGATCTCAAGCACGGTGTCCCAGCTGGCTCGGCGCAATCCCCCTTTGCCGCGGGCACGCTGATAGCGGGCGCGCTTGTCGGGGTCGCTCATCAGCGCGCGCCACGCATCGACTGGATCCTCGTGCTCGGTCCGAGCCTGCTTCCAAAGGTCAAGCAGCGCGCCACGGATGTACGGGTACTTCACCCGAAGCGGACTATAGAGGTACCACGAGTACGATATCCCGCGCTGACAGCCGCGGGGCTCATAGGGCGGAATGCCCTCCTCAAGCTTCGGATAGTCGAGCGCCTGCATCTCCCACGCGACGATTCCGTCCTTGACGTGGATGTTCCATGAACATGAACCCGTGCAGTTCACGCCGTGCGTGCTCCGGACGACCTTGTCGTGCTGCCAGCGGTTACGGTAGAACTCCTCCCAGGAGCGAGTTCCGGGATCGACGCGATCGTCGATGTAAGGATTATTGCCGTTGTTCATGGCTCAACTGTTCTCGACCAGGGTGCGGCGGACGGAGCGGAAGCGTTTCCGCCAGAAGCCGTCGAAGAGCACCATCAACCCGGCCGCGAGGCCGATTCCCGACAGAATGAATGAAAGGGTGCTGCTCTCGGTCTCTCCGATACCGCTCTCGGCGGCGTCCTTCATGGCTGCGACGAGACCGAGGATTTCCTCCGACTCGAGCGAGTGCCCCTTGAACACGGGCTGCATCACTGCAGACGGCGGGGACGTGAGCCATGCGCTGAGGGCCTTCCGTCCCTCGAGCCGTCCGTAGGCACTTGTCAGATCCGGCCCGAGCGTACCGCCTCCGAAGCCGGCCAAGCCGGCCAACGCATGACAGGATGCGCACGCCGGTGCACCGTTTTCGAACGAGGTGAGGCCGAGGAAGAGACTCCGGCCTCGCTCGATGTCGGCGTCGGTCAGCGCGCGATCGTCGAACTTCATCCCTTCGAAGTGCGATTTCTCGAGTGCGGACTCGACACGAATCAGGTTGACGAGTTTTTCGGCCAGTTTCGCGTCTATGCCCGCGAGGGTCGGCATCACGACACCATTGGCTTCGCTGAGGATCTTCAGCGCGTACGGGTCGCCGCTCTCGATAACCCCCTGCGGGTCGCGGATGAACCTGGCCAGCCAATCCGCCTCGCGACGATCGGTGGCGCCCTTCAGGTCGGGACCACCGAGGCGTCCGCCGCCGATCGTGTGGCAGCTCGCGCATTGGCCCTGGAAGAACTCAAGGGTCTCCTCGGAGACGGTGTCCTGCGGAGCTGCAACCAGGACAGAACTCGTGAGCAATAGGACGTAGGAGCACTGAATGATCTTGTGTAGTTTGCGCACGGGATATCTCCGGACGGTGAGCGTCCTCTTCCATTTCAATCGCCGTGCCGTGCCTCCCCACTTCTTCAGTCGCCTCCCCAAGTCGTTGCCAATCATGGACTTGGGCGCCCACACGGGCGAACTTGCACACTACACGCCAGTCCACGTGCATAGTTCGCTATGCACATGAAGCAGGCTTGTAGGCAGGGAGAAATCAGCGCAGCCGCCGCGTCATCTCGACGTCCCGGGCTGTGCAACTATGCAACCATGATGCAGCAGGCTCACTGTCGACCGATCAGTCCAGAATCGTTGTGGGGTGGGACTCCAGATCCAACCGAGGCTGCTGCAGAAACTCCGGAAATAACGAGTACGTGCAGTGGCCCTTTGCTGGGGCAACGGGAGTTGAAACGCAGTAGCATCACGGCATGAGGGCCTTCATCCTGACCTGCCTCCACGGCGTCTTTCTCTGTGGATTCTCGCCGGATCTCGCGGCGCAGCGCTCGCGAGATCCGTATGCCCTGCAGGTCGAGGAACAGCTGAAGAAGTTGGGTTCCGACTCGCGGGAGGTACGTGCCGGAGCCATCGAGGCCCTCGGTTTCCTCCGGGCCTACCGTGCGGAACAGGCTCTGGTCGAAATGCTGCGCGACCCATCGACCGACGTTCGTCGCCAGGCAGCCCTCGCCCTCGCATGGTGTGGCAGCGGTGAGGCGATCAGCCCCCTGATCGAGACCCTGAACGACACGGATCCGGTCACCCGCCAGGCAGCGCAGGTCTCGCTCTCCAACCTCTCGGGCATGGAGTTCCTCTTCGACACGACAGCCGGGCCCGCAAAGCGCACAGCGCAGATGAAGGCCTGGCGCGACTGGTGGCAGACGGTCTCCCCCGACCGACCTCCCCCGCAAGTGCTCGAGCTTCTCCGCGAATGGCATCAACAATCTCATGGCACGGTAGTTCACACTTCCTCTACCTACAGAGGTCCGCCCAGTGTCTTGACCGATGACCGGATAGGGCCCGGTTTCTGGCAGACCAAGAACGTGCCCTTCCCCCAGTCCTGCACCATCGACCTCGGTCAGGCGGAGGAAATCGCCCAGGTCGTCATCCACCAGCACGGACCGGGCTTCGTGATGACCGACTACGAGTTGGCCACGAGCCTGGACAACAAGAGCTTTGAAGTCGTTGAACGAAAGAAGCGGACCACGCCGGTCACACTCCAGATCAACTTCTCTCCTCGCCAGATTCGCTATCTCCGCGTCACCAGCTACGACTCGGTGAATCCGGTCTATCCGACCACTTTCTTCGAGATCGAAGCAAGGCAACGCCAGGCCAAGGGAGCCGCCGATATCGCGTGGCGCTGCGAACGCGGCCTCCGCGCACTGGGAAGTCTCGGCGGTGAAGGCGCGACGAATGCCATCCTGCGCTGCCTCGCACCGTCTCCGCCAACCGACGAGGATCATCTGCCCATGGTGCGCGCCGGACTCCGCTCGCTCGGAAGGCTACGAAATGAAGCCGGCTTCGCCTTCCTGATCGCGCTCCTCGAAGACACCTACTGGGCCCGCTACGCCGCCGATGCCTTGGGCGACTACGGTGACGCGCGCGCCGTGCCGAGCCTCCTCACTGCCTATCGGAAGTACGCCAAGCAACGGAACGGCAAGAATCCGACCGCTCTCCCGCCAGACGACAGGATGGGGTTTCCCTCCGAGGATCGCATGCTGGAGACGCCGTATTGCATCGCCTTCGCGCTCTGTCGCCTGGTATCAGATGCAGAATCCGGCCTCGCGGAGATCGCGCCATTGATCATGGCCAACCTGCCCGGTGACCACGACACGTTCCTGCTCTACCAACCCGAGGTAGGACACCTGCTCACGCGGTACCTCATGGAACTCTCGGGGCTTCGCCAGGTCGCATGCGAACACGCTTTCGAACTGTTGGGGCAACCACGGCGATTCCCTGCAACCGACAGTGCCTTGCCCTGGCCGCAATTCGCGCCCGACCGCATGGCCTCCTGGCTGCCGGCCATCTGCACGGAAGAAGCCGACCTACCGCGCTTGCTCGCATTGCTGAAACACGAAGATGGTTGGGTCCGGCTCAACGCAGCCAAGACCCTCGCCTGGATCGGCGACAAGCGAGCCGTCGAACCGATAGCCAGATTGCTTTCGCAAGCGAAGGCCGAGGCGGACTACGGCTACAGCGGCACGTTCAAGGATGAGGAATACGCCGACCCGGCTCCGCGCTGGCGCGAAGGCCTGATCCGCGCCTTGGGAAAGCTCCACGCCCGCAAGCATGCAGCTCTCATCGTTCGAATTCTCGAAGATGAAGCGTCGGTCGTGGAGGTGCGACATGCCGCTGCGAAGGCGTTGGCGGAACTCGGCGGCGAGACGGCCCGGCTCGCGTTGCAACGCGCCGCCAGCAATCACCCTTTCCAGAGCGTCCGCCAGGTGGCCCACGATGCACTGCGCTTTGGCGGCCACCCTGTTGGGTCTTCTCAAGCTCGACCCACCGCACGACCGACTGCTTCGTCTCCATCTCCGGGCTCCACCCTCGACGCCGTTCTCTTCATCCAAGGCGACAACAACATCCCGAACACCATCGGCACAGTCGAGCAAGCCGACCGCTGGCGACAGACCTACGTCGTCACCGACTCCGGTCCGGCCTATCGACCCGGGCGCAACCTCAGCATCTTGAGACCTCCCCAACCCGATGGTGTCGTCACCGCCTTGACTCACTTCGAAGACGGCTATGTGGCCGAACCCGAACTCTCCTGGGACGCCAGGCACGTCATCTTCACTCGGCGTGGCCAGGATGATCCCTGGTGGCACATCTACCGCATCAATCTGGACGGATCGGGACTCGAGCAACTCACTCGGGGCCCCTATCACAGTGTCGGCCCGGCCTACCTGCCGGACGGTCGGATCGTCTTCGCGTCCAGCCGTATCGGCATCCGCGATGAGTACCACGGTTACCCCTGCACCTCTCTCCACGTGATGGATGCCGATGGGTCCGGCATCCATACCATCGCCACGAACATCGGCCGCGACAACGAGCCGGCGATCCTGAACGATGGGCGCATTGTCTTCAGCCGCTTGGATGTCTTCTATTCGCGGAACAAGACCGAGCTCACGCTCCACGCTACCAATCCAGACGGCACCCGGGACGTCGTCCTGTACGGCCCGGAGCGAAGAGCCTTCTGGCGCAACCTCGACCATGGACCGCGCACGCCGGCCGACGGGCAGGAAGCGCCGCTCACCCACCGCGTGCTGCGAATGACCCAGCCACAACCCATGCCCGATGGCCAGAACATCGTCGTGGTCACGCAGGGAGGGTTGACCCTCGTCGGACCATCACGTGAGCGGGAGGAGATCATCACTCCGAACAACAAGACGCGCGCCTACACCACACCCTTCCCACTCCCCGACGGCAGTATCCTGTGCGCTTCTTCTCAAAAGACCCCGGATCGCACCAAGATCGACCTGGGTCTGTATCGGTTCGACCCCAAACAAAAGGAGCTGACGCTGATCTACAACGACCCCACTGTCGCTGACTTCGAACCTCGGCCGATCCGCGCCCGCACTCGGCCGCCGATCCTGCCGACTCAATCCGATCATCAGGGCTACAGCGGACGGTTCTTCTGCGCTTCCGCATTCACCTCTCAGGAAGCGCATGTTGCCACTCGAGGCCGACTCATTCGGCTGATTGAAGGCGTTCCCGTGGTCGCTCGACACAGCACGCAGACAAATCGTCACGAGGTCTGGAAGAACCACGGTGGAACATTCGCTCGCGTACTCGGCACTGCCCCACTCGCCAAGGACGGCTCCTTCTTCGTCGAAGTACCCGCCGACCGCCTGCTGCACTTCCAGGTGTTGGACAGTGACCGCCGCGTGCTGGGCAACCAGTTG
>MPMD02069205.1_pt1 | contig 62694 bp, 55 predicted proteins | sample 1617291 | NCBI WGS metagenome assembly MPMD02 (sample SAMN05944810, study PRJNA350692) | marine metagenome | biome: marine; feature: ODZ; material: water; isolation source: 120 m water sample filtered on 30 um supor filter | place: Pacific Ocean | collected 2012-04-09 | depth 120m m | reverse complement strand
ATTTACATATAAACTTCCAGCTAGTATAACTGCTGCTACAGCATTTGATGCCCTTTCCCATGCTCTTGAAGCTCTTTGGAATAATAATGCTACTGATGTTTCTGATATTGCTGCAACTGAAGCGGCAGTTTCTGTTCTTGAGTATATGGATGGCGCTTATGATGATGCAGTGAATGGAGAGAAAAATGCCAGAACTAAAATGCTTGAGGCATCATGTAGGGCAGGTATTGCATTTAATATGACCGGAACAGCAGCAGTACATGCGCTCTCTTTTATTTTTTCTGAAGAGTGGCATATCCCTCATGGAACAGCATGTGCATTTACTCTAGAAGATATCATGCTGTTGAATATGAAAAATGATAAGGCAAAACAAAAACTACTTAAAGTTGCCGGTAGAATTTTCAGTGATGAAACTGATGATAACAGACTTTTAGATAAGTTGTATAATCATATTGTTTCTTTAAAAAAGAAGTTCCACTTACCAATGAAGTTAAGTGATTTGAATATTTCTATGTTAGAAAAAGACATCAAACCATTTTTCAATAAATCACTGGATGATCCAAAAATGTGGAATAATATTCTTCCTGTTAATGAAGATATAGTTTATGGTGTAATTAAGAATAAGCTGTAGCTGTCAATATCTTATTTATTATACATGAAGTTCACAATATTGTTTTGTGAGCTTCTTCTTTTTAAGCTTAGTCAATAAGTTTATTCAATATGCGATTTAAGTCCATTATATTATTTTTAGGAATGGAATCGTTTTCAGCCAAATAATTCTTGAGTTCATTAATTATTTTTGAATTTGTCGAAATATCTTTTTTTAAACTCTGAAGTTTTTTTAGTTCACTTATGTCCCTATTCATACTGAATATATATTTTCTTCCCTGCAAAGTCCTATATGAGCGTATAGACTCAATCCACCTAATTTTATTGTTTTTGTATATTCTATATTCAATTCTTTTGTATGGTAAATCTTCTGTCGGAAAATAGTTAATATTATCGATACAGTCAATATAATCATGATGTACTATATTAGAAAATGCTTTACTGCCTTCTGAATAAAGAATATCAGGTTCTATTCCAAATAATTCAGAGAAAGCTTTATTAACATACAATACCTTTTTCTTGTTATAGTCAGTTAATGATACGCCAACATCAAGAAAGTTGATGTTTCTTTCAAGAAGTTCTCTTACATTTTCTGTTTTTTTTCTACTGGAAATATCAATAAAAGCCCCTTTGACTCCTGCAATTTTATCAGACATATTAAATATTGGTTTTTTAACTATTATTCCCCATTTTTTGCCTTTTGAACCGGGGATAAAACCTTCTCTTCTTAGACCTTTTCCTGTCAACAAAACTTCTTCATCCTCCTTTTCGTTAAGTTTTGTGTCTTTTAAATTAAAAAATATAGAGTCATCACACCCTAGAACATTAAAGTCAGGATTTAAGGAACAGTTAGAAAGAAAGAGACGGTTAGCAACAACATATTTCAAAGATATATCTTTAAGGTAGAACATAAACTCGCTGGAATCAAGAATTGCATCAATTATTACATATACCTGTTCCAATGTTTTTTTAAAACTGTTTATATTGTGAATGAAACTGTCTATTCTATCAAACTTAGAGCTTCTGTTTGCATCAATAAAAAAATCCCAAGTTTCTGAGTATTGTTTTATGCTTTCTGATGCCTTTGGTATTTCATTTTCCAGATCAGAAATATCACTCACATGTACTTTTAACGCCTTAGCCAACTGCCTGATTTTACTTTGAACTGGTACAATGTTTCCTTTTTCCCAATGCCATAAAGTACCTCTTGAAACACCTGTAACCCTGGCTACTGATATCAGAGATAATTTTTTATTGAGTCTAATGTGTTTAGCATTTTCATTATTAAATATCATTGTCTATTAAACTATATATGTTAAATATTGAACATTAAGAGTTGAATATTCTATTTAGTTTAATGATAAACTGCTATTTAATATATTTCAATATATCTTTATGATGTTAGTTATAGATTCTCTACTATTTCATACTCAAGAGGATATCAGGGAGATAGCTCTTTATTTCAGAATAAAATTTACTCAAGGATAAAATTATGGATAATTTAAAAAAGTTAAATATTAAAGAACCCAATATACTTGCGATGCTTTTTGTCTTTTCAATGCCGAATACTGTAATTGCTTCACTGACGCCGGGATTGATTCAGCTTGGAAAATATTTTAATATTTCATCAAGTGCTATGCTGTGTTATGTAACAACTTTAGCTGTGCTGGGTTATGCCATAGGACCGATAATTGCTCCAGTAATAGCTAATTGTTACGGAAGGAAAGGGGCTATTTTTACAGGTATGTTGTTAATCATAACAGGAGCCTTAGGAAATATAATTTTTTCCATCTGGCTGACTGACTACAGTTTATTTTTAATATTTAGAGTTATATCGGGTTTAGGTGCTGGAATTGCAATAACAGCTGTTCCTGCAATGATTCATGACTATTATGATGAGGTAAATGCTAAGAAAAAACTTTTTACTGTTTCAGGAATATATTGTCTTTGGCCAGGGTTTATTTTAATATTCTGCAGCTTTCTATCTTATTATCTTGGGTGGGAGTGTATAATGACTTTTCTACTTCTTTATGGGTTACTTGGATTAGCTGCATGTTATGTGCTTCCTGAAACAGATCCGAATCGCAGTTCAGGAGGTAATGCATTAGGTTTATATATCAAAAGCTGTTTTAATTTATTAACTAATTTCGAATTTATGTTATATAGCATGATTGGAGCTTTGTCCATAATTTCCATGTATTTCTTTATATCTGAAGCTCCTTTTATCATAATTAATAAGCTTCATTATCCATCAAATGAATATGGTTATTTTGCTATGCTTCCTTATATAGCTTCTTTTTTTACCCTAATATTAGGAAATATCTTTGCTGAAATGTTAACTTACAGAAAATGTCTCCTGATATGCTTAGTCGATATTCTGTTTTTTTCTTTTCTGATGCTTTATTTATTTTTAGCTGGTATGATAGATATATTATCATTTGTCGGTCTATCAACACTTATAATCATGGCATTTTCAGTATTAATGGGCTACAGCATGAACAATGCAATTAAAGCTTCATCAAATAAAGTTGCAGCTTCAGGGCTTTATCTTTTTATACTGATGCTGCTGTCATCAATAGTTCCAGATATAGCAGAAAATTTTAATTCTATAGGGTATTTAATTTATCCTCTTGTCCTTGTGGTGCTTGGGATTTTATACTTAGGGTTGATTTCAGTATATTTTATATATATAAGAAAAAAGAATAGTATAAGTAATATAACTGCTGTACTAACCTGTGAATAGTCATACTTGATCACTGACATATATTTAAAGTTCATAGTATTATGCAATTACTATGGACTTTTTTTATACCTCTGACTGATAATATTAATTTTTTTATATTTTTATTCTTGAAAAGATATTAAAAGAATATATCTTTTAATAGTGGGAGCGTGACCATTGGTGTGAGTTTAGATTTATTAATGCAAAATTTTAGGGAATAGGCATGTCAGGGATAAATCAGACATTTTTAATTTACGGAATAGTAATTCTTTTAGGATATCTTGTGAAAAGATTTGGTGTTGTAAAAGAAAAAGAAGGCAAATGTCTAATCAATTTAGTCTATTATTTAACACTTCCAGCCGTAATATTGACAGTGTTTAATGGTCAGCATTTTACCAGGCAAATGGCGATTATATTTACAGTGAGTATAATCTATGGAATTCTTATGACATTTGTATCTCTGTTTTTTTATAGAAAGAGAGCTGTAGCAGATCAGAAAGGTCTGTTTATTTCATCAATACTTGGTTTTAATATTCCACTTTTTTCATATCCATTTGTAATGGCTATATGGGGTTTTGAAGGGCTCAGATATCTTGCAATATTTGATATGGGCAGCACTCCATTTTTTGTATTTGGCGTTGCATATGTTACTTCTGCATATTTTTCACCTGGTAATAATGAAGTAAAATTAAAAAATATATTCAAAAAGTTGGCTGTTTTTATACCTTTACACGGATATTTATTAGCTTTGATTCTAATGTTTCTGCAGATAAAACTACCTGCATTTATAATAACTGTTTTAAATCCGCTTACAAAGGCGAATACTCCGCTTGTTCTAATAATACTAGGTTTATATTTAAACTTTACTGGAATTAGACAATATGCAAAGGGGATAGGAAGCATATTGTCGTTAAGATATATTTCTGGGATAGTTGTTGGTGCAATAGTTTTCCTGTTTATACCATTTGATAATCTGACTAAAACAATGGTAATCCTAGCTCTAATTAACCCTGTAGGATTAGCAATGATAGCATATTCCGTATATTTTAACTATGACTCAAAGTTTGCAGGGACACTGATTAATGTAAGCAATGTTATTAGTTTTATATTTATATGGGGCATTACGATTTTAAGTATTAATTATCATATTTTATAAATAAAATTAAATTGGGGGGCTTTGAAGTGGAAGGTGCAGAACGGCAGGTAAAACTGAGAAATCTGTTCGCTTATGGAATGGGAGATATTTTCGGGGGAGGAGCTTTTACTCTTATAGGAATGTTTATGATGATATTCCTTACAGATACAGTGGGGCTTTCCCCAATATGGGCGGCATTAGTATTCGGAGTCGGCCGTTTCTGGGATGCATTTGCTGATCCTTTAATGGGGTATATATCCGATCACACACATTCAAAATTCGGTAAAAGACGTATATTTTTCTTAGTAGGGATAATTCCAATTGTTCTGACGTTTATTCCTTTATGGACAATGCCTTTTAATATCGGGCCAAGTTTTATTGATCAATTCAAAGGCTTTGCATATTTTTTGACTATGTATATGATTTTCAACACCGTATATTCAATGGTCATGATTCCTTACTGTGCATTGAATGCTGAAATGACGAGAGATTATAAAGTTAGGACAAGGCTTGCCGCTTTCAGAATGGGATTTTCTCAGTTTTCATCTATTTTTTCAGGAATTGCCGCACCTATTATTATAGCTCATTATAGTGGCTCAGAGCATGGATATTTGATAATGGGGATTACATTCGGGATAATTTATGCACTACCATGGTTTTTTATATTTATGGGAACCTGGGAATTGCCGGATAATTATGTTGAAAATAAAAAAGGTAATATAAAAGACCTTTTTAAAAATTTCGGAACAATATATCGAAACAAGTCGTTTCGTGCCCATCTCGGCATGTACATTTTTGCATTTTCCGCTCTCGATTATATTATGGCCTTTCTGCCATATTTTATGAAGTACTATATAAAACGGCCTGATCTTCTCGCTTTTGCTACAGGCAGTGTATGGATTTCCCAGGTAATAGTTCTATTTATTTTTGTAATAATAGCAAATAAATACGGTAAGGGGTATGCTTACAGAATTGGCGCTTTATTATGGTTGATTTCATTGTTTATGGTGTTTACAATATCACCCGGAGCATCTATTACTTCTGTAATTATGCATTTTACTTTTATGGGCATATGTCTTTCTCCATGTTATATGATTCCGTGGGCTGTACTGCCAAGTGTCATTGATGTAGATGAGCTTATTACATCCAAGCAGAGATCAGGAACTTATGCTGGTGCGATGACACTGTTAAGAAAGATCAGTCAGGGGTTGATTGTTCTTCCTTCAATTGGGATTATTCTGTCAATAATTCATTATGTTCCGGATCATGCCCAGACTCCACAGGTTCTGTTTGATTTGAGAATAGTATTTATATTGGTTCCTCTTTTTCTGGTTGCAGTTGGATTCCTGTTCGCTCTGCGTTTTAAAATTACGCCTAAAACACATGCTATGCTAAAATCTGAAATAATGAGGCTGAGGAACGGTGGAGAAAAAGAAAATGTGGAACCGGTAATTAAAGAAACCTGTGAAACTTTGACTGGGCTTAAGTATGAAAATTTATATGATGAATCAAACACTTATTTAAAAAAGAGAAAAAAGAAAATATTTGCTTAATAGATAAATCAGGAGATAGAAAAATGAAACACAAAGTAAAATTAGGAGTGGTATGTCTGGGCAGAACAACATTTGATTATAAAGCTGCTGAAGAAATATACACGAATATGCAGATAGAGCTTTTAAAAAGAGATGATATTGAATGGGCATTTGCTGAAGAATTAGTTATAGAAGTAGAAGATGCAAAAAAAGCTGCAGTTGAACTTCTTAAACACAACATTGATGGGTTTGTCTGTATCAGCGGTACATTTCATCTCGGACATCTTGTTCTTGAAATCAATAAAATACTTAATAAGCCTATTCTGTTATGGGGATTGAATGAACTTCCATATAATGGTGGAAAAATCAGATTGAATTCTGTATGCGGCGTAAATTTAAATGCTTCAAATTTATACAAATCAGGTATTAGAAATTATCATGTCACTATTGGTGAAGATATCGATGAGGAATGGGTTGATGCTGTTAGAATTAAGTCATGTCTACAGAATGCACATGTCGGCATTTTAGGATATAGAGCACATGGTTTCTTTAATTTAAGTGTATATGATCTTAATGCATATAAAGAACTTGGTATTCTGATCGATCACTATGAAATCTCAGATGTGTTAAACAATGATGTTGATAAAGAATTGCTGAAAACTTATAGAAGCAAGGTTAAAGAAACATTTGACTGTTCAGGGATCAGTGATGAACAGGCCGAAAAAGTTGCATTGCTTACAGCAAAATATAAGAAATTTCTTACAGATAATAAACTTGATGCAATAGCAGTAAGATGCTGGCCTGAATCTGCTAGAGATTTTGGGATTTCACCATGTGCAGCTTTATCAATTCTTCAGTCAGAAGGTCATATCATGGCATGTGAAGGAGATTTTGAAGGAGCTATATCAATGCTTTCACATAAAGCTATAGGAGGAGAAACTCCTTATCTGTTCGATTTTTCTCAGGTTAATTTTGAAGATGACTATGCTCTACTTTGGCATTGTGGAGTTGCACCATGTAATCTCTGGGATAAAAAATGCGTTAGGTCTCTTGATACTTATTTCGCAGGTGGAAAAGGCGTGACTGCAGACTTTGTGCTTAAGTCAGGTGATATATCTATATTCAGGATGGATTCTGCAGGTACTGATGTGAGACTGTTTCTGCAGGAAGCTAAGGTAATACCTATGGAAAAAGATCTTCGCGGTACATATGCAAAAGCAATATTCAATGAACCGGTTAAGAACATTCTTGAAAAAGTAGTTTACACTGGTGTCGCACATCATGCTTCTCTTGTTTACGGTAAATATATTAAACCTTTTGAAATATTAGCCAAGATTAATAACTGGGAAGTAATTAAATAATAAATAGTTTTATTTTGACTAAAGGTAGGGCTCTTTATCCTTAAAGAGCCGAAAATCGAAGATATTGCTAAGTATTTATAATTAATCAAATATCTGTGATGACGGACGGTTGCGGAAAGCCGTCCCTACCAGTTTAAGTCTAACCAAAAGTTAATTTTTAATGTGAGGGGTAAAATGCTGGAAAAACTTAGAGAATTGAACCCTGCTTTAAATATAAAATCCATTGATGACAAATCTTTTAATAAATATGGAAGAGTTATAGAAGGATATGAGTTTGAGCAGGTATTGGACTTTATGAACAATAAAAGCAAAATGCCTGAAGCCGGTAATGTATATGAGGCATGCATTACCGAAATGGAAAGCTGTGAAGTTGCAGATAAATTATCTAAAAACTTTTATGGCGATATGCCTATTCAGGTAGGCTATTGCAATGGACAGAATACAAGTCTAAACGGATTGGAATATCATAAATGCAGTGAAATTAATTATGCTGTTACTGATTTTATTTTAATTTTAGGTCAGAGACAGGCCATTAATAAAAACAGCTTTGATTCTAATAATACGGAAATATTTTTTATTCCCGAGGGTACTGCATTGGAATTGTACCAGACTACCTTGCACTTTGCCCCATGTAAAACAGAAAATTACGGATTTAAGTGCCTGGTTATTCTGACTAAAGGCACAAACTCACCTCTGGTAAATAAAAGAGAAATTATTGACAGCGAAGACGAACTTCTATTTATGAAAAACAAATGGCTAATAGCGCATCCTGAAGCAGAACGGCTTGTCAACAACGGTGCATATGTGGGAATAAAAGGAAATAATATCAAACTTAAAATCTAATATTAGGCTCCGTTAATTTACGGAGCTTTTTATATATTATTCATTTTAAAAATATAAGTAGTTGGGAGAACAACCATATGATCGAAGAAAAGCAAGTTAAACTAAGAAACTTATTTGCTTACGGAATGGGGGATTTATATGGTGGTGGAGCTTTTACACTGATCGGCCTTTATCTTATGATTTTTCTTACTAAGAGTGTGGGATTATCTGGTACTTTGGCTGGTTTAGTTTTTGGGCTTGGGAGAGTATGGGACGCAGTAACTGACCCTTTAATGGGATATATTTCAGATAAAACAAAATCAAAATACGGCAGAAGAAGGGTGTTTTTTCTATTAGGGATCATTCCTGTCGGGCTGTCACTGCTTCCTATGTGGTTAATGCCCTTTGGTAAAGGAACAAATGAATATATTTTGTTCTTTTATTATCTTATTAGCTATATGTTTTTTAATACAGTCTATACAATGATGATGACTCCATATTCAGCATTAAATGCAGATATGTCTATTGATTATAAAGTGAGGTCCAGGCTTTCTGGGTTCAGAATGGGGTTTTCGCAAATATCGTCACTCATTTCAGGTGTTTTAGCGCCTATAATTGTAGGTAGTTATATAAAACCTGTAGATGGATATTTTTATATGGCACTTTGTTTTGCAGTGTTTTATGCCGTAATATGGATATTTATATTTTTAGGCACTTTTGAACGAGAAGATCTGGAACAGGTTGATAACACCAAATTCAGTTTCAGAGAAGTTATATATAACTTTGTAAGCACTCTTAAGAATAAATCTTTCAGAATGCATTTAGGAATGTATATCTTTGCATTCATTTCACTGGATGCTATTAATTCTATTTTATTTTTCTATTTAAATAATTATCTCAGAACACCGACATTAAAGCCTGTAGCAACGGCTGCGCTATTTGGGTCAGAAGTATGTGTTGTTGCAATTTATATATATTTAGCAAATAAAAAAGGTAAGGCAAGGTCATTTCAAGTTGGTCTTTTTATTTCAATTATTGCATTTCTTTCATTAAGTTTACTTACCCCCGAAAATGCTAATGTATATACAATTATATTTTTCTTTGCTTTTATAGGTATTGGATTTTCTGCAGGAAATGTTATGCCTTTTGCTATTTTGCCTGAAGTCGTGGATGTTGATGAATTAATAACTTCAAAAGACAGGGCAGGTACTTATGCGGGCTTTATGACATTTGCGAGGAAATTTACTCAGGGTGTTGTTGTATTGCCTCTTCTAGGAGTTTGCATAGACTTGATTGGATACAATCCTAATTTAAATATACAGGCATTTCACACAGATATGGGATTCAAGATCTTATTAATAGTAGTTCCGATTATTGTTATTATTATTGCTATTATATTTTCTTATAAATACAAGGTAACACCAAAAACACATGCAATTTTAAGGAAAGAAATAGAACGACTTAAAAATGGAGGAAGAAAAGAAGACGTTACTCATGATGTAAAGAAAGTATGTGAAATATTGACAGGTTTTAAATATGAAAAACTTTTTGATGAGCAGAATTATCTTATCAAAAAATTTAAAAAAGCATAGATATTCATTAAATATTAATAATTTTTATGGAGATAAAATAACATGGAATTAATTCAAAATGATATTGAATTTAAGCTTAACTTGAATAATAGAACTTTAATTTCACATAGTATTGATAAACCATTTATATTCATAGGTGATGGAAAAGCTACTTATGATATGTATCGTGGAAATTTCAAGATTCAGGATTACCTGCAGGAAAGAGTTGGATTAATAGAATTTTCCATAAGTGAGTTTGAAGGTGTTTGTTTTATAAACTTTTATAGAGAAGGAGAAGAGGTATTATACCTTAAAGCTTATCAGGATAACTCAGGCAGACTAAAAATAGAGTTTAAATCTGCAGACAAGTCAATTAATAGAATTTGGGTAAGAATAAATGCTGATATTGATGAAAAAGTATATGGCTGTGGAGAACAGTTTTCATATTTTAATCTGAGAGGTAAAAACTTTCCTTTGTGGACTTCTGAACCGGGAGTGGGCAGAAACAAAGAGACATATACAACCTGGCAGGCAGATGTAGCTGACAAAGCAGGCGGTGATTATTATACAACAAATTACCCACAGCCGACTTATGTTTCTTCAAAAAAATATTTTTGCCATCTGGATTGCACATCATATACTGATTTTGATTTCAGAAATGATAAATTTCATGAATTGCAATGCTGGACTATCCCTGAATCTATAACATTTGAAACAGCTGAATCATTTATTGATATGGCCGGGAAAATTGCAGATTTTTTCGGTAGACAGCCTGAACTTCCTGAATGGGTATATAATGGTGTAGTTCTCGGTATTCAGGGTGGCACTGATAAAGTTGTTAGAAAAATGCAGAATGCTATTGATAAAGGTTTGAACGTTGCAGGTCTATGGTGTCAGGACTGGGAAGGTATCAATATGACGTCATTTGGGCAGCGACTTTACTGGAACTGGAAGTGGGATTCCAAACGGTATCCAAATCTGGATAAGAAAATATGGAATTTAAAAGAAAAAGGTATTCGTTTTTTGGGATACATTACACCATTTATGCTAGAGAATGAATCTATTTTCAACGATGCTAAAAAACTTGGTTTTTTAGCTAAGACTAAAGATGGAGAAGATTATATTGTTGATTTTGGCGAATTTAACTGTGGTATTCTTGATCTGACAATGCCGGATGCTGTTGAGTGGTATAAGAAAGAAGTTATAACAAAAAACCTGATTGATTTTGGTTTAGACGGGTGGATGGCTGATTTTGGCGAGTACCTGCCGACAGACTGTGTGCTTTCCAATGGTAAAAGCGGAGAAATTATGCATAATCAATGGCCCGCTCTTTGGGCTAAAGCTAATTTTGAAGCTGTCAGAGATGCTGGGAAAATTGGAGAAATTTCATACTTCATGCGCGCAGGTTTTACAGGCAGTCAGAAATACTGCACACAACTATGGGCAGGGGATCAATGCGTTGACTGGTGTATAGATGATGGGCTGGCTTCCGTTATTGTAGCAGCTCTCTCTTCAGGTATTATGGGCAACTGTTTTCATCACAGCGATATTGGCGGTTATACAACACTGCATGGACTTAAACGTTCTAAGGAGTTATTTATGCGCTGGGCTGACATGGCTGCTTTTACACCTTATATGAGAACACATGAAGGTAATAGACCAAAGGATAATCATCAATTTGACACAGATAATGAAACTCTTGAACATTTGATTAGAATGACAAATGTTTTTACAACATTAAAACCTTATATCAAATATTGTGTTAAACAGGCTTCTGAAAAAGGATTGCCGGTTCAGCGTCCTCTTTTCATGCACTATGAAAATGATGCTGAAACATATGACATAAAATATCAATATATGTTTGGTCGTGATATTATTGTAGCACCTGTTTATTTAAAAGAAGTTACAGAATGGAAACTTTATCTGCCTAAAGATAATTGGATTAATATGTGGACAGGAAAGGTGTATAAAGGCGGCTGGATTACAATTGATGCCCCAATTGGAAAACCGCCTGTGTTCTACAAAAAAGATTCTGAATATAGTACTTTATTTGAGAAAATTTCAAAAATATAGATATTTATAAATCTAATTTTTCTTGTGTTATGATTTCAATTTTCACTATATAAAGGTATTTTAGAGACCTTTATGTAGTGGGAATTTATGTATTATCCTGGGCAAACTGGTATTACACCTTTTTTTATAAGGATATTGCCATATTTAGCAAGTTCTCCTGTCATTACTACAGCAAAAGCGTTCTGTGCACGCTCATAAAATTCGAAACGGCCTATTCTTTTAACGTCAGGTGCCGATGGAGTGCTTTTTCTTATGGCTTCCATATAATTTTTTTCTACAGATGTATCAAGCTCGTCACCTTCTACAGGTGCCATCATTATTATTGGATCGTCATAGCTGTCTAGTTCAAACAGTGGCATTATACCCTCAAGCAGTTTAGAAACATTAAGCCCATCAGCACGAATGACTTTATCATTAAATGTATTTCCCGGAAAATGTGCATCTGCAAGTATCAGTTCATCTCCGTGACCCATTTCTGCTAAAACTTTAAGCAGTTCCGGACTGATTAACGGTGAAATTCCTTTTAACATTTTCTATCTCCCACATGTCTATTAATATTTCAGTTTTAATCAAATTATCATAAAATCAATAAAACTCAAATTATGCTAAATTAATAGTATCAGTTTATGCAAATTATCTATTTGTAGAGTAATATAATTAGATGTAAGAATTTAATAATTATTTATTATGATCTAAAGATAAAATCTATATGGAATTATCAGGACTAACAATTTTTATTATCTCTATACTGTATACAACTTATGCATATTACTGGTTATACAATTATGTGGTAAGAGTTGTTGATTTTAATGAAGAGAGTAAAGAAATCCAATCTAAGTTTTTTCAATTTTTCTGTATGAGTATAACTGTTTCTGTTATTCTTTTCTGGTGCTCTCTTTTAGAAAGTTACCTGGCTATCGGTTTATTAAGTTTTATCTGTTTAGGCGCTATCTATATTACATTAACTCAATCTAAAAAACTACTATTACGGAAGTCAAAACAGGCTTCTGATAAAATGATTAGATTGTTTCTGGCAGGAGATAGGGAGACAGTAGAAGGAGTTGCTGAAAAATATAAAAAAATGCAGGATAAAAATGGTGAGTTTAAAACGGCTAATATGTCTTCAAGAGATGACCAAATATTTTATTTTGCAGTCAGTAAAGCTCTATTGAAATGTAAAGATTACAGTAGTTAAATTGTTTATAAAAATTAGAAAAGAAGTGAGGGTAAAAATATAAATTCTATTTTCACTCTCTACTCTTTAATTTCTTCTAAATATTATGAATTATTTTTGTGTAAATATTACATGCATCAACTATTTGATCTACTTTGCATGACTCATTGCACATGTGAGCTAATTTATATTCACCTGGGCCAAAACCAATTGTAGGTATTCCCATGCTTACAGGTGTCACTGCATTTGTACTAAAATCCCAGATAATATACTCGTTTGGGTTACTTTCAAAATTTTCATGATATGCTGCAATACATGTCTTTGTAAGTTCTTGGTTTAGATCTATTTTCCATGCTAAATGAAATGGCTCATATTTAATATCCATACCTGTCCAGCTTTTTCTATAGAGTGTTCCTATTTTCCATGATGCATTTTTGCCATTAACTATTCGATCCATTTCATTTTTGATGGCATCTTCAGTTTCGCCTTGTACTATCCTTCTGTCTAAATACACTTCGCATTCAAAAGGCACAGCATTCAAAGATGCTCCGGTACTTGAAATTTTAGACATTACCAAAGTTCCTTTTGAGCCTTTTTTATTCATGAGTTCTTCATTTGTTTTTTCTACGCGTTGGATGATTTCTGCCATTTCATAAATTGCATTGATTCCTTTTTCAGGAGCTGAACCATGAGCTGAAATTCCATGTGTTTTAATGGATATCTGTGCTTTACCCTTATGACCAAGAGAAATTTTGTTATCAGATGGCTCACAAATGACAATGTAGTCCGGTTTGATATTAAGTTCTTTAAAAATGTGCTTCAAGTTTTCACCATCGCAATCCTCTTCAGACACACTACAAGAAACGAAAATGGTCTTATTTGAATCAAGTCCCATTTTTTTTGCAATCGAACCAGCATAAATTGAAGCGGCTGCTCCTGATTTCATATCCACTGAGCCTCTGCCATGAAGGCGTCCATCTACAATACTACCACTGAATGGCGGAATGTCCCATTCTTTTTCATCTTTTACCTCAACTGTATCTATATGTGAGTCAAACATAATTACTTTTTCGCCATGTCCTATTCTTCCAACTACATTACCCATAGAATCGATGATAACTTCATCATATCCAAGAGTATTCATTTTTTTTTCAATAAGCCTAATGATTTCCTCTTCATGTCCAGAAATACTTTTGATTTTTACGAGGTTTTGAGTAAACTCAGTAAGCTCTTTTTCTATTTCTGGCGTAATTACATCCAATTTATTCTTCATAAACTTCTCTTTTTTTCAATTTTAAGTTGTACTAGCTATGCAAAAAATAGTTTTTCTATTTTATTATCAATACGATACTGGATCTTTTATATTCAGATTTAGATAATAGCTTCTCTGTGCACCACTGTTTTTTGGAGGATCTGATATCCGCTTCCATCCATATTTATTGTAAAGATGAATAGCACTCTCCATATTATCACAAGTGCTAAGATATATTCCATCAGAAGCATTTTTTCTTGCTCGATTTATTACTTCGTTTAGAAGTCCTTTTCCTACTCCTTGACCGTGGAATTCAGGATTTACATAAAACCCTGTGAGTTTGGCAAAGGTAGGGGACTTTTTTTTTAAAATAATTGAACCAATAATAGTTTTACCTTTACAGGCAACCAGTTGTGCTATCGAATCAGAAAAATTTTCAGCAAAGTGCCCTAGGTCAAAATCTAAACCTTCTGGCTCTGGTATTATTCCGAATGATTCCATAATTGAAAATGCCAAAAGCCTTACACTTTTTCTATCAAAAATGGTTCCATCTCTAATAGCAAATTTAGCTTTTTTCATTTTACTAATTATCCTTTTAAATATTATTTTTATCTAATATACTTTCAATTAAAAAATGAGATTAACAAATTATAAAAGGGATATGATAGGAAAATGATATAATTTTATTCATTTCTGAACAATTATAGTACTTAATAGTTGGTAATAATAGTTATGAAGTTATTTAAAGTATATGGGATTGGTTAGCAGAATTTTTTCATGATTATTAGTATTTGATCTATATCTACAAACTTCTACACGGATGAATTTCTGATTTACTCTGCAAAACTCTAGTTCAAGTTTTCCATCATCCACTATTTCAATATATTTTTCTTCACCTAAATCAGATAACAATCTTACATTATCATGTTTAAAAAGGTTGGACAGTTTAATTTTTACTTTCTTATCCTCAGTTGATTCGCCTAAAATATTATTATCTGTATACATATCAATTAATGGACCATCTATACTTGATATGAATACATTTCCTCTTTTAAATCCTTCAAGAATATTATTTTTATTCAATGAATTTACATAAACATTTGTAACGGGTTTAGAGAGATCGTAATAATCTTTTGAATTATGATTATCACTGCCGCCTATAACAGATATTTTTTTACCTTTACATAATTTACTATGCCACCAATCAAGGGCATTCTGGTTCATGTAGCTCCAGTTTCTATTCCAAATTTCTATCCAGTCAAATGGAAATTTAAAACCCCATTCCCACATACATCCATCATTATCATCGGCAAATGGATGATTAATTCCTGTATAACATCCGTTTTTTTTCGTTTCAGCAAATTTATTTGATACATTTTCTGTATGATTGCATCTAAAATCTTCTATAGGCTTTTTGGCGCCCACAAAGTTTGCGTGACCTTTGTAAGTAGTTAATTCCATACCTGGTATCACTATGATACCTCTATGTGATGGAAGTGACATATTTTGAGTGAATGTATTATGATCGGTAGTTATAAGGTAATCAAAGTTATATTTCTTATATATATTTATTATTTCTGAAACTGTAAATTGACCATCGCTGTGTACCGAATGAAGGTGTGTGTCGCCTTTGAGCCATCGATAATTTTTCTCTTCCAAAACAATATCGATTGACATACTGCATCCAGTTTTAGGGGCTTTATATATACTTAGTAAAATATTCCATATTCCGGATTTAAGATCACCGTGTCTGTAACCTGGAGTTGCATACTCTTCTGTTATTGTTATTTGTTTTTTACTGCCTCCTGACCATCCTCGTACTTTAAAAGGATCCTTTAAGCCTATATCAATAATAGCATCTTCATCACTATTATTGATTATTTCAAATTTAAGATCGATTATGTCAATGTCGTTGGGAACCTCAAATGGGACTTCAAATCTTTTATACTGATCCTTATCAGTAAATGTCTGAATGATTTGCTTCTTCATTGTTAAATACTTTTACTTTAATATGAATTACTCTTTGACAGCTCCGGCATTTGTTCCTTTAAGTACAAATTTTTGCAGGAATACATATAAAATAACTAAAGGAAGCAGGCCTACTACAACTGCCGCCATTTGTGTGTTAGGTGCAATAATAAAATTTGAAGATGCTTGTTCTGTTGCACCTACAAGAGTTTTCAATGTTAGCTGTACAGTATAAAGTTCGGGTTTGGTTATGAATAAAAGTGCGGCAGTATAGTTATTCCACCTGGAAACAGCATCAAGCATAAAAATTGTAACTAATCCAGGTATCCCCATAGGAACATATATTTTCCAGTATATCTGCCACTCTCTGGCACCATCAATACGCGCAGATTCAGCTAAATCTTTTGGGATACCCTTGAAATAACTGTGCATTAAAAGGATGCTGAATCCCTGTACAACGCTATAAATCATTAGAGAAGCATAAGTATTGATTAAGCCTAAATCTTTGTATAAAAGATAAGTCGGTATCATTAAAACCTGCTGCGGAACGGCCATAGTAATCAGTATAAATACTGTAATCCACTTTATCCCTGGCACTCTCGCCTGAATAAGAGTATAGGCAGCCAAAGAACAGAAGATTACATGTGAACATGTACCTACAATTGTCACAAATGCACTGTTAAATAAGGGGCGGAGATAATTTATAGAATTAAATAAGATACCATACCCCTCCATGGAAAATACTTTAGGCCAAAAATATAAACCACCTTTTAAAGAAGCTATTGAAGAAGTAAATGAGACAACCAGACTAAACCATACAGGTAGAAACAGAAGAACCAGTAAAAATACGAGTACTACGATAAGTGAAATCTGTTTAATCGTAAATTTCTTTTTAAGTTTCATTTTAATATCTTATTATTTTTTTTACTGTAAAAACAAGCAGTAGTGATAATATAAATATTATTCCTGCTGCTGCTGATGCTAAACCCATGTCAAATTTTAAAATACCTTGGTCGTAAGTATAAACGATTGCTGTTGTGACCCCTTTGTAGTTAGCTGCATTTTTCATTACATATGACATATCAAATGTCCTCATAGCTCCCATTAATACCATAAGAAGAACAATTTTAACAGTTGATAATATTCCTGGAAATGTAACATATCGCGATTTCTGAAAAACATTTGCACCGTCTATATCAGCAGCTTCATACAGAGATGGATTTATTGTAGTTAATGCCGCAAGATAAATAAGAGTATAAAATCCAATATCGTGCCAGGCGGTCATGTAAATAAGCATCCAACGACCCAGTGTATCGCTGGTAAAAAAAGGTATAGGTTCACTGATTAGCCCAATGGCACCCATAATAGAATTAAAAGGTCACACAGGACTCAGTAGGTTTATATATATACCAATGATAATCAATGCAGAAAACAGAAAAGGGACATAAATTGTAGTTTGAACAAATTTTTTGACCTTTTGGAGAAGAAGATTATCAAGCGCTATTGCTATAATGATTGGAATAAGAACACTTGCAGCAACGATTCCTACAGTAACTATTAATGTATTCCAAATAGTCTGATAAAAAAAAGGATCAGCAAAAAGTTTCCTATAATTCTCTAACCCGATATAACCTTTTGAACCCAGTAGTCCAAAATTCTGAAAACTCATCAAAAGCCCCTGAATTAAAGGGTATACAACAAATACCAGAAAATAAATCATTGCAGGAGTTATGAATAGATAAAAAATATAGCTTTTTCGTAAATTTATGTAGAATTTAGATGTCATCTTAATCGATTAACTTCTTTCTCTTTAATTCTTTCTGCATGCTTTTAACTGCTTGTGTACCCGTAATTTGTCCTTTAATTGCTTTGAATGACCAATATTCTATCACCTGCAGTGCATCTGCCCAATCCAACGGCATATACATCGGTGTTGCATATTTTATAATTATTTTTTGTGCAGCTGTAACGCCAGGTAATGGAGGGAACGGCGGTTTCCAGGTGGCAGAGAGAACACGCGGCGCTCCGTGGTCGCATGCATGTTCTATTCCAATTTCTGTTAATACTATTTTTCCATTTTTATCTCGTGTATAGTCATATCCTTCTATGCCTACAGAACCCAAAATGTATCCTGGAGGTGAATGCCAGAATTCAAGAAACTTAATTGCCATGTCAATGTTTTTAGCGTTATATGGAATAACCCATAAACTATTATCTCCGGCAGTTAGAATTATTTTACCTTTAGGGCCCGGGACTCCCTTTATTCCTTTAGCAATAAATTTTCCTTCTTTATACCTTTTAATCTCTGTATTATTAAATAAACCTACCCATGCATCCCAATAGCCGACACTTGCGACAGAGTTTGCAAAAAACATATTTCTGAAATCTTTTGGCTGATTAACAATAAAATTAGGATCAAGGTAGCCTGAGCGGTAAACTTTAGCCATCCAATCCCAGAAATCGGCGGCTTTATCACTGGCATATGGCAGTGTTCTCTTGCCTTTGACAATGACATACCCATCTTTTAGACCAAATGCACTTGCCCACGGTTGAACATCATACAGTCCTTTTGTTGATAGTCCATACGCATTATTCTTCTGTTTAGACATCTTCCAATATTCCAGCCAATCATCAAGTGTTACAGGATCATCCAAGTCAAATTCAGTCAGCCAATCCTGCCTTACAATAGGTAATCTACCGCCTTCAAATTTTGCAGGAACACCATATATTTTATTATTAATTTTTATAGTATTCCATATTTTAGTTGGTATAACTTTAGGATTAGAAAGCACAGGTGAATCTTTAACAATTTGTGTTAGATTTTTCAGTGCGCCCTGATCTATGAATATGGGCAGATTTTCTGAAGTCATATTTATCAAATCATAACTTTCACCGGATGAAAAGATTTGCAGAACAATATTATCATAACCTGAGGCAGGTTTGAAAAAATTAATTCTGAATCCTAATCTTCGTTCAAGTTCATCTACAAAAAGTTTCTGCTCATAAGGTGTCTTACCCCCTATGATATTTGACATCATCTTTAGTGTTCGACCCTTGTACTGAGGTTTGAGGTATTTATTGATGCTGGTGTCACTGTCCCCGCAGGAAGATAGAAGTATTATAAATGCAAAGGAGTAAAATAAATTTAAGAGTTTCTTAATCAAAATCATTAAAGTATATTTATAATATGACTATTTTCGTTAATAATATTATATGAAATAATAATCCTGTTACTATAGTTAGATAGAATTATTAGACATAATAAAATAAGAGGGACTAAAATGACTAATACTTTACAAGTTTCTTGCGTACAGTTACATTGGGCCAGATCTTTAGATTATAATGTTGAGAGAACATTGCATTATATTAAACTGGCGTCTGAATCTGGGAGCCGAGTAGTTCTTTTTCCCGAAGCTAATTTAACAAGTTATTACTTTCCACTTGTCGAACAAATTAATCAAAATGAAATTGATAAAGCACTGGAAAAAATATGCAGATCTGCAGCAGAATATAATATATGGGTTATAGCCGGATCTATTCAGAAAACCTCAGATCGTTATTTAAATATTGCACATGTAATCAATCCAGGTGGAGAAATTATACATGAATATGCTAAGGTTAATATGGCTGGAAAAGATGAACAGAAGTATTGTCGCGGTGGCGATAAACTTTCTTTGTTTGAAATAGATGGAATACTCTGTACTCTTGTTATTTGTCGAGACGGCAGGCATCCTGAACTGTATAGAATACCGGCAATGGCAGGTGCTCAGATTTTATATCATCCTTCATGCAGTTCAGACGAAATTGAAGCAGTATGCTGGAAGCGAACATCGGGCAGGGCACAATTACCTGTCGGTCCGAATTCAAAGATTTTCCATTGTGTAGCCAACACTGTTGGTGTATCTCCTGACGGGAAGCAAACCTCCAGCGGGTACTCATTCATTAGAGAGCCTAATGGAATTCCATTAGCTGAAGCCGGGTACTATCAGGAAGAGATGATAACTGCAGTTCTTGATATGGCGCGCGCAGATAGATCGTATATTCTTGACAGTATGAGAAACCCTCCTTTTTTGTCTAACTACTGGAAAGAAATGATTGAGGATGTCAAAGAAAGAGCTAACCTAAAGCCTGAATAGAAAATGAAATTATTTATCATTTATTGTACATAATAAAAAAACCAGAGAATAAACTGCTCCGAGGAAATCAAGTATTATCCACAAGTTAGGTGGTATGTATAAAATGCTGATCAAAAAACAAGATGCAGGGCAATACAGAAAGATAAAAACAGCTGAAATAACAGAAAAAATTACATATTTTGTTATATTAAGACTTTTGTAAATTCCTTTAATGTTTAAAAGCAATATTCCTAATAAAAAAATACATAATACCCAAGATTCATTTGATATTATATTTCTGTAGTCACTATGTTGAATAAAATAATATTTACTTGGTATAAATCCAAAATTAACCAATATATTCATTGTATTGAATGATAAAAAAATCAGTAGAATTACTATGCTGAAAAAAATGAGATATTTTTTCTCTTTTTTAGAGTAGATTAAATTCATTTTATAAATTTCTTCTTAGATATTAATATAAAAATTATAATTATAGCATCATTAATCTTAGCCTGCTACAGTAATTTTATCCAGAGGAATATAATCAACTAAAATTTAATATGACAGCATATAGTTTTGAATTTTTAATTATAGAGTAAAAGTTATGGAAAGGTAAAAGTATTGCAATGGATTCTAACACACGCATATATCGATATTTTTCATTTAAATGTAGAAGTGAATCATAGAGTACTCATTATTTAGTTGTTTTTTGTTATAATAATATAATAACCAGCAGCTGTTAAATAATATTACAGGTTTTAAGTAAATGATTATAAAAAGCAGACTTTCATTAGACCAAAAGAAAATTGAGAGAAAAAAACTGCTGTCATTTTCTCTTTTTAACGGTATATGCTCTGCATGTATATCTGCAAATATATTATCATTATACCTTTTACATCTGGGCTTTTCTGCTGCACTCGTTACAGTGGCTATTTCTTTTGTAAATATTGGCATGATAGCCATAATATGCACTAGATTATTTATACGTAAAATGGGCTCAGCCGGTGCTATGAGCTTGTCCTGGTTCTTGAAAGGAGTATCAGCACTTTTGCTGATAACAGTACCACTGTTCTTCAAAGGTTATCTGATGATTTGGATGGTTTTATTTATAATACTGGTATTTTACATATTCAGAAGCATTGGCAATCCAGCAATGGAACCGCTTTTCGCTGATCTTACTGATGAAGATAACAGAGGACATTTTTCTTCATTATCATACATGAACTACAATATCGCTATGTTGATTGGATTTGTTGCTACATATTTTCTTCTCTGCTTTTTAAGTGATTACTCTGCCTTCAGAATTATTCTTTTTTTTGGTGTTTCTGCCAATATTATATGCAGTTTAATTCTTTCTGCAGTAAAAGAAACAACCTATTCACAGGATTCTGCTAAATCAACTATTCGTCATACAATAAAAGAATTTTATCATGATACTAAAATTAGGAGATTTATAATAACAGCAAGTATAGCCTTATCAATAAACTCATTAACTGTATCTGTTTCAGTACTGGCGCTTAAACAGGTATATCAAGTATCTGATTCTACAGCTCTTATATTCATAATCATACAGACATTGGGAAGCATACTTGTTTCATATTTTAGTAAACTGATATCCGAATTTACAGGACCGATGCCATTGATAAATTTTTATCTTTTGTGTACTGCTCTTATCTCTGTTCTCTGGTTTCTTACTCCTGAAAGTATTATGTACATTAACCTTGTAATAATTTTTCTTTTAGGAGGTATTACAAGCACTGGGCTTAATACCAGCTTTTTTTATCAATTTCTAACAGTTGTTCCTCAGAACAAATCTGTAGGTTATTCGTTGATCTTTAGTATTGTATGCGGTACTGTTGGAGGAATAGTAGGAATTATTTTTGGAGGAGGCCTGCTTAAAATTCTAATACTAATGAAATTAAGTCCTATGTCAGGCTTTTCGATCTTCTATCTTATAGTTCTGATAATCTTATTGCCTCTTATAATATTTGTCTCATATCGAAACAGGAGAAGTCAGTGGTCTCCGATTAAGATAATGAAGACAATACTGTCGCCAAGAGAAATGCTCAGTCTCCATGCTATTAATAAAATGGAAAAATTTGCTACAGCCAAACAGGAATTAATTGATGCAAAAGAACTGGAGAATATCAGTTCAAACCTTTCTGAAGATATGCTTATTTATTATCTGAACTCCCCTCATACTCTTGTAAGAACAAAAGCTCTGAGGGGATTGGTTAATGTAGATTTAAGTAAAAAATCATATAGATATCTCATAACTGAACTCGAAACAGGAGAATTTACGACTGCTTACATCGCAGCATATTTACTAGGGCATTTCAGAGTAAAAACAGCTGTGCCATCTCTGATAAAAACACTTGATTCAAAAGATTATAATCTTAAATCAAATTCAATAATTGCTCTGGGCTTGCTTAAAAATTACGAAAGCATTGAAAGAATAAAACAGGAACTTAATACATCTGATATCCCCATGGTGGTACTCGCATGCAGTATAGCCTTATCAAAGCTTAAATACAATAAGTTATCTATTTTACTTATGTACAAAATTCTGAATTTGACCTGCACTATAAGGCTTTCTCAAGAATTACTGTACTACATTGCTCATTCCCATAATTTTGGAGATAATTACTATAAATTTATCAGGCTTTATCAATCATCAAAAGAAGAAGGAATTTATTATGTAACAGATCTTCTGAAATCTCGATCTCTTCCGTACAGACTATTTGAAAAATGTATAAATAATGAAATTGATGATGCAGAAATAATAGATTTTTTTATAAATATGATTAAACAGCATAACAACCCTGATCTGGTTGAATATATGATGGTACTTGGTAATAGGCAAAATATTTCTAAAGATCTTAAAAAGCAGATTTTGTATCTTATGTTTGTTGGAATTGCATGTTACAAAGAGGATAAAAAATAATTATGATACAGTGAAAAATTAATACTGATGCAGTCGTTTTTACTCTTTGATCCTAATACCTTTTTTCAAACAGTAGTATGTAAAGATATAAAGTATTATAGAAAAAATTATAACTGCTGTAAATGAATCATACGGGCTCACAGTATGCTGTCCAAGACATGCATATCTGAAAAAATCTACAATGTAGTAGATAGGGTTAAACATTGCCAGATTTCTCCAGAAAGGAGGTAATACTTTGAGACTGAAAAAAACTCCTCCAAGGTATGTTAGCGGAGTAAGTATAAACGTGGATATGATCATTGTATCATCAAATTTCTGAGAGAAAATTCCATTAATTAAACCACCCAGGGCAAAAAGACCGCTGCAGAAAATTAAACCCACTATTGCCAGAAAAATATTATAAATGTGGAATGCCCCGAAAAAACCGGCAACAATACATACCAGTATACCTACTATGAAACCTCTAATAATTCCACCTGATATAAAACCTAATATTATCGAATGATTAGAAACAGGAGAAACAAGTATTTCTTCAATTGATCTATTCCATCTTTCGCCAAAGAAAGAACTTACAACATTTGTATAAGAATTATTTATAGCAGCCATTATAATCAATCCAGGAGTGATAAACTCAATATAACTTAAACCTGACATTTCACCTACCTTTGAACCGACAATTTTTCCGAAAATCAGAAAATAGAGAGTCATAGTGATTGCAGATGGAAGTATTGTTTGAGGCCAGATGCTGAAAATTCTCTCGCACTCTTTTTTAACTATTGTTTTATATATTCTAAAATATTCATATATATTCATTATTGAGACCAGGGTAAGTTATTTATTGTTGTTTATTATATCAAGAAAAAGCTGTTCCAGCCTTGTTTTGTAAGGTTTTATAGATTGGACTTCTATTCCGTTTTTTGTTAGACTTTCAAAAAGAGAGTTTATGATGGTGTTTTTGTTTAAGGTGAACTCTATAGTCATTGGATCTTGAGAAATACCTTCTCCTTCAGATAGTATTAAATCTTTTTTAGAGTAAGGTTTGTTTAGCTCTATTATGTATTTCTCTTTTTCTAAGCTTTTTAGAAGAGATTTCATATCAGTATTGGCACATATTACTCCTTTGTTAATCAGAGCAATTTTATTACACAGAGCTTCTGCTTCTTCAAGATAGTGTGTAGTGAGGATCACTGTCATCCCTTCTTCATTGAGCTTTCTGATAAGTTCCCATAATGATAATCTGAGTTGAATATCAACACCTGCTGTTGGCTCATCCAGTATTAATACTTTAGGGTTATGTATAAGTGCTCTTGCTACCATTAATCTTCTTTTCATACCTCCTGACAGAAGTCTGCCTGGAGTATTTCTTTTATCCCATAATTCCATATCATTTAGCAGCTTTTCAAGATTATTTTCAATCTCTTTTTTCTTCATTCCGAAATATCCGCCTTGAAGTCTAAGAATTTGAACAGGAGATCTAAAGGCATTTATATTTATTTCCTGAGGCATTACCCCAAGCATTTTTCTTGCCTGTATATAATTTTTTTGTACATCATAACCATAGATTTTGATCTTACCTTCGGTGATATTTACCAAAGATGATATCATGCTTAATATTGTAGACTTTCCTGCTCCATTGGGGCCTAGCAGAGCAAAAAAATCACCTTTTTTTACATTCAGTGATATATTATCTACGGCTTTTAAACCCGTGCTGTATATTTTAGTAAGACTCTCTAGACGGAGTGCAATATCCTCTGTATCCATTATCTTATGATTTCTTGTATGTGGTTGAAGTTTATAATGTAATTAATAAAATCATAATCTATCATGTCTGTTTATATTGTGAAAATAAATGACTGAATTTAATATAAGAATAAATTTATAATAGGATTAGAAACCATGTGGACGTCATATAGCTACATAGTGGAAATTAACATGTGCTGCGGTAATAGAGCGCAATTGCCTTGGATAGAATATTTAATGGAAGGATATTTGAAGTACAGATCGATATTTAACTGTTTCTCTATTTAACTATGGTACACAAATTGAAAATTGTACATAATATTTAATGAAGTTTTAATTACCATAAAATATAATTCAAGTAAAGTTTCTGTGTAGATTAATAATTTTAATTTAGAGTTTCTAATGTATTATTCTAAAAAAGAGAATATCTTAATATGCTCTCTGGCAATAATTTTAATCTTGTTATTTTTTGTTAATACCGTAGTGAATGTGCTGCAGACTGTAGAGATTGTTAATATTAATACAAGTTCATTTTTCTGGTATAATCCTTCCTATGTTTTATGTTATATATTAACTGCAAGCCTAATTATATTATTTATAGCTACTATAAACAGATTTATAAAAGAGCATAAGTATAAGAGTAGAAAAAGAATATTTTTTTATATAAATTCATTCATATTTTTCATAGTATACATAATTCTATTTTTTCCTAATTATATCCCATTTTATAATATTAATATTTGGATAGCTGTAGATTTCTTTGGGGGAATTTATACTATATTTTATTTGATGCATATATTTACTCTAGACAAATCTATTTCTGTCAAATGATGTACTATTCTACACAACATAGCATTTGCCAATGCCAAATCGATGAAAATATCTCTCACATAGCACAAATGGATGAAGCGTTTAAAGATTTCTCTTATACTATAATGCACCCTTAAATTTGGAAAGTATACAGGACTATGTAATTACATTAGCATTTGTCAAAAAAATGTCACAAAGTTCTTGCATTGTGACGAAGTTTACATCTGCATGACTCTTCATAGAGCTGATAAAACTATCGTACACTTTCATACGATAAAAGTAACTGCCTGTGCAAAAAGGATGAACTGTATGAACATAACATAAATTTTCTTCATCGGACTCATATAATCCTTCAAATTCTTTTTTCCATATTTCTTCACAGACCGAAGGGCTGGTGGGAAGATTTGAATAATTACCGGGGGAAAAACTATGGTAGTACGTGGTGTCACAATTTAGTAATTTAATAGGGATTTCAACTAGCCTTGGGTTACCTCCCAATTCAAGAAAATAAGGTTTATCTTTAGCGCTTTCGCTGGAGTCATATTTAAATCCATACTCCGAGAGAAGTTTATAAGTAGTTTGTGTTTGGCTCAGGCAAGGGGAACGATAACCTACTGGCCTTACATTAAGATATTTATCCAAAGCGATTAATCCTTTTTCTATATAGGATCTTTCTTCTTTAATTGTTTTACCTTTGGTAATTTCATGGGCATAACCATGGTGCCCTATTTCAAAACCTGCATCTATAATCATTTTACACTTGTCAGTGTAATTTTCTGCTGTATGACTAGGTATGAAAAATGTACACGATACATTATTGTTCTTTAATGTCTTTACTATTCTACAGATACCTTCATCTGCTCCTAATTTTCCAATTGACATAATATATGGATCTGTTAATCCAAGCCCCATAAATCCCGAAACAGCATCAAAGTCGACAGTTAACGCAACATTTAATTTAATTTTCTTATTCATGGTGAATTTCCTCCCTAAAAGCACGATAGTTTTAGCATAAATAAGATCCTTGAGTATTTTTATAGCTAAAAATATCGATACAGCTTTTAATTGTTATAGGTAATCCTCCGTTATGTACACATATTGTTATATATTAATGACCTAACTGTATAAATTTTCTCTAAACATATATTCATAACCTTTCAGTTAATTTATCTGTTTACATTTAATATGTTTACATTTTCAGGATGTAAGATTGTTACTATTTCATGCGGTGTATCAGGTTTGGGTATTTTATTCTTAGAGTATTCGATCGATTTTAACAGCCATGCCATATTTCTTCCTAAGTTGCGCATTACTTCAAGACCTTCACCATCTTTTTTTACATCGCTTTTATCAAGACCTAAAGCAAAGTTCCAGTAGCTGGATGATACAATTGGCATTTGCTCAGTACTGAAAAATGAGTTAAGCGTATTAAGTGCCGAAATTGATCCCTGTCGTCTTGCAGAGACGACAGATGCGCCTAACTTGTGTTTAAAGATCTGACCGTTAGCAAAAGAAATATAACAGGCTCTATCTAGAAAATTTTTCAATTGACCGGTAATATCTCCGATGTATACTGGTGAACCAAGAATAATTCCATCAGCTTCAAGCATTTTATTTAGAGTTTTATTAAAATCATCACCTTTTATAATGCATTGTGAGCTATGATTTTTCCAACAGTTTCTACAGTCCATACAACCTCTGTAATTTTTTACGGCTATGTTGATTTCTTCTGTTTCAATACCTTCATTTTTGATCTCCTCCAGAACTGCTTGTATCAATACAGATGTATTTCCTTTTTTTCTCGGACTTCCATTGAGTGCTAAAATTTTCATAATTGTATCTCCTTATATTTTATAAAAGTTCTATTTCTTTTCCTCTAAATATAAAATATTGTGTTAAAGGAGATATAGAAAAGAAAAGGTAAATATTTCATTTGATTAAACATGACATAATGGCGATAAACAATCTTAGTCTATTAAAATAAGACATTATGAGTTTTTACGATATAAAATGCTTTATTGACTAAATTAAGGAAAGAGGTTCTCTTACCAGAAATGATCTAACTAATCAAAGTAAAAAAAGTCGAACGCTACTCAAGCAAGATATATAGTTTTATTACAAGCTGAAGGTTGAGATTGTTACAAATAAACTCTAATCTTTTGTTTTATCTATTTCATATTCTACTCTGAATCCATTTATAATATATGTATTGGATTGAATAGTTTTGATTTCATCATTAGGTTTTATAATTTTGAATGTTCTTTTTTTAGAGGGAGAAAGTTCACCGGTAATATACTTTTTTTCTTGTTCTCTATAATCTGGATGTATGCAGGTGTCAAGTTTAAACTTACAGTCAGTTAAGTATCTGGAAGAAGGATATCCATAATCTTTTTTCACTGAATTGCTAACAAAAATATATTTATGTTCTGTAAGATCAAATACCCAGACAGTATAGTGCACATTATTTAAGACTTTTTTAAATAGATTGATATAATCTATCATTTTTCTTTTTTCTGTTGAGTCTTTAATTAAAGAAAACTTATAAAAAACTCCTGTTTCAGTATCCTGTTTATAGAATACAGTTGACTCAAGCCAGATAATACTGCCGTCCTTTTTAATTATTCTGTAATTAAATCTACCAGTGATATTGTTTCTTATATGTTCTTTTATTGGAATTTTTTCTCTGTCATCAGGATGAATTATTGAGCGCCAAAATTCTGTATCATTATAAAACTTGTTTCTTTTGTATCCTGTTAACTTTTCGACAGATTTGCTAATATACTTATATTTAGGACCTTTCAATTCCCGAATAGAAATAGTGCAATCAGATAAATCAATTGAACTTTTTAAATCCTCAAGTTTCTTTATTAAATCTGCTATTTCAGAAATATCCTGAATTGAGCATATTAATTCGCTAACCTCTTCATCCTTATTAAAGAATGGATATATTTTCAGAAGTCCTGTCTTTTGGTTATTAGTTAAAGGAATATATATTTTTTCATCATAAAGAGGCCTGCCTTCTTCAAATACTTTTCTTTCATATTGAATAATTTCTCGTACTTCATTTAAGCCAAATATGTCGCTGATACTAAAGCCTATAATATCTTCAGAATTATTTTTGCCTGACATAAGTATAAAAGCCCGGTTAACATATCTAAACTTATAATTGTGATCAATTACATAAATAATAGATGAATTCTGATCTAAGATCCTAGTATAACGGTTTATTTTTTTCTCTAAATAACTATTAGTTTTTTGTGTTTCTATGCAAGTTTTTTTTAGGTTTGAGATAGCATGTGCATTTACTGATGCGCCCTCTCCAAATTCTTCTATTATTTTATCCAGTTTATAGATTTCTCTGTTTGTTAGGGATTCAGGATTATCAGTTATATTATTTCTGATTTCTTCGATTCCTCTTAGATCAGATATTTCCGAAACAGAGACATTAAGAAATTGTGAAATTGCTCTAATATCATTTGCCGAAGGAGTTAGTATGCCTGTTTCCCATCTGTATAAAGTTCTATCTGAGATCTCCATCATTCTGGCAAAATCTATTAATTTAATTTTCTGTTTTTTCCTTATTTCTTTTGATTTAGAGAAATTGAACATTTTTAATATTCCATTTTACAACATGACATTATTTACTTTTTTAACTATATTTTAGTATATTATTGACATTATGTCGATTTTAATTATTTTTTATTCCGTATCCATTACTTCATCATTTACTGTATCAGGACTATTATTTGTTATTGATTTCTTTTGATTATATAGATATTTAAAATAACAGGAGGTTTAAAATGTTTGATTCAACGAAAAAGCCTTGCAAAGCAAGTGATAATAAGCTTTATGATAATCAAATTATAATTAGGAAAATTAAAGAAAATGAAATGGAAGAGCTATATAAGCTTTACTTACATTTTCCAATTGATCCAAAACATATGCTAAAGATCAGTAGAGAAAAACATAATAAAATATGGGAAAGAATTAAGAATAATCCATGTGTTAATTACTTCGTTGCAGATGCCGATGAGAAAATAGTAGGTACATGCATTCTTACCATAACACCTTCTATATTCAGGGGAGGGGATGGTTATGCTGTAATTGAGCATGTGGTTACACACTCAGACTACAGAAGAAGGGGTATAGCTAGAGCTATGATGGAATATGCAATTAAATATGCATGGGAGCATGGATGTACTGAAATATTATTATTATCAGGTGTAAATTTTAAAGGTGCTCATAAATTATATGAGAGTCTGGGGTTTGATCAATCTAGAAGAAAAGGTTTTATACTTGATAGGCCAGGCCTTAAACCAATGACATAAATTTTGAGATTTTAATAAAAAAATGAGAAATTTGATTTTTGAAAGTACGTACTTAATTGAACATTACTATGCATTAAATCTTAAATGAATGAATAATTTTATAATGCCAAGAAAGTATGCAACCGAGTGGGATACTATGACAAATATGAGCAAAGAGTATTCTTAGAAAATAATAAGCGGAGAATATCCATTGAGTAAATTTAATGAATTTATTAAAAATGGTATTCAGAAGCCGGCAATGAAATAACAGCTTACGCCAATTAAGTTTTAAAAAATAGAGCAAAAAATAAATAATTCGTAATTCAGAGTTTAACAATTACTTGACCTGTCTATAGGTTCATAGTTTATATTCAGCAATTATATGATATATATACAATATAAAAGGTGAATATAAAATGAAAAATAAATATATATTTTGTGGATTCTGCGCTCTGTTTATAGGACTGGGAATAGGAAGGTTTGCATATTCTCCTCTCATACCTTCAGTTGTAAAATATAATTGGCTAAGTTTGTCTAATGCAAATGATGCAGCATGCTTTCTTTTCTGGGGGTACTTTGTCAGTCTTATACTGTCAGCCAGGTTATTGAAAAATGTTGATACAGTTAAAAGTTTAAAAGTGAGCATGCTTCTCATTGCTATCTCTTTTTTTGCAACCTCAGTAATCCACAATTTCATATGGTTTGCGTTATGGTTTTTAATTATTGGTTTTAATACAGGCACTATTTTTATAAAAACACCTACATTTATTTTGTCATTAGCCAGTGAAGAAAGTAAAGGTCATGTCTCTGGAATAATGTTTACCGGAGTGGGAATTGGAATTATTTTTTCGGGAATTATTTCATATTTAGTTGTATTCTTAGATCTTCATATAGTTTGGATAATATTATCTATTATATCTTTACTGCTGTTAATTATTACATGGAATAAATGGCCTGCTTCAGGCAATGCACAAACGATACCAAAGAATTCATGTCATAAAAAATATAAGACACATAATAAAAATATTAAATTATCAATAATCAGTTATGGATTTTTTAGACTAGGTTTTCTAGCAGTCGCGGTCTACTTCAGCGAATTTATATTTCAATACTATCCAAGCTCTCCGCACATTATAGTTTCTTTATCCTGGATTCTGTTTGGTATTGGGATTATAGCAGGCTCTTTCTTTTTCGGTTATCTGTCAAAATATATCGGGATAAAATCATCTCTTACAATCGCACTAATATTTGGTTTAGCTGCAACAATAATTATAGGCTTCAGACCTCCGTATTTGATTATTTATATTCTGGTATTCATTGCAGGTTTGGGCGGGGCTTCTCCTACAGCTCTTTTCTGCGGATTGGTATCGACCATATCAGAACCTGAAAAAGTATATCATAACTGGAGGAACGTATTGATAGCAGGGGCTATAGCACTTTCTCTGGGAACAACCCTATTTAATAGATTACTCAACTATATAACTTATTTTGAGCTGTTTTATATTGCTGGTACGGCTTTATTTGCGGCTTTAATCCTTACTATATTTTTAAATACAAAAAGCAAAATGGAATAAAGTATGAAAATTTCAGATTCCATTTTTCAGGAGTCTGCCCATTAATTACATAGATTATAAACTGTGATATGTAAAAACTAAATAATAATATTGAACTTTTATCTGGTGAAAGAGAAGTTTCTCCACGGACTTTTATATCCAGACTCACCTTTTGAATTGATTGCCCAAACACGCCATCTGCCTGGTTGAGCTCCAATAAAACTTAGTTTATATAAAGGGTTTCTTAATTTTTTGTCAATTTTGAAGTTTTTCCATTCTCTGGAATTGTTATATTGAACTTGAACAGTATAAGTTTTTGCTCCTTTTACTGATTGCCAGCGAAGTGTCATATTACGCGGATAGTGGCTGAACCTTGAACCGTAAGCAGGAGATATCTGCTTTGGAGCAGGCATTATTGCATTTGTTTTAACAACTGATTTAGGTTTATATAGTTTTAGCTTTGTTGACATAACATTGACAGTTACTTCACTGGTAGATGTTTTGGAACCATTTTTTGCTGTTAATATGTAAGTCGTTTTTTTATTTGGTGCAATGTTTCTAGATCCTTTAAGTGATACATGTCCTAAACCTGAAATTTCAGTCTGTTCAGCATTAATTACATACCATTGCAATACTATTCTTTTTCCTGGAGTAATTGAAGAATGATTTGTTCTGAAATAGATAATTCTAGGATTTGAAGTTGTAGTTTTAACTTTCGGTGGAGTAAAGCTCTGTATTTGAGTTTGTTCCATTCTAACTGTAAATTTTCGGGAAGTGGTACCATTGACATTTTGAGCATGAATTTCATATGTCTGCTCTTCTGCAGGATATATTTCCATTGATCCCTGAGAAGAGACATCCCCAAATTCAGATATTGTTACATGATCTGCATGATCTGCTTTCCAGTAAAGAATAGCTTTACTTCCAGGTTGTAATGTCGATGGATTTATTTTAAAGTATTCAATGTCAGGTCGAAGATCCTTTTTATTTTTATTAAGGATAATACACCCTGAGCAAATGAAAAGAAGAAATAGAGCAGTAAATACTGCGGATATATTTAGTAGATTTGAGCAATTCTTTTTCATAGCAGTTACCTCCTTGCTGATTTGATTATAAACCCTATATGAAACTTTGTGAAGTAAACATAAGCAATAAGATTGAAGCTTACATTTGTTTCTAATGTTTTTGTATAATTATCAATATTTTCTTTTATGGGGATAATAGTAGAAACAGAAATAAATAAAAAATATTATTGATATATATTTCAGTATTTCCAACCAATATAATAAATTTCCAGGATGCACAGTGAAAGAGAAATAACCAATATCAAGAAATGGATTTGCTGTAAACGTTAAATAAGCAAAGAAAACAGTATGTATATATTGTTTTCTTTTTATTGAAATGAAAAACATAAAAAGCAATCCTAATGAGATAATACTTCTCATAATCTGAAAATAAACACATGGAATTCTGAAGTAAAATAAAACTGCATAAGTGATTGCAAAAACTGAAACAATAAGCATAATGATAAACGGAATTACACTTTTATTATACGATTTATCATTCATGTTCTTGGTTTATTCCCTGATCATTTTATAAAATTATAACCTGTAACAAGAAAAAACTAAATAATAGACAAATATAATAATTTGAGTGATCCCACGGACAAGTTATCACTTATCAGTTGCAGTTGATAAGTCGTCTTATATTTTTTAAACTAACAACTACTTTTACTGCTTTACTTATCTTTTTTCTTCATTGTCCATACTGTTAAATCATCCAGATTTTTCCTGCATGGTAAAAATATTGAAAGTAGCAATGATATGATAACTATAGTCAGATTGACTAAAATAACGATATAGTATGAATTAAGATTCAGGCTTAAAGAAGCAGAGAAACAGTTAAATTCATCAAGCATTAAATATATATTCATTGCAATTGCAGTAATCATTCCTATGACAAGTGCCAGGTTACTTACTCTGACTGTAAAGAAACCTAATAAATATATTCCCAGGATGCAGCCTCCGAACATACCTGCCAATATAAAACCAAGGTCAACCATATTTTCTCTTGGAATAAAATTAAAAATTATTGCTCCGATTATCATAAGAATAACTGCTGTAAAGGAACATAAACGGCCAATTTTTAAATAGAATTTATCTGATTTGTTTTTGAATAAATATCTTTCAAAAATATCTACTGTTGCAACAGAAGACATAGCACTGATTGAAGAGGATAGTGTAGACATTGCTGCCGCTAAACATCCGGCTAAAATAATTCCAGCAACACCTGCCGGTATTTTAGTTAGAATAAAATAAGGCATAACCTGATCTGCATTCATTGCCTTGACTGCCGGATTCGCCAGTACTGTGTAATATCCATAAAGGCATGTTCCGATAAAAAAGAAAAGTAGCCATGAAGGAACACTTGTAGCTGCACAAATAATTGTAGCTTTCCTTGCTTCTCTTGTAGATTTTGCCGCAATATATCTCTGAATAACATTCTGATTACTTATATATTCTGTAGTAAAGTTTATTAGTCCAAGAATCATCATCATCAGAAAAGTTCTTTCTGTTAGGCTGAATGAAATATCACCAATACTAAACTTGTTATTTGCTACTCCGATTTCAATAACTTTACCAAGTCCGCCTGGTATATCTGCAATAACTAATATGAGACATAAAAGGCCGCCGCCCAAAAGAACAAAAGTCTGAACAACATCTGTCCAGATAACAGCTTCTATTCCACCAAGGACCGTATAAAAGCCGATAATTATACCGGTAATTATTATGATCAGAATAATTGACTGTCCTGTAATCAGGGACATTGGTATTGCCACAAGAAAAAGGACTGTGCAAAGTCTTATAATCTGAAGGAAAAGAAAACTTATTGATGAATAAAGTCTTGAAAGCTGTCCAAATCTGCTTTCAAGATATTCAAATACAGATATTATATGTCCTCTGCGGAAAATTGGAATAAACAGCAAAATAGCGACAACGGCAACTATAGGAAGCATCATGTTCGGGACAATATTTCTGTAATCCAGAGAGTAAGCTGCTGCAGGCAGAGCAAGAAAAGTAATTGAGCTTAGAGAAGTACCAAGCATTGATAGTCCTACGGCCCAGCCAGGAAACGATCTGCTTCCGACAAAATATGCTTCTGTTGATTTATTTTTTTTTGCAGCGTATATGCCGATCCATGCCATTACTGCAAAAAACATCACAATGGCTAAAATGTCTAAAGGCCTGAGCATACCTGTCAAACCCTGTACTGTATCAGTCATTTATTTTACCTTTCTTTGTAATGATCGTTTAATATATCAATATTTTCTGAACATTGTTACTCGTAGTTAATTTACTGTTTTATAAGAATAGTTTTTAATAATCAATAATTCTTTTATCTTACAAGGATAGGGTGCTTAAATAAGACATGAGATAAAATATTCCCTCATTCATTTATAGCCGATAAATTTAACATTTCTTTCTATATATCAGGTATTTCTGTTTATCAGATCTAAAAATTTTCTTCTATACTTTATAATATCTTTTTTCAAATGCGTATCCTGGTTTTTTGAGACATGGTCTAAAGAATATAAGCTATTAAGTGAATTATTGTTTTTGCTATGTCGGGTTAGTAGTGCAGCACCCATAGAAGAAGTTTCTTTAAAAGGCTTTTCAGTTTTAGTTTCTTTGATTATATATACATCTCTTCCAGTAACCAAGGACAAAAGCAGAGTATAATACTTGTCATCAGATCCTCCGCCAGTAACAACAATTGGTATACCTGTATTTGAGCTTATTAGCTCAATCTGATAAGCTATAGCTAACACAACAGATAGATTTGTTACAATATACGGAATATGAATGTTTTTATTAAAGAATTTTTCTTTATTAAGAATCTTGCCTTTAAGTTCAGGGAAAGGACCTGAATTATAGCTATCAGGGCTTATATTTGGAAGTAGAAAACAATCTGAATCTCTTAAAACCAATTTCAAGGTTTTTAAGTCAACATAATCAACTTTAAAATCAATTTCTCTTTTTTCAAAAATCTGTTGTACATATTTAAAATCCTGACCTCCTCCATAAAGAGCGGTTGCTCTTGAAACATTTTCAATGCTCCCACATGTTATAATTCCTTTTTTATATCCATTAAACGGTAATATTAATTGTCTCTTATTTCGCGAAATAAGGGAGCAGGCACTCCATGTGCCGACTTCAAGGTGAAAAAAATCTTCTATGCCTGGATACTTATTTCTGAAAATAAAATTGGAGGCATAATCTGACAAGGCAAAATCATGAGAACCGGGAAATATAATTGGCGCATTTTGAAAGCCTAATTGTTTAGCTTTCGATTTAGAAATTAATCCTAAATTTTTAGTAGCGTCGTGTTTTTTTTCGATAGGTACAAGCCTTGAAAAAGAGTTTATTTTTTTTGCAACACTGCTAACCATTGTATTTGGATATTGATTGATCTTTCTTGCTCCTGTATGAGCCAGCCAAAACGTAGTTTGATTGCCTCCATTTTTCCATGCTTCTGCATATTTTCCTTTTAGATAATGTCCTGAAAACAATAAAGGAAAAATTATAAAATAAGCAGCGTTATTAATAATGTCAGGTCGCATTAATTCATAGTAGAGAAGTTTTTTTAAAAGTAGAAAACCTGTGGGGCATTCAGCAACAGATCCTGTTTCCTGATAATAATCTTCAATAGAAACACATAGTTCTTCAAATTTTTGGTTAACTTGGCTAGGAAACCTGTAGGTGTAATCCATGACTATTCCGTCAGTTTCTGTATCAATAATTCTATTTTTAGAATCAACTAATGCTGCAGTTACGCCTCTTACAGAAGGAGAGATAACGGATGAAATTTTATACTCTGAAGGAACTTCGTACATACATTCGTCGTACCATCTCATTTCTGTTGTAAAGTCCATATAAGGCTTATCATCAATAAGCTTTTTAGGTGTGCTGATTGATCGACTATGCAATAGCTGAAAATTTTCAGCATCATACACCTGAAATTTTAAGTTTGTAGATCCATCACCAATTACAAAAATTGTTTTCATTGATTTTATCCTGAACTCAAATTAGATATCAATTATACTATACTACATTGTTTGCTATTTAAATACAATAATGATGATATGCAACCTTAATTCTATAATACAGTTTCCAGGCATACTGCAATGTAGTTTTTCAAGGATAAAGGTTTTCTGTTATTTTAGGTATTAAATTCTGTTATTTTCGTTAGAATATTATAACTTATGCATAAAATTCAACTTATGTATAAATTGTGTAAATTAATTATAAACATGGTTTTATTTTTTGTTTTCTGGAATAGAGTACCTTTTCTAAGCAATTACCATTCAAATAAAATCGTATTAGGGAGAGTTATGAAGAAAGTTTTTGTGGTGATGTTGTTGTCCGCTTTATTTGTATCAGTTAATATGTTCGCAGGGAAAGAGAATACTAAAACAGAAGAGTTTACCTCACCGGATTTTTTCCCAATTGGAAATAAAATAGGAGCTAAATTCTATGCTATAGACTGTACAGGCATGATGGATAAGCATTATGATGAAGTTGCTATGCTGACTGCAATTCAGGGTCTTATGTCAAAGTCAGATACACCTGATCGGTTATATTTATACAATGCTGTAGATGAGTGGTATCTGCCGCCTGCCGAAGACATTCCTTTTAAAGAGACTTCTGATATAGAGATATATAAACAGAAAAATTCATTAACTGGTAGCAAGAAGCTTCTGGATTGGATACAAAGCAAAAATATTGCAGATGTAGAGTATAAATCTGTTAATTATATTATTGATTTAGTACAGCAGTCACATCTTAATTACGGTATTGATGGTTATTTTAGGTACGATTCATCAAATTACAACAAAGCATTGACATTTGCAGGGCTGAAGAATGCAATACCACTTACTGAAAACATGATATCTACATTTAATATCGATTTATCAAAGATGGGAAATGATTACACCACTGAATACAGCAGTTTTAAAGATTTAAGTGTTTCTGACATATTCAGTAAGTATAATATAAATAAAAACATTGTATTAAATATTGTTGACAATTTAAGTTTTTTGAAAGATTATGCTGTTATGACAGGAGCATGGATTCAGAAAAAATCCGAAGGAGATAATAGTTTAGGAACACTTTTAAAAGATAATTATTTGGCAGACACACCTGTTTCTGTATTCGGTTGGGGGAATAATGAGGTCGAAAGTTATCTCCCAAATATTTCCAGTAATGGAGATTTGGCTGTCCCTTCAGATTGGGGGATGAATTTTTCTACACTTTCTTCAACAGAAACAATACCTGAAAAAGCTGTATTTGAAAATGCTGAAAAAGATATTAAAGATGCAAAAGTGTATGCAGATAGGGATACATATAATCCTGATAAAAAATATATAACATTTTTAGTATCAGATGGAGATAACCTCCAAATGTGGCTTAATGATTTAAATGATGCACGCTGGTGGGGATCTAGTATTAGAAAAGATAAAAACTATCCTGTTGGCTGGACAGTCCCGGCAGCTATGTATTATATGACCCCTGATATTTGGAATTTCTTAATGGATACGGCGAATAAAAAAACTGATGAATTTGTTATAGGACCTTCCGGTATAGGGTATAATTTTGGAACAGTGGCAGCTACTTCTAAATTTACTAAGCAGAAAACTGCATTGAAATCTTTTGTAAACAGTTCCGGTCTTAATATAGTTACTTTATTCGGTAAAGGTAATTGGGAGAATATTGGCTGGATGACTGGTATTGCAGATCAGAATATTGATGGCGGCTTTTATTTTGGTTACCCAGCATGGCCACCCATTACTTCTGGAGTTGATATACAATGGATAGGTGAAAAGAAAGACAAACCGATTATGTATGCAAATGCTTATCTATCTGATAAGAACGGTGATACAAGTGATAATACAATTGATACATCACAACAGTTTCTAGCTGTATATGTATGTAAAAATAATGATGATAATCCATATAGCGGTTATGATATTACAAATTTACCAGCTGAAAAAGATTTTATAGGAAGTCACGTAATGGACTTGATTGATAATGAGGTGACTGACCTTAAAAATAATCATCCTGAGTTTGTTGTTGTCTCACCTTCTGAAATGATATCACTCTTAAAACAAAAGGAGACTGAAAAGTAATTTGTAAAAATCGGGATTCTATCTGCCTTTTGCTTAAAGATCAAGTCATAATTTATTTACTTTCTTCTTTTCCACAAGGTAGTGGAGCTAAGGGAAAAGGAAAAAGTAAATATAAAATTCAGACCATCTAGCCAAGGTAACTTTTAGATATTAAATCTGGTAGTTAATGTGTTCGGATAAAAAGCGAAGAAAACATCCTTTTCAAGGAATATGAAAAGCGTTTTTCTGGTTTAAACCAATATTTACCCTTACCCTTACCCTTACCCTTACATTTAGCTATAGGTAGAGGTGGTAAGTGAAGAACTCAATTACAAGTTTGACTATATTTACGTTAAAACTTTGCTTTACAGCTGTCTTGAAGTAAATTCAATTTTATCGAAGTAATTAGTTCCATTTATTATATCAAGGAGAATTAAAATGACTAAAAGGGGGAAGAAAGTTGCTATTGTAAGATGTGATAGAACACAAGAATCATGTCCAGGTTCTTCTTGTTTGACTGCATTTTCAAGTAGAATACATACTTTTAATGATTATGGTGAAGATGCTGAACTTGTTGGATTCTTCTCATGTGGAGGATGTCCAGGAAGAAGAATTTTTAGGTTACTCAAAAACCTAGAAAAACATAGTGGTATTGATGTGGTTCATATTTCATCCTGTATGCTAAAAGAAACTCCATTTCCTAAGTGTATTCATAAAGAAGACATTATCGATTCAATTAAAAACTTTGGTATCGAAGTAGTCCTTGGAAGTGATGGTAAATGGTTAAAAGAGTTAAAAGTTAAGCAAGAAAAGGGACATTTAAAGGAGTACGAAGAAGAGTTATTAAGAGGTTAAGATCATTGGTAAAATATTCATCTTCCATAATCTATAGATTTTGGAGAGGAATGTTTTAAATTTGTTCACTCCATTGCGAAAGGATATAGTTGTATAGGTAAAAACAATAATCATTAATGATGCTAATAAATACAGGCTTCAATTTTATTTCCATCAGGATCTAAAACATATGCAGCATAATATGTCTCATTGTATTCAGGTCTTGGTCCTGGTTTACCATCACATGTACCGCCGTTTTTAATTGCTTCGTCATAGAACTTATGGATATCTTCTTTACATTTAGCTTTAAATGCAATGTGAGAACCATTAGATCTAGTTACTGATTTTTCTACACCTATCCAAAGCTCACATTGCTCTCCATAACAAATGGCTTCACCTTCATAAGTAAGATTTCTTTTATATCCCATAGCGCCTAAAACTAAATCATAAAATTTTGCAGATTTTTTAAAGTCAGTAATCCCTATAGATACATGATCAATAAACATTTCCATCTCCCTTTCAGTAAAATATCTATCATATTCACAAAGCAATACCCTATCATAATTTTACAATATATGAAACTTTTATTTTATCGTAATGGTAAAAAACAGGCCATCTATCCAATGTAATTATTAGGCCTTAAATTCTGTTATTCACTTTAAAATATTAATTTTCATCAAAGGATAACAGATGATAAAACATAAACCCCACATTGTTAATAAATGGCTCAGAATATTTGATGATATCGAACGTTCAGGATTATCTACCGTTGATTATTGTAAACAAAACAATATTTCATTTAAAACTATTTACACCTGGAGAAGTAAGCTTAGAAAAGTAAAATTATCTTCAACTAATAATCATTTTCAGGAAGTTAAGCTTAAAGATTCACCTTCCAAACCCACTTTATCATCTAAGCCATCTGATAGTATTAATATTTTTATCAATGACAATATCAGAATATCAGTAAATGAAGGCTTCAATGAATTACTTCTTCTAAAGACAATAAAAGTTATTGATAATGCAATATGCTGAGTATCAGCACGCAAAAGATTTATCTTTATAGAAAACCTATACATATGAATTGCAGTTTTGAGGGATTGTCAAATTTGGTTGAACATATATTTCCAGATCAGCTTCTTACTGGAGCTTATTTTATCTTTCTTAACAAAGCTGGAAATAAAATTAAGATAATATGCTGGGACAGAGATGGGCTTTTGATATTCTATAAGCGTCTCGAGAAAGGCATATTTGCAGTTGATATAAAAGCTAATGCAGAACTTAGTAGAAGAGAATTTTAGATGCTGTTTGAAGGAATAAAACCGAGATCATTAAACAGAAGATTTTCTCTAAAAAATAGCTGATTCTGAGTACAAAATAAATCATTTAATGCTATATTTTTTCATGGTTACGGAAGTAAAAAATCTGAAAGAAGAAATAACTGAATTAAAGAGTACTATTGATGTTAAGGATTCAAAAATCCTGAAGCTTCAAGAGCAACTTGACTGGTTCAAACTGCAGATGTTCGGCAGAAAATCAGAACGTGTAATTGATGTACCTTGCAATACTCCTGATCTTCCAGGATTTGACTTTATAAATGCGGAAAAAGAAATACAGCAAAAAGTTCATATAAAAGCTCATGATAAAAGAAAGTCAGTTAGTAGAAAGGGTGAATTTAAGCTTGAGATTGGTGATAATATACCCATTGTAGAGAAATATATTGATATTCCTGATGAGGATAAATTTGATATAGTTACAGGTAAAGCTCTAACTCTTATTGGCTATGATAAATCTGATAAGCTTGCAACTAAAGCAGAGCAGCATTTCATTCTGAGAACACTAAGACCAAAATACACACTCAAAGAAGATTCACTATACGGAATTATTCAACCAAAGGCTGATGACTGCATAATTGAAGGCTCTAAATTCGATGCATCATTTATGTCTTATGTCGTATGTGAAAAGTTCTGTCATCATATGCCGTTATATAGAATTGAAGAGAAGTTGAAATATCAGAATATTAAAATCAGCCGTCAAGTTCTTACATCTTTGGTAATAGAACTTGGTTTGAGGGTTCAAGTTTTAGTTGACCTTATGAAAGAAGAACTTTTTAAACAGAACTGTATCTTTACTGACCAGACATCGGTAAAATTTATAGCAGACAGGTATTCTAAAGCTGTAAATGGAAGCATATGGATTTATGCAGGAAATAAAACTGATTCTCCTCCTTATCAGATATATGAATTTACAGATAACTACAGGCAAATAAATACGATTGAATATCTTAAAGATTTTAAAGGTATAATTCATGCTGATGCTTATAAAGGATATGTAAATATAGATAAAGTAAACAGTAATATCAATTGGGCTGCATGCTGGTGTCATGGTCGGCGAAAATTTGAAGAACTGGGAGTATCAGAGTTTAGGACATGGATATTGAAAGATATTAGAAAACTGTTTCTTTATGATAGAGTTGGTTGGATAAAAAATGCGGAGTTCAGGTTAAAAGTAAGAAAACAAAGAGAAAAACCTATAGTTGACAGAATATTTAAAAAATTGAAGGAAAAACTTGTTGATCCAAAGTTGTTGCCTAAATCCAAATTATGTGATGCAATAAAGTATATGCTGGCATATGAAAAGAACTTTAGATTATATCTGGATAATCCAGACATTAAAATGGACAACAACACTTCTGAGCGGGCTTTGAGGAAGATCGTAATTGGCCGCAAAAACTGGATGTATCTTGGCAGCAGAAGAAGTGGAAAAGCTATGGCAAATCATATGACCTTGGTTCAAAGCTGTAGAGCTATGGACATCAATCCGAATAAATATTTGGAATTTATTTATAGAAACCTGATGTCATATCCTCACAAACAACTTCATGAGTTGTTGCCTGACAGGTGGAAAATAATGCAAAATCGATAATCCGTGTGATATCTTGCCTAAAAAATGGGGTTTATGTAATTAAAAACCACATATTTATTTAATATCCACTATTTGAGAGGTATTTTTTATCATTACAAGAATATACACAAGTGATATGTCTAAAAACTTGACAAACCACATATTAGTTGTGTATTTAGAAGAAAAACAACGTATCCAATTTTATATTAAATTTGGATAAATAATTAAAAAAAGGAACGTTGTTTAATGAGTGATAACAGTACCATCTCTTTTGGTGAAGTCCAATCAGTAATGAAGAATGAACTTGATGAAGTAGTAAGAAAAGCAGCTCAGAATATGATAACTATAGTCAGTCCATTTCAAAGTGTCGGAGTTAGAATATTAATTTCAGCTATAAATTTAACATTCATTTTGTGTATCCGGTAATTAAACTATAGCTATCTATATCATGTTTATTTACGGTACTGTAGCTTTAATTTGCATAATTGGTTTATCATGACCTGTCCCGGATCCTGAATATTTATAAATATGGGTAATAATACCGTCGAACGGTGCATATTGAGAAGATACCTCTATAAGCATTTCATCTTTTTTAACTGCTCCAATGCCCTCAATAGCATCTATTCCGGATCTTAGGAAATCAAATAGTGCTACAGATTTCCGGTTAAGTTTTTTATTTTTTTCGAATAATTTTGTTTTATATTCACTTTCAGCTAAATCAGCTTTTAGTTGTGCCTCAAGTTCATTAGTTTTGGTTTTAAAAAGAAACTGACCTTTTTTTACATTTTGTCCAAGCTTAACTACTAATTCTATAATACCTGCTTCTCTGTTACAAACTAAAGCTTTTTTATCTGATAAATTTACTTTTACGTGTCCTTTTGTTACTTCAATTTCAGGGTCATCATTACCGAGCCCTGAACCGTCATAGCAGTTAATTTTAGTAACAGTGCCGTCAAAAGGTGCATAATATTTAGAATTTTCTATTTCAGCTTTTACTTTCTGAAGCATAGCGTTAGCTACTTTTAAATCGCAGATAATCAAAAGGTAGATTTTTTTTGCAACAAGAAATTCTCTATTTTTTTCAACTCTATTATAAACAAATTTACTAAAAACTTCTTTTTTTTTCCAAACTTCTAAATCTATTTCCTGAAAACCCACAGCCTGTTCAAAAAGAAGTTGTCCTTTTTTTACATATTCTCCAAAATCTACATGCACGGTTACAATTCCGTTCCTGTGACTCACGACCCAGACAGAATTTGCGTCACTATCTTCATTGAATAACTCATCATGAGCTATCAATGTAGAAAAAGCAATGGACATGATTATGCTGAGAATAAAAAACTTTTTCATTTATATAGATTAATTATGTTCTCTGTAAATAGGGTGAGTTGTACATCTAATTCCTCCTCCATGGTATTCTACTGCATCATATTCAACAGGAATAGGAGTGCATCCTTTTTTTTCAATTTCTTTTATTATTCTTTTATGCTGTGCTCCAATAAATACAACTCCTGGCTCTAAACACAGAGTATTACTTCCCATTGCATGACACTCTTCGAGCGATGCCTCAATAAATTCCCAGTCTTTGAAAACTTCAGGTATTCCATTCTTAAAACCGTCTAAATAAGCAACTCCAAGTCCTTCTTTCAATACAGCACACATACAGTCTAAATGAAGCCAATCATCGTTAAGATGTATTGGGTGTACTTTATAACCATAATCTGACAGAATCTGTTGTAGCCAGTTAATTCCTGTTAAACTTGAACCTAAACTTGAAAATCCTACCAAAATATCTTTCCCAATTATAAAAGTGTCTCCTCCTTCAACAAAAAGGCGTCTATCATTTCTCCACTCTTCAGGAGTGTTTCCAGAAGGAAGAAGTTCCATGTCAGGCATATTAACCCAGCGAACATCTTTGTTGGTTTCGGATAATTTCATGAAAAGGTTTTTCCATCCTAAATGTTCTTTGTTTCTGTATATCATTCGCATATTTGTCTGAATAATATTAGTGCCGATTACTAGATGTGGATCTCGTGCATATAATAATCCATCACCCAGTAATGAATTTTCTCTTACATGCTTGGGGATTTTGTCTGGTCTATAGACAGTAACGTCGTTATTCTTTAATAGTTCTTCAAACTTATTCATTTGTTCAATCATTTTCCTGCCGCTTTCTGGATCTCTGTCAATCCATCGCTTTCCTTCATCTATAAATTCTTTTAAGTTTGAATAGCGTCCCCAGTCTTTCTGAAATTTTGGAAAAACAGAATCTTCAACATTTCCGAGCATCACAGACTTCAACCTGCTCCACTCATCATAAACTCCTACTTTTAATTCGTTATTTTGTGTGATAGACATTGTTTGTACCTCAAATATATAAGTTTATATTTATTGACTAATCCTGTAGCAGATCATTCTATTGTTGAAGTAAACTCAGGTCCTTCCCATTTGAATATTCGTTTAATTTTAAAGAAAAATTCAGGTCCCATAGCAAGAATACTAAGAATAGAAACTATATCCAGTGTTGACATTATATGGAGCCATGTATTGCCTGTTATATTAATTACTTTAATTAACTCAAGATAGGCTAAAATTAAATTAGCAAAGAAGCAGAAAAGAAAAACTAAGAGCCCGGTCATATAGCGTATTTTACCTGCAGATCTGAAGATTTTGCTTTTTATATTTTTTACTGCTTCTTTTCCAGCGAGCATTACTCCAAGGATTATACAAACTTCAGGACCACCAAGCACCAGTATTCCTATCAAAGCTCCACTGATGTATGTCGGTAAATTCATCATAGGTACAAAAAATGAGAATACCGGCAGGATAAAACTTAGAATGATAAAGAGAAATCCTACCTTTAATTTTAAATCCATAACTCATCTCCTACTTATTTTGGATATTTAGTGTTAAAATTTTAAATTATTAAATCGGAATTATTTTTTATATATTATATAGAAAAAAATAGAGTAGATCAACTTTAAATTCATATTATATGTGTAACCAGGTTTTGGAAGATCATTTAGATTCATAGCACCAATAAAGACTGCTTTTTACTTTTATTGCACATCGCAAGTACTAAATTTGCTAATTCGTTTTCTGATGCCGTATATACTTGCGGATCATTTTTTCATCAAGAACAACTGTATCTACGCATTATATTTCTTACAACATTCAATGGTTGATAATTTTGAGTTATCTATGGTTTCAAATACCAGTAGCCATTTTTTTACAATATGGGGTTTATGCTTCGTCATCTGTTATCCTTTGTAAAAATTAATATTCTAATGAGAATAACAAAATTTAATGCCTAAAATCGTAGCCGACTAGATGGTGCAGATTTTACATTTACATTTTATCTATTCTTTCCCTTGGAAGCGTAAGGAGTCTATTTAAAACTTACTCACCGAGAATTACTGCAGCGAGCACACCTTAGCACTGGTCCAATTCAGGAACTCCATTCTTATCCCAACCCATCAGTTTATAAAATTCTTCAAGCATAGGTTTCAGGTTTACTACACTTCCTTTTGCAGGTCCATTTTTCACAGGTTGCGTTAGGAATTTTTCAGAGATGGTATCCACAAGATATTCAGAGCATGATCTGATATTAATACTTCTTTCCAGGGATATTATATTTTCACCGATGGTCATAAGGTCTTTATAATTACATTCAATTTCAGCTAGAATGGAGACAAGTTCAGCCTCATTTTTTAGATCAAATTCATTAATAAGACTTAAGGCAGGAACTTTACATAAACCCAGAGAATCGATCACCGCGCTCACTGCCATACACATTTTGATCAGGGCAGCTTTACCGTTTAATGAAAACCGTTTAATTGCGTCTTCTGTTCCGAATTCCAAAGCTGCCCTTTCAGGAGTGAACCTGCTTTCAGGAATATTATAAACACTGCAAAAATCTCCGCCCCTACTTGATACTGCATACGCCAAAGCAACGCCCATCATTCCCCTCGGATCATATCCCGTATATTCCAAGCCCTTAGAAGTAAACGCATACTGATCAGCACCATGGCCTATAAGTTCGGCGGCTTTTTTTACTCCTAGTTTTAAAACTTCACCAATGCCAGTGCTTTCTGAAATTGATTTTAAGACCTGCTCCATACCGTCAGCATTTCCCCAGGACAAATCAATATTGCCTGTTTTTTCAAGATCCAGAATGTTTTCACTAAACAGATCCATGGCAAAAGCAGTTACACTTCCGGCTGATATAACATCCATTCCCAGTCGATTGCATAGGTTATGGAGATATAATACTGCTTCAGGATCATCCAGACCACATTTTGGAGCTAAAGCTATAATGGATTCCAGATCAGGTCTTGCCCCTTTGGTATTCTTGTATTTTCCTTCAGGTATTTCTATATCTGCCTTGCAATGGACAGGACACTTTGGACAGGTGTTGGCTTTCTTGACATACTTATAAAGTACTGAACCATCGATTTTATCAGCCCCCGTAAAGTTTGTCTTTCGATAATTATTTGTACTGAGCATTCCTTTTTCATTAATCGATTTTACAAAACCAGAATTACTATATTTTGAAAATACAGGATAAAGTGGCGCATCAATTATCTTTTTTATATAATTTTTTACTGTTTTTTTCTTATGGTCGGTGAGTTTTAATAATTGTTTTTTATTGGATATAACCACCGCTTTTAATAATTTTGATCCCATGACTGCACCCGTGCCTGTACGTCCAGCTGCATGGTGATCTCCGGACATGATACAGGCAAATGAGCATAAATTTTCTCCGGCAGGGCCAATACTCATGATTGAGCTGTCCTTATAGCTAGTTTTAATCTTTAATTTTTGTTCTGTGTCTTTGGTGTCTAGACCCCAGAGATAATCTGCCGAAACAATCTTTACCTCGCCGTCCAGAACTTCAATATATACTGGGCTTTTTGATTTACCTTTTATCAATATTGAAAATATATTGTTGGATCGAAGTCTCACTCCCACATCTCCGCCTATATTTGAACTGCCGAGTATTTCAGTCAGGGGTGATATCGTGTTTACGTGCATCCTGGTCCCTGAAGGAACACCTGACCCTGTCAGGAGACCGCAGCTCATTGCTATTATATTTTCAGGATCATACGCATTTACACTTTTATGAACCTGTTTATGAATGAACCATGAATTCAGACCGCGACCACCGAGCATATTTTTTATAATATCGTAAGGTATCATAGATTGACTTACTGTTTCATTTGTCAGGTCTATTTCAATTAATCTGTATTCCATAAAACTCCTTATCAGATTGATCTTTAAATCTAGAATAAGAAAACCAAAAATCCAATCCAAATTAAATGATTTATTGTATACAAAATTTTTTATGTTGTTAATATTTAGATTTTTGCAGAAAATAACATTATAAAATTTTATTAAACTTAATGAAATAAAGCGTAATGTTGCTTAGATTGATATTAAAAGTATATATTATGCGTAGTAATGCATATATTAAACATAAAGTATTCTGATTCAAGCTCTTTTGAGAAGCTTGGTATGAGTTGCCAGTGCATTGGATCAAGATGAGTCTTGTTATTTTTATCATTTGCAGCAACATGTATGTCTGTATACGGAGGAATGTTATAGCTAGCTTTGAAATTTTATATTCACAATTTTTTATGTCGAAAGCATTCTTAACAGATCCACACAAAAGCAAAGAGGATAGGCGGATCGAGAAAAGTAAAAAATGGTACCCGAGAGAGGAATTGAACCTCCGACCAATAGTTTAGGAAACTACTGCTCTATCCACTGAGCTACCCGGGCACGAATTCTTTGAAGTTCATAATATAAACATAATTTTAAGTACTGCAAATTAATTATGATTATTTCTATAGCTAAAAATATAACACAAAATGTATATTTTATTATTGTATGGTCGATCCATATATTATAAATTAATATTTCTGAATTCCTTTCGAAAATCACAGAGGCCGATAATATTATGCATGAAAAACAGTATTATGAAAAATATATTAAACGAACCATAGAACTTTCTATGGAAGCGATAGATAATGGAAATAATCCATTTGGAGCTATACTCATAGATAAAAATGGAGAAGTTTTGCTGGAACAGGAAAACATAGAAAGAACGACAAAGGATTGTACTGGGCATGCAGAAACTGCATTAATGCGCAGTGCCTCAAAAAAATATTCAAAAGATTTTCTGTGGAATTGTACATTGATTACTGTTGCAGAACCATGTGCTATGTGCAGCGGTGCGATATATTGGGGTAATGTAGGAAAAGTAGTTTATGGACTTAAAGAGTCAACTTTATTAAAATTGACAGGCAATAATCCTCTGAATCCTACAATGTCTTTGAATTGTGAAACAGTGTTTAAAGCAGGGCAGAAAAACATTGAGATTCTTGGTCCTATGATGGAAGAAGAAATAATTATCTCAGTGAAAAAATATTGGAACTCACTTATTAAATGAAAAATCAAAATGATATAAACAGGTATTTGGGTATAGATTGATGAGAGATAAAATGCGGAAAAACCTAATATTATCTGCCATGAGTATTGCAATGTTCACTCTTGGTTTCAACACTACATCAATTATTAATGCCATTCCTGAAATTACGACAAGTTTTTCCATGCCTGCAACTAAAGTTCAGTGGGTTTTGAATATCTATACAATTTTTCCGGCATCCTTTATTTTAGTTGCGGGAAAACTGGGGGATATATTCAATAAAAAACATTTCTTTTTATTAGGCATTTCTTTATTTATAGTGGCATCAATATTAATATCAGTTTCGACTAATTCAATCCAGATGATAATTTTCAGGGGGCTTCAGGGGCTCAGTGCGGCTTTTATTACATCGACTTCACTGTCCATGCTTAAAATTACATTTACTAAAAAGGAGCTTGGCTTCGCTGTAGGTATTTGGGTATCTTTGATCGGAGTTGGTAATTCTATTGGACCTTTCGGAGGCGGTTTTATAACAGACTATTTAAACTGGAGATATATCTTTCTGGTAAATATTTTATTTTTAGCTCTGCCCATTCTTATAGTATGTTTTATTTTTAAATCTGAAAAACCTGATATAAAAAATAGAAGATATATAGATTTTATAGGTTTCTTCCTGTTCAGTATCGGTATGCTGCTTTTTGTTTTCGGCATGACTGAGATTAATATTTTGGGGTGGACCAACCCTGTTGTTTATGTTCTGCTTGCATCGGGTATAATGCTTCTGCTTGTTTTTTATTTTTATGAAAAAAGAATATCGGATCCGTTGGTAAAATTCATTTATTTTAAAAACAAAATCTTTTTGGTTTCTCTGCTTGGTTTATCATTTGCAACTTTTACTGCTATGATTTTTCCTTACTTTCTGACTTTATACCTTCAAAATCCTCTTATTTTTGCTTTTTCACCTTTACAGGCCGGTTTTGTACTATTTATTTTCAGCATAGCAGCATTTACCGGAGCAGTTCTGTCTTCTCATATTTCAGGTAAAACAGGTTTGAAACTTACTTCGTGCCTGGCACTGTTTATAGTTTTTATAACTTTTATACTTCTAGGTTGTTTAGGTGAAAATTTAACTCTTACTTATTTATATATCATAATAAGTTTTGGAGGGTTTGGACTAGGTATTATAGAACCGCTGTTTAATACCATAGGATTGAATATTTTTCCTGAAAGTGAAAGTGGGCAGGCATCCGGTATATTGAATACAGGTGTATATATGTCAGAACTTTTTGCTGTAATTTCTGGTAGTATTTTCTTCTTTCTTTTCGGCAGATTATCAATAAGCAGCATAGGGAAATATATAACAAATACTAATATTACACATACTTTTTATGATAATATTCTTATGGGGGAAAATACAGCAATAAAGGGATTGCACAATTATGTTTCAAGTACTAATTATGATATTGTTATAAACATGGTCAAAAAAGCAAGCACTCTTAGTTTTAGCTCTGTTATGCTGTATACAGCTGTACTGTGTCTGATACTATTGCTGCTTAGCTTGAAATACATACCTACCAGAGAAGATTAAATGCCAGAAGGCCTAAGCAGACTTTGCTGCTCATAAAGCTGTTTCATGAAAACCTGAGAATCTTATTGCCGAATATATAGAATTATAATCAGTTTAATTTATATTAGATTTAATATAAATATATTCAGGGCTTTTTTAAAGATAAATGGTGGTTAATATGGACGCTCAAAAACAGTTGCTTGATTTTACTGGTTATGTAAACCCTCTCATAGGTTCCAATTCTTCCTACGGCTTTTCTCATGGTAATATTTATCCTGCGATTTCTATGCCGTTCGGTATGACATCATGGACTCCTCAGACAGGTGAAAAACATAATGGCTGGATTTATCAATATGAGAAAAAGTATATTAACGGCTTTAAAGCATCGCATCAGCCAAGTTCATGGATAGGGGATTATGGCGACTTTGCTGTTATGCCAATACTATCCGGGTTAAATAACAGAGGTTATGATATAGAAGCAAGGAGCACAGCATTTAATCATGGAGACGAGACAGCTCATCCATATTATTATGCAGTTACTCTTGACAATAATATCAAAGTTGAGTTTACACCTACTGAAAGATGTTCTTTTTTCAGAATAACTTTTCCTGAATGCATGAATAAAAATATAATACCCTCGCTTGTTGTTGATAATTGGGGGTTGGGTAAAATTAATAATGACGGAAAACACCGAATTATTGGTTCTGCTGAACATTTTGTAGCAGGTGCTCCTGATAACTTTGCCTGTTATTTTGTTATGGAATTTAATAAGCTTTTTGAACAGGCAGAATCAGAAAATGGCATTAGATATTTAAAATTTCCAGATCTGCATGAAGACAAAACTGTAGAATTTAAAATTGGAACTTCTTTTATTTCGGAAAAACAGGCAGATATAAATTTAGCCAGAGAAATAGGTAATAGAAATTTTGATAAGATTGTGGATGACGGTAAAAGTGTCTGGAATGATATTTTATCTAAAATCCAGATAAAAGGCGCATCTGATAAAGAGTTAAAAACTTTTTACTCTGTTTATTATAGGACACAGCTTTTTCCTAGGATCTTTTACGAGTTTGATGAACATAATAAAATGATTCATTACAGTCCGTATAATGGAGAAGTTAAAGAAGGCGTATTATACACTGATAACGGTTTCTGGGATACCTACAGAACTGTTTATCCCCTGTTTTCCATTATCTCTCCAAAACTGGACGCTGATATCATACAGGGGTGGATAAATGCATATAAAGAAAGCGGATGGTTTCCTAAGTGGGCAAGTCCCGGACACCGTGAGTGCATGATAGGTACGCCAATGGTAAATATCATAACCGACGCTTTATATAAAAATATTAATTCTTTTGATATAGAGAAGGCTTATGAAGGTTGTTTAAAAGATTCACTGGATTCTTCCGGAGGACTTGGGTGGGGAAGAAGAGAACTTGATTCATATAACGAACTTGGCTACTGTGCAATGGATGTTGTTAAAGAATCTACTTCCAGGACTCTTGAGTATGCTTATAATGATTTTTGCATGGCTCAGTTTGCCAGGTATATGGGTAACAGTAATGATTATGAGAAATTTATTGAGAGGTCTAAGTGTTATAGGAATGTTTTTGACTGTTCAGATAAATTCATGAAGGGTAAATATCTTGATGGAAGCTGGGAAAAAGATTTCAGCCCTATAAAATGGGGAGGAGGAGGTGTTGAACCACCTTGGGGGCCTTATACAGAAGGCAACTCATGGCAGTACACGTTTGCCGTTCCTTATGATGTTTCCGGGTTGATTGAATTGTTCGGTGGAGATAAAGCCTTCATAGATAAGCTGGATGAATTGCTGGATCCTTCCAATAATGAATTTGATATCGGTTATTATGATGAACTGATACATGAGATGACAGAGATGGTGGCTTGTAATATGGGACAGTATGAACATAATAATCAGCCGGTGCATCAACTGCTTTATATGTTTAATTATGCAGGTGTCCAATGGAAAGCAGTTCCTTATATTCGTAAAGTAGTAGACGATTTATATAATTCGGGACCTGACGGTTTCTGCGGTGACGAAGACAATGGTGAAATGGCTTCATGGTATATATTCAGTATACTTGGCTTTTACCCCGTATGCCCTGGCAGTTCTGCTCCCAGATATGAAATTGGAACTCCTAGGTTTAAAGAAATCAGAGTTGATTTGCCCCACGGCAAAACTCTGACTGTTATTGCTGAAAATAATTTAGATAAAAATATCTATGTACAGTCACTAAAAGTAAATGGGAAAATAATTGAGCGTTCCTGGTTAAAGCATGAGGAAATAGTTAATGGCGGTATTATAGAATTTGAAATGGGCTGCAAACAGAATAAAGAATTTGGAAAAGACAAAGAAAATCGTCCACCTTCAATGGTATGATCTTGTATGGTGAACTGCTGAATTATTAAGTCTTGCTTTTTATTTGTACGCGTAAAATCTGTACCATTTCTACAATGTGACTTTCAGTTATTTACAGTGATAGTACAAAACGTACTTCTATTACGGACATAACATATTCTCTTTTTTTGTTTTGAAAAAGGCTGAATACAGTACAGGAATAAAACACAGGGTAAAACTGTACCAATATATATCGGATAAAACAGATAAAAGTAATTATTCCCAGAGTATAAGGGATGGAATGAGGCACTGATTTTGATTAAGTAATGTACGTTGATTAAAGAAAGTGAAATTACATATGAGTTTTTATAGTTTCTCAGTATATATTTGATTGTAACTTTTAGAAAGAATGTTATTTTGTAAGTTCTATTAAAAACTTAACAGAATATGGGACAAAAATGCAAAAGTTTTTAGTTATAGTACTATTTCTATATCTGCTTTTTGGTGTTGTCGTATCTTTAATATCATTGGAATACGATTATAAAACACATTGGCTGCTTGAGTATCTGATAATTGGACTTATCACTGCTGTCCTAATTGCTGTTATCGGCTCAGTTCTTTTCTTTAAAAAGAAAAAATCACGTTACTATTATTTTAAGTAAACTTGCTTGGTTGGATAATATTTCTGTTTACTATGTGTGGACTTGCAAAGTATATAATAAAATTAAATCAGCATAAAAAACAGGCACATCTTGTAAACATTATTTCATTAGTTTAATTTAAGAAATATTGTAAATATAAATTTTTTCAGAAAATCATACTATAAGGAAATTTTTATGGTTACCACTATTGTATATGTACATGTAAAAAAAGAGTATGTTGAAGATTTTATAGAAGCTACTAAGAAAAATCACCAGGCTTCAATTATGGAATACGGGAATATGAGATTTGATTTTCTGCAGGATGAAAGCAATCCATGTAAATTTGTCCTTTATGAGGCTTATGAATCAAAAGAGAAAGCAGCAGCTCATAAGGAAACAGAACACTATACAGCCTGGAGAAGCAGTGTGGAAAACTATATGGCTGAGAAAAGAAACGGAGTCCCTTATAAAGGAATAAAACCCTGAGGACAGGCTGAAATGGATAGTAATCAGTTATCAGTAAAATTTCATAATAAAAGAGATTTTTATAGATGAATAATTCTTTTTCAATTTCTGGTGTACCTAAATTAATATTTGGCAATGGTAAAATAGATATTTTACCTGATATTCTTAAATCTTACGGTAATAATATTCTATTGATAACAGGAGGAAGTTCCTTAATAAAGTCAGGTAATTATTCTAGAATACAATATATTCTAACTGATTTTAACATATTTGAAGCTGTAATAAGCAGTGAGCCCTCTCCGGATAATATTGACAGCATAGTTTTTGATAATATGGATAAATCAATTTCCGCTGTTTGCTCAATAGGAGGGGGGAGTGTTTTAGATGCTGGTAAAGCTGTATCTGCTATGCTTAAAGAAGATGATTTTAAAACTGTTGCTGATTATCTTGAAGGTGTGGGGTCACGAATTCCAACCGGGAGGAAAATACCTTTTGTCGCAGTTCCTACTACTTCAGGAACAGGGAGTGAAGCGACTAAGAATGCTGTTATTTCCCATGTAGGTAAAAAAGGTTTTAAAAAATCATTAAGACATGATAATTATATACCTGACATAGCTGTTATTGATCCTAAACTGATAATAAACTGTCCTGAAAATGTTACTTCTGCCAGCGGTCTAGATGCTCTCTCCCAACTTATGGAAAGTTATATATCAACCAAATCCTCCTGTTTTACAGATTCACTGGCACTAGGTGCACTTGAAAGAGTTTTGAAATGTCTTGAAAAAGTATGCCTTGATGATCCTGATAATATTGAATTGAGAGGGACAATAGCATATGGAGCTTTTGTGTCCGGTATAACTTTAGCACATGCAGGTCTCGGAACTGTACACGGTTTAGCAGGCGTTATAGGCGGTTATACCAAAATACCTCATGGTGCAATCTGCGGGCTTCTCTTACCGCACTGGTTCGGGGTAACTGTTGATAAAATGCTGCAGGATAAAAAATTTTACAGAGATAAAATCATCAAGTTAGAAAGATTGTCAGAATATGCCTTGCCTTTAGAAAAACACTCTATAAAAAATCTGGTAATTTATATACAGGAACTTTCAGATAAGTTAAAATTACATAAACTAAGTTCCTATGGAGTAACTGAAAGAGATTTGAAGCTATTTGCTGAAAAAGGAGGAAATAAAAATAATCCTGTTGAACTGAATGCAGAAGAAAGGTTGGGTATACTTGAAAAGGCTTACTGAAATTATTAATGAAGTATAGTTTTAAAATCATAATTTACATGTTTGAAATTGAATAATTCAACCGGTTGGCAGTGTTAAAGTATTATAGAAAATGAGGGAGAGGTAATGAGTAAGAAAATAAAAGTAACTGTATGGAATGAATTTTTGCATGAAAAAGAGAATGAAGCTGTTAAAAAACTCTATCCTGAAGGCATACATAAGTTTATTGCTGACAGACTGATAAAAGAAAATGATATTGAATGCAGATTAGCCTCTCTTAATGAACCAGAACATGGACTTACAGAAGAATTACTGCATGATACAGATGTCCTTATATGGTGGGGGCATAAAGCTCACAATGAAGTTGATGATGAAATAGTAAAACGGGTACACAAACATGTAGTTTCAGGTATGGGGCTGATTGTACTTCACTCAGGGCATTTTTCTAAAATATTTAAAGCAGTAACCGGAACTACTTGCGCTTTAAAATGGAGAGAGGCGGCAGAGAAGGAAAGATTATGGAATATAGCGCCTGCACACCCAATTACTGAGGGGATCGGAGAGTATTTTGAAATAGCAAATACTGAAATGTATGGAGAACGATTTGATATTCCTGAACCTGATGAACTGATCTTTATATCATGGTTTGAAGGAGGCGAGGTATTCAGAAGCGGTGTGACCTATAAAAGAGGAAATGGAAAAGTATTTTATTTTCGGCCGGGACATGAAACTTATCCTGTATACTATAATGATAAAGTTATAAAGGTTATAAAAAATGCTGTCAGATGGACTCGCAAAACTGTTTATCTTGAAGCTGAAGCACCTTGTGTAGAACCTCTTGAAAAAATTGACGATAAAAACAGTGAATTTGGCAGTTCAGGAATAATTCAGGATGTTTTTTGAAATTTATGAATTATGAACATTAATATTTCATATTTCCAATAATCATTAATATTTTTTTATAATAGGGAAAATAATGAAGAAAATTAAAATAGCTGTAGTTGGATTAGGAATGGGAAGAAGTCATATACTGGGATATAAAACACATCCTTCAGCAGAAATAATTGCAGCTGTGGATATTGATAAAAAAAGACTTAATGAAATTGGAAAAAAAGAGTTTAATATTAAAAAATTATATACATCTATTGATGATATGCTTGATAATAATAAACCTGACATAGTAAGTATAGCAGTTCCAAATGTATTCCACAAAGAAATGGCAGTAAAGGCCTTGAATTCAGGATGTCATGTGATGTGTGAAAAACCTATGGCAATGAATGCACAGGAGGCTGATGAGATGCTTAAGGCATCAAAGAAATCCGGCAGAAGGTTAATGGTAAATTTCAGCTACCGTTTTACTGAACAGTCATTTGCTCTGAAGAATCAGGTAAAGAAAGGAATTTTAGGAGATATATATTTTGGAAGAACTGTTTGGCACAGGCGTAGGGGGTTCCCTGGTTTTGGCGGCTGGTTTGGAAAAAAAGAAATGTCAGGCGGTGGCCCTTTGATAGACCTTGGAATCCATAGACTTGATTTAGCTTTATGGCTTATGGACTATCCGGAGCCTGACTGGGTAATGGCTGGAACATTTAATCATATAGGAGAAGAATATGCCAAGAGAGAAGGTGTAGTTTTCAGCGTTGAAGATTTTGGATCAGCCATGATTAAATTTAAAAATGGTGCAGTTCTTGAACTTGAGGCATCGTGGGCTGCCAACATTAAAGATGCTGAGGAAATGAACACCAGATTGCTAGGAACAAAAGGCGGCCTTGTTCAGAAAAATAAAAATGAGGGATATGAATTTGAAGCAGAATTTTATTTGGAAAAAGACGGATGTTTGTATGATATGAAACTTCATCCGCCTGTACCTTCAAGCCATAATTCTTATTACCATTTTGTAGATTCCATTATCAATAAAACACCTCATACTCCCACAGGGGAAGAAGGTTATACTGTTACGAAAATATTAGATGCAATTTATGAAAGCGCTGATACAGGCAACCCTGTAAAAATTTGAAACACTGTTTAATATGATGTAAATTGCCAAATAAAATGAATGAATATTTATAGGACGAGTGAACTAAAGAGTGGATTATTTATATTCGTCTTTCAATAATCCGTAATGCAGAGTATTTCTGACAGTGCCATTCACTACAATGTGATTTCGAATAGTACCTTCCAATGTGAAACCGAATTTTTTCGGAAGTGCCTGACTATTTTTATTATTCTCATCGCAGCAAATGACTATCTTGTTCATTTTAAGAGAATCAAATAGGTATGTAATAATTTTTGTGGTAAATGCTTTTACAATGCCTTTTCCTGTGTAATCTTGGTCTACCATATAACCTATTTCCGCCCATTTTGCATCATTATCAATTTCCCGTACCAACACATAACCTATGATTTTACTGTTGTCCCAAAGTGTATAATAGATACCAATACCCTGCATATACCTATCAAGATTATTTTGGATAAACTTATCCATGTCTTCTAGTGTTTGTATTTTACTAACGAACGGAATCCAGTTTATAAAGAATTCTTTATTCTTCATAATGAAGTCATACATCTCCTGAGACTGTCTCATTTCAATCATTTTAATTGTTATGTTATCTTTCAAAATCATTTCAATCATTTTTATATCTCCTTTAAGATTTTGTTTATAATATGCGCAATTTTTTTTATACAGGAGTTATGTTATTTGATGTTTTTGACCAGTGCATCCTGTGTGTTCGAAATCTTTTTCATGATATTACTGAGAGTGCTTATCAATTTAGATCTTCTTTCCATCGTCATCTGCAATTTTAAGGAGTTAATTTCTGACATCTCGTTCATATTATTGAGTTTCTTATTTGTATTACCATGGTGCGTGAGCATTAATTCAACTTTTGCCAGGACATAAAAGCAGAGCAGATTGGACTGGCTATTTGAAATTTTGGGGAACTTACTGTGTATTTTTTGTCGTGTGATGGCATAAAAGTCAGTATTCTTAGATCCTGATATTAAATGATCGTGTAGTTTCCGAATAATGGGATTCAGTTTAGCCTTGGCCTTAGGCTGAAGCAGAGCCTGTATTTTTTTGATTCGGATAATTTCAGATTGTCTCAAAGTAGAGCTTTGCTGTATTTTATGTATTGTAACAGCAGGGGTTACAGAAGCAGGTTTGCTTTGGGCAAGTGCTGAAAAACCTGCAAGTAAGAAGATTGTCGTAATTGTGATTTTGTTCATTGTCTCTCCTATTTTATTCATCTTTCAGTTAGCTAACTTTAAATTCAGTGATGAAGGACAGCGACATTCATAAAAACATTTAGTTACATGTTATTGTTCCATTTTTCTAATGTATTGACTATTTTTTCATCAAATAATATTTTCTATAATTCTCAGGTTTGAGTTTCTTTAATGCCTTATTAAATATAGGAATAAACATTAAAGGTTTTTTTCGAATCTCTAAAACCATATTTTTACCGAAGGCTTGATAAATTATTCCAATCATTTCTGCACCAAGATAATAATATCTTGGTTTGTCAAATTGTTTTCCTTTCGAATATTCACCTGAAGACCACCACCAGTACTTCATAAACTGATTATCATATTCCTTATAAGATTCGAATTTTCCATTAATTATTTCTAGTAAGAATTTATTTGCATGTTTAAAAATAGATTGTGATTTTTTAAGAAAATGGTTCCATGTAGGATTTTCTCCTGTAACGTCTGAGTATTCATCAGGATATATTTTTGTAGAAATTAAAGTTTCTCCATTCTGACAGCATTTAATGGCGATTCCTTCGTAAATAGCAGGCCATATAAAATCAAAAAACATTTTTTCCTTTGAATCTCTAGGTAAATTAGAAAATTTTTCAGGGACTGTACCAAAAGCGTGATTTAATTCATGTGCTAATGTATAAATAACTCTTTTTGAGTTGAGTTTTCCCTCTTTATCGAAGAAATGCAGACTTTTATCATAAATTCTTAATAAACCAAAAACAATATTTTCACTTTGCTTATTGCTGTATAAATAAACGCCACAACTCCAATCAATTAAAAGATAAAAATTGAATTTTTTATGAGTATCATTCTTTATAGACCATTCTGAAGCCCTATCTATTGCTTTTTGATATAATGAATCAGGGATAGCATTAAATTGTTCCAATGCTGTATAAAATTTATTGAGATTTTCTATTGCTGTTAAATAAAAAGGTAGAGCATTTTTCAACCTAATATTATTCTTAGTTACTGGCTTACCTTTAGATATACTCAAAATGAAATTTCAATATTGTGATAATGTAATTGGAGGTTTACTTTCTTTATACCTGGCTTTACATATTTCATATTCGGGCAGTGCCAGTACTTCATTTAATAAAGATTCAATCTCATCATAATCTTTTTTATCGTGTATTGCCTTAAGGACATTAAGCATAGCTTTTGCACCGTTTGTATCCACTTGCAGTTTTACGTTGTCAGAAGATGCTTCGCTATTAATATAATAAAACAAGCAAAGAACAATTATTAAAATTTTCCTCATAATATTATCTCTCATTAATGTTGAAGTTATTTAATCACTAAATAGCAATGCTGATTACTGGTTAAGAGTATTGATCCTGTTATGTTCTTTTAATTTAGCAGATATTGCCATTCTAAGTGCTATAGCAGAAATTATTCCTAAAATTATATAAATACACGAAAGCAGTATTTCCTTATCAAGTGTAGTAAATAGTACAACTATTGAACAACCTACAGCACCACCAAGCATTTGCAGACCGCCTAGCAATCCGCCTGCTGTACCTGAAACTTCGGGAAAAGGTGTCATTGCTCCTGAAAAAGCATTGCACATAATAAGAACTGCCCCTAATGCGAAAATAAATGCAGGAAGTATAACTTCAAGAGTATTAATATAACCCAATAAATCACAAGTCAGCATAATAACTCCGGCTATGATCATAAATGTTATTCCAAGGAACATCATCTTATTAATTCCGAATTTTATTACAAAAATTATGTTTATCGTGCTGCCGACAATGATGGCGACGTCGAGAAGTGCTATAAGCCAGCCTGATGCGATTGTAGTGATACCAAGCTCTGCCAGCAAATAGGGGCCAAGTACATAAAAAGCCATAAAACCAGTATAAGCAAAGATATTGCATAAAGTATATCCTAAGAATATTTTATTGCTTAATAACATACAAAAATCATTAAAAACACTTTTTAAATTCATCTGTTTGCCTTTGACGATAACTTTAGTTTCCTGCAGCAGGAATGTAACCGCAAACCATATAAAGAGACCATACAAAAGTATGAAGCAGAAAATACTGCGCCATCCAAAAAAAGTATCTAAATATCCTCCAAGAATGGGGGCAATTCCTACCATCAATGGCGCCGCCATTCCTAAAATGGAACCGTATCGGGCAAGCTCTGAACCGGCAAATAAATCACGCAGGACTATATACCCCATTGCGCCGCCGACTCCCAGGCCGAAGCCTTGAACAAGGCGACCGATAATCAACATGGATGGTGAGTAAGCCAGCATGCAGGCAACTGAACCTGCGAGTCCTATAAATATGCCAATTGACAAAGTCATTCGTCTGCCGTATTTATCAGAAAAAGATCCATAAATGAATTGAGAAATTGCAAATCCAAACATAAATGAAGAAACCGACCATTGAATAATTGCATCTGTGCATTTAAAAGCTTCTGTAATTTTAGGTAATGCCGGAACATATATTACCGATGAGATCTGCCCAATTGTGAAAAACATTAGCAATATTGTAAAAAATAATTTAAAATGTTTAATTTTGCTTGTCATACGGTCTCAAGTCTCAGCAGTTATTTATAATATCGAGTGTTCTTTTTTATCTATATATTTCATCTCTGTAATTATAGCAATATACTTCTCCAATGCCCTTTTTTAACACTTTATATTTATTTTATAAAAACTGTTTGAATGAGTTAATAAACAATATATATTGTTAGCATGCTAACATAATTAAGATTTCAATAATATTATTATAAAAAAGGAGTTGAGAGTGAAAAAGATATATTTACCAATATTTTCGTTCATATTTTTATTATCGATACTATTTATATCAAATACCATGTCTGCTAAAACAATTTATGTAAATGCCAATTATAATGGCAAAATAAAAAACGGAACCATATGGAATACTCCATATACTAATCTGCAAAATGCTATAAAAGCAGCAAAAACAGGAGATTCAATCTGGATTGCAAAAGGGACTTATTACCCTACAAAGTCTACAGATAGGAGTATCTCATTTAAATTAAAAAAAGGCATATCTCTATATGGAGGGTTTGCCGGAAACGAAACAAAATTATCTCAAAGAAACATAGACAAAAATGCCTCAATTCTTTCCGGTAATATTGGAGATAAAGGTACAGACAAGGATAATTCATATCATGTTGTAGTAGGTGCTGATAATTCGAGATTAGACGGCTTTACAATCAAGGATGGTTATGCCATTCCTCAATCTGGGAAAAACAGTAAGGCTCGCTTACATGTAAGTCCTGAACTTATTCTAAATGGCCCGAGCAACAGTAATGGTGCAGGGTTGTTAAATTTTAAAGCAGCTGCAGCAGTATATAACTGCATATTTGAAAATAATAAGGCATCAAAAGGCGGTGGAGTTTATAATATGACTTCGTCTTCATTTAATGCAACTGCTATTAACAAATCAAAAATGCCGATATTTGTAAACTGTGTATTCAGGAATAATTATGCACTGGAAAGATGAGGGGGAGTAAGTAATGACTTAGGTACGTCTCCTGTTTTTATGAATTGTGTATTTACAGATAACAGGACACCTGCCAAAGGAGGCGGTATGTATAATGACTTTGGGTGTTCGCCAATTCTAATTAACTCTCTTTTCAATAATAACTATGCTGCCAGATCGGCTGCAGGTATGGGCAATGATGGCGGTTCATCACCAGTACTGTATTATTGTACGTTTACTGAGAATCATTCAGTATATATGGGACCGTCTCTATATCAGGGGTCAGGTTCAGCTAATGATCCGGTCCTGATTAATAATATTGTATGGAATAATAAATGTGATTGGGGTGCGGATAGTATTTATTCATGGCATTTAGATACACCTGTAATCAGTAATTCAAATATTGAAGGAGGTTCTTTAGGAAAGGATAATTTTAGTCAGAATCCGGAATTTGATAAGAATTTTATTTCACAGTCAGATTGCGGTTTTAAAGGGAACAGCTCTATATTTAATCCTTCTAAACTTAGTTATTTTGTAAATATGCTGAGAAAATATCAAAAATTTACAGGCAGAGCTGAGATAGTTAAATATGTACCACAAAATCGGAAGCATTCAGATAGAATAGTATATGTAAATAGAAATAATAAAGGATTGCATAATGGGAAAAGCTGAAATAGAGCATATGCT
>MPMD02286024.1_pt1 | contig 63601 bp, 57 predicted proteins | sample 1617291 | NCBI WGS metagenome assembly MPMD02 (sample SAMN05944810, study PRJNA350692) | marine metagenome | biome: marine; feature: ODZ; material: water; isolation source: 120 m water sample filtered on 30 um supor filter | place: Pacific Ocean | collected 2012-04-09 | depth 120m m | reverse complement strand
GGGAACCCTAGGAGACGAGCGGGCCGTGCCGGTGCTCGAGCGCATCGCCCGTGACGGCAGCGTCCGGGTCCGCACCTCCGCGGTCTATGCCATCGGCTCCATCGGCGGTGACTCGGCGCGCATGGCGCTGGTCGAGCTGGTCGAGGTCGGCCCCTCCGACACCGCTGGCGCCGCCGCGGCTGCCTTCCCCGACCTGGGCGAGCCCGACGTGGTCGAGGTCCTGCTGTGGGCGATCGACAACCGCGGCACCTCGGTGCGCGACCAGGCTCGCAACCGCCTGTTCTCCAACTCCTGGCCGAAGGGCTCGGTGCCGGAGGAGATCCTCGACATCGCTCGGGATCACATCCGCAACGCAGGCGGAAACACCTGGGCGGGCAACGCCTACACCTTCCTCCTGCAGCACGGCGACGCCGGCGACGAGGACATGATCCGCGAGATCCTCTTCGAGGGCTCGGCCCAGCAGAAGTCCGACGCTCTCTACGCGCTCCAGACCCAGCCCGACCTGCTCTCGAACGACCTGCTCCTCGAGCTCCTCCAGGACGGCGACCCCAACGTCCGCCGCTCCGCGCTCTCGGCTCTGCAGAGTCGGGGTGACGAGGTCAGCGAGGAGCTCCAGGACGTCTTGCTCGAGCGCCTCGAGGACGGCACCGGCGGCATGGGCTGGGACGACACCGAGCAGGCCCTGGCCAGCCTCGGCACAGCCACCGCGCGCCGGGCCTTGATGGAGCGGGTCGAGGGCGGCACGGGCCAGGAGGCGCGCCGGGCGCTGTCCGCCATCGTCTACGGCGGCGACGCCGAGCAGATCGACGAGCTCTACGACATCCTGCAGTCCGCCGAGGACGAGGACGTGCGGCGTCGAATCTACGACACGATGCTCTACAGCAACGCCCCCAACGTCGAGGACTTCGTCCAGCACGCGCTGGACGAAGAGGACCCCAGGATCGCCTCGTCGGCGGTCAGCGCCCTGGGTCGTCTCGGCACGCCGGAGTCCCGCGACCAGATCCTCGACCTGCTCGACCACGACGCCATCGAGGTCCGCTCCGCGGCGATGAGCGCGATGGCCCAGCAGGGCGGACCCGACGCAGAGCGCATCCTGCTGGAGGGTCTCGAGGACGAGGAGATGTCCTCCTACGCCCTGTCCGGTCTCCAGACCCTGGGGACCAAGGGGGCTCGAGAGGCCCTCGTCGACGTCGCTCGCAGCTCAGAGGACACCAACCTGCGCACCCAGGCGCTCTACGCCATCGCCTGGAACGGCGGCGCGGAGGGCGAGACCGCGATCATCGACGCCCTCGGCGACGAGGACGAGACGGTGCGCTCGACCGCCATCTACGCCATCCAGACCGGAGGCTCGACCAACGGGGCCGTGGCCCTCGGTGACTTCATCGCCGACGGTGATCCGGAGGATCCGGCCATGGTCCAGGCCGCCCAGGTGCTCCAGGGCATGGGCGGTTCCGCCGCAGAGGACCACTCAGAGCTCATCGAGGAGATCCTCGGCTCCCAGGGCGACACGATGATGTACGACACCGGCATCCGCATCCACATGGGCGAGATCTACTTCGAGTGAGCCCTACTGCTCGGCGCCGCACTCCGGGCAGGTGCTGGCGAGGGACAGCAGCTCGTCTCCGCAGCTGGCGCAGGTCTTCCAGGACTCCGCGGCGAACTCGGCGGCGGTCATGCGGAAGGGGTCGATCTCGGCCGAGTCCGCGCCGCAGCTGGGGCAGATGGTCTCTTCGTCCAGCGCCGTGAGGCAGGTCCCGCAGAGGGCGAGGTCGTCATCCTTGATCATGTCGGAGGGCTCGACCGTGGGCTCCTCGCCGCTCTCCCGGCGCTGGCGGAGCTCGGTGGCCACGTCTTGGAGCGCCGAGCCGACCAGGTTCAGACCGCTGATGACCTGCTCGCTCTGGAGCACGCGGCCGAAGCGACCCGCCAGGCCGCGGAAGGCGCCACCCCCTGGGAGATCCCGCTCCTCTGCGAGCCTCCGAGCCTCTCCGACGAGGCCGTCGAAGCGCTCGGCGAGCAGGGCCTTGGCCTCCTCGGCCGGGATCTCGAAGCCCTCGATGGCCCGCCGGTTCACGTCTCGCGGCTTGCCCGGCACGGGGACCAGCGGCACGACGAGGTAGGCGCCATCTGGCAGACCTGTGCCTGCTGGCACGAGGTAGAAGAGCTGCCGCGAAGGGTTGACGAAGAGCGTGTCGGCCATCGCCCGGCGTCTATCCCCTCAGCGCTTCGAGGTCCCGACACAGCTCCGAGAACTGGATGGCGGAGACCTCGGACCAGCTCGCGGCCTTGCCCCTGGGCGTCGATCTCCCAGGACTTGTTGGACTTCGCGTCGGTGAACTCGAGACGTCGCATTAGAGATTCCCCCATGTCCGAGAAAAAAGAGAACAAGGCACTGCAGCGCCCACCCGCTGAGGTGGTCTACGCCGGGGAACTGAAACTACTGCGCGAGAGCGACGAGGATCCCAGACCCCTGGGCTGGGGGCTCAGTCCGCGGGCCGTGAGGCGCTTCGTGCTGGGCGACGACGAGGCAGGCATCACCAGGAAGTTCGTCGGCAATCCCAGCCTCGTGGATCGAGCGATGGTGGCGCTGGCGACCAACCGGGGGCTCTTGCTCGTCGGCGAGCCGGGCACGGCCAAGAGCCTGCTCTCCGAGCTCCTGTGCGCGGCGATCTGCGGCGACTCGACCCTGACGATCCAGGGAGGCGCCGCCACCACAGAGGACCAGATCAAGTACGGCTGGAACTACGCGCTCCTGCTGGCGGAGGGGCCCTCCACCCGGAGCCTCGTCCCGGCGCCGCTGTACAAGGGCATGCGCGAAGGCCGCATCGTGCGCTTCGAGGAGATCACGCGTTGTCCGCCAGAGGTGCAGGACAGCCTCCTGTCGATGCTCTCGGACCGGGTCATGGCCGTGCCGGAGCTCGGGGACGAGGCCATGCTGTTCGCCCGGGACGGCTTCAACCTCCTCGCCACGGCCAACACCAGGGACCGCGGCGTGAACGAGATGAGCGCGGCGCTGAAGCGGCGGCTCAACTTCGAGACCGTCTTCCCCATTCCGGACTTCGACGTCGAGCTGCGGCTGGTGCGCGAGGAGACACGGCGGCGGCTGGAGCGCGCTGGCGTGCCCAGCCCCCCACCAGAGGACCTCTTGAGGATGCTCGTCACCAGCTTCCGTGAGCTGCGCTCCGGCGAGACCCAGGAAGGCCAGGTCCTCGATCGGCTCTCCACGATCATGTCGACCGCCGAGTGCGTGTCGGTGGGCTTCGCCCTTGGCATCAAGGGGCACTTCCTCAGCGGGGGCGAGCCCACCGCCGGGGATCTGCTGGACTGCATCGCGGGGGCCGCGGTGAAGGACGATCCAGAGGACCTCAAGCGTCTCCGGCGCTACCTCGAGCAGCGCGTCGCCCGGCGTGGCGGGCTGTTGTGGAAGGAGCTCTACGAAGCCAGGAGCCGCCTGCCTGGATGAGCCCGATCGTGCTCGGCGTCCGGCACCACAGCCCCGCTTGCGCCCGGGTGGTGCAGGACGTGATCCGGCGACAGTCGCCTGCCTTCGTGCTCATCGAGGGCCCGGTGGACTACAACGAGCGCATCGACGAGCTGCTGCTTGGCCACCAGCTGCCCGTGGCGGTCTTCTCCTTCATGCACTCCGCGGCCCGCAGCCACGCCAGCTGGTCACCCCTGTGTGACTACTCGCCGGAGTACGTCGCCCTGCGCGCCGGGCGGGAGCAGGGGGCGGAGCTCCGCTTCATGGACCTGCCGGTCTGGGCCGAGCGCTTCCAGTTGGTGCGCAACCGCTATGCGGACCGCCGCGCCGACGGGCTCGACGTTCGCAGGCTCTGCCAGCGGCTCGGGGTCGACGGCAGCGACGCCCTCTGGGACCACCTCTTCGAGCAGCCGGACGAGCTGGACGCGCTGCGAGAGCGGCTGCGCCTGTACTTCATCGAGCTCCGCGGGGATCACGACGCGGGCATCGACGCCGCCCGCGAGGCCCACATGGCCCGCTGCGTCCGCTGGGCCATCGACCAGGATCGGGGTCCGGTGGTGGTCGTCTGTGGGGGGTGGCACGCCCCGGCGCTCGAAGAGCAGTGGCAGAAGGCCGAGCCAGGCTGGCCCGAGCCCATCGAGGCCCCGGAGCAGGCCCGCATCGGCAGCTACCTCGTGCCCTACAGCTTCAAGCGCCTCGACTCCTTCGTCGGCTACGAGTCCGGCATGCCCTCGCCCTCCTGGTACCAGGCGGTGTGGGACGTCGGGCCCCAGCGCGCTCCCGAGCTGTTGCTGGAGCGCTCGGTGAAGCGCCTGCGTGGCAAGAAGCAGGTGGTCTCCCCGGCCGACGTCATCGCCACGTGGACCCTGGCCCAGGGGCTGCGCCAGCTGAGGGGGCATCGCGCTGTCGCTCGGGTGGACCTGCTCGACGGCATCGCCGGGGCCTTGATCAAGCACGCGCTGGACCGTGAGTTGCCCTGGTCCGGGCGTGGCCGTCTCGAAGCTGGCACCGACCCGGTGCTGGTCGAGGTCGTCGCGGCCTTCTCGGGCGAGGGCAAGGGCTCGCTCCATCCCGACACCCCTCGGCCTCCGCTGTTGGCAGATGTGCGCGCGGAGCTGGAGAACCACGACCTCGTCCCCACCGCGAGGGTGCGCGAGGTCGAGCTCGATCTGCGCGAGGAGGCCGGCCGAGGGGCGAGCCGTGTGCTCCATCGACTTCGTCTGTTGGATGTCCCCGGCTTCGCGCGCAAGCAGGGGCCGCGCAGCCCGGCGGATCCGGTGCTGTCGGAGCGCTGGGCGCTGGCGCACCACCCCTCCACGGAGATCGCGCTCATCGAGGCCAGCGCCTTTGGGGCGACCCTCGTACAGGCCGCCGCCGCCCGCGTCGAGGCGCTCCTGGCGCAGAGCGCCGGTCTCGACGAACTCTCGATCGCCCTGTTGCAGGCCGTCTTCATCGGCATCGACTCGCTGGCTGGCAGGGTGCTGTCCAGCCTCCGGCCCCTGGTGGAGCAGGAGACGGACCTGGCCGTCCTCGGCGTCGCGGTGTCAGAGCTCATCGGTCTGTGGCGCCACGACACGCTCCTGCTCGAGGGCCGCCACGCGGGCTTGAAGGACGTCCTCGAGCAGTGCTTCGACCGGGGCCTGTGGCTCGTCGAGGGTGTCTCGGGGAGCGGCCCCGTCGACTCGGACCGTCTCCGGGCGGTGGTCGCGCTGCGGGACCTCCTGCGCCACGGCGAGGGTCTGGACCCGCGAGCGGCTTGGGGTGTCATGGAGCGCCGCGTCGGTGACCAGGACGCACCCTCCGATCTGCGAGGCGCCGCCTTGGGGTTCCTCTGGTCCACCGGAGCCCCGGTCGAGGACGCCGATGGGCAGGCGGCTGCCTTGGCTCGGGGGGCACCGGTGGAGTGCCTGGGTGATGTGCTCGCCGGGCTGTTCGCCCTCGCACGCGAGGAGGTCTTGCACGCAGAGGGCCTCGTGGAGGCGATCGATGGGCGCGTCGTGGAGCTGGAGGATCGGGACTTCCTGATCGGCCTGCCGGGGCTGCGGCTCGCCTTCGAGTTCTTCCCTCCACGTGAGCGCGAGGCCCTCGCTCGTCGCGTGCTCGCCCTGCGCGGTCAGGATCCGGCCAGAGCCCGCTGTCTGCTCACTCTTCAAGCGCCGGCCAAGGTGCTCGCTTTTGGACTGCGGCTCGAGGACGAGGTCGATCGCGTGCTGACCGAGGAGGGACTGTCGTGAGCCAGGACCTGACCGGGCTGCCGCCGCTGGTGCGGTGGAGGTTGCTGCTGGGAGAGTCGGCCGACGACGCCCTCGGGGGTGCTGGAGGGCTCGAGGGTGCTGCGGCAGCGGCGGACGCGGCGCTGGCCTGGCTCTATGGTCGGGACGCGGAGCTCGGAGAGCGGGACATCGCTCAGCGCGAGGCTGGAGGTGGAGGCTCGGCGATGACCGTGCCCGAGTGGATCAACGACGTGCACCGGCTCTTTCCGCAGGAGACCATCGAGCGCCTCGAGCGGGACGCCATCGAGCGCTTCGACATCACGGAGGTGGTCACCAACCCGGAGGTGCTGCGGCGCGTCGAGCCGAACGAGACCTTGCTCAGGGCGGTGCTCCAGACCAAGCACCTGATGAACCCCGAGGTGCTGCAGTTGGCTCGGGAGCTCGTCCGAAAGGTCGTGAAGCAGCTCATGGAGGCTCTCGCCACGGACATCGAGACAGCCTTTCGCGGTCGGCTGGACCGGCACCGCCACAGCCCCCTGCGCTACTCGCGCAACTTCGACGCCAAGGGCACCATCGCGGACAACCTCGGCAACATCGACGCCAGGACCGGGCGCATGTTCATCAAGCGTCCGCGCTTCTTCGCGCGCACCCGCAACCACAACGCGAAGTGGCAGGTCATCCTGCTCGTCGACCAGTCCGGCTCGATGCTCAGCTCGACCATCCACGCGGCGGTGACGGCGGCCTGTCTGTGGGGACTGCCTGCCGTGAAGACCCACCTCTGCGTGTTCGACACAGAGGTCGTCGATCTCACTCGGGACATCGTCGATCCGGTCGAGACCCTGATGAAGGTCCAGCTCGGCGGCGGCACGGACATCTGCCGTGCCGTGCGCTACGGGGCTCAGCTGGTCGAGGTCCCGCGGCGGACCATCTTCGTCGTGCTCACGGACTTCTACGAGGGCGGCGATGCCTACCTGCTGGTCGAGACCATCGCCGGGCTCTGCGCCCAGGGCACTCACGTCCTCGGGCTCTGCGCCCTCGATGACAAGGCCGTGCCCGCCTACGACACCGGCCTCGCCCAGCGCTGCGCGGACGTGGGGGCCTATGTCGGCGCGATGACCCCCGGCCAGCTCGCGGGCTTCATCGCCGAGAAGGTCAAGGGATGAGGCCGGACCTCGCTGCGCTCTCGGACGAGGTCCTCGTCACCCTGGCCAACCGGGGGTTGCTGAAGCGGGCCCGGAAGATGCTCGCCAAGGGTCGGGGTCCGGTGGTCTCCGTGGAGGGCGAGGTGGTCGTGGGCGTCTTCGACGACGGGGTGAAGACGCGCCTGGAGCCAGGGGTGCCTCTTGCCGAGTCCGACTGCTCCTGTGGCGCGCCCGGCGTCTGTCGGCATCGCATCGCCGTGGTGCTGGCCTGCCGGGATGCTGCCCCTCCTCCTCCTGTAGAGGACTGGAGCCCAGCCGAGTTCGACGACGCCGCGCTCATCGACGGCCTGGGCAAGCGGCTCTTCGACCGGGCGTCTCGACTCGCCCGCCGCGGGCTCGTCGTCGAGGTCCTTGGCGACGGCAGCCCGACCGCTCGTCTGCCGACCTGCACCGTGCGCTTCCTCGTGCCCCACGATCTCGGCTATGCGAGGTGCGACTGCAAGGTGCCGGAGCTCTGCGAGCACGTCGCCTTGGCGGTCTTCGCCTGGCGTCGCGCGGCGCGGGTGCCGTCGATCGTCGAGCTCGGCGCTCGTGCCGACCTGGACCTCTCGTCGCTGGAGGAGCTCGTGGACCTGTCACGGGGGCTCATCGAGGAGGGCGTGGTGAACGCGCCCGAGAGCCTCGTCCAGCGCTTCGCCGTCGTGCGCTCCAGGCTGGCCGAGCACGACATGGTGTGGCCGCTGGATCTGTGCGAGGACATCGAGGATCTCCTCGGGGCCTACCGCGCCCGCAGCGCCCGCTATCGCTCCGAGCTGGCGGCGGAGCTGCTGGTGGAGCCCACGGCGCGGCTGCGAGCGGTGCAGGCTCGGGGCCGGACTCCACCGGGCTGGGTGCTCGGGACCGCGGAGGCGCGCCAGACCTCGCTGGAGAAGACCACCTTGGTGGCGCTGGGCTGTCGCATCGAGGCCTTCGGCCGCCAGCGCCAGGCAGAGGTCTACCTGGCGGAGCCAGGCTCGGGGACGGTCCTGGTGCTGCGCCGGACCTGGAATCCCCGAGACGACCAGGAGCCGCCGGACGCGCCAGCTCTTGCCAGGCGCGTCGTTGCGGGTGGCGTCAAGCTGCGCGCCCTCGCCGCGGGCCAGGTCATCACCCAGGTGGCTCGGCGGCGGGCGAACCGCCTGCTGGTCCTGGGCCGAGGCCGGACCTCCGCGACACCTCAGCCCGGTGACTGGGACAAGCTCCCGCCGCCGTTGCGGGTCTCCTCCCTGTCCGAGCTGGCGCACCACCGTGCCAGTCGAGCTCCGCGCATGCTCCGGCCTCGGCTGCTCGCAGAGGGCGTCGTGGTCCTTCCGATACAGAGCGTGCTCGGCTTGCGTTGGGCGGCCGGAGAGCAAGCTGCCGTCGGCCTGATCGAGCTCCCCGGGGGCGAGGTGGTCGAGGTCGTCAAGCGTCACCGCGGCGTCGTGCCCGGCGCCTGCGCCGCGGTCATCGAGGCGCTCTCGAGCGAGCCCCGCTTCGTGGCCGGGGAGCTCACTCGTGGCCCCGGGGGCTTCGAGCTCGACCCGCTGTCCATCGTCACCTCTGATGGGGTCGTAGTGGTCGAGCTGGCCCCGGCCAGGCCGGTCCATGGGACCTCGCGTGGCGAGTCCGCGCCGATCGAGCCCGTGGGCGAGGCGCTGTCCGCAGCCCTGGCCCTGCTGGCAGAGGGCGCCCACGTGGGGCTGTCCTCGGCCACCTCGTCCTGGGTCCAGCGCCTGGGACACGGCCAACAGCGCCTGGAGCGCGTGGGTCTGGCTCGCTGTGGCTGGGCGCTGGCCACCGTGGGCGTCGCGGCGCGGGCCGCCAGGAGCGGTGGAGACTCCGGGGCCCTCGTCGATGCCTGGCTCGACGCTCGGATTCGCCTGGGAGTGGCGGCGGAGCGCTTGTAGGCAGCTCTTGGCTGGAATGTGTCGCCCGCTACAGCGTCTTGTGCGGCTCCAGATCCGGGTCCGGTGGCGACAGGAGTCGAGGTCCGGACAGGGTCTCCGAGTAGCCCCCCGTGCGGATCCACTCGTCGATGTGCTTCGCGCGCATCACCGTCATCGGGTGGGTGCGCCAGGCCGTGATGAGGAACTTGTAGAAGGTCTCGAGCTCCTCGTCGGCCTCTTCGTACTCGCGGGCCTGCACCATGAAGGCGTTGAGGTTCATCTGGTCCGCCATCTCGCGTGAGCCGGCGGCCATCTTCATCATCGTGCGCAGGGCGACCTCTTCGTTCTGGACGACGAGCAGCCCGGCGCGGTCGCCGGAGAGCTCGGCCTTGCGGTACCAGTCGTAGAGCGGGATCGACAGCCCCATGCCGACCACCTGGCCGATGTTCAAGGTGAGCTCGCCGACGATCTCGAGGATCTTCTTCATGTTCTCGGCGACCACCCGGTAGAGCACGTGGTGGCACTTGATGTGGCCCAGCTCGTGGCCGATGACGAAGTCGACCTCGTCCTCGTCCATGAGCGCCACCAGCCCGCTGGTGATGCCCACGAGCGGCTGGGTCTCGCCGTAGGTCCAGGCGTTCGGGATGGGGCTGTTCACGATGTAGAGGTCGGGGACGGGCATGTCGAGGATCTCGCAGTCCCGGACGAAGCGCTCGTACAACGGCGCGAACTGCCGCGGGCCCGCCTTGACGGCCATGCCTGTGAGCTGCAGGGCCAGGATCTTCTCGAAGCCGTGCTGCATGAGCTGCTTGACCATGTGCTCGAAGCCGGGGACCGCCCGGAGGACCTTCATCGCCTCCTCGTCCCTGGGGTGGATGAAGTCGTCTTCGTCGATTCCGTTCAGAGTGCGGCGTTTCATGCCCACAACGCTAATCACCAATCTCTGAGCAGTCCGAGTGAGGCTCGACCTCGTCGCCGAAGACACCGCAGCCGTCCTCGAGCTCGACGACCCAGGTGGTCGGCTCCGCTTCGCAGGTCACGTTGGTGTCCTGTCCCGCCACGAGGACTGCCTCCAACCGGCTCCACACGTACTGCGCGTGCCACTCCACGGCCTGCATCTCGTGCCCCTCGACGAGGTCGGCGGGGCCGTAGAGGTAGAGATCCGCCGCATCCAGGCGACCACCGACTTCGACCTCGATCGTGTGCACGCCGTCGGCGCAGCTGGCGCTGGCGTCGCGAAAGCGATCGGTGCCGCCGTCCTCTTCCTCGATGGTCTCCCGCGAGCGGGGGTCGTCGAGCAGTGGGACCTCTTTTGTGCCGTAGAGCCCCACGATGCCGTGACTCATGGGGTCCTCGGCCAAGGCGCCGCCGACCACCCAGACGCCGTCTGCGTCGATCTGCACGTCGTGGAGGTCCAGCACGGTGGGGGTCCCGATGCCCAGGACCTCCCAGCCATCCCCCCGGTCGATGCGGATGGTGCCGCTGCGCCCGGTGACGACCATGCAGTCGGTCTCCAGCGCGACACCGGCCAGGGGAGGGACCGCCTCTGGGCTGATGTCGACCCAGCCGCCGTCGATGCGCTCCAAGACGAGGCCCTGGGCGTCTCCGCCCACCGCGACGATGCGGCCGTCGTTGCCGGTGACCGAGACGAGGAGCTCGTCGGTGCCGCTGTCCTCTGCGCTCCACTCCGAGCCGTCGAAGCGCAGGATCCGCCCCTCCGGACCCACGGCGAAGGCCTCGTCCCCGTCGGACCAGACCTTGAAGAGCGGATCCTCGCGCAGTCGGGTCCAGCCCTCTCCGTCGAACTCCCAGAGGCCCGAGTCGCCGACGACCCAGTCACCCCACACGCCGAAGAGCGTGTCCTCGCCGAGCACGTCCCGTCGGACGACGTCCTCTTCGACCCGCAACACGCGCCCGGCCTCGCCCACCAGCCAGGTCCCCGACGAGTCCGACGCGGCCCACCAGAGGTCGCCCTCCGTGTCGAGGGGGAGCTCGCTCCAGAGCTCGCCCTCCAGGCTCCAGGCGGCGGGCCCGTGCCTTGCGTCTGCGCCGACGACCAGCGGTCCGGCCGCGAGGCTCAGCAGGGCCCCCGGCTCGTCTCGAGCGACCAGGCGCCACTCGGGCGCTGCCTCGACCCCGGAGTCGGTGGCGCAGGCGAGCAGTGCGAGGATCATGCTCGGCACAATAGCCGTCTTGCCGTACTGACGAGGGTGTATGCTCGTACGTACCATGCGCAAGACACTCACCCGGACGGGAAACAGCCTCGCCGTCGTGCTCGACAAGAAGCTGCTGGCGGCAACAGGCATCGACGCGGACACAGAGATCGAGATCTCGACCGACGGGGATGTCATCGTCATCACGCCAGTCCGGTCGGGCGAGCGGACCCGCGAGCTCCGCGAGGTCATGGAGGACCTGAACAGCCGCTACGCCGGAGCGTTCAAGCGCCTTGCCGAGTGAGCCTCGCTTTCTGAAGCTCGACGAGGTCCTCGCCATCCATGCCCAGCAGATCGAGCTCTATGGCGGGAGCCCGGGCTTGCGGGACGGAGGGCTCCTCGAGTCCGCACTCGCGATGCCCGCCGCCTCCTTCGGCGGAGCCTACCTCCACGGCACCCTGCACGAGATGGCGGCGGCCTACCTCTTCCACCTGGCGAGCAACCACCCCTTCGTGGATGGCATCAAGCGCGTCGGGTTGGCGGCTGCCGGTGCATTCCTCGGCATGAACGGGATGCGGCTGGTCGCGTCAGAGGACCAGGTGGTCGACATCACGCTCGGCGTCGCGGCGGGTACGGCGACCAAGGCCGACGTCGCGGTCTTCCTCCAGGAGTTCACCGAGCCTCGGTGATCAGTGCTCGTGCCCCTCGGCGGCTTCGCCGAAGATCCGGCCGATGCCCAGGCCAACGGCCCAGTCGTAGTTGCCGACGATCGGGACGCGCGCGTCCGCGGAGAGGGCCCAGCGCTCGTTGGGAGCCCAGACGAAGCCGCCCACCGCGGCCACCTCGGCGAACTGGCCCGGGGCTGCGGACCCGGCGGCGCCGATCCAGGGCACGCCGTCGACGCGGCCGAGGCGCCGAGCTCCCTTCAGCGTGACCGTGCCGTAGGGTCTCTGCCTCGTGCCGTCGAGGCCGTCGTAGAGGGACACCCGGCCCTGTGCGGATGCCGCGAGGAGCCAGGCCGCGCCCCACACGACATCGGCGGAGAGCCAGGGATCGGCGCTCCCGGTGGACAGGGGGGTGAAGGCGAAGCCCTGGTTGGCGCTTCCGCTGGGAAGGGAGATCCCTGGCGCCACTCGCAGGGCCAGGTTCGGCTTGTCGATCACGCGGGCCTGGGCCGAGATCACGGTGTCCCGTGTGTAGAGCGCCGGCGCCCGTCGATAGGCCGCCGTCGTCAGGGTCACCGACCAGCGGTCGGACCAGGGCGCCTCGAAGCCGAGGGCCAGCTGTTCGCTACGGCCTTGATCGTCCCCGGCGACGAGTCCGCCGGTGCGAACCACGTACTGCCCGGGCTCCATGCCGCCGTCGTACTCAGACCTGCCGACCGGCAGGGTGCTGTCCGCTCACAAGCTTCACTGGGCTTCGGCCGGTCCGGCCGCCAGCATCCAAAACAGCATCGTCATCGCACTCATCCTGCCTCCGATAGCCGCTTCCGCGTCCTGACTATCGCGTGCCCCGGACCATGCCGTCGCAGAATCGTCTTGATATTGACTTTCAGTTGCAACTAATTGATTTGACTACACTTTTTTATGGCCATAGCCTCGACGGGTGTCTACTGAACGAGCCCTCGCTGTCGCGCTTTCACTGAACGCGGCCTTCCTCGTCGTGGAGGCCGCGGCGGGCTTCATCACAGGGTCGCTGGCGCTGTTGTCCGATGCCGCCCACATGCTCGGGGACGTTGCAGCCCTCGGACTCGCCCTGGCCGCTGCGATCGTCGCGAAGAAGGCCGGTGGCCTCGCGCAGACCTACGGACTTCGCCGGGTCGAGGTCCTCGGGGCCTTCGTCAACGGCCTGCTCCTGCTCGCGGCCGCTGGCTGGATCGTGCTCGAGGCCATCGAGCGCCTCGTCACCGGCATCCCAGAGGTGGCGGGGCTCCCGATCCTCGTGGTCGGCGTCGCGGGACTGGTCGTGAACCTCGGCAGCGCGGCGGTGCTCATGAAGCGGGAGGGGCTCAACGTGCGCGCGGCCATGCTGCACATGCTCACGGATGCCCTCGGCTCCATCGGCGCCATCGTCGCGGCGCTGGCGGTCCTGCGCGGCTACCAGTTCGCGGACGCAGCTGTCTCCTTGCTGATCGCGGTGCTGGTGGTAGCGGCGACCTGGCGCTTGTTGGCCGACTCGACCCGCATCCTCCTCCAGTTCGCACCCGCGGGCACCGACGTCGACGCGATCCGAGCGGACCTCGAGGACCTGCCCGGGGTGGCCGGTCTGCACGACTTCCACGTCTGGACCTTGGACGGCACCGAGCCCATCGTGAGCGTCCACGTGGTCGTCGAGCCAGGCACGCACCCCTACGAGCTCCACGCCGCGGCGCTCGATCTGCTCGCGCAGGACCACTCCATCTGCCAGGCGACCGTGCAGGTGGAGACCTCCGCTCAGTCCGTGTCGTAGAGCGCCTCGATCGAGGCCACCACTTCTGCGTAGACCACCGGATCGATCTCGCTCAAGGGGATGCCCTCGAGGCGGTAGCCGGGCTTGTCCGAGTGCACGCCTCGCACGAAGGTCAGCTCGCGAATCTCCTGCTGCTGCTCGAAGTCGTAGCCCATGCCGAGACCGGGCTGGAAGTCGAGGACCGCCGTGACGTCGCTGTTGCGGAAGGGCTTCACCATCCACAGGACCACGCCGCCGTCCTGGGGGGTGCCTCGGATCCAGCGTTTCCTCGCCATGAACCCGCGCAGGCGGCCCGTCCCGACGTCCTTTGCGATCCAGTTGTCCAGGCTCCGCACCGTGCCATCCACAGGCGCCAGCGCCGGGCGGTCCAGCTGCGGGAAGGGAGGCAGCATCTCGTAGTCCGCGAGGACCTGGGCCCAGGCCTCTGTGTCGGTCATGCGCAGGGGATGGGCCAGGCGGATCTCCGCGTCGATCTCGACGGTCTCGTCCTCGAGGTCCGCGAAGCTGCCGTCCTCTGCCACCCGGAAGGCCCGGGTGCCGTCCCACCAGAGCAGCTGCTCTGCCAGGCGCCGGTTCACGGGGTTGGTGAAGACCTCGCGCCAGGCCTCGACGGACCAGCTGCGTCCGTCGATCATCGCGGATTCCAAGCGCTCGATGGCTGCCTTCACACCAGTCTTCAGCTGCTTCTTCAGGGCCGAGAGCTCCTTGCGCCTGGCCTTGTCGTCCTCTGTCTTCGCCTTGGGCAGGGCCCGACGCTTCGCGCCGTCCAGGAAGATCGAGAGCGACAGATCGTTCGCCAGCCGCAGGGTGTAGGTCCGCTCCGCGTAGACGAAGTCCCGCTGTCCTCGAGCGTCGAGACCGAAGTCCGAGAGCACCCGCTCGGCGAGCTCGTCGCGGCTCAGCCCGAGCTTCTTCGCCGCCTCGTCCAGGGCCAGGCCCGCGCGCTCCCGAAGGCCGTTGCTCCGGGCGCGGCGTGCCCAGTGATCCACCCACTGCAGCGCCGCGGATGACCCATGCCGTGCGAGCGCCTCGACCTTGGCGAAGGCCTCGAGGTGGTCGCCGGAGCGCGCCTTGTCGTCCAGACTGCGGCCGTAGTCAGCGAGCTCGGACTCCTGTGCGAAGACGCCGGTCAGCTGCACGACCCAGCCATAGCGGTGCTCCTTTGTCCCCGCGGTCCGCTCCCCGAGGCCGGCCCTGAGCGCCGAGGCGCTGTCAGGGTCGAAGAGCGGGCGCAGGCTCGAGAGGTCCTCTCGATCGGCCAGCGCCGAGATCAGGCCGCGGAGGGCCCTTGGCGACACCGGGGTGCCATCCGACAACGACAAGGACAGCCCCTCCAGGGAGACCGGCGCCTCGGCCACCCGCCTGGCGAAGCGCGACTCCAGCTCGGCGAGGTCATCCAGCCCGAGCTCGGACAGGGGGCGCTCGCCAGCGGCGAGGCAGGCCTCGAGCACGCCCGCGAGCACCTCGCGGACCTTCTTGCTCTTCTCCTTGGCCATCGCGGCCTCGATGACCTCTACGTGCTCCGGGCCGGCGACGGCGAGGTAGAGCTTCGCTGCCTCGATGCGCACGTCGGCCTTCTTCGCGGACAGGTGCTCCGGCGCGAGCACGCCCAGCTCCCCCAGGACCTTCGGGGCCATGGACTTGGCTATGCCTTGGCTCGACACCATCAGGTATTTCATGAAGTCGATGGCGCCGGGCCAGCCCGTGCGGCCGTACCACCACCACAAGTCCGCGAGCCCCCAGTCCTCCATCGTCGCGAGCATGACCTGGACCGCCGCTTCCGCCCCCGGACCGAGCGCGCTGAGCACGTCCATGGCCCGCTGGCGTCCGTCCTCGTTCCAGCCCGCCTCCTCGAACATCCGCGCGCCGGCGGTGACCTCGTCGGCGAGGGGGAGGGGCGCGTCCGCCTCGGCTGACAACAGCGGCTTCAGGGCGGCGAGGACCTCTGCCGCCTTCTCCTTGGCGGCCGTGCGCTCGGCGAGCGCCTTGCCGCGGGCCGTGACCGGGATCGCGGCCAGGGCACGGGCCGCGCCAAGGCGGCTCCCCTTCTTGCGAGAGGCCAGCGCTCGGTCGATCACCTCGATGGCGCCTGGGTCCGAGAGGCCATGGACGGCGGCCTCGCGCACCCCCGAGTGGCTGTCGGCGAGTAGCTCGGCCAGCTTCGGCCAGGCCAGCTCGCCGCCAGCGGAGGCCAGGCCCCAGGCCACGATGTCCCGCTGGGGGAACTTCGCGATGTCCTGCTCCGAGAGCGTCGGCGCTGCAGCCCGCGGCAGCTTCTTGAAGGCTTCCAGCGCCCTGGAGCGCAGGTAGGGGTCGCCGCGGGGCCAGGAGCGAATGGCGTCGCAGGCCCTCTCGAGTGTCAGCGGCAAGGGGAGCTCGGGCAGCCAGCTCCAGATGGCTCCGTCACCGTAGCCGCGCTTGTCCGCCTTGAAGCACGGGGCGATGTGTCGCTCGATGAACTCGGGGCCAAAGACCTGCCACGCGCGGGCGTAGAGCGGGGCGAACTTCGCGTTGCAGGGCTTCGAGAGCGACTCGACGAAGAGGTCCGTATCCGCCAGTCCCGCCTTCGCCAGCACGATGGCCGCCATGTGGAGGCCGAAGCGCTGGGGCTGGCTGCGATCGGCCTGGACCAGCGCAGTCGCCAGGCCCTCGGGCACCGGGTCCAGCTTCTCCGCGACCGCCAGGACCGTGGGCCCGTAGTCGAGGTTCAGCACGACACGGGCAAGCTCCTCCGGGCTGGCGTGCGGCAGGAGGCGGCCGACGACCTTCTCGGACCAGATCGAGCACCCGGGCTCCCCGGCCGCCTTCGCGAGCGCCTTGCCCCCGACGGCGCCCGGCCACACCGCGTCGAAGTCCTCGAGGCTCCAGTTCGTGCCCTCGGCCTCGAGGCTCGCGATCAGCTCGAGGGTCTCGGCTCCCAGCTGACCTGGTTCGAGCGCTCCGTGGACCGCGAGCCGGAAGCCCAGGCGGCTCTTCATGGGCTCGGGCAGGGTCGGCCACAGCGCGACGAGGGGGTCTCGGTCCTCGAGGGCCTTCACCATCTTCTTGAAGAAGCGGGAGCGGGAGTTGGTCAGCCCCGCCATGTTCGGCTGCTTCGAGATCCGCTCCAGCAAAGAGGCCAGGTCCGCCCCGGAGAACGGGGCGCCCGCGGCGTCGTCCATGGTCGACCAGAACCAGCTCCCGGTGCTGCAGTCGAGGGTCCCGGCCCGATCCAGCTCCCACAGCAGGGCCCCCGCGGGCTTTTCCCCCAGGAGCGACTTCAGGCGGTCGCAGATGTCGTAGGCGTCTGTGTACTTCTGGAGGATTGTGTCGATTCGCGGGTCCATACCAAGCCTTTACGCGCTCTTGGCAAGGCCTGCCCGGTAGACGCCCTGTATACTCGCCGCGGCACCGACGGATCAGGCCTTGCTCGCTCTGTTCTCCGTCCTGGCACTTGCCCAAGAAGCGCCCCCTGTCGTCAACGGCAACGCGACCTCGGACTACGAGGCGGTCGGCGCGCTGCTCGCGTGTAGCGGCAGCTGCTTCACCTTCTGCTCGGGCACGATGATCGACGAGGAGTGGGTGATCACGGCCGCCCACTGCATCAGCCCGATGAGGAGCTACGACAACGGCGGCTACACGATGTGGTTCGGCGTCGGGCCGCGTCTCGGAGAGCTCGACGACTACAAGGAGATCGTCAGCTACGACGAGCATCCGCAGTACAACAGCTACTCGCTGGACCACGACATCGGCATCGCGAAGATGAAGCCGCTCACCAGCGTGGACCCGATCTACCTCAACGAGGAGTCCATCGACAACAGCTGGAAGGGCGTGGAGCTCCAGTACGTCGGCTACGGCGTCACGAGCGACAACGCCAACGACGGGGGCGTCAAGCGCACGGCCGCGATGCCGATCTACAGCTACGACAACGGCTTCGTCTACACGGCCGACACCGCCGACATGCAGAACATCTGCTACGGCGACAGCGGCGGCGCCGCGCTGGAGGATCTCGGCGGTGGGATCTACGAGCTCACGGGGGTCAACTCGCACGTCTTCGGCGTGACCTACAGCAACTACATGTGCGAGGGCGGCGGCTCCGGAGCGACCCGGGTCGACAAGCACCTCAGCTGGATCCAGGGCTACGTCGACGCCGGCGGCTACGACCCGAACGAGGATCCCCCCGAGGAGGACCCGCCAGAGGACGATCCCCCGGAGGACGACCCCGAGGAGGAGGGTGAGGGTGAGGGTAGCGACGGTGCCTTGGACGCCTTCGCCGAGCCCATGGTCGTCACCAAGGGCGGGAGCTCCGTCGTGAAGCTCCACGTCAGCGCGGACGACTACCTCATCACCGTCACGGATCCCCCCTGGCTCGGCCAGGCTCGCGTCGACGGCAGGCGCGTGCTCTTCGAGTCCAACGGCAGCGACCACGGCAGCGACTGGTTCGTCATGGACATCCACACCGAGAACGAGACCGTCGAGGTGCTGGTCGACGTCGAGGTCGTCGAGTCAGCCACCTACGAGGACATGGGGGGCTGTGCCTCCGCAGGGACGAAGGGTGGCGGTCTGTTCGCTCTGGCCCTCGCTGGACTCCTGATCCGTAGGAGGGAGTGATGCCTGGACCGCGCTAGTCGGGGCCGGGCAGAGCCTCGTCAGCCCTTCGCACGCACAACTCGAGCGAGGGCAGGAGGTCCGATTGATCGAGGGCTTGTTCGAGCAGTCGCGCGCAGAGGGCGACCAGCTCAGGGCTCGACACGCCGGAAGCCCGCGATCATGCTTCGATGGTGGGCGAGGTCGGCGTCGCGGTCCGAGTCGGACGGCCAACCCGGACTCATCGCCCTGGCCAGCTCTCCAGCGCGGGCGCATACCCGAAGACGTTGTTCGGGTGTCGTTCCTCGAAAGTCGTCGAGCCATGCCTCGTGCTCGAGGCGGTTCAGGAGTGTCCAGTCCCGTTCTACGAAGCCCTTGACGTAGTCAGCGTCCATGGCAAGGAGCTTAGCCGTTAGGAGTTCGGATGAAACAGGTCGGGTTCGTCGTCGTCGGGGTGGTGTTGGGGTTCCTCCTAGGAGGCATCGGACCCAGGATGGAACTCGCCGACATGCGCGACGCGCTCGCCGAGGCCACGCAGCGGGCCGACGATGCCGATCGGTCGGCGATGCGGAGGTCGGCGCCCTCCCTGTTCCTACCCGGCGTCTCGCAGAGCTACTCGGCCCCGGAGCCGGAGTCGTCCGAGGAGCCGGAGGACAAGGTCTTCGAGACCGAGGACGGCAACGCCTCCCTCACGATCCAGGGCGCCGGGGGCGAGGGTGCCGAGGCCGGGCCGGAGGACCCCTTGGAGCGCTTCGACCTTGCCGCCGACGCCCAGCGCATCCGCGCTCGGCAGTCACGGGAGGCGCTGCGCCAGCAGGGGGACCTCTCCGACGAGCAGATGGCGCGCGTGGACGGCATCGTCGCGAGCATGAACGACGAGCTCGCCATGCTGGGAGACGACGTCGTGGACCTCATGCTGAGCGACCAGGATCCCTCGGCCCAGGACATGCTGGGTGTGTCCCACGACGTCACGGGGGTGCTCTACGAAGCCCAGGTCGCGATGGACGACCTCGTCTCGGAGAGCGGCAACCCCGTGGAGCGAGAGGCCAGCGAGGTCTGGAACCACGTCGACCTCGACGCCTTCCGTGAGGGGGTCGAGGATCTCGACGCCGCGGGCTTCGGTGACGCTGACGAGGGCGGTCCTTGAGGGCCATCCGGGACGCCTTGCTGGTGGCCAGCTTCGACCTCTTCGAGTCGGTCCGGTCGCGGAAGTTCCTGGCGCTGTTGGTGCTGCACGTGCTCGGCGCTGTCGTGTCGACCCTGGTCTTCGTCAAGATCCTCGCCGAGTTCGAGACCGTGCTCGCCACGCAGCTGGGGGTCGCCGAGACGGCCAAGCCGGGCACGATGACCGAGGAGCTGATGAACTCTCCGGAGACGCTGGAGGTGCTCACCGGGCTCATGCAGGACGCGGAGCTGGCCAAGGAGCTCGTGAGCGTGCCTCCGCTGGCCTTGTTCTACGGCTGGATCGCGCTGTTCGTGCTCCCGGCGCTGGTGGTCTTCACCTCCAGCGACGCCATCTCCGCCGAGCTCTCGTCCGGCTCGGCGCGCTTCGCTCTGTTCCGCACCCAGCGCCTGTCCTGGGCGGTCGGCAAGCTCGGAGGGCAGGCCTGCCTGCTCTTCATCATGGTCTTCCTCGGCGCCATCGCGGTCTGGATCGTGGGCGCCCTGAGCCTGGCGGGCTTCGATGGACCGGGCACGGCCTGGTGGCTCGCGCGCCTCGGGCTGCGGGCCTTCGTCTACGGCTTCGCCTTCCTCGGACTGGCGCTGGGGATCTCCCAGATGACGCGGTCCGTGAACGGGGCTCGGGCCTTCGGGCTGATCGCCCTGATCGCAGTCGGTGTGCTCGCGTCGCTCTCGATGTGGGACGAGGCCATCGAGTACGCCCCGGTCCTCATCCCGACCCTGCAGCCGATGTTCCCCGGGACCCACAAGCTGACCCTGTGGCAGCCGGACCTGGCGGCGCGCGGCCCCTCGATGGCGATGCTCCTGGCGCTTGGCTTCTTCTACTTCGGCATCGGGCACGCCGTGATGGTGCGGAGGGACGCGTGAGCCCTGCGCTTCGTCTGCGGGGTGTGCGCAAGGCCTACGGGAGCGTGCAAGCCCTCGACGGCCTCGACATCGAGGTCCCCCGCGGCGTGGTCTGCGGCCTCGTCGGTCCCAACGGGGCTGGAAAGACGACCGCCTTCGGCATCGTCGGCGGCGTGCTGAGGGCCGACGCGGGAGAGGTCGATCTCCTCGGCGCCGGACGCTTCGACCCGAGGGTCCACGCGGGTCGCGTCACGCTCCTGCCCCAGGACTGCGAGCTCAACCCGCACACCGCCGTCGAGGATCTGCTCGTCTTCTATGGCCGCCTGCAGGGGCTCTCGAAGACCGAGGCGAACAGGGACGCCGCGCGATCCCTGGAGCTGGTGGATCTCTCCGACCGGAGGCGCATGCGCGTCAAGCAGCTCTCCCACGGCATGCGACGCCGGGTCGCCGTCGCCCAGGCCTTCCTCGGGGATCCGGACCTGGTGTTGCTCGACGAGCCGAACTCGGGCCTCGACCCCACCCAGGTCATTCGCCTGCGCGAGCTCTTCCAGGCCCAGAGCGGCCGGCGCACGCTGATCATCTCGAGTCACGTGCTCCACGAGCTGCAGGCCACGTGTGACTTCGTCGTGATGATGGACAAGGGTGTCTGCACGCTGTCCGGGCCGCTGGACGAAGTCACCCGGGTCGGCCAGCGCGTGACGATCCACATCGAGGGCGAGGCGCCGCTGGAGGCTCTGCGGGCTGCGCTCCCGGACGCGCAGATCGAGCAGGAGCGAGAATCCATCGTGGTCCTCGGGCCGCCGAGGACTGGCGTGGCGGAGCTCAACGCCCGGGCGCTTCGCGTGCTGCTCGACCACGACGTGCCCATCGAGTCCGTCGAGCGAGGCCAGTCGCTGGAGGCGCGCTGGCTCGACACGCGTGACACCGCCTCGAAGGTCCGCCCCGCCCCCACGGACGGTTAGCGTCAAGAGATGTTGTTGCTCGCAGCCACTCTGGCCACCGCCGCGCCCCTGGAGCCCTCGGCGGACCGCGCCGGTCTGCCGGTGGCGCTGCCAGCCTGGTCGCTGCTCGTCCAGGACCTCGACGGGGACGGCTCGGTCGAGCTGGCGGCGGTGAGCCACGGCACCGAGCCGGTCTGGTACCACCTCGACGGCGGAGGCACCTTCCACGAAGGATCGGATCCTTGGGAGGGAGAGCGGGCCGACCGCCACGGGCTCGCGCCCTGCGATCTCGACGCCGACGGGGACTTCGAGCTGGTCGCGGCGCGTGGGGGGGCGCGCGGGACAGGCGGTACACCCATCGAGATCTGGGAGTATCGGGACGGGCTCTGGGTGGACGAAGGTCAGCGGCTCGCCGAGACCGACGGCGTGCGCATGCGCGGCCTCAGCTGCGTCGACATCGACGGCGACGGCGCTCCGGAGCTCTACGTCCCGGGCCACGCGGGGGACAAGGCCGACCAGCTCTGGTGGCGCTCAGAGGACGGCCAGTGGGAGGACCGGGCCGCCGAGCTGGGGCTGGATCGCATCGAGAGCACCTACGGGGGTGTCTGGGCCGACCTCGACGGTGACCGGGACCTCGACCTCGTGCGCTTGGAGGACGGCGACGTGGGTATCCTGCTGCAGGCCGGAGGCGCCTTCGTGCGGACCGCGTCGCCGCAGCTGACGGCGGTCCGCGACCTGGCCCTGTTGGACCTCGAGAACGACGGGGACCTCGACATCTACCTCGGCCGTGCCGGCCACTTCCGTGACGCCGCGGGGGACCACGGGGCTCGGCTGTACCTCGGCGAGGGTGACACCGACCGGCTCAGCTGGCGCTTTCCCCAGGGCTGCTCGGTGGTGCGGATCCGGATCCAGGGCGAGGTCGCAGGTGGTGGTGCTCGCATGGTCACCCCGACCGAGACAGACAGGATGCAGGCTCGCCTGCGTTTCGCGCCCCAGTACGCGAGCGAGCCCGAGGGCGAGGGCATCGCCGCCTGGGTCAGCCCGCTCCGGCGCCAGGTGCACTTTCGAGCCGGAGGAGGCGAGGGGCGCGTCCTGGTCGGGCTGGAGTGCATCGTCGGCGAGGGCGAGCCCGTGCTCATCGAGGACGACACAGAGAGCACCGGCGTCGAGGCGGGGCGGGTCGACAAGATCCTCGTCAACGACGGCCTCGGTGGCTTCTCGCTGATCCAGGGCACCGCTCACGAGAGCGCGGATGTCGTCGTCGTGGACGTGGACCTCGACGGTGACGACGACCTCTTCCTCGTGGGCGAGACCGTGGCCGGAGTCTGGGAGAACGGCCCGGACAGCCTGCTCATCAACGACGACGGCGTGCTCCGACCGGTCGAGCTCTCGGACCCCCGCTCGCCGGGCAAGGGACAGCTGGCGGTGCCGGTCGACCTGGATGGGGATCGCTTCGCCGAGATCGTGGTGGTCAACGGCGAGTACGACGGCTCGCTGGCCGGGCACAGCCAGGTCTGGGACAACCCCGGCGTGGCCGGCCACCACTGGCTCGAGGTCGAGGTCTACGAGCCCGATGGCCGGGTGCGCTCGCTCTCCGCCCGGGTGCAGGTGCTCGCAGGGGGCAAGGTGCAGCGCCGCATCTCGGCGCCCGCGCCCGACTACCGCAGCAACGGGACCACGGCCACGGTCTTCGGCCTCGGCCCGGAGCGGCTCGCCCAGGTGCTCGTGACGTGGCCCGACGGCAGCGCGGTGGTGCACGAGCGCGTCCCGGCCGGGACGACGCTGCGGGTCGTGAAACCGTGAAGCTGCCGGAGAGCGCCCGGACCGAGTTCGACGCGCTGGTGACCGCTCCGCTCCGGAGCACGCGACAGGTGATTCGGAGCCTGGAGCCGGCGCTGGAGGAGGCCGACGGCGACGCGGAGGCGGTGATCGCGGGTACGCTGGCCCAGCTGGGACGGCTGGAGCGGAAGAGCTCTCCGCTCTACGTCCGACTCGTCCACGCCCTGGCCGCCTACGTGCTCCTCCCCGACCGTGACTGGGCTGTCGTGCGCGAGGTCCACGACACGGTCGCCAGGAACACCAAGCGCTTCGAGCTGACGCTCGGGTGAGCCGGGGATTCCTGAAGCCGCTGGCGGGTCTCCTTGCCGCGGCGATGTTGCTGACCTGGCCGCTGGCGTGGGTCTTTCGGAGCGAGGTCCTCAGCCACCCGAGCCGCGAGGCGGCGTCCCACATCTGGGGCCTGTGGGCGGCCCTCGGCGACGGCCCGTTGATCATCGAGACGGAGCTCCTGAGGCACCCGGAGGGCCTTCGGCTGGTGCTGGTGGATCCGGGCAACCTCCCGGCCTTCGCCCTCGGGAGCGTGCTCGGACCTGCCGCTGGCTACAACCTCGTCGTGCTGTGCGGGGTGCTCGTCGCCGGGCTGGGTGGCTGGCTGGTCGCCGAGCGTATCGACGGCGAGCCATGGCTGGGCGCGCTGGTGGCCATGTGCTGCCCGGGGCTGCTCGCGGCGGCCAGCGAGGGCACCACAGAGGACTTCGGTGTCGGCTGGGTCCTGGTCTTCCTGGCGCTGTTGCTGAGGCGCTCCTGGTGGGCCATCCCGGCCCTCACGATGGCCTGGATCACGGGGCCCTACAACGGGCTGTGGGCCTCGCTCATCGGCGGGTCGTTGGGGCTCTGGTGGCTGCTGCGGGACCGCGCGCGGGCTGGCCGGGCTGCGCTGGTGGGCCTTGGCGGTGCCGTGCTCGGCGGGCCCTACTTCTGGGCCGTGTTGACCCAGCGCCACCACCGCCTGCCCGGCAGCGGCGGACACCCACAGTTCGGACACCTGCCGGAGATCATCGAAGCCCAGGACTTCCGCGGGGACATCTGGCACGGCGCGGATCTGACCGACGCCTGGCTGCCGGTGCAGCTCACCGGCGGCGAGGGGGACTGGAGCCACACGGCCTATGTCGGCCTCGTCGCGCTGGTCTTCGGCGTCGCGGCGGTCAACCGGCGTCGGGAGCTCTGGCCCTTCCTGGCTGGCTCCGTGGTCTTCTCGGTCCTCGCGCTGGGTCCGTGGCTCTACTTCGGGGGCGAGGTCCTGCGCGTTGGCGGGGAGCCCCTGCTCGCCCCCGCCGGGCTCCTCGAGGAGGCCTGGCCGGAGCTCACCCGCTTCACGCGTTGGTACCGCGCCGGGTCGGTCGCCGCCCTCTTGCTCGCCCCCCTGGTCTCCACCTGGCGAGGCCGCAGCTCCCTGCTCGTGGCCGCGCTGGTCGTGGCGGACACCCTGATTCTGGCCCCGATGCCCTGGCCGCTGGTCTCGGCGCCGATGCCCTCTGTCGAGGGGCTCGAAGGCGAGGGCGCGCTCATGGAGGTCCCGCCCTTTATTGTCGGAGAGCCCGAGGGGGACGCCTGGCGAGACCAGAACGTGCTCGCCCAGACCCTCCACGGGCGCCCCATCGCCGGCTCGATGATGGGCCTGGGTCCTGCCCCCGAGGCCGGCCCGCTGTTCCGCGCCGCAGAGGTCGGCGACTTCACGGGCCTCTCCGAGGGAGGCTACACATCGGTGGTGGTCTGGAAGCGCCTGACCGATCGACGCCTGTCGCTGAGTCCCGTCTACGAAGACGATGAGAAGTCTGTCTACGAGGTCCCGTGAGGCGTCTCTCCAACGAACTCGTCCTCGTCCTCGCCATGGTCCTCGCCGCGGTCGCCTGGACCTCGCAGCAGTGGTCTGCCTTCGCCGCGCACGCCCCACAGTGGGGCCACGACCTGGCCTTCTTCAACCAGATCTTCTGGTCCGCCGCCCACGGAGGCCAGTGGGCCTCGCCGCTGTTGCTGGAGCCCCAGGGCTTCTTCGAGATGGTGCACTTCCACCCGGTCTTCGCGCTGTTGGTGCCGCTCTACTGGCTGTGGCCCGATCCGCGGACGCTCCAGCTCTTCAACGTGCTGGCGGTCGTCGGAGCGGCCTGGCCCCTGTCCAGGCTGGGCAAGGCGGCCTCCGGGCACGCCGGCTTCGGGCTCTGCGCCGGGCTGGCCTGGCTCGCGTGGGTCCCGGTCCAGTCGGCTGCGCTGGCCGACTTCCGGCCCATGATCTTCTTCGTTCCGGGCTTCGTCGTGCTGCTCTGGGGGGCTTGGACCGGCCGCTGGGTGCCCCTGGTCCTGGGGGCCCTGCTCATCTGCATCACCCGCGAGGAGTCCGGCTACCTGCTCGTCTTCTGCGGGCTCGTGCTGAGCGCCCGGCCGATGGGGCAGGGCACGCGCCGGCAGGGAGCCGTGGTGCTCGGCGTCGGTGTCTGCTGGTTCCTGCTCCTGCTCGCGATCAAGGGCAACCTCTTCTTCCACTTCGATCCGCGCACCTACACCGCGGGCGCGACCGCCTCGGTGCCCGAGGAGCTGGTCGGCGCGAGGCTGGGCTACGGGCTCCGGGTCTTGCTCAGCGGCTACGGGCTCGCCCTGTTGTCACCGATCAGCCTGGTGCTGGCTGGCCCGCCGACGGCCTTCCTCGTCCTCGACTCCTTCCGCGAGTGGCACAGCGTGACGGGGCCTTATGTCCACCTTCGCTCGGCTTCCCTGGCTCTGATCGCTTGCGGTGGCACCCTGGGGGCGGCCTGGCTCTGTCGCCGGGATGCGCGCCTGCCCTGGCTCGTCGGAGCCCTGCTCGTGGTCGCGAACCTCGGGGCCTTCTGGGGGGACCGCCAGCGCCTCCGCGCCATCCACGCCGGCCACGTCGAGGTGCTCTCCAGCTCCCAGTGGCAGGCCCGCGAGGCCCTCCTTCAGCAGGTCGCGCCCGGGGACGCTGTGGGCACGGACTACACGCTCATCGCGCGGCTGAGCGGCCGCGAGCTCTTGTGGAACACGATCCACCTCTACATGAAGGGCGAGCAGGCGAGGCACTGGACGGAGCCCTGGCCGATCACGGCGGATGACCTCGACGTGCTCGTAGTCACCCCCGAAGACCCGGTCCTGCAGCACCTGGGCCCCGAGTGGGAGCGCACCGACGCTGGCGGTGGCTACGAGCTCTGGCAGCAGCGGAAGCCGTCGTCGCCGTGAGTGGGTCCGTGCTGTTCGTGGGCGTGGCGTGACATGCAGCCCTGGCCGTAGATCGACAGCCACATCGTCCCACCGCGCAGCACGCGCATCGTGTCCTTGTACTCGTGGACGTCCGCGACCCACTCGCTGACGTTCCCCTGCATGTCGAGCACTCCGTAGCCAGAGGTGCAGGTGGGGAAGGACCCGGCGGGTCGCTTGCCGCTGTCGTCGCCGACCTCGACCGCGTCGTTGCAGCGCCCCTCTTCGTAGGTGTCGCCGTAGGGGAACAGCAGGCCCTCGGGCCCGGCGCATGCCTTGGTCCACTCGTCCTCTCTGCAGAGGCGCTTGCCCGCTGCCTCGCAGAGGGCGTGGGCGTCCTCCCAGCCGACGAAGACCTTCACGGCGGCCCCGGCTTCGTTCGGGTACTCCATCGCGTCGATGCAGAAGGCGCCCGTCTCGCGCGTCTTGCGCTGTCGCGGGAGGTTCCACTTCTCGGGCCAGTCGACCGCGGCTCCGACCTGCTCGCCGGTGGCGCCTGCCTCGAACTCTCCGGCTGGGATGGCGACCATGCCGGCTGGACAGTCCCCCCGCGGTCCGGTCTCGGGCGGCTCGGTGCGGCAAGCCAGCAGCAGGACGATCAAGGGATGTGGTCGACCCGGCTGACGATCGTCCCGAGGGGCAGCTCCAGCCTCCAGACGAGCTCTCCGTCGGGGGTGTACTCGTCGATGCGGCCCAGCTCCGTCCAGCTCACGAGGATGTTTCCACCCGGCAGCAGCTGCGCGTCGCCCAGGAGCGGGAGGAAGTTCGAGTCCTGCTCGGGGATGCGGAAGCGCTCGGTGTAGATCTTCTCGTCCATGTCGAGGTCGTAGACCACGGCCCGAGAGTGCGGGGGCTCCTTGTGGTCTCCGTTGTCGAACATGACGATGAGCTCCTCGCTCATCTTGGAGACGTGGGGATGCGACCACGGCATCGTCCGGTCGCCTGCGGTCCAGTCGCTGTAGTCGCCGCCCATGATCCAGACGATCTCGCCGCTGTCCTTGTCGATGGCGAGGAAGGAGTCCCAGTGGCGGGCCTCCATGACGTAGACGTCCTCGAGCTCCAGGAGCGAGTTGACGTGCGTCCAGTCCTTCGCGGTCTGGTAGTAGAGGTCGTTGTCGAAGTGGCGGCAAGGGGAGAAGAGCTCGCCTGTCCAGTCGTCGAAGAAGGAGAACAGGGTCTTGCCTTCCCCCTCCTGGTCTCCGAGGTTCCGGATCACGAGCGCGTCCGCGGCGACGCTCACCATCTCACCCTCCCACTCCATCTCGCGGAACTCGGCCTTGACGTAGGCGAGGGTGTCGCCGTTGATCGAGCCTGAGTGATGGCCGTATGGGGCCGCGGTCGTGATCACCTCGCCCGTGGACAGTCGGACCGCGATGACGTCTCCCCCAGCGGAGTGCCTGTCCCTGTGATGTTCGTTGTAGACGATCAGGTCGCCGTCTGTGAGCTCGACCCAGCTGGGCACTGCTCGCTCGGCCAACTCGCTCGCCCAGGTGATGGTGCCGTCGCGCTCCACGATGACCACCGCCGACTCACCGGTCTGGATGATCCCCGCGATGATGGCGCCGCCCTCGGACTCGGGCGCGTCGACCTCGACGGATGGGGAGGGGAGCCAGTCGGGGAGCTCTCCCGGCACATACTGGGAGTCGTCGTCGACTTCGGGCGAGGTACAGGCGAGCAGGAGCAGCACGCCGTCATGCTAATCCCTCTTCGATGACCCTCGCGCGCTCGTGGCCGGTCTTCCTCGTCGCGCTCGCGCTCTACGTCGCGACCTGTTCGACGACCGTCCAGGGCGGGGACGCTGGTGAGTGGATGACGGTGGCCGCCATCGGTGGTGTCGGCCATCCCCCTGGCTACCCCCTCTGGACCCTGCTCTTGCGCGCGCTGGCCCTCGTCCCGATCGGGACCATCGCCTTCCGTGCTTCGCTGGGATCCGCGCTCCTCGCCGCGCTGGCGGTGGCGCTCGTACACCGCGCGGTCTGGCGGGTGACCCTCGACGGTCGCGCGGCCTGGCTGGCGGCCCTCGCCTTGATGGTCTCCGCCACCTTCTGGCGCTACGCCACGGTCGCAGAGGTCTTCGCCGGCGCCGCGGCTACGGGACATGACCTGGGAAGGGCACGTCTGGCTCTCCCTGAGCCCTCAAGAGCGGTAGCCGCCAGGCCGCCTCGAGGGCGATCGCGGTGGACATCTTGGAGGCCCCGAGGGTGCGCTCGGTGAAGACGATGGGGACCTCGACGACCGAGGCACCGCCTCGCACGGCTCGCCAGGTCATCTCGACCTGGAAGGCGTAGCCCTCCGAGCTGACCTCCGCGGCGAGCACCGCGCGGAGGAGCTCCGATCGCCAGGCCTTGAAGCCCCCCGTCAGATCGCGCTGGGGCAGGCCGAGACAGAGTCTCCCGTAGGTGGATCCGAAGCGGGACAGCAGGCGCCGCCTCAGGGGCCAGTTCCGCGTCCCGCCGCCGGGCACGTAGCGAGAGCCGAGGACCAGGTCGTGGTCCTCTGCGAGCAGTCGCACGACGTCACCCGGATCGTGTGAGAGGTCGGCGTCCATCTGCACGACGCGCTCGAAGGGCCGCTCCAGGCACCAGCGGAAGCCCGCGACGTAGGCGCTGGCGAGGCCGAGCTTGCCCTCTCTGCCCAGGACGTCGAGCCCCGGGCGACCGAGCGCTCGCGCCACCGACGCGGTCCCGTCGGGCGAGTTGTCGTCGACGACGAGGACCGCGACGTCCTCTGGCAGGGCGCGCACGAGGACGCCGATGTTCTCTGCCTCGTTGAACGTTGGGATCACCACTGCGGTGCGCATCGGGGTATCCTTAGCATCGGTGCTTCTGGTCCTCCTACTCGCTTGCGGCTCCGACAAAGACATGTCGGAAGCACAGCCTCCGCATGTGTCCCCACCCCAGGTGGCGGATGTGGGGAGTGGGAGCTCTCCAGGGCTGGAGCCGGTCCACCTCGGCAAGGGAGGCCCTGGTGAGCTGCCGCCGGGGGTCTTGCCCCAGCCGACGATGACCCGCGCCGAGATCGCCGCCGGTGATCACTTCATTGTCCGGGGGGCCTTCGACAGCCAGTGCGACGGCGCCGTCCGGGTAGATCTCCTGACGGGGTCCTTGGGCTTCCCGATCGCGGTCCTCCAGCTCACCGACGGCGAGAGCGAGTTCGAGGTCCTCGCACCCACCGGCAACGACGAGATGATGATCACGGCGATCTGCGACATCGATCGTGACGGTCGCCTCAGCCCGAACGACTGGCTCAGCGATCTGGTCCCCCTGGGCAGCGCGACGGAGGACAGGTCGGACCTGCTGCTGCACTGGATGCCGAACATGGATCCCGGCTCGATGGCTCTGGGCGCCCCGGAGCCACGCTCAGAGGTGCCGAGCCCGACGCTCGAGCCCCCGGAGCCTGTGCCTCAGTAGGCGTTCGTCGCGCTTGACGTTGGCGTTGCGATCAAAGTCCCCCTACTGGCTCGAACAGAGCCCTTCTCGAACGGTCAGCGCCTCGATCAGGTGGTCGTTGGTGTCGCCCCCGGTCGCGGCGGTGAAGCCGACGTAGGCGTCGAAGGCGAGGTCGACCCCGACGTCCCCGTCGAACCTGGTCGTGCCGTCGATGACGACGGTCACCACCGATCCGCTGGTCGTGACGCTCATGGAGTGCCAGCCCGTGTCCTCGATCTCGGGGAGCTCGACATAGAACAGCGTCTCGGTCTGGTCCCCGTCGATGGACATCGCCAGGTGATCCGCCTCTGAGGCGTCGATCTCCGGGTTGTAGTAGGTGTCGACCTCGATGGACCAGCCGGGGAGGCCGTCGATGCCGTCGATGCAGCCGGCGGAGCTGTCGCCGTAGCCGAGGCCGCAGCCCTCGTTGCCGAGCAGGGTCACCATCCGGTCCGCGTCCAGTGCGGTGAGGGCGAAGCCGTCCGCGCCGGTGCCGCCGCCGACGAAGAAGTCGAAGGAGATGTCGACCTCGCCCGCGGACGCGACGTAGTCGGTCATGAAGGCCGCGCCGGTCTGGTAGTGGTCGTTGGGTGTGAGCCGCAAGGCCTCCTCCATGGGGAGCCACCCGGCGGGGCCGGCGAACTCGAAGCCCGTGCCCTCGCTCCCTTCGGTGGCGAAGCCGCCCTCCTGGCAGATCGCCGCCTCTAGTAGGACCTCGTTGCCGCAGGAGTCGGTCACGCTCAGCGTCAGGGTGTGCGTGGCGGGGGTGCGCTGCCTCCCGATCCACTTCGCCGAGATGAGGCCGTCGGGCAGGGGAGGGTATGCGTCGACCTCGCCGTCGAGGTCGGATCTCCAGCGGACCGTCAGATCCTCTGGCGCGTCTGCGTCGTCGGTGACCCACGCCTCCAGGGTGAGGGTCTCGCCGACATCGACCACCGCCGAGGCCGCAGGAGAGGTGAGCGAGACCACCGGCGCCTGGTCGCTGGTGGCCGACAGCGGCACACGCACCGCGGTCGTCGGACCCGAGATCGACAGCTCGGCCTCGCCAGAAGCAGCCGTCAGTTCCAGCTCGTGGCCCGCGCCCGGCTGGATGAAGAGGGGCAGGTCCACCGCCGGCAGCGTCCAGCCCTCGCCATCGAGGGCCAGGGTGTCCAGCTCGAGGACGCCGTCGCCGACGTTGGACAAGGTGATCACTTCGATCCGAGTGCCGCAGACGGCGTCGGCGAGCACCTCGTCGCGATCGAGAGCGAGCTTGCCTTCTGCCTCCCCCCCAGGGGTCGACAGCTCGTCCTCTCCGCTCGGGGCGTCGTCGCCGTACCCGTCCGGGCCGCAGGCCAGGAGAGCAAGGAGGGGAAGGGACATGAAGCTAGTACTTGTACTACAGATGATCTTCCGAGTGATCGGAAAATTTTCGATAACGCGAGGAAGTTAGTCCTCGACTCATGAAGTCGGTTCTCCGCGTCGCGCTGTCGTTCTCCTTCCTCTACAGCGGCGTCAGCTACGCCGTCTGCTCCTGTCCAGGAGGCACGGGCTCGCCGGAGGACCGGCTCGAGACCTATGACAAGGTCTTCGTCGGCGCCAAGACGAAGGGGCGCCCCTGGGGCTGTGGGAGCGAGCGCAGCCACACGACCGTCTTCCTCGTCACAGAGGTCTTCAAGGGGGTCGAGCTCGGCGAGGAGGTCACGGTGCTCCACGACACCAACACCGATGAGTGCGGGCGCAGGTACGCCAACACGGAGCACCTCGTCTACACCGACGGGGAGACGACTCTCTGCGATCCCGGTGGGGCGGTCTTCGAGAGCGAGGCGGAGATCGAGGACCTGCGGGACCTCGTCGACTGAAGCCGCTATGGTCGCGGCCTTGCCCAGTCGTCCCAGCATCGTCGCGCTCGTCGGTTCCATCGGTCTCCTCGGGTGGATCACGGTCGGGGCGTACTTGTGGCTGGCGATCGAAGAGCTCGGCCTCCCGGACATCGTGCTGTTCTTCTTCGTGGCCGCCGGTGTCGTCGCCGGGACCATCGGCGCACCCTTGACGTGGTACCTCGCGCGGCCCTACAGCAAGGTCCAGGACGATCCGAGCCCACAGGTCGTGCGCGACGTCCTGCGCTTTCCGGCGCGCATCTTCGCCCTGACGATCTGGCTGTGGCTCCTCCCCTGCCTGGCCTTCCCCATCCTGAGCGTGACCCTCCGCCCGGAGTACCGGGAGGCCAACGTGCAGGTCGTGGTGGCGGGGGTCACGGCGGCCTTCATCGTCGCCGTCACGACCTACTACGCCTGCCTGCGGGTGGTGCGGAGGTCGGTCGCGCCGGCCCTGCTCCCCGACGGGCGGCTGGAGCACCTGGAGCCCTTCCGGCCAGGCAAGATATGGTCCCACGTCCTGTTGTTGATCCTGCTGCTGGGGCTCATCTCCCCGGCGACGATCGCCACCCTGGCCTGGACCGGCCACGCCACGGCGCCGCTCATCACCTACCTGGCGATCGACTACTTCCTGGTCGGGGTCTTCGTCGGTCTCGAGGTCATGGCGGCGATCTCCATCCCCATCGGCCACCTCCAGGAGCGCATGGACAAGGTCCGGAGTGGGGATCTCAGCCAGACCGCGACGATCTTCGGGTTGGACTCCCTCGGCATCCTCACCTCGCGCTTCAACTCGATGGTCCTTGGCCTCCGCCAGCGCGAGGTCATCCGCGAGACCTTCGGGCGCTACGTGACGCAGCAGATCGCCGAGGAGATCCTCTCCGGGCGCGTAGAGCTGGGCGGCGAGCGCCGGGAAGCCACCGTGCTCTTCGCCGACATACGCGGCTTCACCCGGATGTCAGAGAACCTCTCTCCCGAAGAGGTCATCGCCTTCCTCAACGACTACCTTGGCCACATGGTCACCTGCGTGCTGGACAATGGTGGCGTGCTCGACAAGTTCATCGGCGACGCGGTCATGGCGCTCTTCGGCGTCCCCGTGTCCCGTGGACCCCAGGAGGAGGCCCGCGCCGCGCTGCGCTGCGCGCTGGAGATGAGCCAGCGCCTGGAGGAGATCAACGTCGCGCGCCTGGCCGAGGGCAAGACCCCGATCGACATAGGCATCGGCGTGCACTCCGGCGAGCTCATCGCCGGGAACATCGGAGCGCCGCAGCGCATGGAGTACACGGTCGTCGGTGACACGGTGAACGTCTGCTCGCGCATCGAGGGCCTCACGAAGCGCCTGGGCAAGCGCATCCTCCTGAGCGACGCGACGGCCGAGCTGGCCGGTGATGGCTTCGAGCTCGAGGAGCTGGACACCCTTCCGGTCAAGGGCCGTCAGCGCCCGGTCCGCCTGTTCACGCTGTTGGCGTCGTGATCCTCGCTCTCCTCGCCTGCCGCCCCGACCCCGCGCCAGAGGACCTCGAGCAGCTCTGCGGCTACCTCTTCGCCCACCTCGACGACGAGCGGGACCGCGAGATGGAGGATGGGCTCTCCAACCTCGATGCCTGGCTCATCGAGAAGGGGATCGGACAGGACGGGCTGGAGGTGGATCGGCTGGCCGAGGACAGCGTCGTCGACCTCGCGGGGGACAAGACCCACACCGCCGGGGGTGCTGTCGGCGCCGCGGTGGACGATCGCATCACCCACCCGGTGCTCGCCATCGCGGAGGTGCTCATCGTCGCCGATCAGTACGAGGTCTTCGACGGGACCTACGAGGAGTACAGCCGCACCTTCCTGGGCGACGTGGACTGCTTCATGAGCCAGGACTGCGACCGCCTCGACGCGGAGAACGACTTCATCGCCAGGTACGGCGGGGTCATCACCGTCGAGAGCGAGATGCACTCGCAGTCCCGCTGGGTGGACCTCGACGGAGAGCTCGCGTTGATCCAGCGCGGCTGGCTCAGCGGTGAGACGATCGTGAGCATCGATTGGGCCACTGTCGAGGAGCAGTACATCCTCACGGCAGCCCTGCCCCGCGGGGACGAGACCCTGCGCATGCAGACCATCTGGATCAAGGCGGTGCTGGGCGAGGACGCCGCGCCCGAGTCTGCTGCGCTGAACGTGATGGTGAACTCGATGTCGGCGCAGTCCCAGACCATCCAGGACTACCTCGACGAATGAGCTGGGCTCGCCGACGCCAGCGCATGCTCGCAGAGGCGCTGTTCCACCTCTACGCCTTGCGCGTCCTGATCCGCCCGATGTCCGCGCTGGCGGTCGTCTGGGTCATCGGAGCCGTGCTGCACAGCTTCTTTGGCGCACCGGTCGGACAGCCGGATCCGAGCTGGTCCGAGTCCTTCTTCATCTCGTACAACCTGCTCTTCATGGAGCACCTCACGGACCTCCCGGAGCATCCCATCGGGCAGGTCGTGCAGTACACCCAGCCGTTGTTCGGCATCTTCCTGCTCGCCGAGGGCGTCGTGAAGCTCGGCATCACCGTGTTTCGCAAGGAAGAGAACCAGGAGAAGTGGATGTCCATCGTCGCAGGCACCTCGAAGGGCCACGTGATCCTCTGCGGGCTCGGAAACGTCGGCTTCCGGGTGCTGGAGGAGCTCGCCTCGCTCGGTCACGATGTCTTCGCGGTCGAGATCGACGGCGACTGCGCGAACCTCGACCGAGCTCGGGAGCTCGGGGCCGAGGTCCTCGTCACCGACGCCCGAGGGGAGGGCACCCTGCAGACCCTGAACCTGGCACGTGCGCGGGCGCTGATCGTGGCCACCGATGACGACCTCGCGAACCTCGAGATCGCGATGGACGCCCGCGAGCTCGACGGCGAGGTGCCCATAGTGCTCCGCCTCTTCGACCAGCGCCTGGCGGACAAGGTGAAGTCCTCGCTCGGCTTCGAGGTGAGCTTCTCCACCTCCAAGCTGGCCGCTCCGCTCCTGGCCGCGGCTGCCCTCGACGGCGCCGTGGTCGGGGCCCATCGGGTCGGGGAGCACGTCCTCGTCGTCATGGAGCTCAGCATCGACGGCCTCGCCGGGAAGAAGGTCTCCGAGCTGTCTCCGCTGCACGGCATCACGCCGATCGCGATCTGGAACCAGAGCTGGGAGACGTCGCCTTCCGGGACCAGGAAGCTGCAGAGGGGGGATCGGCTCCAGGTGATGGTGTCCAGCAGCCTCATGGACGAGGTCCACGCCCTGAACGCTGGAGCAGCCTGATGCACCCGACGCGGATCGCCGGGAGCTCTGGTAGGGCGACGCGGTGGTGAGGGCGCGTTGATATCGCAACCTGCCGCGTTGTAGTCGATCGTCCGATCAGCTGGTCGGGTCACCCGGCGCGTCCATCACCCTCGGTGCTCGGGCCCCGGCCAGCGACAATGTCCACGAGGTGAACCCACTCCGCCTCCGATCCCCGCCTTCGAGCACGCTATAGACTTGCTCGGCCGAACTCGAGGAGCATGATGCGCTGCTGGTTGGAGCATCCGGAAGGGGTCCGTCGCTGGATCGGTCCTGGTGGCCTGCTGCTCGGGCGCGAAGCCGACTGCGACCTCGTCTTCGAGGACTCCCGCATCAGCCGGCACCACGCGCTGGTCCGCCACGGAAAGCCCGGCCCCGAGATCATCCACATGGGGCGCAACCCCAGCAAGGTGAACGGCAAGCGCGACGAGGGCAGCCGCGCGCTCACCGACGGCGACGAGATCGAGCTCCCCGGTGGCCAGGTGCTCCGCGTAGGGATCGCCGACGCCAACAGCCGTCGGAGCCCGATGGCCTGGATCGTCGAGCGCGCCCTGGGCGGGCGCTACGGCATCCGGCGCTACCCCTTCAGCATCGGCGGGACCCAGGACGACGACCTCTCCTTCCGCAGCTGGCCGGGCGAGGCCCTGGTCGTCCGCCGCGCCCAGGGCTCGCTCTTCCTCCAGTCCACCGTGCCCTGCCAGTACAACGGCGAGGACCTCGAGGAGATGACGCCGGTGTTCCCTGGAGACAGGGTCGAGGTCGAGGGCGAGATGCTCCGCTTCTCCCTGGTCGGACAGGACGGCGAGCGCGTCACGGTGGTCCCGGAGCGCGCTCAGCGCATCGTCGCCCTGACGCTGTCGTTCCTGCCCACCGGCGGTCGCCTCGTCGTGAAGTTCAACGACGACGAGACCCAGGTCTACATGCCGGAGCGGCGCTTCGCGCTCATCGCGACCCTGTTGAGCCCCGTCGGTCTCGACCCGGGCGACTACATCGAGGACGAGGTCGTCTGCAGCCGCGTCTGGCCCCGCAACCCGAACAAGGGACGCGAGCACGTCAACGTGCTGCTCAAGCGAGCGCGAGAGGACCTCGTCAAGGCGGGCCTCAACGGCTTCAAGCTGCTCGAGCGGGCCCGCGGGGGTGGCGCAACTCGCTTCGCCCTGCCCAACGGCTGCGAGGTGGAGATCAAGTGACCCGTCCAGGCGACGATCTCCTCGCGGAGGCGCTGGAGCTCTCAGGGAGCTTCGAGCTGGATCCGGAGCTCATCGAGCGCCTCCGGCAGCTTCCGATCCTGCGTACGGTGCGCCTCGACCGCTGCCTGGCCGTGGACGACTCGGTCGTGGAGATGGTCGCGAAGGTCCCGCAGCTTCGGGATCTGGACCTCGCCTACACCTCGATAACAGACGAGTCCCTGCGGCATCTCGCTGGCCACGGACGCCTGAAGCGCCTGCGCCTGACCTGGTGCACGCAGATCACCGATGCCGGTCTCGTCCACTTGCAGCGGCTGCCCCTGCGCCGCCTGGACCTTGCGTTCACGAACGTCACGGACGCGGGACTGGAGCACTTGCGGGTGCTGCGTAGCCTCGAGGAGCTCAACCTCTCGAGCTGCCCGCGGATCACCCCGGCGGGCCTGTCCTGCCTGCCGGCGGGGTTGAAGCTCATCCTCGCGGAGTGATCCTCCTCCTCGCCTGTCGGTGCGGCGCTCCCGCTGACACCGGGGAACATCGCCCCCGCGAACCCTGCGCGGACCACCGCCCGGAGAAGCGGGTCTTGTGGGGAGACACCCACATCCACACGGCGCTGTCATTCGACGCCTACGCCTACGAGGTCCGTGCCTGGCCAGAGGACGCCTGGCGTTTCGCGCGGGGCGAGGAGGTCGATCTCGGCTTCGACACCAGGCAGCTCGAGGTGCCGCTGGACTTCGCCGCCATCACGGACCACGCGGAGTACCTCGCCGAGATCCCCGCCTGCGTCGAGATGGGCTCGGACGCCTACGACACCGAAACCTGCACGGACTACCGCGACAGCAGCACCTCCAGGGCGGTCCAGCTCTTCGGCCTGAAGATGTCGATGGAGGACCCCGATCGCTTCGACGACATCTGCTCGGTCATCGACTGCGAGCTCGAGGCACGCCGGAGCTGGCAGCTCGTCCAGGACGCCGCCGAAGAGGCCTACGACCGGAGCTCGGCCTGCGAGTTCACGAGCTTCGTCGCATACGAGTGGAGCGGGACGCCGAACGTCGCCAACCTCCACCGCAACGTCATCTTCGCCAACTGGAAGGTGCCGGAGCAGCCCACGACCTACTTCGAGGTCCAGACCGCGGAGGGCCTGTGGGACGCGCTGGAGCGCGACTGCCTCGAGGGCCGAGCAGGCTGCGGGGTCCTGGCCATCCCCCACAACGGGAACACGAGCAACGGGACGCTGTTCTCCTTCGACGGCTCCGCGGACGACGCGGCTCGGCGAGCGCGCTTCGAGCCCCTCGTCGAGATCTACCAGCACAAGGGGGACAGCGAGTGCCGCATGGGCTTCTTCGGCGCCGACGAGTTCTGTGGGTTCGAGAAGGTCCGCCTCGACGAGGATGTCGAAGACTGCGGAGACGAGACCGGCAGCGGCGGGTTGACATACGCAGGCTGCCAGGCGGACCGGGACTTCCTCCGGGGCATGCTGGCCCTGGGACTGGAGATCGACGAGGACCTCGGCGAGAACCCCTTCCGGGTCGGCGTGCTGGCCGCCACCGACACCCACTCCGCGACCCCCGGCGCTGTCTCCGAGGAGCGCTATGCCGGGCACCTGGGCAGCGCCGAGGACGAGGCCGAAGAGCGCCTCTCGTTGCCGAGGCTCAACCCTGGCGGCGTCATCGACAGCGGGGGCGGGCTGATGGCCGTGTGGGCAGAGGACAACAGCCGCGAGGCGATCTTCGCTGCGATGGAGCGTCGAGAGGTCTACGGAACGAGCGGGCCCCGGATCGAGCTCGCCGTGACCTCCGCAGACGGCACGCCGATGGGCGGGGTGCTCCCTTCCGGTGCCGAGGCGACCTTCACCATCCGGGCGGTCGCGGACGAGGTCCCGCTGGAGCGCGTCCAGGTGATCCGTGGCTGGCTGTCGGAGGCCGGTGAGGCCCAGCTGGAGGTCCTGGACGTGGCCGGCTCGGCGGTGGAGGATCCAGACCTCGAGACCTGCGAGCCGAGCCCGGGCGGATCCGAGCTCCTCGAGCTCACGTGGACCGACTCTCAGTGGGCGGGAGAGCCCGCGTTCTGGTACGTGCGTGTCCTGGAGAGCCCGACCTGTCGGTGGTCCTGGCGGGACTGCCTGGGCTTCGACGAAGAGGCCCGCCCGGAGACCTGCGACGACGAGTCGGTCCCGAGGATCATCAGGGAGCGTGCTTGGAGCTCGCCGATCTGGGCGGGTTAGAACCGCCGCTGGATGCCCAGTGTCCCCGAGTAGATCCACCCCGTGGTGGAGGGCAGGGTCGGCTGGGGGTAGACCAGGTCGCTCTCGGACGAGTCGACGCCGTGCCCGAGCAGGTAGAGGGTGAACGGAATCTCCAGGAAGAAGCCGGTCTTCTCTCCCAGGTTCCACATCGCGCCCCCGCCGAGGGTGACGCCGAGGATGGCGCGGGCCGGGTAGCGGTCGCCGCCTTCGACGTCCACAGCGCCCATTCCGGTCACGCCGACACCCGTGAGCCAGTAGAACGCGCCTGCCGATTGCTGGGCGAAGAAGATGCGGAAGCGCGGCTCCACCTGGGCGATCCAGTAGGGCCGAGCTTCGATCGACTCCTGGCCGTAGTCGGCGATCTGCTGATCCTCGTCGAGGACCGTGTAGCCGAGGGTCCACTGCTTGCTACCCAGGATCAGGTTGCCGCGCAGGCCCAGCTCGACGACGTCGGCGAAGCGAAGGCCGAAGCCAGCGCCGAGTCGGAAGCCCTGGGCCAGGGTCAGCCCGTCGGCGTCTGGGTGCCCGAGCTGTCGGAGGCCACGCGCTCGTCGATCACGCGGGCGATCCCGCCCTTGCTGACGCCGCCATCGAGCTCGACGTAGAGGGCGATCGGCTTCTCGACCGCGTCTGCGACCCGTGGGGGCAGGGCGGTCTCCGGGCTCGAGCCCACCGGGTAGTCGGGGGTCGGCTGGTCCGGCCAGAGGTAGGCGCTCTGGGTGACGGCGCCGGTGCTGTCGAGGTGCTGGAAGAGCTGGGGGAAGCTCGTGCTCCGAACCTCGGCCCGGTGACCGTCGAAGCGGAGGTGGCCATCGCTGGTGGGCGCGAGCACCATCTGTGAACCGCTCGCCGGATCGTGCTCCAGGTAGAGCTCTTGCACCGGGTGCTGCTCGGGCACCACCGTCAGGGCGAAGGCGAACGATGCGAGCAAGGTCCACGCATTCGGGCTTTAATGGTCTCGCAGGTGGAGTGAGGAGACAACGATGATCATAGCGTTGACAGCCCTTGGCTGCGTTGGCAGCACGGGTGAGTCCGGCCTGGACAGCAGCGCCGAGTGTGGAAGCACAGAAGGCTTCGTCTACGGCACCGTCACCCGCGGCAGCTCGCCAGCGGCCGCGGCGACCGTGAAGGCCTACCCGGGCGGCGAGGAGGAAGGCTCGATCCGGACACAGACCAACACCGACGGACAGTACGAGCTCAACCTGACCGGCGGCGTCGACTGGGTCATCACCTCCTGGGACAACAGCGACTGCTACAGCGACGACCAGACCGTCTCCGTGGTCGAGTGCGTCGAGGAGGAGATCGACTTCGACCTCGACGAGTGCATCAGCGCCGACAAGCCGAACCTCTACCTCTACCCGGACGAACCCACGAAGATGTCCGTACGGCTGAGGCTGGACCCCAAGCAGAACGTCATCGCCAGCGAGCCTGCGTACGAGGACGGCTGGGCGGGTGTCGCGTGGCCGGACGGCACGTGGACTCAGGGCGGAGAGCGCTTCGACTTCCTGTTCTACGAGGTCGGCCTGACCCCTTCGCAGCACGCCTCCCTGCGCACAAAGCGCGGGATGTGCGCCCAGGATCTCAGCCAGATCACTGATATCGTTCGCGAATACGGCTTCGATGAGCGAGAGGTCTCGGACTTCCACGAGGCCTGGGTCGAGGACCTCCCCGACGCGGATCTGTACGCGGTGTACCCCCAGCGCCACGTCGCCCGTCTCGCCGGCCTCCAGCTGGACCCGCCGCTGCGCGTCGAGCGTCTGTGGCTCGTGATCGAGCCCGCAGAGTCCTGCGATCTCGCACCGATGGACATCCACCCGGTGGATCGGAGCGGCGCCCATGCCGTCGAGTGGGGCGTCGTGCTCGACGGGTTCTAAAGCCAGGACAGCGGCGGGAGCTCCAGGCGCGCGACGACTCCGACGCAGAGGTCGGGGGCGGAGCCGAAGAGGCCGTCGCCCAGGTCCTCGTAGTCCCAGACCGTGGCTCTCGAGGCCCCCTCGAAGCCGAGGGTGATGCCCGAGGGATGTTCGCGGGTCGGCTTGCGCTCCACCGGAGGAAGCCGGACCTCGACGAGGCCGTCCCGCGGGCCGTCCACGGTCCTTGGCGGGAGCCTCCGGCGAGCCTGGATGCGCACGGCGTCGGGGTCCAGGCCAAGGGCCACGTGCAGGGTCTCGGTCGGGTAGCTGATCCCGTGGCTGCTGTGCTTGCAGCGCAACAGGGGGCGCCCGTGCCCCGCGAGGACGAAGACCGTGTCCTGGCTGTGCTCGAAGAACTCGCCCGGGACCAGGGGGAGTCCGTAGCGCCGGAAGCTGGGGATGGACGGCAGGCGGGGGCCGCCGAACTCCAGGAAGCTGAAGCCGAGCGGACCTGGGAGGCTCAAGCCCATCATCTTGGTCGCTCACTCGCTCGCCACCTCGAGGTGGTGGAAGTCGCTGCGGCGCTCCCAGCTCAACCGGAAGGAGGTCGCCCCGTGGCGGACCTCGGTGAAGCGGTCCTCGAGCAGCACCTCGCCGACCCGCTTGGGCAGGCCGAAGAGCTCTCGCCCGACCAGCGTGGCCATGCGATCGTCCGGTCGGATCCACCGGCTCTCGAGGCAGAGCTGGGGCGGGCGGCCGGAGATCAGGCGGGGCGCGAAGATGGCGGCCTCCCTGTAGGTCATGGTCTCCGCGCCGGGGGTCACGACCTTCGGGTAGTCGGCGAGCGCCAGGAGCGTCCCGCAGCCGGGCGAAAAGGGCAGGGCGCGGGCGGGCTTCCTCGCGGGCCACGGCGGGAGGTCGAGGGCCACCAGCACGAGTCGGGTCTGGAGGAGCTCATAGGGTCCGGGCCTGATCCTGCCGTCTTCGTCCAAGCGGTCGTGAAGGGAGCGGAGCTGTTCCTCTTCCCGCTCGTCGAGCTCCTCGAATCACCGCTGCAGCTCCTCTGCGATGGCGCCGAAGAGCTCGATCGGGGCGGGGTCGCCCACGGGAACACGGATGGCGCTGGTTCGGTCGGATGCGCGGAACAGCTGGCTCCGGTGGGTCGTGGGCCCGGCGATGGCCGTGTCGAAGACGAGCCGGTCTGCGCCCACCGTCCGTCCGAAGCCGATCCCCAGGTGGCGGCCGCTGCCCTCGAGGACGAGGAGGAGGTCGTCGTCGAGCTTGTGTTCTTCCCACCGCTCCAAGCCGATCACACGGGCGGCCTCGACGAGCGCGTCTGGGACGCCGGCGATCCTCGCCCGGAGCTGTTCGGTCTCTGTTGTCCGAAGGGCTCTCTCGTCCACGAGGCACGATAGGCCAGGCGCCCGACTCAGGCGGTGACTGTCACGGACCCAGGAGGCTCGCGCTCCTCCTGAGGGCATCCGCCACCCCCCGCAGCGCCCCGGGCGAGGGCGGCACCCCTCCTGCCACGATGCCCGAGGCCACGAGGACCGCGGCCACACCCAGGGTCAGCCCGGCGGCTTCGCGGGCGTCGCCTTCCAAGGCCTCGAGCTCATCGAGATCGAGCTGCCATTGCCTGAGCAGCTCGTGCACCAGGGCCGGCGGGTGACCCTCGCCAGAGAGCGCCGAGAGCGGCTCGACCCTCTCCGCATAGAGCGCCCGGAGCTCTGACAGGGGCGGGTCGGCGAGCTCCACCCGGTACAACAGGCGCACTTCTTGTTGCGTGGCCGGCCGCAAGCTGCGCCGGTGCTTCCTCAGCCAGTCGGTGACCTCTCGCACCGCGCAACGCTACCCGAGGGAGTCGATCCACCTGCGATGACCAGCGGAGAGGTCGACGAAGCGGGCCTGGGCGATGCGCTCGCCTGTGCCCGGCGCGACCTGGACGGACTCGATCTTCATCAGGACCGGGAGCGGTCGAGCCCCGCTCGCCGAGACCCGCCCGCGTACGCGTCGACCCTGGATGTGACGGGCGAAGATCGCGCTGAAGGTGAAGGTGACGCCGCGATGATCGAGGCGGCCCAGCGGAGCAGGGACCCACTCCTCGTCGATGAAGAGCTCGAGCTCGGTCGCGCTCGGCAGCCTGGTGCGGCCCATCGACTCTCTCGTGACCGTCGCGGGAACGGCCAGCAGCATGCGCCCGCTGCTCTCGAAGCCGACGAGCTGGGTCAAGAAGCTGAAGCTGCCTGCGGCGCCCTGGCTGCGCACCTTGAGCGGCACGCCGGCGCGAGGCCGCAGCGCTCGGGCGCGACCGAGGAAGGGAATGCGTCGGCTGTAGGGCGCAAACAGCGCGCCATCGAGGTCCGGCTGTCCGGGACACCGAAGGGAGGCGTAGTCCTGCTGGGGCAGGATTTCGGCCAGAAGCTCGCCGACGAGGTCCATGCGCGCGACGGTGGTCACGCGCTCTTCTCGCCCAGCTGCTCCTCGAGCCACGTGCGACCGGCTTTCTCCATGCGCACGATGCGTCACCCGCAGTACTCCAGGCCCGTCCCTGGGGCCTCCCCGAGCTTGGTCGCCTGGAGGAGCACCTGGCTGCCTTCACCGCGGCCACGCTCGACTCGGGCGCGCAAGCGACGAGCCAGAGCATGCCACCGACCTTAGGTCTTCCTGCGCCTCAGCTCGGCCAGCAGAAGCGTCCGCGCTGGGTGGGCGTGGACTCCGGAGAGCGTGTCCTCCGTGGAGACGCGGGCCACCTGGAGGGACTCTGCCAGCCGCTCCGGGGTGAAGGGCTTGCTGAGGTAGTCGTCCATGCCGGCCTCGATGCAGGCCTCTCGGTCGCCGCGCAGAGCGTTCGCGGTCATCGCGATGACGTAGATGTCCCGGTTCCACGTGCGGAGCCTGCGAGTCGCCTCGAGGCCGTCCATCACCGGCATCTGGACGTCCATCAGTACGATGTCGAAGGCCTCTTTCGCGATGGCTTCCAGGGCCTGCTCGCCGTCCTCGACGACCACGGCGTCGTAGCCGAGGCGCCGAAGGAAGAGCACCGCGACCTTCTGGTTGACCGGGTTGTCCTCTGCCAACAGGATGCGGCGGCGGCTGGGCTCGGGGAAGAGCACGCAGCCGAGGTCGATGGGCTGTATCTCTGCGGCGCGGGCGGTCCCGGCGCGGATCCTGACGTGGAAGGTCGAGCCTCTGCCCTCTACCGACTGGGCCGAGATGCCCCCGCCCATCCGCTCCGCCAGGCGCTTGCTGATCGCCAGACCGAGGCCGCTGCCGCCGAAGCGTCGCGTGACGGAGGAGTCGAGCTGCGAGAAGCTCTCGAAGAGCCGATCCATGCGGTCGTGGGGGATGCCGATGCCCGTGTCCTCGACCGCGAAGTCGAGCCACCAGCCATCGCGCCCGCGGGGCTCGGCTCGGACGCGCAGCTCGACGTAGCCCTCTGGGGTGAACTTCACGGCGTTCGAGACGAGGTTCATGAGGATCTGGCGCAGGCGGATCGGGTCCGCGAAGGCCCTCCGAGGCACCCCCGGATCTATCCAGGCCCGCAAGCCCAGGTCCTTCTTGTCCGCGTTCGGTTGGCAGAGGTCGACGACCTCCTGGATCGAGGCGCGGACATCGAAGCTCTCGTCCTGGATCTCGATGCGGCCAGCCTCGATCTTCGAGAAGTCGAGGATGTCGTTGATGATGTCGAGCAGGGTCTGGCCCGAGAGCTTGATCGTGTCGACGTAGTCACGCTGGTCCGTGGACAGGCGCGTGTCTCGCAGCACCTCGGTCATCCCGATGACGCCGTTCATCGGCGTGCGGATCTCGTGGGACATTGTCGCGAGGAAGGCCGACTTGGCCCGAGTGGCGGCCTCTGCCGTGTCCTTGGCCTTGCGCAGCTCCTTCTCGGTGCGCTTGCGGACCGTGATGTCGCGCATCATTGCGACCAGCCCCATGACCTGGTCGCGGTCGTCCCGGACCGGCGCGATCGAGAGCAGGACGGGCACGCTGGCTCCTTCGCGCGTCAACAGGGCGCCCTCGGTGAGGGTGTCGTGCCCGCGGCGCCAGCGCATGTCGAAGCCCCCGGGCCAGCTCATGGACCGGTCCCAGAGCACGCCGAGGTCGCGGCCCTCGAGATCGCCCGCCGGGTAGCCCGTGAGCCGGCAGAGGGCGGGATTGGCGAGGCGGATGATGCCGCGGGGATCGGTGATGGCGAGGGCCTCGTTCAGACAGCGGATGACCTGGCGCGACCCGGCCAGCGGCGTGATCGCCTCGTGGCGCGTCGCGCCGTAGGCCAGGAGCAGGGTCGCCGGGATGACGCAGGCGGGGGCCAGGAACAGCGGGGTCTCCGGGGCGCCGAACAGCCGCGGGAGGACCTCGAGCGACAGGGTGACCACCGGTGGGAGCACCAGCCCGACGAGGACCCAGAGGTGGCGCCCTCGCCGCCCTCGCTCGTGGCCGAGGACCCAGTGGACCGCGAGCCCCGCGGACCCCATGACCACGAGCGCGGAACAGAACAGCAGGACCTCGCCGACTGTCGCCATGTGGCCGAGTTCCACGACGAAGCCGGTCTCGGCGGGGACCACGTGGCGCAGATCGCCGAAGACCATGATCGCCGCCATCGTGGCGGCAGCGCTGTAGAGGAGCGAGGCCCCGTGCCCGCTCATTCGGCGCCCTGTCCACACCCACACGAAGTGGAGGCCGGCAGCGGCGAGGATGAAGTGGGAAGACAGCACGTCCAGCCAGAGGCTCGCCTCCTCGATGCTCCCGGCGCTTCGGAGGCCGTACGTGGCCAGTAGGAGGAGGCCGCGGATGGCCACGACGGCGGCCGCGAGGCGGTTCAGCGCGTGCCTGTCGTAGGCCCAGAGGCCGGCGGCGACCGCCACGTGCAGGAAGGCCCCGAACAGTGGGAGCCACAGCAGGTGAAAGTCCGCCATCGTCGGCGTCATCGGCCGCGCGCGCGCGGGCTTTAGGGCTTTTTCAGGCTTTTTCCCAGGAGGTCTCGATCAGCGTGTTGAAGCCCTGAACGAGCGGACCGGCCTTCGGATCGCCGATGTGGAGATCCTGGAGCTTGCCGAAGCCTGCCTCGAAGGCCTCGCTGAGGGCCTCGCTCTCGCGGCAGGCCTTTTGGAGCTCCCTGAACTGGAGCCACTCGTCCGTCTGGTTCTCTCCGAGCTCGGAGACACGGATGTGGAGCCGCCGGACCGCCGGGTCGTTCGCGTGGTCCTGGAGGATGGCCTCGATCCTCTTGGCTGTCTCGATCTCGCTCACGGCGCCTCCTCGCCAGACGTTACCAGGGCACATGCCCAGCTATCCCACGACCCGAATGCGCCGGAACCGCCGCCACGTGTGGCTGCGCGACATGATCTGCGAGAACCACCTGCGCGTCGAGGATCTCATCTGGCCGGTGTTCGTCAAGGAGGGTGTCGACGTGCGCGAGCCGGTCGCCTCGATGCCCGGGGTCGAGCGTCTGTCGATCGACACCCTCGTCACCGACCTCTGCATGGCGGCCGATGTCGGCATCCCCGCCGTCGCCATCTTCCCGGTCATCGACCCCGCGCTCAAGACCCCGGACGGGCGGCTCGCCGCCGATCCCGCCAACCTCGTCTGTCGCGCTGTGATGGCGGCGAAGGCCGCGGTCCCCGATGTGGGCATCATCTGCGATGTCGCCCTCGATCCCTACACCACCCACGGGCAGGACGGCCTCGTGGTGAATGACTACGTCGTGAACGACGAGACCATCGCGGTCCTCTGCCGCCAGGCCGTCGTCCAGGCGGAGGCAGGCTGCGACGTCATCGCGCCCAGCGACATGATGGACGGCCGCATCGGCGCGATCCGGGGCGCCCTCGACCACGCCGGTCACGAGGACTGCACCATCATGAGCTACGCCGCGAAGTACGCCTCGGCCTTCTATGGCCCCTTCCGCGACGCGGTCGGCAGCGCCTCGATGCTCGGCAAAGGGGACAAGAAGACCTACCAGATGGACCCTGCCAACTCCGATGAAGCCCTCCGCGAGGTCGCCCTCGACATCGAGGAAGGTGCGGACATGGTCATGGTCAAGCCCGGCATGCCCTACCTCGATGTCTGCCGCCGGGTGAAGGACAGGTTCGGCGTCCCGACCTTCGCCTACCAGGTCAGCGGCGAGTACGCGATGCTCAAGGGGGCCGCGGACCGGGGCTGGCTCGACTGGGACAAGGTGCTGCTCGAGAGCCTCGTCGGCTTCAAGCGGGCCGGCTGCGACGGCATCCTCACCTACGGCGCGCTCGATGCTGCCCGGCTGATCAGCTAGCTGCGTCCAGGGCCTCGATCACGATGTCCGGCGTGATGACCTCTGGCAGGGCGATGTTGTCCCTCGATGGGTCCGCCGGCACCACCAGGTAGAAGGGCACGCCGGCCTTGCCGTATCGCTGGAGCCACTCGGTGATCGTGTCGTCCCGGTTGGTCCAGTCGGCCTTGACCGGCACGACCCGGCGCTCGGCCATGGCGCCCCGGACCTTGTCGGTCTCCAGCACGGTCCTCTCGTTGACCTTGCAGGTGAGGCACCACTCGGCGGTGAAGTCGATGAACACGACGTTGCCTTCGTAGGCGGCGACCCGGTCCTCCGTGAAGGGCTGCCAGGGGATCTCGTGGCTGAAGTCGAAGTCGTCGACGGCCACGACCGCGCCGTCATCGCAGTCGACCGCGGCCTGGGGCTCGGTGACGAGGAACCTCCAGCCAGTCGCCACCGCCAGGGTGACCGCGACGAGGCCCGCGATGAGTCGGTTGCGGGCGGTCGCCCCGAGCCCCCCCCAGCGTCCGAAGATCCAGCAGCCCAGGCCTACGACCGTGAGGAACACGAGGGCGCCGAAGGCTCCTTCCGTGCCGGTCTGGGCCGCCAGTACGTCCACCAGCCAGACCGTCGTTGCCATCAGCGTGAAGCCGAGGAGCTGCTTGAAGGTCTCCATCCAGGCGCCGGGCTGCGGCATGAAGCGGTAGAGCGCCGGGATCCATGCCACGAGCAGGAAAGGCAGCGCCAGACCGAGGCCGGCGACGAGGAAGAAGAGGAACAGGAGGTAGGAGGGCAGCGAGAAGGCGAAGCCGATGCCGGTGCCCAGGAAGGGAGCCGAGCAGGGTGTCGCCAGCAGGGTCGCGAAGGCGCCGGTGAGGAAGTAGCCGAGGGCGCCTTCCTTGTCGGAGGCGTCGCTCATGGCGGTCTCGCCGAAGGCCGGGATCTCGAAGACGCCGAAGAGCGACAGCCCGAAGGCGAAGACGATGGTGGCGAGTCCGATGACGTACGGCGGGTACTGGAACTGGAAGCCCCAGCCGGCCTGGAAGTCGAAGAACTGCTGGAGCACGATGATGACGAGCGCCAGCGCGCCGAAGCTCGCCAGGATGCCGAGGGTGTACCAGTTTCCGGCGCGGCGCCGCTCGGCGTTGGTGATGCCGCCCTGCTCGATGAGGCCGTAGAGCTTGAGGGTCAGGACGGGCAGGACGCAGGGCATGACGTTCAACAGCACGCCACCGAGCAGCGCCAGGCCCAGGTAGGGCAGCGCGTCCAAGAGGCCCGTGCTGGCTGCGACCGCGGTCTCGGGCTCGACGATCGGTGTCTCGGTGACCAGCTCCGCGCCGTCCGAGAACAGCGGGGAGCTCGAGGGCGTGACCTCCGCGTCCCGGGGTGCGAAGGGGAGCTCGCTGACGACCTCTGTGCGGATCCACTCGTCCTCGAGTCGGACCTGGAAGAGGCCGCCGACGCGCTGGGCGGTGGGGAGGCTGCCGTCTTCGTTCTCGAGCGCGTAGCCGTCGATCTCGATGCGGACGCTGCCGTCTTCGTCGGTGGAGACCCGCTGGTCCATCAGCATCCAGCCTTCGCTGGTGATGGGAGTGAACAGCGGCCAGGCTCCCTGCTCCTGCACGATCTCTGCTGCAGGATCGGTGGCGACGAAGCGCATCGCGAGGGTGAACTCGTCGTCCGGTCGGATGACGTCCTGGGAGACCGCGGACTCGACGAAGAGCGCCGTGGCTTCTGCCTGGGGGATCGGGAAGCTCTGCTCGGCGGCGTCGAAGAGCGGTGCCCAGGGCGTGTCTTCGCTCGGGGCCTCTGGCGCGACGACCTCGACCGGCAGGCGCAGCTCCGCCTCGCCCGGGATGCACTGGACCTCGCAGACCAGCCAGTCGGCCTTCGCGCCCAGCTCGATCGTGCCGGGCTGGAGGTCGCCTGGCAGCTCGATCGTGACGTGGTGGAGAGCCTGGCCGTCGTAGCCGTAGCTCTTGATGCCCATGTACTCGAAGTAGGCGGGCGCTGGGTGGACGCGGTCGCCGACGACGCTGCCCTCTGGCAGGTCCCATTCGACGTGAGTGGGTTTTCCGACCTCGCCCGGGCTGTGCCAGTAGGTGTGCCAGTTCTCCTTCTGCTCCAGGTGGACGCCCAGGCGCACGGTCTCGCCGGCGTGCACGGCTGTCTTGTCGAGCAGTAGGCGTGCGCGAACCTGGTGCGGTTCTCCTTCGAGATCCAGCGACTGGACGTTGGCGCTCTCGGGCAGACCGTCGAAGTCGATCGTTGGCAGGACATCGGTGCCTGGTGCCGGGATGGTGGTCCCGGCGGCGAGCGCCGTGGCGAGCAGTGCGAGGTGCATACGGCTCCTTCTATCGCACTGGATGCCACAATCCGCAGGTGCGTCGCAGCTATCGAGCCGTCGTTGGCCTCTTCCGTCTCGTCGTGCGGATGTTCTTCCGCCGCGTCGAGGTCATCGGGCTCGAGCACCTGCCTGCAGACGGCGGCGGCATCCTGGTGTCCTGGCACCCCAACGGGATGGTGGACCCGGGGCTGATCATCACGCACTTCCCCATGCAGGTCGTCTTCGGAGCCCGGCACGGACTCTTCAGGGTTCCGGGGCTCGGCTTGCTCATGCGTCTCATCGGGACCGTCCCGGTCTACCGGGCCGTCGATCAGGGCGTCGTCGATCCCGAGGTCCGTCGAGAAGCCAACCTCCGAAGCCTCGACGCCCTGGCCAACGAGGTCGCGGGGGGCTCCTTCAGCTGCCTCTTCCCAGAAGGGGACAGCCACGACAACCCCAACCTGCTCGCGCTCAAGACCGGCGCTGCTCGGTTCTACTACCGCGCTCGACAGCTCAGTCCCCAGGGCGCGAAGCCTCCGGTCATCATCCCCGTCGGGCTCCACTACGACGAGAAGCGCGCCTTCCGCAGCAGCGCCCTGGTGGCCTTCCATCCGCCCATCCAGCTCACAGCGGATCTGGACATCTCTCCGGTCGAGGACGAGGACCCCGATCTCGCCCGCAGCCGCAGCCGCAAGCTCACCGACGAGATCAACCGCGTCCTGCGCGAGGTGGTGCACGCCACCGAGAGCTGGGAGCTCCACCACCTCATGCACCGGGCGCGGAAGCTGGTCCGAGCGGAGAGGGCCCTGCGAGCCGGAGAGGTCGACCTCGGGCCCACGAAGATGGAGGAGCGCATCCTCGGCTTCGCTCGGGTGTGGGCTGGCTACTACCAGCGACTCCAGACCCACCCGGAGCACGTCAACGAGGTCGTCGACCGGGTCCGCGAGTACAACAGCGACCTCCGCGCCCTCGGGCTGGAGGACCACGAGCTGGACCGCGACCCACGGCTGGCCTCGCCCTGGCTCTACGGCATCCTGGTGCTGCAGATCCTGCTGGTCTTCTTCCTGATGCCGCCTGTGTTGTTGCTGGGCTACCTCGTCAACGGCCCTACGGCGCTCTTGGTCTGGGGGGCGTCCAAGTACTTCAAGAAGCGCAGGAAGGACGAGGCCACGATCAAGGCGCTGCTCGGGTCCCTCGCCTTCCCGATCACCTGGATCGGCATCGGGATCCTCGCCGCGCGAGCCCACGTGCTGCTGCACACGCTCTTCCCCAACATGCCGGAGGGGGCGGTGATGACGGGCATCGCGTCCACGGCGCTGGCGATCCTCGGTGGCGCCATCGCGCTGCGCTATCTGCGGGTCGCGCAGGAGACCATGCGCTCGGTCCGGGTCAGGCTGACCCGGGCTCGACGCAGCGCAGCCATCCGTCGCCTGAAGCTGGAGCGAGCAGAGCTCCACGACCTCATCATCGGCCTCGCAGAGGACCTGGAGCTTCCAGGCGAGGTCGGGCCTGCCGGAAGGGTTCGGCTACCAGCGCAGCCTGGCGGTACCGGCGACGAGGTCGTGCCGTCCTGAGCCGAGGTCCTCGCTCGCGAAGTAGTGGCCGCCCTGGAGCAGGAACTCGGGGTGCATGCCGTCGCGCTCGCCGGAGAGCAGGATGGCCCAGTCGATCTCCCACCCCATCCAGACCTCGGACGTGGGCTGCCCGAGGTGGTTGGTAGGCACTCCGCCCGCCCGGTGGCTCTCGAAGGGCTGGGCGATGGGGGCGGTCTGCCAGGCGCTGGTCAGGCCCAGGCGGATGCTGCCCCAGGGCTTCGGGTGCACCGTCAGCGCGGGCTGCACGAACGTGGCGCGCTTGAAGGCTCCCTCGCTCAGCAGGGCTTCGATGCCATCCGGCGGCTTGCCCGTGTTGTGCGGGTCCGTGAGCTGGAGGTACGCCCCGTTCTCCAGGCCACCCTGGAACTCGTCGAACATCACCATGCCGACATCGAAGTTCCGGTCGAAGCCGAAGTCGTTGGTCTGCTCGTCGTAGGGGTCGCCGTCGCCGCTGGCCCAGCCGCTGCGCAGCTGGAGCTCGAAGAAGTCGGCATCCGCCGCGACCACGCCGGTCGCACCAGCGCTTCGAACGAGGAGCTGCTCCCGCGCGTTGTAGCTGAGGCTCCGCGAGGTCTGGCCGAGCACGCCCGCAGCCTCGCCCGCGACGCGCAGGTCGATCGGCCCCACCGGCATCACGTGTGCGCCGGTCACGTCGAGGACACCGACCTGCGTCCGGCGGCGAGGGTCCAGCTCGCGCTGGCTCCGGTACACCGTGTAGACGCCTGCGTGGGTCGCGTCGCGGTCCCCGAGCACCGCCGCGAGGGTGCCCTGGTAGGCGGCCTGCCCCTCGTCGAAGCGGGCGAGGTCGTCAGCCAGGACCCGGTCACCTGCCACGAAGAGCACCAGCGGCGCTGGAGCCAGCGGAAGACGGGTCGCGGCGCTCACACGGAAGACCCGATCACCGAGGTCGTTGCGGCCAAAGGTCGGATCCTGCGCGCCGTCGTTGGACAGCATGCCGAGGCCCCAGTGCGAGGTCGTGAAGCCTGCGGTGAGCATGGCCGGACCCATGAGGCCGGAGACCTTGGCCTGTCTGAGGGTGAAGGCATCCGGCGTCATCACGCCCTTGTCCGCCCGGCGCCGCTCGTCATCGGGGGACAGGCCCCACACGTCACCGGCGATCTGCGCGTCGAGCAGGTCGAGCTCGACGTCCAGGGTCGAGCCGCCCATGGCCATCGAGCCGCCCATGCGCAGGCGCGAGTCGAGGACGGGGCCCTGATCCACCATCGTGCCGTCGGAGTCGACGGCGAAGTCCGGATAGGCGCTGCCGACGAAGCGGAGCTCTCCGTGGTGCTCGAAGGTGGCGTCGCGTGACTCGAGCTCGACCTCGGCCTCCGTGACCTCTGGGGTCTCCTCGGCGGGGGGCTGGGGGGGCTCCTGCGCGAAGGCAGTGGCGAGGAAGAACATCACTCCTCCTCGGGCAGCTGGGGGATCCAGTCGCAGGAGGCGTCCTGGAGGCAGACGTCGTCGACCAGGTCCTGACCGCCGCTGGTCAGGTAGGTCCCGATCTGGAAGACCGAGTAGGTCGAGCTGTCGAAGGGTCGATCGGGCTCCGGGAGGCCGAAGGCGTGGGTGCCTCCGCTGCGGTGGTAGGGCAGCCGGAGACCAGAGACCCCCGAGGAGGTCTCGATGGTGATTCGCAGGGGCTCTTCGCTGGGGGCGTCGTATTCGTCCGTGCCCTCGTCGAGGTCGTCCGGGTCGAAGAGGATCGGGCTCCCCTCGTCGTTGGTGTAGGGGCCCCACTCTTCGAGTCCCTGGACGACGTGGCGGTCGATCAGGAACTGGTCCTGGCTGACGCCGTAGCGCTCGTCGATCTCGTGACGCTCGATGTACCCGGCCACCCGGGCGTGAGCGATGCCGGTGGCGACGGGGACGATCTCGTCGCCGATCGATGGCATCACCAGCACGTTGATGGGATCGTCGTCGAGGCGCCCCGTCAGGTAGTAGGGGGCGTAGGCCACCGGGTCGCCGGCCTCGAGGATGGCCCCGAAGGTCATCGCCAGGCGGCGCAGCTCTGGCGTCCCGCGGATGTGGCCGAAGCCCGTGTTCCCGGCCACGAGCGGAGTGCCCGCCTCGTAGCTGTGGCCCTCGTGCTCGATGGTGGTCTCCCAGGTGTCCATCACCGCGATCTCGTCCCCGTCTGCGTCGTAGAAGGTGAGGACGAGCTGGTCTCCGATGTTGTCCTCGTCGACCAGGGTCTTCTCCAGACCGTCCGCGGCGTCGGCGCCGATGCTGAGCCTGAAGGTCCCGTCGGCGGGGATCCAGCCCTCCTTGACGACCCCCGTGTCGAGGTTCTCGGCGACGATGCGGCCGCCCGCGGGCACGCTGGGCAGGGTGCCCACGAAGAGCGAGTCGAGGTCCGTGACGGAGTTCACGAGCTGGTAGACCTGCAGGCTCCCGTCTTCTTGTGGGTAGCCGACGAACATCGGGGTCACGAGCCGGCCGAACATGGCCTCCACGGCCCCGCCGATCTCGGTCCGCATGCCCACATCGAGCAGGCCGGCACCAGGCACGACAGCGGCGAATGCGTCGACATCCGGCATGACGCCTGCGGCGACGCCGGTGTTGATGCCGCCGAGGCTGCCGCCGAAGACAGAGAGCCCGGAGTCCGCGGAGATGTCCGGGGTTCCGTCGTCGTCCCAGTCGCAGGAGATGAGGTCCCCGTCGTCGGTCGTCATGGTCCCGGAGCCGCAGTCCTCGAGGGCCTGGCCGAGCCAGATCCAGTCCAGGATCGCCTGGCGGACCATGTCGCGGGTGTGGAAGGCGTCGGCGGACCACTGGTCCCCTCCGCTGTCGGGCACCCCGTCGTTGTCGAGGTCTCGGGCGCGGTGCTCGTTGAGGTGGAACCAGAGCGCCTCCATGCCCTTGGAGCGCAGCACGCCCTCGACGAGGATCTCCTCCTCCTCTCCCAGGCCGATGCCGTGTCCGGGCCAGTCCATCGAGCAGGCCGCGTAGCCGAGACGGGTCACGGCGTGGCCGAAGCCCAGGAACTCGAGGCGGTTGCTGCCGTAGCCGTGGCCGTAGAGGGCGATGGGGTAGGGCTGCTCGCCCTCCTTGGGCAGGATGCAGGTGAAGGTGACCTCCTGGGTCCCCATCACGATCGAGCCGGTAGAAGGATCGAGCTGCCACCACTCGTCGCTGTCGTCGTCGCCGTCGCGGTCGACGAGCAGATACGGCGTCGTGAAGGTGCCGCCGACCATGACCGAGGCGAAGGCTTCGTAGCTGTCGAAGATGGGGGCGGCCTCTTCGGGGTCGATCAGGCCGAGGTCGCCGAGGGCGTCCATGACGACGCTGACGGGCAGGTTGTAGGGATCAGAGCTGTCGTCCCACATCGGGGTGGCCCGGTGGATCTCCGGAGGCACCTCGGTGGCCAGCCAGTCGTAGGGCCCGCGGCCTTCGACGGCCTCTGCGAGGTCCACGAGGTCGCCGGTGATGCGGCCCGTGGTGAAGGTCCAGGCGAAGTTCACGTCGCCTACGTCGAGGCCCTCTGGCATGACCTCGTGCAGTGGCATCAGCGCTTGGGTCTGGGAGGTGTGGTTGATGTAGGGCCAGGGCGAGCGGACGGGGTTGTGGTCCTCGCCGACGAGCCGCCGGGTGAGCACGACCGCGTAGGTGGTCTCCTCTCTCAAGGGCACGATGGGCCGCAGGATCAGCGTGTTGGACTGGCGCTCGTACCAGGTGAGCAGGTCCTCGCGCGCGTCGCCGCCCTCCGGGTAGACGTTGGGGGCGTCCAGCACGCCGTCGTTGTCGGTGTCCTCGCCCCAGTCCAGCTCTCCGTCGCCGTCGAGATCCTCGTCGAAGGTCTCGAAGACCACGCTGGGCTCGCCGGCCCGGGCGTCGTTCGGGAAGTAGCGGTAGGCGTCGCAGGCGTCGTAGGGGAAGCGCCCCTCTCCGAGGTCGAGCTCGACGGCCTCGCCGTAGGTCGGGCTTCCGGCGGTGACGTCGATGATGTAGACCGCGTCGTCGTCGAGGCGCTCGAGCCCGACGCGCTCGTCCCCACCGTGACGATCCCAGATGATGTCGAGGTCCAGGGGCTCCTCGAAGGCCACCGTGATGGGGGCGTAGACACCCCAGCCGCTCATCTCGTTGAGCTTCTGGCGGGCTTCCGTCTCGGCCTCGAGGTCCGCTCCGGTGGGCACGTTGAGGCGCAAGCCGGTCGGCGAGCTCGGGTCGGGACGGGTCGCCAGGTCGTTGGGGAAGGGGATCTCCGGGAGGGGCTCCGCGTCCCAGTCGATGAGGACCGCCGGGCCCTCTGTGGCGTAGGTGCGGCGGAGGCCCTCTGGGGCGGTCGCGCAAGAGAGGATGAGGAGGATCACCAGACCACCGGGTTCGTTGTCGCGCCCCACCAGCCTGGGCCTTGGGTGCTCGTCTCGAAGGTCTCGGCCGTGTCCGGGTCGACCGCGACGATCGTCCCGTCGGCGGAGAAGCCGAAGAGCTCGTCGTTGGTGAAGCCGAGCCCGAAGAGGCGCTCCACGCCAATGACACCGACCCACTGGGAGAAGCCGTTGTCCGGGTCGAGGCGCACCAGCTCGTCGCCGTCGTCACCCTCGACGGTCCAGTAGAGGTAGCCGTCGGGGAGGCCGACCAGGTCCCCGCTGGTGAGGTACTGGCTGGTCGTCAGCACGCTGCCGGAGCAGTCGGACAGGTCGATCTCCTCGATGACGTTGTCGCCGCCGGCGAACAGGCGCCCGTCGCTGGAGAAGGCCAGGGCGTACATGACGATGTCGGTGTCGCAGACGTGGGTGAGCTCGGCGGTCTCGGCGTCGATCGTGTAGATGGCGTCGAAGGTGCCTCCGACCACCAGCCCCTCACGGTCGATGGCGATGTCGGTCATGCCGTCGACGGGGACCCCATCCTCCGAGAAGTCACCGAGGGTGCTCAACTCCTCTTCGTCGAGGCGGTAGAGGGTGGTCGAGGTGTTCGCGTAGACCGGCGCGTCGGGGAGGGCGAGGTACTCGGCGTCCTCCGGGTCGCCGATCGGGGCCTGGACATCGGGGTCCTTGCCGTCTACGCCGTACTCGATCATGCAGGCGGGGAGCAGGAGCAGGGCGGTCATAGGGCCTCCGGGCCGAGGACGGCGTCGGGCTTGAGCGGCTCGGGGAGGGTGTGGCCGCATGTGGACAGCTCGTTGTGGCCGTCCCAGCCGTCTTCCCAGTCCCACGAGAAGTGCATGTGGTGGTGATGGAAGGGCCAGCCGTCGCCATAGGCGAGGTGGTTCCGGATCTTGTTCTTCTGCCCGCTGGTCAGCGTCCCGGCGTCCACGAGGTCGTCTGTCGCGTCCAGGACCTGCTCGGCGATGAGCGGGTCGACGCCGATGACCCGGACCTTCTTGGAGTCGAGCAGCATCGCCATGAAGTAGGCGGTCTTCTCCGTGTCGAGGATGCTCGGATCCGAGGTGCAGAAGTAGCCGTTGTTGGTGCAGACGGCGCGGCCCAGGTTGTCCGATCCGGTCTGGTAGTAGGCGATGTCGATGTCGTTGCCGTAGACGTGCGTGCCCTCTGGGTGGCGGAGGGTGCCCTCGTCGCGCCCGGGGGTGTCGCCGTCGGTCTGGCTCATGTCCATCAGCCCCAGCGGCATCGTGTCCGGCCACGCGAGCTGGACCTCTGCGGCGGCGTGACGCACGACGTAGGCGACCTCGCGTCGGAGGTTCGAGTAGTGGGCCTCGTGGCTGACGACGTAGCCCTCGTCCACCGAGTTGGCCTGAGGGAACTGCAGGATGCGGTTGCAGGGGCCGGACTCGGAGGTGTCCTCGTAGAGCCCGTCGCAGTCGAGGTCGTCGTGGAAGTCGTCGACCGTCACCGAGATGTCGTAGGCGGCGACGGCCTTGTGGTAGCCATCCACCGCTATGTAGTGGAGGGCCGGCTCCTGGCTGTCGTTGTACCAGGCGAGCCGCTCGTACGGCTGGGCCGATGCGGAGTACCAGACGATGTCCTCCTCGTCGGTCGTACGCAGGGCGTCGTCGAGTGGGCTCTGTGGATCGTCGAGCTCCCACAGGTCGAGGTCGGTCTTGTCCGTGGGGTTGTGGCCCGATCCGCCGATCTGGACCTCGAATGCCAGCCACGACATTGGGGGCACCGCGATCGCGTAGACGTCGATGTCTCCCTCGCAGATCCAAAGCCCCGTGTGGCGTGTCCCGTCGGCACCAAGGATCGCCTGAGCCTGGCCCAGGTCGTTGTCGAGGGCCGCTGTGCAGTCGTCGGTCGGGGGCGGGAGCGCTGTGTCTTCAAGCACTTGCGCCGCTTGGTCCTGGCTGGAACCCGCACAGGCGAGAAAGAGTGGGAGCATCCTGTCCAATCTCCGAGAAGCCGTGGCTCCTAACGGGTCTGGAGGACAGTTGGCGAAATGGTGTTACGGTTCGCGTCCTGTTGCTGTTGAGGGCACCCGTCGGCCCCTGCTGAAGCTGAAACAAACGTCATCTCTCTGGAGAGAATCCTCACATGGCCACTGCCCTCCTCGCCCTCGGCGGCATCTGCAGCCTGATTTCCTTTGTCGGCGCAATCATCATCCTGATCTCGGCCTTCAAGGAGTCCGTCGGTCAGGGCTTCCTGTGCCTCTGCGTGCCCTTCTACATCCTGTACTTCGCCTTCGCGAAGTTCCAGCACGAGAAGAAGAACATGATCCTCGGCGCCTGGCTGGGCGGCACCGTCCTGAACCTGGTCTTCCAGGGTCTCGCGGGCGCTATGGCCTGAGGCTTCTCTGAAGCACCCATACGAGATCCTCTTCGGTCGCTGGTCGGTCGGAGTGGGTCTCGTGATCGTCCTTGGCATGCTGTTCATGCCGGCGGACGGTTTCGGTCGTGACCTCTGCTACGTCCACGCCAGCTCGGGGCTGCCTTGCCCTGGCTGTGGATTGAGTCGCAGCGTCGCCCACGGCATCCGGGGGCACCTCGTCGAGGCCATCTGGTACAACCCCTTCGGCCTCCTCGTCGTGCCCTACGCGCTGGCCGCGGTGAGCTCGGTGATCTGGCCGCGTACGCTCAAGGACCGTGTCCGCGCCTGGCTCGAGCCGCGCACGGTGGGCTTCAAGCGCGTCTACATGTCGCTCCTGGCGGCTTTTCTGACCTACGGCGCGGTGCGGATGGCTCTCGCGATCTTCGGGCTCTGGCCGGGGTGGCACTGAGCTGCTGTTGCGCCGACTGCAATGGTCGCTGACCCTGACGAATAGTTCGGGGCAGGAGGTTCCTTGGGTGTAGTCGTCCTCATCGCCGTCCTGGTCGCCTGTGTGCTCGCGTTCATGCGCGCCCAGCCGAGGGGAAGATCGCCATCGGGTCGATCCTCGTCCTCAGCTTCGTCGTGCCTGCCTTCGTCGCCCACCCCTACGTCGTGGCCGCATGCCTCGCGGCGCGTTGCCTGCTGGGGGCAGGCTGCGTGATCTGGCTGAAGTGGGATGACAGCCAGCTCGGGGGCTAGTCCACGTAGGACTCCAGGGTCTCCTTCAGCGCGACCGTGCTCGAGATCCCGCGGAAGCGCACCGCTCCATCTTCGACGAAGACGACGTAGGAGCCGTACTCTCCGGGGCTGGGCCAGCTCTCGCGAAACTCCTCGTCGGAGAGCAGCACGGTCAGTGAGAGACCGAGGCTGTCGGACCAGAGCAGCGCGTCGTCTCCGATCGGGTCCTCGCCGGCGAGGTTCTCGCAGAGCACGTCGAAGGTCGGGACCTCTGGGTGGGCCTCGTAGAACTCGTCGATGTCCCGGACGCGGTCCTGCCAGGTGGGGTCCCACATGACGCTGACGCTCACGACGGCGCGTTCGTGCTCCGAGAGCGTGTGGACGTCGCCTTCCTGATCGTAGAGGTCGTAGTCCTCTGGGCACTCCCCGACGGCAGTGCCCACCTCGCAGCCCGTGTCCTCGACCGTCGGCGTGCTGTCGATGGGCTCGGGTTCCGGCTTGTGGCAGGCGAGGAGGAGGAACACGTGGGTCCAAGATGCCACAGCGGCGCCACGTCGCACGAAGTACCAATCCGAGCGCCGCGACGGGTCCTCATCAACGGCAAGGCGTCCAGGTCGAGCCAGGCCAGGCGGATGGCCTCGATCATCGGGCGGTCGGGGGTGTCCATGGCTCAGATCCTGGTGGCGAAGAGCTGGTAGCTGCGAATCCCGCGCTCTAGCAGCCTCGGCATGCTCTCGTAGAGGTCGGACTGCACCCGGTGGCAGGAGATCTCGCCGTACCCGGCGGCTGCGAGGTCCGTCTCGAGCTCCTCCGGGTCGTGGCAGGTGAAGAGCATGGGCCCGCCGTCGATCCAGTCCTCGATCGTGTACTCCCGGATGCCCTGGGTGGAGTCGATCATCATCAGCGACAGCAGCCCGCCGGGGACGAGCAGCTCGCGGAGCCGGCGCAGCGTCTGATCGGCGAGGCTCCGCGGAAGGTGGATGAAGCTGGCGAAGCCATAGACCCCGTCGAAGCTCTGGCTCGGCAGGTCCGGTTCGGTCATGTCCATGACTCGCGCCCGCAGCTCCGGGTAGCGCTCGCGCACGATCGACACGAACTCGGGTGCGTAGTCGGTGGCGGTGACCTCCAGGCCGCGCGCCGCCAGCCTTGCCGCGTCGACACCCGGCCCGCAGCCGACCTCCAGCACGCGCTCGCCACGAAGTCGCCCGCAGGAGCTGGCGCATCACCGGGTCGTCCTCGTACTCGCTCTCTCCAGCGTATGCGCGCGCCACGCGCCGCCAGCAGGCCTGATTGTCGAGGTTGTAGCTCATCCCTTCGGGAGGGCGGCCCGCACTTCGTCAGCGCTGGCGACGATGCCGATGTGCTCTGCGATGAAGTGGAGCGCCGCCTCGTGCATCTCGGGGCAGGGATCGGCGACGGCCTCTCGGACGACGACCACCGCGAAGCCTCGGGCGAAGGCCGACCGGGCGGTGGCCTCGACGCAGCCCCGGGTCGTGACACCGGAGAGGACCACCGTCTCGCAGGCCATCTTCCTCAGGACGAAGGACAGGGGTGTCCCGTAGAAGGCGTCGTGGGCGTGCTTGGAGACGACGGCTTCTCCAGGTGCCGGCGCGGTCTCTGGCGACAACGCACAGCGGTCCGCCGGGTCTCCTGGCGCGATGTTCTCGAGGCGGTCCACGAATCGCGGCGACACGATCCGGCAAGGCCAGTTCGACCAGGCGTCATCGACGCTCTTGATGTGCACCAGCGGGACGCCGTGACCGCGGGCCAGGTCCTGTGTCCGGGCGATGTGGGGCAGGGCCGCCTGCATCGGCGCCACGTCGAAGCCCAGCCGGTGGAACCAGCCGCCGTCGGCCACGAACATGTGCTGGACGTCGATGGTCAACAGCGCGCTCGGGCGCGACAGCCACTGCCGCAGGCTCATGTCGATCCTCCGCGTGGTCGTCTCCGCCGGCGCCTCCTCCTCGGGCGGTCGTCCTGACCCTGGCTGGTCGGGCTCGGCTGGCCTCGACGCTGCCGCTGGGGCTTGGAGCGCACAGGGGCCGGCATCGCCTCGGGGTGGTGCCAGCGGTGGTCGGACACCACCTCGATGGGCTTGCCCGTGAGCTTCTCGATGTCCCGCAAGTAGGTCGACTCCGACTCGTCACAGAAGGCGATGGCGATGCCCTCGCGCCCAGCGCGTCCGGTGCGGCCGATGCGGTGGACGTAGCTCTCCGAGACGTTGGGCAGGTCGTAGTTGATGACGTGGCTCACGCCGTCGACGTCGATGCCTCGTGAGGCGATGTCGGTGGCCACGAGCACCCGGACGCGACCAGACTTGAAGCCGGCCAGCGCGCGGGTCCGCGCGGCCTGGGACTTGTTGCCGTGGATGGCTGCGCAGTCCACGCCGCCCTTCACGAGGTGGCGCACGACCCGGTTGGCGCCGTGCTTTGTGCGCGTGAAGACGATGGCGCTCTCGATCTCCGGGTCCCGGAGGAGCTCGCGCAGCAGGCGCTTCTTGTCTGCCCTCGCCACGAACATCACCCGCTGGATGATGCGCTCCACCGTCATGGACTCGCGGTCGACCTCTACGCGGACCGGGTCGTGCAAAAAGGCGCTGGCCAGCTTGATGATCGGCTCGGGCATCGTCGCCGAGAAGAGCAGGTTCTGGCGGTCCTCGGGGAGCAGCGCGAGCACCTTGCGGATGTCGCGGATGAAGCCCATGTCGAGCATGCGATCGGCCTCGTCGAGCACGAAGAACTCGACGTCTTCGAAGTCGATGAAGCCCTGACCGTGGAGGTCCAGGAGCCGTCCCGGCGTGGCCACGAGCACGTCGACGCCGCGCCGGAGGGCCGCGACCTGGGGGCCCTGCTTCACGCCTCCGAAGATGACGATGTGGCGCTGTTCGAGGAACCGGCCGTAGACCCCGAAGGCTTCGCCGATCTGGGCGGCGAGCTCGCGGGTCGGCGTGAGGATCAGCGAGCGGATGTGGCGCTTTCCACGCACCGGGTGTTCGGCTTGGTGCTGCAGGATCGGCAGCAGGAAGGCAGCGGTCTTTCCGGTCCCGGTCTGGGCGCAGCCGAGCACGTCCCGACCTTCCAGCAAGGGTGGTATGGCGCGGGCCTGGATCGGGGTCGGGGTCTCGTAGCCCTCGGCCGCGACAGCGCGCTGGAGGGGCTCGATCAGCTCGAGCGAGGCGAATGAGGGCAAGGGCTTTGGTGTCTCCAAGAGGTGTCGTATCGCACGAGCCGGCGGTAGGCTGCCGACCGTGGGCACACTCTCCGAGTCGCTGCCCGAAGGGGTGATCATCGGCGCAGCTACCCAGCGACGTGGCGGACGGGCCTATACACCAGCGAACTCCGGCTGGTACCGAGCGATTCCCGAGATACGGCTGACCGCACCGTCGGCCAACTCGACGATCATGAAGTTCTCGTCGGGCACGTCGTACTCGCACCCGATCCCGAACCGGCTTGCGGTCTCGAAGCCGAAGCGGGGGTAGTAGGCCGAGTGGCCCAGGACGACGACGCAGCCGACACCGGTTCGTCTGCAGTGGGCAAGGCCGGTCTCCACGAGCAGGGAGCCGACGCCCTGCCGTTGTGAGTCCGGGCACACGGCCATCGGAGCCAGCCCCAGCACCGCGCATTGCCCATCGTTCGACTCGATAGTCACAGGGCTGAACAAGATGTGCCAAACGACTCGGTCGCCTTGGACGGCAACGAGGGAGACCGTCGCCTTCCCGTTTGCCCGCAGGTCGTCTACGAGGTTTGCCTCCGCTGCGTCCGGTAACGCTGCGAGGTTCACGCCTCGGATGGCTGTCAGGTCCATGGGCTGTTCTGGCCGAACCACCACGTCCATTGTCGTTCTATCTCCAGCGACTCAGACGTTGAACCGTAGTGTGACGCGTCGCGTAAGCGCCTGCAATGACGCCACTTCCTGAACCCTGTGCCCGCAGGTGCCCCCGTTTTTCTCGGGCGTTTCCACTCTTGGGCTCACCTTGGAGTTCATGGGCAAAGTTGGGAGTTCGTGTCGAACCCGAGCGCCTGCCACTCTGCCTGAGTTTGGTCTTCATCCTCGTAACGGAAGGCGGCCGAACTGCATTGATAGGTGTTGTTGTCAACGACCAGACCGCTCTCCTGCTCGACCGCAAAGAGATAGCCCGTGCCGGTGACCCCGACCTGGTTCCCTTCGAAGGTCACATCGGTTGAGACAAGCACCGCCTCGGGCACGGGCTGTCCATCAGCATCCGTGTTGCGGACCGAGAGTCCCGCCTCACAGTCGGTGATCACATTGTTGCGGGCAGCGCAGCCGTGACAACCGTACGACACGATGCTCCCGCGGTATTTGTAGTTTGATTCGAAGGTGATGCGCTCGATGGTGTTCCCGCTGAACACGACGTTTGCGGCTACGGGGGTGCTTGGCTCCCAGGTCCAGTTGTTGAAGCAACAGCCACCCATGATGGTTGCTGCATCGTTCACGTGGATGTCGTGGACGTGGTTGTCGTAGAAGTAGACGGCTTCGCTTCCGGCCTTGAACCAGACCACTGTGCCCCAACCGCCCCGGTTCGTATCGGAGTCCGTGAACTCGTTCTGTGTGACCCAGACCCGCCTCGATTGAAACCCATCGATGGCCTCGGGGCTCCCGTCGGGGTTCAAGCCGACTCCGAGCGGCAATGAGAAGTGATTTCTGGCGATGTAGACATCACTGTTGGGCACGGAAGTCTTCAAGGAGTCTTCAACCCCGCCGACAAAGGTGTTGTCCGCCACGACCACGTGCTGTCCGGTGACGAGCACACAGGTGCGGTGACAGCCCACAAACTCGAGACCCTTGATGACCAGGTACTTCCCGGACGCGACAACAGCGACGCGGTCGACATAGGTCGCGGCATCCCCATAGAACCCACTGTCGAGGACCGGGCTCTCGCCTGGATAGGCCAGGAGCTGGATGGGGGCGTCGGCGGTCCCGGTTTGACTGAGCCCCAGGTTCGTCACGGCGTAGGTCCCTTCTCGGAACACCACCGCGGTTCCAGGGGAGATCTCCGGGGCGGCACTTCCCATCGCCACGATGGAGGCGAAGGGGCCTGCGTTGCCATCACACGTCTCGACCGAGCCGTCGTTGAGCGACTCGTCCTCACAAGCATGGCTGGCGCTGACGTAGATCCGCCTCGTGGGTTCGGCGGTGTCCATGGCTGCAAGCGCGTCAGGCAGCTCTGGAACCCCCTCCGGAACGGACACGTCCGGAGTCAGGTCCGGAGTCACGTCCGGTGGGGGAGTATCTTCTGTGGGTCCACAGCCAGCAAGCCCCCAAGAAGCGCGAGTTCCCTTACAACAACCACCTTGTTACTCCAGTGTCGTGAAGCCCACTTGGGCGCCTGTTCACACGTTGAACAGGAAGTGCACGATGTCGCCGTCGGCAACCACGTACTCCTTGCCCTCGGCGCGCAACTTCCCCGCGGACTTGAGGGCGACCTCGGTCTTGTACACGTCGAGGTCGTCGAGCGCGTACACGTTGGCGCGGATGAAGCCGCGCTCGAAGTCGGTGTGGATCACGCCTGCGGCCTGCGGGGCCTTGGTGCCGCGCTCGATCGTCCAGGCGCGGATCTCCTTCTCGCCCGCCGTGAAGTAGGTCTGCAGGCCGAGCAGGTCGTACGCCGCGCGCGCGAGCTTGTTGAGGCCCGGCGCGTCGAGGCCCAGGTCGGCCAGGAAGGCGTCGCGCTCCTCGTCGTCGAGCTCGCTGAGCTCGGCTTCGATCTGGCCGCTGATGACCACCACGCCCGCGTTCTCGGTCGCCGCGTGCTCGGCCACGATGTTGGCGAAGGCGTTGCCGGTGGCGGCGCTCTCTTCGTCGACGTTGCACACGTAGAGCACCGGCTTGGCGGTGATCATGCCCGCGGTCCGCAGCAGCTGCTCGTGCGACTCGTGGCGCTCGCCCCGGCGCAGCGGGAGGCCCTCCTCGAGCATGGCGAGCGCCGGCTCGAAGATGGCGACCTTCTCGCGCGCCTCCTTCTCGCCCGCCTTCGCCTTCTTGCGCAGCTTGTCCAGCTGCCGCTCGAGCGACTCCATGTCGGCGAGGACGAGCTCGGTGTCGATGACCTCGATGTCGCGCAGCGGGTCGATGCTGCCGTCGACGTGGGTCACGTCCTCGTCCTCGAAGCAGCGCACCACGTGCAGCACCGCGTCCACGGCGCGGATGTGCCCCAGGAACTGGTTGCCCAGCCCCTCGCCCTTGCTGGCCCCGCGGACCAGCCCGGCGATGTCCACGATCTCGACGGTGGCGGGCAGCAGCCGCTTGGACGTGATCAACGCGCGGAGC
>MPMD02137527.1_pt1 | contig 63847 bp, 47 predicted proteins | sample 1617291 | NCBI WGS metagenome assembly MPMD02 (sample SAMN05944810, study PRJNA350692) | marine metagenome | biome: marine; feature: ODZ; material: water; isolation source: 120 m water sample filtered on 30 um supor filter | place: Pacific Ocean | collected 2012-04-09 | depth 120m m | reverse complement strand
GTCAGCGAACGAGGCCCCCCGTCAAGCCGGGACAGATTCGGGCGACACTTTCTTCGTTGGCTTTGGCGCTGGCGACGGTGTTGCTCGTGATCGGGTTGCGCTCATCACCACGGACTGCGTTCCTCCTGGCTTGCGCTCTGGGTTGCGGGAGTATGTGGCTCGTTGGTGCTCAAGGGGATCGCGTTGCCACCCGCGTGCGCGTCATGGAGGGTTTGGGGACCGCGGACGGGATGGGGACGCAGTGGCTGTTGGCCCGCAGTGCGGCGGGGCCCCTGGGCATGGAAGCCGAGGACTGTCTGCGCATGGAGGGCACGCAACCCGGTCGCTTGCGCTGGGAGGTGGCCTTGGGAGAGTGGGGGCACTCCCAGGAGGCTCAGTTGGACAACGGGACCCTGACGGCGCTCTCGAATCTGGATCCGCAGACTCGTCGCTGTGGGCCCGAGCTGAATGCATGGGGGGCCATGGACAGGGTCTGGACCCGCTCCGAGGACGGCTCCTGGTTGTTCCACGGAGCCTGGGGGGTGGGTGAGCCTCTGCCCGGTGCCCCTCCCGAGGGGCCGTCCACGGGTGCCCCTCCCGTTCTTCCCGGTTGGCTTTCGGCGGGCCTACCCATGGGCAAGACGGTTCTGGTGGCACACATGGCAGGTGGTGCCTGGGCGGGCCCGCCACGGGTTGCGAGGGAGGACGTCTGGTTGCGCTGGGTGGCCTGGACCCCCTAGTTTGGCTGGCAGGCTCAAAAAAAAGGTGCCCAGGACCTTGGGAACCGCCCCCGGGGCATTGCTGGCCCGTCGTCGGGACACTAATCTCTTGGGCCCCAATTCTTGAGACTCCCGATTCCACAAACCCCTCCCGCGGGTTTGCGACAGCCTTCGGCGGTGGAGTCCACTCCCCGCCAGCGCCCTTGATGGGCGAAGAACGATGACCACTACCCACGTCCGCGCACAGGATACCGAAGAGCGCTGGTTGCTCTACGACGCACGCGAACACACCCTCGGCCGTATGGCCGCGGCCATCGCCCGCAACCTCATGGGCAAGGACCGCCCGACCTATACGCCGTCAGAGAATGGTGGTGCCCACGTCGTCGTGATCCACTGCACCAAGCCCCGGCTCTCCGGGACCAAGGCCGACACGAAGATCTACCCGCACTACACCGGCTACATCGGCGGACTCCGTGAGGTCAAGATCGAAGAGGTGGCCGAGCGTCGCCCCGAGGACATCGTCACCCTGGCCGTGCGGCGCATGCTGCCCAAGACGCGCCTCGGCCACTCCATGCTCAAGCGTCTCAAGGTCTACACCGGCGCCGATCACCCCCACACGGCTCAGCAGCCGGTGAAGGTCACGGAACTCTAGCGGCTCGTTTCTTCCAAGAAGTACACCCACAAGCATCCCTCGATACTGAAATCATGGCAGTCAACAATCCTTGGACCTGGGGCCTCGGCCGACGTAAGAAGTCAATCGCCCGTGTGCGCCTGAAGCCCGGCTCCGGCGGCTTCATCGTCAATGGTCGCAGCATGGAAGAGTTCTTCCCGACCATGCAGGCCGCTATCGCCGCGCGCTCGCCCCTCGTAGCCACGGAGTCCGAGACCACCTACGACGTGTTCTGCAACGTAAAGGGTGGGGGCCTCACGGGTCAGTCCGAAGCGGTCTCTCTGGGGATCTCACGCGCGCTCAAGACCATCAATCCCGCAACCTTCGATATCCTGCGTGAGAACGGGCTCCTGACTCGGGACGCGCGTGCCAAGGAACGCAAGAAGTACGGTCGCCGAGGTGCGCGCCGTGGCTTCCAGTTCTCCAAGCGCTAAGTCTCCGCTTCGATTGCGCGGAACTCACGGGGGAGCTTTCACCCTGGGCCTGGTCCCTTGGGTGGAATACCCTCTTCGAGTCCATCATGAAGAAGGGGCCTTGAGCCCCCGAGGATGACGACCATGGCTGGCCACTCACACTCTGCCAACATCAAGCACCGCAAGAATGCGGTGGATGCCAAGCGCGCCAAGATCTTCAGTAAGCTCGCCCGGAACGTGATCTCCGCTGCGCGCCAGGGGGGCGCGGACGTCGAGACCAACCTGAAGCTGAAGTATGCCGTTGAGAAGGCCAAAGCGGCCAACATGCCCAAGGACAACATTGAGCGTGCCATCAAGAAGGGCTCGGGCGAAAAGGGCGGCGCGGACTTTGAAGAGCTGATCTACGAAGGCTACGCACCGGGTGGCATCGCGCTCTTGATCTGCTGCCTCACCGACAATCGCAACCGCACGGCACCGGACGTCAAGTACACCCTGGAGCACGGCGGCGGCAACCTGGGCTCTTCGGGATCGGTCTCGTTCCTCTTTGATTTCCGCTCGATCCTGGCCGTGGACATGACGGGCGGGGAAGAGGGTACGCCCCTCGACGAGGAGACGTTGATGGACCTCGCCTTGGAGGCCGGTGCCGAAGATGTTGAGGTGGACGGGGAGGTGGCCATGGTTCTGGGCCCGGCGGTGGATTTCCTCGCTCTGAAGCAGGGGCTGGAAGGGGCGGGCGCTGCCCTCCTCTCTGCGGAGACGGGCTACATCCCCCAGACCTCGGTGGCCGTCCAAAGCAAGGACGAGGCGGCCAAGGTGATCAAGCTGATCGACGAGCTCGAGGAGAACGACGACGTCCAGAATGTCTATGCCAACTACGAGATGGACGACGCCTGGCTGGAGGATCTCCACAGCTAGGCCTCTACCCCGATCTGGCACCTGTCCTGAGGTTGCCTTGGGAGTTCCAAGGGTATTCCTGCGTGACTCACAGCCCCAGAGGGTGCAGACTGGTAGTAGGTGAGCCCTCCCCCAAGGGCTGACAAGACAGTTCCATTTTCCGTCTGAGCCACGCATTGCGCCTCGGACGCTTCACCTCAGCATTCGACTAAGGACCCCAGTTATGGGAGACGGACTCCGCACCCTTCGCATCCTGACCAAGGACGACTCTCTTCTCGCTTCCGCAGAGACAGCCCTCTCTTCCATGGAGGGCTGGGAGCTGGACCACGTACAGGATGCAGAGCGCTTGCTCGGGAGCCCTCCCTGCCCCGGGGATCTGCTGCTGATCGACGCCTGGGTGGGCGGTCAGAACTCCTATGAGCTATGTCGGCGCCTCACGGGTCACACCCGCTGCCGCACCTTCCTGGTAGTGGATCTGGAGAACGACCTGGCTGAGCCCATCGCTCGTTTCTGCGGGGCGACGGGAGTACTGAATCGGCCCCTGACCCGCGGCAGCCTCGTCGATGCGCTGGCGAACCACACCTCCCCCGCACCGGCGTTGCCCTCTTCCAATCGCAGCGATGGTGCGCCCGCCGCGGATGACCTTGAGTTTCCCTCGGCTCTGCTCACGGACCTCCGAACCGGAGAGCCCAACCAAGGCCTGATCACGGCCATCATCGATGAGGGCACGGGCTTGTTCAATTACGCCTTCCTCAACTACAAGCTCGACGAGGAGTTCAAGCGTGCGCGGCGTTTCAGCGATCCTCTTGCCTGTGTGATGTTGGGCTTTGAGGGGCAGGCGGCGGACGCCGCATTGAAGGAGTTGGCGGGTATCTTCCTCGCTTCCTCGCGCGACACGGACATCCTGGGTCGCTTCGATGAGAGCTCGTTTCTGTTCCTCCTGCCCGGCACGGGCGTGGACGGCGCTTCGATCATGGCCCACCGTGTGGCTCAGATGGCCGAGGAGCGTGGGCTGACCGACCTGGTCGGCGACCCCATGTGCATCTCGGTTGGCATCGCCCACTACCCCTCGCCCGACATCGACCGCCGCGAAGACCTGTACCACAGCGCCCGGGAGGCCTTCGTCAGTGCCAGGGATCAGGGTGGCGGTGTGGTCGTGACCCACTAGTTTTCTTCGGGTTCCGCGTGTGCGGGATCCAAATCGCAAGACAGAGAATCGTCCCGACAAGGTTAGGCCCATGGAGTCGCGCTCCCATTCCTCCCGCGCCCAACTCGCCCTGGATGAGGGCGGTGAAGCCATGCTGGTCGTTGGAACGAACCTGAGGTTGGGGCATGCAACTGACGCTGGGGCGGACATTCCCCTGTGGGGAGATCTCGGCGAGCACGTGCTGGAGTTCACCCTGGAGGAGTCCTTCCACGGTGGTGCCCGCTGGTGCATACGCGGTCCGGGCGGTCCGGGCGACCCGGACCTGGGGCAGGACGAAGAAATACCCATCGGGTCCGGAGGGGGGGTACGCCTCACCCAACCCGGTACCGCCAGCGCGGCTGGCGTACTGGAGCTCTCCGGCAGCCTCGATGCGGAGGGGGCTCGGCGGGTTCTGTTGGTTCCACCCGGTGCGGGAGGGAGTGTGCGCATGGGCTGCACTCCCGACTGTCACCTGCTCTGGAAGGGCATGACACCCGAATCCCATGTGGAGTTGACCGTGGAGGAGGAGGAAGGTGGGCTCACTCTGCACCTGCGGTGTGCGGAGGGCCTGCGGGTCCCGGGAGGCGAACTTGAGACCCACTGGGCAGGGCCCTTCCCACCCTGCGAGCGCGTGGAGATACACCTGGGGGACCCGGATTCGACTGCGTCCCCGTGTGCCCTCTGCCTCTCACCCGGCAGCCACCCTACAATCGACAGCGGCCCGGCCTGAAGCGCGAGCCCAAATCAACACCATGGACTGGGAGGCCTTCTACAACACCTTTCGCAAGCCCGACTTCATCCCGGGCTACGAGATCCAGAATCGCCTCGGCGGCGGGGCCTTCGGGGACGTCTACAAGGCCCGCAAGCAGTCCATCGGCAAGTCCTTCGCCATCAAGTTCCTGAAGTTGGAGGATGACGCCCAGCGCGAGGTCGTGGAGCGCGAACTCTCCCAGGTCGGTCACTTCGCCGCCATCGACCATCCCAACCTCGTGACCATCGAAGACATGGGCACCGTCATGGGGGTGCCCTATCTGATCATGGGCTATGCGGGAGAGGAGACCCTCAGCCGTCGCCTTGCGGGCGGGCCTCTGGAGGAGGATGATGCGTTGCTGATCTTCACCCAGGCCTGCCGCGGTGTGCTGGCCTTGCACGATCGCCGCCTGGTGCACTTTGATCTCAAGCCCAGCAACATCTTTCTCAAGGGTGAGGTGGCGAGGGTGGGGGACTACGGCCTCTCGAAGCTGCTCACCGATGGGCGCATGACGCTCTCCTTTGGGCGAGGGACGCCCCACTACATGGCTCCGGAGGTGTTGCGTAGCCGTGCCGACCATCGGGCCGACGTGTATTCCCTGGGGGTCATCCTCTTCGAGTCCTTGGTCGGAAGTCCGCCCTACACGTCCAGCGAGAGCGGGACCCTGGTGCTTCGCGAAGACGATGCAGCGCCCGTATTCCCCGCAGGATTCCCTGAGAAGGTGATACCGGTTGTGAAGCGCTGCCTGCGGCTGGAACCGGACGATCGTTTCCAGGATGTGGGTGCCCTGCTCGAAGCTCTGGGCCAGACAGCGCGCCAGGGCGAGTCCGTTCGCCTGGGTCCGGTGGATGAAGCCGTTGCCCCGCGTCCCGCTTCCTCGGGTGAGTTGACCGCTGTGGCGCTAGCCGAGGCGCGTGCCGCCCAAAGCGTTCAAGCGTCCTCGCGACCCGTGTCGGAGATCGGCATTCGGCTTGAGCTGCCCACGCCCCTGGAGTTTGCTGCCCCGGCCCATGGGCCGATCACACCCACCATCCCCGTCCCCCCGCATGTGGAGGGTGGCACCCTGGGTACCATCCTCAGCAGCGTGATCGTATCCATGGAGGTCCTTGTGGCCATGGTGACCCTGCTCATGCGAGCCCTTCCGATGGCCTACACCGGGCTGGGCGATGCACTCTTGCGCAGGCCTAGCGGGGTCGGCCGCAGGGCTATGGGGCTTGCCGCGTTTATGTTGGTCATGGCCCTCGTGGGATTCATAGCCATCGGCATGGGCCTGAGTCTCATGGACGCATGGGGAGCTTCTTGAAGCCCTCGTCCCTTGAAATCGATCGTCTCCAGGCCCTGGAGGATGACGCGTGGGCAGAGGTCGAGCGTCAGTTTGCCGGGCGCTTGTATGCGTATGTGGCGCGCCGGATTGCCGATCAACAGGCTCGCGAGGATGTACTGCAGGAGATATTCCTGGGTGCGGTACGCGGAATCAGCAGCTTCGACAGGGTCTACACCCTTGAGCAGTACCTATTTGGAATCTGTCGCAACCGCACTATCGACCACCTGCGTCGCCGACGGGACGCCACTGCCTCTCAATCCGCTGACGGAGCCGACGGGGTGAATCCCCTCGACCAGATGGCCGTCGAGGCGGCCAGTCCCGGAATCATTGTTGGGGAGCGCGATCTGCGCACGCGCACGCGCACCCTGCTCGTTCAGGTGTTGCGGGATTGGGTGCAGGAGACATGGGGTCTGGGGGAGTTCAAGCGCTTGATGGTGATCGAGGCCCTGTTTCTGGGCGGCTGGCGGAACCGCGATACCTGGGAGCGCATGGGGTTGTCAGGGGAGAGAGCCGTGGCGGGCATCAAGTTCAGGGCGCTGGCGCGCATGCGCGCTCTCGCGGGGCAAGGTGTTGCCGATCGCGGACTGCTGGAGATTCTGTCCGAGGAGGAGGGGGCCGTTGGAGGCAAGGAGATCCTGCTCGTCTCGGACGAGTGGGCTGCATCCCATGCCTCCTGCCCCGCGCGTCACTGGTTGGCGCGGCACCTCAACGGGAGCCTTGATGAGGGGCCCAAGTCGTTCGTGGAGTTCCATCTGTCCCAGATGGAGTGCCCCTGGTGCCTGGCCAACCTGGATGACCTGGAGCAGGAGCGTGTCGCGCCCCAGACCCTCATTGAGCGCGTGCACGCGTCCACCATGAACTACCTCAGATCCCGTACCCTGCCCAGGGAGCCCTCCTGACCGGTGTGGCGGGAGGATGAACACACGGCGATGCAGCAGAGCTACACACAACAGTCGCTGGGACGGGCGGGTGTGTTGGTGTTCCTGCTCTTGGCCGGCGTCACGTTCCTGGTGCTGTTCTTCATCCCCTTCCAGGTGACTGGGTACCGGACAGGTGACCCATCAGGAGAGGTGCCAGCCCCGCTGCCCGCCCCCGAGGCCGGTCGGATCCTTCAAGGTCAGGTTCGACTCGACGACGGGGTTGATCCCCGCTCGCTCGTGTTGAAGGTGGAGATCATGGAGGGGTTCAGCACCATGTCGCTCGCCTTTCCCCTCAGCGCGCGGGGGGACTTCTCAGTCATGGACCTGCCTCCGGGCGACGTGCGCTTGACGTTCGTCCTGGGACAGAGCGAGGCGCCGGTACACACCATCGAAGAAGTTCCGATGGAGCCCCAAGGGCGTGTCACACGTCTGGATGTGGATCTGCGCGGGGCCATGCACCTGTTCACCTTCGAAGTGTTTGGGCCCTTTGGTGAACCCGCCACCGACGTCATGCTCTTCTGGCGCAAGGCAAGAGAGGACGACGGTCCGGATGTCTACACAAGTTGGGTGCGGGGGCCCTCGCCGCATGTGGTCACATCCTCCTCCGAGTGGATAGACGTGGCCGTCATCGCCAGCGACGCTCGGGTGCTGGAGGTCCCTGGGGTGAGTTTCAGCCGCCCCCTGCAGCTGCGCGAGGGCTATCCCGTGCGCATCGCCTTGCCCGAGAACGTGCGCCCCGCAGACGACGGGGTGAGTCTGGCTCTGCGTTTGGGTGCCCTGGAGTCCGACCCTCGCTTTGAACGTGCCACGCGGCGGGGGAGGAGCATCCTGGAGGAGACGGGCGAGGTCATCCTGGAGGGAGAGGAGGTGGAGTGCATCGTCCCGGCCCTCGGTGTGTACGAGGTGCGCTGGCGTGCCTATCGTGAGGTATCCAGGGACGGCATCCAGATCCTGCATCTGGAGGATCAGCCGGGTCAGATAGAAGTGTCACCCGGGTCTCACGCAACCTTGTTTCGACCGTACTTCCCCCTCGAGCTCTACCGCGAGAAACTCAAGGACTCCTGACCCGGAGTCCCCCGGAGCCGCCAAGAAAGCCCATGCACAAGTCCGCCCTGCTACTCCTGCTCCTCCTGGCTCTCGTGGGCGTGGGGTTCTTGGCTCTGCAGGTGGGATCGGAGGATTCACCAGGCCCGCGCTCGGACTGGCAGGAAGCTGACGGGGAGCAGGCGGATGCTAGCGAGCTCAGCCTGCCGCCGGATGCCAGCGCAGGTCTTGAGCAGGTGCACGGTCGGGCCGAGGACGGGAAGCCGAGTGGCCAGCGCGTGGCGGAGAACTCTCAAACCAGGGTGCATGTAACGCACCCTGATGGCACCTCGTTCCCTGGTGTTTCTCTGGTCTTCTTGGACCGTACCCAGGTGCGTGGTTGGGAGAGGCAGTGGGATGATGGGCGGGCCCGGCGCACCTTCATCCGTAGCAAGGGGGCGCCCTGCAAGAGCGATGACTCAGGACAGGTCCTCATTCCTCGCACCTTGAGCGGCGTACTCTGTACCCGCAATCCAGGCTTGCATGGGGAGTGGGAATGGCAAGGCTCCGCTCCCCTTGAGCACACCTTGGTTGTCTCCAGCGTGTCCGACCTGCACCTGCGAGTCGAGGACGCCGCAGGGCGGCCGCGTTCAGCAGTGGCCGTGGTGCTGGAACGGGAGCTGAAGGGGGAGCACATCCCGGTGGTGAGCGGGATGAGCACGGCTCCCGGTGGAGCTGTTTTCTTCCCCGCCCTGCGGCGGTCCCTGGGAGACCCCTCTTCCGGGTCGCGCTTCACGGCGACCTTCGGATTTCCGTGTGATGATCCCCCCCGTGTGGCGTTCGACGTGTTTGCACTACCCGAAGAGCCTTTGGTCCTTACCTTGCCTCCCATGGGGAGCCTGCGGGTGCGCGTGTACAACGAGTCGGGCGTCCTGATGGACGAGGTCGTGGACGTCAGCTTGGGCCGCCTGGACTCTGCTGGTGCCTTCGAAGGTTCCGCGCGCCAGCGCCTGATCGGGGGCGAGGCGGTGTTTGGACACGTGGGGGTCGGCACACGGTTGGCGGTGCGATTGGGTGGATCGTCGAAGCGGCCGGCACTCGTCGAGGAGATCAGTGGCCCCGTGTCCGATGGGGCCGAGGAGACCGTGACCCTCAAGTGGGAGCAGCTCCATCCGGTCGTCGTGGGGCGGGCGGTCCGCGAGGGGGGCCAGATCCTCTCAGGTCAACGGGGGCGCTACACCCTCGACCAGGGCCAAGGACTCATGGGGGGGCCACCACTCACCACGGATGGGGAGGGGCGCTTCCGCATAGTGCTCTCCGGCCCTCCGGAGCGCCCCATCGGGGGCGTAGTCGGGGGGTCACCCGATCGCAAGGAGCCCTTCAAGTTGGAGGCCGCTCTGTTCTCTGTCGCCGGTCAGGCTCCCTACGAGGCTGCGCGCACGTTTCGAGTTCCCGACTCCGCAGGAGAATTCGATCTGGGCGATCTCGTCTTCCACAAGCGACCGCTTCTCGCCAGCGGTCGCGTAACTGACAGCGAAGGGGCGGCCCTCCTGGGTGTCCACGTGCGCGTTGAGGAGCAGTCCACCAAGCAAGCCGGGGACAAGCGCTGGTCGCCGGTGCGCGATCAATCGGCGGTCACCGATCACGAAGGCAAGTACACGATCTACGGAACCCCCAGCGGGTCACCTCTGCGGCTGGTCGCCATGCGGCGTGGTTTCCGTACCACGGCCCTGAGCTTTCCGACCGGGTCTTCCGCCGTGGATATCGTGCTACCCCTCGCGGGTTCGCCCGGTTCAGGGGCTGGCAAGCCAGATCGTCCGACCCGGGGCAAGCCGGGGCTTGTTCCCGACAAGAACAGGTAGCAGAAGGAACGAAGGAGCAGAGCTCCACTCGCCATCAGCCTAAGGCTCGCCCGGCTCTCCATGCTGGGACCGTAGAGCGCCAACAGGTCCTGCATCGCAGGCCGCGTGACTAGTCGTGGCCGCCGAATCGTCCAGACTCAGGATGAAACCAAAGGCTGTGATTCTGGAATGGCCACCAGCGAGACTTGCTGACCGTCTTCATGTCGCTATCGAGAGGACGTCCACCCAGTTGCATGGCATGCAGCGGGTAGACCTCTGCCTCCGCCACCAGGCTCGGGGCCTCGTGACGCCAGAGGGCCTCCTCGGTTCCCGCCCACGCTTCGGCAGAAAATGTCGAGAACAAGCAGATCAGTGTCACCGATGTGAGCCAGGCTCTCCTGTCCCTGCGAAAACCCAGTGCCAGCGCGACGGGTAGAACAAAGACCGATATCACGACTCCGTACGCGAGGAAAGCCGGCCAGGTCAGGTCACTGAACTCCATGTATCCCCCGTACCCATACGTGCGAAAGTGGGTCGTCCAGTAGGCACCCCAGCACAGGGCAACTGCCAGGCAAACCCTGCGCGGCACCTTGGCCCAAGGTCCGCGGGAGGGGGTACGCCCATGCATGGGAAGCTCTCTAGTTCGTGAAGGTCACGCTGATGGCGTCGGAGAAGGTAGAGGGGACGCCCGCGTGCCGCGCCCAGTACTGCCAGTTCCAGGTCGAGCCCGCCGTGAGCGAGCCACCGATGGTTCCCGGCAGCTGGCCCGAGCCGCCTCCGGTGTTGCCGTTGATCACGTCGGTGGTCAAGAATCCACCCGCATCGATGACACCCACGTCAGCCGTGTAGCGACCGATCGCGGATCCACCCAGGCATAGATCGCCCGATGCGCCGGGGGGATTGGTTATCACACCCGATCCAGAACCCACGAGGAGGTAGCCGAACTGGCCGGGGGTGCCTCCCGAATAGGTGAAGATGATCGCGCTCGCGCCCAGCGAGCAGGTATCCACATCGATCTGTGTTCCGAGGGTCGAGGGGTCGCAGTAGCGAGTGATGTTGCTCGAACAGTCGGGGACGAAATCGAACTGGGCGATGCTGTTGCCCCAGATGTTCCCGTTCCTGGCGAACTCCTGCATGGTCCAGATGGTGTCGTCGGTGGGGTCCACACTTGTCAGGCTGTAGTCACCCCAGCGTTGCGTGCTGGAGCCCTGGTTGTAGGCAGCCTGCCCCAGCTTGTACTCCACGGGCTCGGCCATCTCACCGAGTGGGTCGGACGCAAGACGGCCGGTGTAGAACGCGCCGGCGTACTGGCTGGCATCGCAGGACGTCCCGCCAAGGACGGCGTGTCCCTGAGAGTTCACCGCAATGGATGGGTTGAAGTAGTAGAGACTCTTGTTGACGGTGTCGCGCACCGTACCCAATTGAGTTTCAGTCATCGTGGCCACGTCGAATTCGTAGAAGCGGCTCGCGGCGCGGCCGTTGACGTTCACCGAGTGGGCGGTCCAGACAGAGCCGCCCTGGAAGACGGCGTTCATCAAGCGGCCATCTAGCGTGTCGAGATTGGAACTCCCCAATACTGGTGCGCTCGGAGGTGAGCTCCACGTCTTGGAGAGCGGGATGTAGTTTGATGCCAGGGTCGGGGCGGTGGCCGGCGGGCTCAGCGTCCGGATGCGGAACTGGCTCGAGTTACGCCAAGACACCGAATAGGCCACGCCCACATCGTCCAGATGGACGCAGGGTTGGATCGCGCCCTCCCAGGAGAGGTTCCTGAAGGCGCTGATGACACCCATGCTCTGGACCGTCGCCACAAGTGGGGCTTTTTCGATGGCAAAGAGCGTCATGCGGCTGCCGCTACCCACCATGTACGAGGCGGTCATGATCCAGCGCGCATCCACACCCAGGGTGGGGTAGTCGGGCCACTTGCCCGCATCGGCGCCCTGGGCCGGGTTGAAGGAGGTCTTGTACCAGCTGCCAGTGGGGTCGGAGGTGCTTGAGACCGCCAGGAAGATGTCGTTGCTGAAGTCCGTGGCGAGCACGATGAAGCGCTGGCTGTCAGGGTCGAAGACCACGCGCGGGTCCCCTGCGGAGCCACCCACACCGAAGAAGCTCTGTAGTGAGGAGTTGAAGACCCGAGTACCCGTCGCCTTCTCGTAGATCGAGATGTTCATGTTCACCACGGCCACGAAGTGGTTGATACCCACCGAGCCACAGGTGTCCGGGGGGACGTAGCCCGCTCCCGGGTCACCCAGCTTGGGACCCTGGAACTTCTTCAGGAGCACGGGCAGGGTGCCGTTGCCTGAATAGGTGCCGCCGCCCGTCTGGCCAGCGCCCCATCCAGAGCCGGAACCAGAGCCAGAACCCAGGCCGGGACCGTTCCCGATTCCAGACGCGCCATTCAAGTTGAGCGGTGGTGTCATGTAGACCGGATCGATCTCGTCGTCGAACACACCGGTCCCTGTCTCCCACGTCAGACCCGCATAGCCGGATCCGGTGATGACGTCTTCATAGGTCAGGTCTTCAAAGTCCAGTACCTCGCGGCGTCCGGTGCGCGAGGAGGTGAAGGCAAGATCGTCGAGGGCATACCAACCCGCGCCGCCGTAGGCCGCGCCGGCCACGATCTCGATGCGGTCCACCGCGTCAAGGTCGATCGCGAACCAGGTGTGCTCCATGCCCACCTCGGGATGAACCTGTGAGCGTCCGACCTCAACACCGTTGAGATAGCCGATGGCCTGCAGGGACTTGGCGAAGGAGCCGCCCATGGGGCCGTGTCCGGCGACGTAGGCGCCCTCCACTTTCACGGCCTCCTGGAAGCCGATTCCCATGCGCGTGTCGCCCCACTTGTTGAACAGGTAGTGCTTGCCCGAGTGGGGGCTGTAGTTGCGACGGATACCCGGGACGCGCCAGCTGCCCTGGCGGCCGTTGCGCGCGCGCGGGTTCACGAAGTCCTTGTCCACTCGCAGGGCCTCCCGGCGCATGACCTCTTCCATGGTCTCAATGCGGCCCGGTCGCGTGTGGGGCACGCGCTCGGAGACCATGAAGTCCGGCTCCTCAGATGGGAGGGTGGTCGTAACGCTTTGGGGCGGAGGAACCACCTGAGGGCCATCCTGGGGCGTGGCCGAGGCGAGAGAGCACAGGCTCAGGGGCAGGACGGCGAGGAAGCTGATGGAACGGTGCATTGAGTGCTGGTGCATGGCTCTTGGGCGCTGGGGCCTGATGGGGGCACGGAACTTGGGCCGACGGTGCGTCCCTATCCTGGGGATACACCATCCATGACCAGTCTATCTCGACGTGCCCAGCGTGGAGCAAGTTCCTCACAACCTGCCCTCAGGCCTCGAACAGGGCCCTAGGCGCGCAATGCGGCCTGGGCCGCTGCCAGACGGGCGATCGGGATGCGGAAGGGCGAGCAGGAGACATAGGCCAGGCCCAGGGACTCGCAGAAGCGGATGGAGCGCGGGTCGCCCCCGTGCTCTCCACAGATGCCCAGCTTGATCTTTGGCCGCGTGGCGCGGCCCTGCTCCACCGCGATCTCCATCAGCCGTCCCACCCCGCGGGTGTCCAGACTGGCGAAGGGGTCGCCGGCGTAGATGCCCTCCTGGATGTACTCGGGGATGAACTTGCCCGCATCATCGCGCGAGATGCCGAAGGTGGTCTGCGTCAGGTCGTTGGTGCCGAAGGAGAAGAACTCCGCCGTGCGCGCAATGGCGTCTGCTACGAGGGCGGCGCGGGGCAGCTCGATCATCGTTCCGACCAGGAAGGGCACACGGATTCCCTTCTTGGCGAAGACCTCCTCCACAGTGGCGCGTACGAGAGGTTCCTGCACCTCAAGCTCCTGGGAACTGGCGATGAGGGGGATCATCAACTCCACTCGAGGCTTCTTGCCCGTGCGCTTGGCCACGTTGCAAGCAGCCTCAAAGACGGCGCGCACCTGCATCTGGGTGATCTCCGGGAAGGTGATTCCCAGCCGGCAACCACGATGACCCAGCATCGGGTTGAGCTCGGTCAGGCTCTCGACCTTTGAGGCGATCTCGCTGGCCTTGAGACCCAGCTTCTTGGCCAGCTCCCTCTGGGCGGGTTTCTCGTGGGGGAGGAACTCGTGCAGCGGCGGGTCCAGGGTGCGGATGGTCACGGGGCGTCGGCCCATGGCCATGAAGATGCCCTCGAAGTCCTTGCGCTGAAGGGGCAGGAGCTTGGCGAGGGCACGTTTACGGGCCGTCGCATCTTCCGCCAGGATCATCTCGCGCATGGCGCCGATCTTCTTCTCACCGAAGAACATGTGCTCCGTGCGGCACAGGCCGATTCCCTGTGCGCCGAAGGCCGTGGCCATCCGGCATTGGTCGGGCTGATCGGCATTGGCGCGGATGGCCAGAGAGCGGTGCTTGTCCGCCCAGCGCATGATCGCGCTATAGGCCTTGAAGGTGGGGGACTGGGCCGCGCGCTCAGCGCGCTTGCCCTTGCCGAACAGTGCTTGGGTGACCTGAGAGGGTTGCGTGGCGAGTTGGCCCACGAACACCTCGCCCGTGGTCCCGTCGATGGAGATCCACTCACCCGCCGGCACGCGGCGCTCTCCCACCCGTAGGGTCTTGCGCCGCTCCTCGATGCGCAGGTGCGCGGCACCCACCACGCAGACCTTGCCCATCTGGCGTCCGACCAGTGCTGCGTGGCTCGTCATGCCACCCCGCACGGTGAGGATGCCCATGGCGGCTTGCATACCGCGGATGTCTTCGGGCGAGGTCTCAAGCCTCACCAGGATCGACTTCTCACCTGCGTCCTTGAAGGCGATAGCCTCCTCGGGGGTAAACGCGATGCGCCCCGAAGCGGCTCCTGGCCCGGCGTTGAGTCCACGGGTCAACACGCGCCCTTCCTTGCGGGCGCGCTCCTGCTCCACCTGGTCGAAGACCGGTTGCAACAGCTGATCGAGGGCCTCCGGATCGACCCTCAGCAGGGCTTCCTTCTGGGTGATCTTGCGCTCCTTGACGAGGTCCGTGGCGATGCGCACGGCGGCGAAGCCCGTGCGCTTGCCGGCACGGCACTGGAGCATGAAGAGGCGACCTTGTTCGATGGTGAACTCCAGGTCCTGCATGTCGCGGTAGTGCCCTTCGAGAAGGCGCTGGATGCGCTCCAACTGGGCGTAGGCCTTGGGCATGACGTCGCGCAGGTTGGAGATGGGCTTGGGGGTACGCAGGCCCGCGACCACGTCCTCACCCTGGGCGTTCATGAGGAACTCGCCATAGAAGCGCTTCTCACCGGTGGCCGGGTCGCGGGTGAAGGCCACTCCGGTACCCGACGTGTCGCCCATGTTTCCATAGACCATGGTCATGACGGTCACCGCCGTTCCCCACCTGGAGGGGATCATGTGCATGGAGCGGTAGGCGACGGCGCGCTCGTTGTTCCATGAATGGAAGACTGCCCCGATGGCTCCCCACAGTTGCTCCTGGGGGTCCTGGGGGAAGGGCTTGCCCGTGGCCTTCTTGACCAGGCTCTTGTACGTGCGCACCAGCCCCATCCAGTCCTCGGCGTCGAGCTCCGTGTCCTGAGTGACCCCTCGCTTGCGCTTGAGGTCGTCCAGCGCGCGCGTGAAGGGGCTCTGGGTCTCGCCCTTGGCGGCCCGAACTTCCAACACGACGTCCGCGTACATCTGGATGAAGCGTCGGTAGGCGTCCCAGGCAAAGCGCGGGTTTTCCGTCAGCGTGGCCAGTCCATTGACCGTCTCATCGTTGAGACCCAGGTTCAGGACCGTGTCCATCATTCCTGGCATGGAGACCCGCGCTCCCGAGCGCACGGAGACCAGAAGCGGGTTGGTGGGGTCGCCGAAGCGCTTGCCCATGGATTCTTCCAACTGGGCCAGGGCTCCGTTCAACTGCTTGCGCAGGTTGGCCGGGTAGCGGCGCGAGTGCTTGTGGTAGTGAGAGCAGACTTCCGTTGTGATGGTGAATCCCGGTGGCACGGGCAGGCCCAGCCGGCACATCTCGGCCAGATTCGCCCCCTTGCCTCCCAGGAGGTTCTTCTGTTCCCGGTCGCCTTCCGCCTCACCCTCTCTGAAGGTGTAGACGAACTTGGGGGGGCGCTTCGAGCGCTTCGAACCGGGGCGGGGAGTCATCGGTTGGCAGGGCGCGGCCGAGGGGGAGGAGGGGGAGGCGTAACCCCGTTCTTATCGGCCAACTACTCGATCTGAACTGAGCCCACTTTCAGTCCATCTATTCGCCAGCGAGAATAGACCTCCACGGAGGTGAGCTCCCCCAGCCGACCCCCCTCCATGGGCTCTGAAAGGGGTATCCGGGCCGTGAGCAGTCGACCGTCCTCGGAGAGGGCCAGGATCCCGGAAGCCCGTAGGTCGAACTCCTCGGGGGGGCCCCCCTGGGCTGCCAGGGTGCGGTTGCCCGCCAAGACCTCATAACGGTCCTCCAGGACCAGATCCACCTCGATGAGGAGCTCGTCCTGGAACAGGTTCACCAGTGCAGGCAGATCCACATGGGCCTTTAGGTGCACGTGACGGGGTCCCAGAGGCTGGAGCTCGTCGATACGTGCCCGGTACAGGGCCCAGGTCAGGTTGGGTTCCTGTTCCAGGAGTTGGTCCCGAAACTCCCTGTAGGCGTGTTGGGAGAGGCCATGCTTGCGCCGCAGGCGCATGGAGAAACATTCGTACTCGCGACCCAACAAGCCCCCTTGGTGAGCCGTAATGAAGGCCTCAAACGTGCTCTGGGGATCCCCCAGGGAGATGCCGGCCACCTGCTTGGGGCTGGGCTGGGGCGCCACGCAGGCGACCATCAGACCGCCCATCAGGCTTGGCCACCACCGAAATCCTCTCCACTTCCTTCGCTTTTCACCACTGAACGGGTCTCTCACCGGCTTTTCCTCCCGATTGCTTGTGACTGTTGGCACCAGGCTTCGCGCCGGGTCCCACCCCGAATCGATACGCTACACTTCTGCCGCACCAAAACCGAACCTTGCCATGCATTCCACACCAGTTCATTCCAGCCTCCGATTCCGCATCTCCCCCCGTCTGGTCCCGGGATTCCTCGTGGTCGGGCTCATCTGCTCCTGTGGAGCCGGAAATGACGGGGGTGGTGAGTCGGCTGAGCCCCATGCGGTGAAGGATGCAACGCAAACCCCGGCGGCCGCACCGGCCTCCAAGGTGGATTCAACCAAGACCGCTACGGGGGGATTGGTTCCAGGCTTCAAGCCGGGTCAGGCAGCGCCCAAGGCCACCGGCAAGGGATCTGGCAAGGGGCAGAAGCGCAAGCGGCCCCAGGACGGCGCCAAGACTCCCGGAGCCCGCAAGGTACCCGGGTCCAACGGTGCTCGCACTACGCGGGTGCCCACCTCCAACCCGGTGGCCACCAACAATCCTGGAGGATCACCCAACAAGACCGTGAGCGGTGCCCAGGTTGGCAAGCCGGTCAACGATGGCCAGGTCCCGGCGGGGGGACAGAATCCCATTGCGGGAGCGGAAAAGGACCCCGATGCCCGGCTCTCCATCGAGTTCGGTGCAGAGAAGCATGACTTCGGTCCCGCGCGCCAGGGAGACATTCTCAACCACACCTTCAAGCTCAAGAGCACCGGTGACAACCCGGTGAGGATTCGCCAAGCGAGTCCGACCTGCGGCTGTACCGTGAGCAAGGTCGCCATCGACGATGGAATGGGGAACTTCGGCCCCTACAAGATGGGTGACGAGATTCCCTCTGGGCGCGAGGTTCAGATCGAGGCCGCCCTCGATACATCCCACAAGACCAACAAGACCCAGGTGCGGATCAACGTCTACACCAATGATCCCATCGGCCTGACTCAGCTGGCTCTGACATCCAACATCGAGCCATTCATCAAGGCCACTCCGCCCTTCGTGAACATGGGTGACATCAAGGAGGGCGAGGAGAAGGTGCAGTTGATCGATATTCGCACCTCGCGCGGGGAGCCCGTGTTGCTCAGCGATGACACATCCAACCCCATCAAGTTACCCCCCGGCATGACAGTGGATCTCTCCCCTGTCGACCCTCACGGTGACGGCCGCTCATCCCATTGGCAGGCCAAAGTCACTGTGGGAGAGGGCGCCAACGAGGGGCCGATCGGATACCAGATCCGGCTGAACTCGGACTTCGAGATGCCCGAGGACAAGGCTCACACACCCGAGGGCCCGGGTCCGGTGATCTTGGGCGGAGCCAAGTTCTACAAGGTCTCGGCAAGCGTCAATGGCCGGGTCCTGGGCGCGCTTTCGTTCACGCCCCAGTTTCTGTCCATGGGGCTCGTGCGTCCCGGGCAAGTGGTCAAGCGCAACGTCAAGGTCATCTCTCACGACCCCAGCTTCGATCTCTCGAAGGCGACCGTCGAACTGCGACCCGAAGCGGGACAGGAGCTGGCCTGGAAGGAGAACTTCAGCACCTCCCTGCGGCCCGCCGTCGGCCTGAGCAACGCGATCGATGTCCAGCTCGTGCTGGAGGGTTTACCGGACGGATCGGACGGTTCGTTCCGGGGCGTGATGGTGATTCTCACCGGTCACCCCACCAAGCCCGAACTGGCTGTGCGCTTCTCCGGCGTCTGTCGCGCTGGCGTGGGAGCCGTGGTCCCGGACCGTCGCTAGGGGCGGCTGCAGCCCCGGGCAGAGAGGCCTGGGCTCAATCTCCCTGGTGAGGACCTTGTAGTCGAGGGGGTTGCAGTCGGTACACTACCGACGTGAGTACCGAACTCGGCGATCTGCTTGTGTCTCAGGGCAGCCTCTCCGAGGCTGACCTGAGAACGGCCATGTCCCTCCAAAGGGGGGGCGACCTTTCCCTGCCTCAGGCGCTGCTCAAGCAGGGCCTGGTGGAGGAGAGCGTCCTGTACCGCGCTCTCGCGAGCCAGAGCGGCATGCCCTTCGTCGATCTGGACAAGGGCAACATCCGTCAGGAGATCATCGATCGCGTCCCCGCCGAGATGGCGGCCGAGCAGGGCATCCTGCCCTTGATGGAGAAGGACGGAACCCTGGTCGTCGCCATTGACGATCCATTCAAGCGCATCGTGGCCGACCAGCTGTCCTTCGTGATCGGCGGCGAGATCCGGTGCGCCCTGGCCTCACCCAGCGCTCTCGGCCGCGCCCTGGCTCGGTACTACGACGCCGGCGGGGAAGAGCACGTGGCCGCCAGCATGGGCAGCGATGGGGAGGATGAGACGGATGCTCCCATCATCCGTCTCGTGACACGCATGTTCGCAGATGCCCTCGAGGAGAGAGCCAGCGACATCCACGTGGAGCCCGGCCACGGTCGCTTGCGCATTCGCTACCGCGTGGACGGTCTGCTCCGCGACGTGGCCGAGCACCCCGATCACCTCTCGGCCCCCCTGATCTCACGCTTGAAGATCATGGCGAGGATGGACATCGCCGAGAAACGCAAACCCCAGGATGGACGCATCAGCCTCACCATCAAAGGCCGTGCCATTGACGTGCGCGCTTCGATCCTGCCCGCCAGCCACGGTGAGTCCATGGTGATGCGCCTACTCGACCGCAGCGCCAACCTGATCAGCCTGCGCGATCTTGGATTTGGCGCGGACGACTACGCGTGGTTCCAACGGGTGATCCGCAAGCCCAATGGCATCTGCCTGGTGACGGGGCCCACGGGCTCGGGCAAGACCACCACCCTCTACGCCGCCCTGCAGGAACTGAATCGCGCGGACGTGAAGATCATCACCGCCGAGGATCCTGTGGAGTACCACATCAGCGGGATCAATCAGGTGCAGGTGAACGATCGCATCGGCCTGAGCTTCGCCCGAATCCTCAAGGCCATGCTGAGGTGTGCCCCGAACGTGATCCTGGTGGGGGAGATTCGGGACCTCGAGACGGCCGAGATCGCTATCCAGGCTGCTCTGACAGGGCACCTGGTCTTCTCCACCATCCACACCAACGACTCGCCTTCGGCTCTGACGCGCCTGATGGACCTGGGCGTCAAGCCCTTCCTGGTGTCCGCCTCGGTGCAGTCGGTGATCGCCCAGCGCCTGGTGCGGCGTTTGTGCAGCGAGTGCTCGGCCGAGTACACGCCCACGGACGAGGAACGCTCTGCCCTGGGCATGACGACGGCCGAGAGTGCTGATCGCACGTTCCGCGAGCCCCGTGGCTGTCGAGTGTGCGAGGGCAGCGGCTACCGCGGCCGTGTCGCCCTGTACGAGCGACTTGAAATGGACCACACCCTGCGCGAGATGACTTTTCAGGGGAGCTCCCTGGAGGATCTGCGCGACACGGCACTGGCCACCGGGGCCATTCAGAGCCTGCTCATCGACGGTGCCCGCAAGGTTGTTGATGGCACGACCAGTTCCAGCGAAGTGCTGCGTGTGACGCGCACCAAATCCTAGGGAGACCCAGGAAACCCATGCCTACCATTCAAGAGTTGATGTCGACCACCATCGAGGTTGGAGCTTCCGACCTGCACCTCAACCCCGGCCGCCCTCCGGTGGGGCGCGTGAACGGGGAGCTGGTGTCCCTGGGCACGGACGTCTTGGACAACGATGCCACCGAGGCCTACTGCAAGGACCTGTGTGATGCGGGTGGCCCCAGGCATTGGGCCGAGTTGACCTCCGAGGTGGGCACCACCGACCTGGGCCTCGCACACCCCTCCGGCGACCGCTTTCGCGTGTCCTGCATGCGCCAGCGGGGCCGCTTCAGCGCCGTGCTGCGCCTGATTCCCAGCAAGCTTCTCAGCTTTGAGGATATCGGTCTCCCCGAGCCTTGTCGGGCGCTCTTGCGTCGCCCGCGGGGCCTCGTGCTCGTCACCGGTCCCACGGGATCGGGTAAGTCGACCACCCTGGCCACCATGATCGATTGGATCAATCAGAACATGGACAAGCACATCGTCACCATCGAGGACCCGATCGAGTTCTATCACTCCCACGGGGTGGGTCTCGTGACCCAGCGCGAAGTAGGTGAGGACGTGGACACGTTCCCCGAGGCCATGCGGCGGGTCCTGCGTCAGGACCCGGACGTGATTCTCCTGGGGGAGATGCGCGACCTGGAGACCATCTCCGCCGCCATCACCGCTGCCGAGACGGGGCACCTGGTCTTCGGCACCCTGCACACCACCGGCTCCGCACGCACCGTCAACCGCATGATCGACGCCTTCCCCGCCAACCAGCAGGAGCAGATCCGGGCGCAGCTCTCTGTCTCGCTTGTCGCGGTGATCTCGCAGGTGCTCATGCCGCGCGCTGAGAAGCGCGGTCGCGTGGCCGCTTTTGAGGTCATGATCAACACTCCCGCCGTGGGCAACCTGATCCGCAAGAACGAGACCAACAAGATCCAATCCACCATCCAGACCTCGCGCCGCATGGGCATGGTCACCCTGGACGATTTCATTCTCGATCTGCTCGCGAAGGGTGAGATCGATCGTCAGGTCGCCCTCGACTACGCGCAGGATCCGCGCGATCTGGAGTCACGACTTTGAGCCCAGGGGCTGAACAAGGCGGTGAGGGCCGCCAGCTTCTGGGGCAGATCCTCAAGGCGCGCGGTGTCCTGCGGGAAGGCCAGATCCAGACCGCCCTGGGCGAGCAGCGCAAGGGTGGAGGACTCATCGGACAGTGCATGGTGAACATGGGGGTCTGCTCTCAGGGGGACGTGGCCATGGCCCTGGGTGAGCAGGCGGGCATGGAGACGGTGGACCTCAGCACCTTCACTCCGGATGCAGAGGTGCTGGCCCTGGTGGATGGCAGTGCATGCCACACCTACGGCGTGCTACCTCTGCGGCTGGATGCGGGCCAGCTGGTGGTTGCCATCGCCGACCCGCTCAACACAGCTGTTCTGGAGGACCTGTCCTTCACCACGGGAACACCGGTGCGCGGGGCCGTGGCTGACGGAGAGGCGATCAAGAGCCTGGTCACCGTGCATTACGGGGAAGAGCGCTCACTCGCGGACGCCATCGCCGAGGCGGCCGCCGCGGTGGATGGCGGGGACGCCGAATCCGCCGCCCAGAGCATGCCCGTCGTGCGCCTGCTCAACTCAATCCTGCACCGCGCCATCAAGGACCGCGCCAGCGACGTGCACTTCGAGACCTTTGATGATGTGTTCCGAATCCGCTATCGCGTGGATGGCAGCCTGTACGAGGTCGAGGCTCCGCCCCCGCACCTCTCTCTGCCCCTGATCTCGCGCATCAAGGTCATGGCGGACCTGGACATTACCGAGACGCGCTTGCCTCAGGATGGGCGCGTCGAGCTGAGCATCGATGGGCGTCAGGTGGACCTGCGCGTGGCCACGATCCCCGGCCCCTCGGGGGAAGGCTGTGTCATGCGCGTGCTCGACCGCTCGGCGGTGAGTCTGGACCTGGCCGCGCTGGGGCTGCAGGCGGAGGACGATGCCCACCTGCGTGCCCTGACGAGTCTGCCCCATGGGATCGTTCTGGTTACAGGGCCCACGGGTTCGGGCAAGACCACCACCTTGTACGCCATGCTCTCGGAGGCCAACCAGCCGGACGTGAAGATCATCACGGTGGAGGACCCGGTGGAGTACGACATCCAGGGCATCGTGCAGATCCCTATCAACGAGGAGATCGGCGTGACCTACTCCGCCGTTCTGCGCTCGATCCTGCGTCAGGACCCGGACAAGATCCTGGTGGGTGAGATCCGCGACGGGGAGACGGCTGGCACCGCCGTCGAGGCCAGCCTGACGGGCCACACCGTATTCGCCACCATCCACACCAACGACGCCCCTTCGACGGTCACGCGTCTTGTGGACATGGGCATCGAGCCCTTCCTGATCACCGCCACCTTGGAGGCGGTCGTGGCCCAGCGCCTGGTGCGCACGATCTGTGCGGACTGTCGCAAGTCCTACTCTCCGGACGAGGATCTGCTGCGCGAGCTGGGGTCCGATGGGGAGCGCCTCGCGGGTAGCACATTCTACTTTGGCGAGGGGTGCGCCTCCTGCCACCACACGGGCTACAAAGGCCGGACGGGGATCTTCGAGATCATGGTTATCGACGATCGGCTGCGGCGCACGATCGGTGCTGGGGGCAACATCGAGGATGTGCGCTCCGCTGCTCAGGACGCTGGTATGCGCAGCTTGCGCGAGCGCGGGATCGATGCGGTGACCCAGGGCCTGACGACGGTGGAAGAGGTTCTGCGAGAGACCGGACTTTGAGTCGCAGGATCCCTCCTCTTCGACGAGCAACTTCTGCCCCTGGCGGGGATAGGACGGATCCCTTCCCGTCACGACCGTCATGCGGACGGGGGTTTGGGGTAGGCTGGGTTATACCCTAGCCGTCGCGCTCCCTTCTCCCTTCTCCCTCCTCCCTCCTAAGCCTCCCTGCTAGTCTGCCCGACACACAATGGCCAAACGCATCCAACGCTCTGCAAAGAGCACCCAACAGGCGAGTGGTGCCAAGCCGCGCTCCGCAGCGGGAGCCGGCGACGCGAGCGCATCTTCGGCCAAGGGCGGCCGCGTCAAGTCGGATCTCATTACCGACTTCACCGTCCAGCTCGCCACGCTGAGTGAGGCGGGCATCCCCATCGTCAAGGCCCTGACGATCTTGGAGGGTCAGATGCGGCCCGGGCGCTTCAAGGGCATCCTGGCCGAAGTGACAGAGGACGTCGCGTCAGGTACGCCGCTGTCGGAAGCGCTCGGCAAGCATCCCGCGTGCTTCGACACGCTGTACTCATCCATGGTGCGGGCAGGTGAGGCGGGCGGGGTCCTCGACCGAATCCTGACGCGTCTGGCCGCCTTCCGCGAGAAGGCAGCTGAGATTCGGGGCAAGGTCATCGGGGCCATGATCTACCCCTTGATCCTCTCCCTGGTGGCCGGCGGCGTGATCACGGCGGTCATCCTGTTCGTGATTCCGCGCTTTGAGGAGCTCTTCCAGTCGTTCAACGTTGAGCTTCCTCAGGTGACCCAGGTTCTTTTGGACTCATCCACGTTCGCTGCCAAGTATTGGTACATCGTGGTCGGACTGCCCGTCATCCTGCTGGTTTCACACTTCGCTCTGCTCAAGCGTAACGAAGGCTACCGCCACGGTGCCCACGGCCTGTTGCTCAAGATTCCCGGGGTCGGGGGGCTCGTCTCGCGCTCCATGATCGCTGACTTCTCCCGAACCTTCGGCACCCTGATCCAAGCGGGTGTGCCGCACTTGGATGCGCTGTCCATCGTGCGAGACGCTACCGCCAATGAGGTTCTCATTCGTGGCGTCGAGTCCATCCGGCGGACGGTTCGAGAGGGTGAGGGGATCGCGCGCCCCATGGGCGAGTCCGGCATCTTTGATGATCTCGTCACCAACATGGTCGAGGTGGGGGAAGAGACCGGAAACCTCGACGGCATGCTGCTCAAGGTCGCGGACGCTTACGAACGTCAGGTCGATCGGCAGATCGATGCCCTCTTCAAGGTGCTCGAGCCCCTGCTCCTGATCCTGATGGCCGTCTTCGTCGGCTTCATCGTCGTCGCCCTATTCATGCCCTTGATGGAGATCATGAACTCCATCAGTGGTGCCTGAGGGGACGCATGAACCCGAGGTTGAGGCTGTAAGCGTTCCTTTCAGCACAGTGTCAAACAATCCGCCAAACATCGAGTCCAGCCCGGAGCCTCCAGGTCGAAGCGAGAGCACACCCCTGGGCCCGCGCGGTTCGTCCCTTGGTCTGCCTCTTTGGCTGCGCGTGGTCGCCCTGGTGACGGCCTTCAATGTGGTCGTCTTCGGAGGGCTCCTGGCATGGTTCACGCACATCATCACCGAGGAGCGTGCGGAGGTGGCGCAGCTGGACGAGCAGCTCGTGCTCGAGCGTCTGGGCAACCTGCTCGATGAGCAGGGGCAGGCTCTGACGGGTGAGATCCTCTCCTGGTCCCGCTGGTCCCGCTACGAGGATGCACAGATCGTGCAACTGAGGAGCTTCGAGGCCAGCGGCGGTCTGTTGAGTGACCTGCGTCGCGTTGGCCTCAGCGGCCGCACCGAATTTGTCCCCGACGGCCTTCTGGTCCCCTTGCGCCGGCCCCGCCCCGGCCCTCGCAACATCACCGTTCCCGTCACCCGTTCGTGGATTCCAACCGGCCGCGCCCTGCTCCCGGTCCTGCCCTCCCTTGTGGGCTACAGCGTCCCCATGCTCCTGGGGGCCGTGCGCATGCGCGTGACTCTGCCACGAATGGAGCCGGGGGAGGTCTGGGGGGCGGGACTCGTAAAGCACGCGGCCCCATGGCCCAGCCAGCCCCACCTCGCATTCTGCGCGCCCAGCTTCGAGCGGTTCTTGGCTGGTTGCGTCCTGTGGCCTCTGCACATTCGTCAGAGCGTGTCCACGATGGAGTTTCTGGGCCTGTCTCCTGTGCGCCAGCGGGCCTACGACCGGAACATGAGCGCCTACCTGCGCGAGGCACTGATCAGTGCTCAGCGTGCGGAGATTCCCATCCGCTTCCGTGGCGGACTGCTGTTGCCTCTCACTCGACCCTCGGGGGAGGCTGCTGGCGAGATCTGGGGTGCGGGGTTCTTCCCTTTCCCCACCTGGCTGCACCTGATGCCGGGCCCTTTCTTCTCCCCGGCCAGATGGATGTCCGGTGCCATCATCGATCCCCTGGCCGAGGATCCATCGCCTGCGGATCTCCGGCTGGGGAGGGTCTACCTGAATCCGATGGGCAGTGCGCACCGCTCCCCGCTGTGGGACCAGGAGGCCGTTCTCGCCCAGATCCGGCAGGCCGCGACCGAGGGGCTGCCCATGGAGGACGAGAGGGGGCTGGCGGTCCCCATGCGTCTCGCTTCAGGTGAACTGTGGGGCGGAGTCTGGCTGCGCCCTCGCGAGGATCCCATCGTGCGTCCCATCCTGCGCCAGCTTGGCCCGTGGTTCCTGCTGTCGACGGTCATGCTGACGCTCGCGACGTTCTTTGGTGTGCACCGTCTGGTGCTCGATCCCGTTCGCCGTCTCTCCCAGGGGGCCAGGCGCCTGCGCATGGGGGACCTCAAGGCGCGGGTTCCGGAGGTACGCCGGCGCGATGAGCTGGCCGAGCTGGTGCGCAGCTTCAATGGCATGGCGGAGGAGGTCGAGGGCTTCAATGCGCGCCTGGCCAGCGAGGTTCGGGATGCTACGGCTGCTGCCCGTGAGGCCGAAGCCGCCGCCATGACCCAGCGTCGTCTGGCGGCGACGGGTGAGCTGGCCGCGGGCATCGCCCACGAGATCAACAACCCGCTCGGGGGAATGCTCAACGCCCTGGAGGTCCTCGGTCGTCCCGACCTGGACCCCCAAACCCGGGAGCGCTACCTGGAGCTGGTGCAGGGCGGGTTGGAGCGTATCGGCGAGACCGTGGGTAAGGTGCTGCGTCTCGCGCCCCGGGAGACGGCCGTGGAGCCCCTTGCCCTGGTGGGGCCCCTGGGTGATGCGCTCGGTCTGATTCAACACCGTGCAGACGTCCAGGGGACACAGATATGGCTGGAGGGCGCGGGGGGCACGCGCCTTGCCTCTGATGGCCAGGCACTGGAGGCCTGGAGCGCCATGCCCCTCGTGCGCGGTCAGCGCAACGAACTGGGTCAGGCCATCTTGAACCTGCTCGTCAACTCTCTCGACGCCTTGACCGACCATTCATCTGGGGAGGGTCGCATCCGGGTCGGCTTGGAGAGCGAGGGGCAGTGGCTGCACCTTTGGGTCGCCGACAACGGACCGGGGATGGACCCTGACCTCATCCAGCGCGCGGCGGACCTCTTCTACACGACCAAGGCCACCGGGCGGGGTACCGGGCTCGGTCTGGCCATCGTGCACAACGTGGTGGCCGGGCATGGCGGTGAGGTTCAGCTGCGCACCCCGTCCGAGGGGGGCTTCCTGGTCGAGTTGAGGTTGCCCACCCATCAGGCTGGGGAGGAGCTCTCATGACCTTGGGCGAAGCTCTCCCCTGGCTGGTGGCCCTGGCCATGCTCCTGAGCTCGGGATTCTTCTCAGGGGCCGAGACGGCTCTGTTCAGCCTGGGGGAGGAGCAGATCGCGGTCGCCAAGCCGCGTGTGCGCAAGCTCCTGTCCCAGCCGCGCGAGCTCCTCGTCACCATCCTGTTGGGCAACCTCTTCATCAACCTGCTCTTCTTCACCAGCCTGCCCTACCTGTTTCCCTCTGCCATGCAGAGCCACGGGCTGCTCACCGGTGCGGAAGCCCTCTTGGCTCTACTTGTGGTGGGAGAGATCGTTCCCAAGACCCTCGCTCTGCGCTCTTCCCAGCGGGTATCCAGCCTCGCCGCCGTTCCTCTGGTGCCGATCCTTGCCTGGGTGCGCCCCTTGCGACGGGGGGTCAACGCCATCATGGACGTGATCTTGCGGGCCCTCGGTGTGGGACACGCTGCCGAGCGCGGGGTCTCCCCTCAGGACCTGGCCACAGCGTTGGAGCTCAGCGCCCAGGACGGGGATCTTGCCGCGCGCGAGGCCGACCTCCTGGCCGAGATCGTCGACCTGGGGCACCTGCGGGTGCGAGAGATCATGACACCCCGGGTGGACATGTTGGCCGCCGATCTCGACCACGATGCCGAGCAGCGCGTCCACCTGCTGCAGGAGACCGAACGCCAACGCCTGACATGGCTGCCTGTCATTCGCGGTGACGCAGACACCGTGGTCGGCCGGGTTGAGGTGCGTGACATGCTCCTGGAACCCGATCGTCCCCTGGCCGAGATCAGCATGCCCGTCACCTTCGTCCCGGAGGTGGCCAGCGTCCTGAGCATGCTTGAGATCCTGCGTGCCGAGCGTGTGGCCGAGGCGATAGTCATCGATGAGTGGGGAGGTACGGCGGGCGTGGTCACCCTCGAGGACCTGTTCGAGGAGTTGGTGGGGGAGATGCGCGTCGAAGGGGAAGAGCTCGACAGGATTGTGATCCCTCTTGGCGAGGGCTGCTATCGCGTCTCGGGTGGTGCTTCCATTCGTGACTGGAACGATTCCTTCGAAGCCGAGGTCGTCCCCAACGCCTTCGAAACCGTCGGTGGTTACGTCACCGCTCTCCTGGGACGCATCCCGCGTGCAGGTGATCAGGTGACGCTGGGTGCAGGTCTGGCCTGCAAGGTCACCGAGGTTCGCGGCCGCCGGGTCCTGAGCGTCGAGCTGTATCTGGAAGGCCGTCAGGGGGGTGAATCCTGATGGATCTGTTCCTCTGGCTGCTTGTTCTGCTGCTGTGCCTGGTGGCGAGTTTTGTCTTCTCGGGATCCGAGACCGGCATCTACACCCTCTCTCGCATCCGGGTCGGCATGGAAGCCGACCAGGGCCACCGCCCGGCTCGCATGGTGCGCATGCTCCTCGGGGACGAATCCGCCCTGCTCATCACCATCCTGATCGGCAACAACCTTGCTATCGAGCTGGCTTCGCATGTGGGGGATCATCTACTGGGTGTGTCCCTGGGCGGCTACGACCTGGACCCTGCACTGCGCGCGCTCCTGCTCACCCTCATCCTGACCCCGCTGCTATTCATGCTCGGTGAGGCTCTGCCGAAGGAGATCTACCGGCGGCGTACCCACTCCATGGTCTACTCCACGGTGCCCCTCATCCTCACGGCCCGCTGGGTACTCTGGCCCTTCGAGCGCGTCCTGCGCTTGCTGACGGCATTCCTCGAACATCTCTTTGGTCTGGGTCCCGGCCGCGTGGCTTCCGGTGGCCGTGCCGAGCGTCTTACAGCCCTGCTCGCTGAGGGCCGCCGCCACGGGGCCCTCCACGAGCGGGCCGAGGCTCTGGCGCGCAATGCCCTGCAACTGCGGACCCTTCCCGTTTCCCACGCCATGGTGCCCTGGGAGGAGGTCCAGATGGTCCGCAGCGATCAGGGTGACGAGGATCTGTACCGGCAGGTGAGCGAGTCGCGCTTCACCCGCATTCCGGTCGTGGATGGCAGCGGGCGGCTGGAGGGCTACGTCCATCAGCTGGAGGTGCTCTCGGCAGGTCCCGAGAGCACCGTCCTCTCCCACATCCGAAGGGTCTCGGCACTGCCGGCGGATACCCCCGTAGACCGGGCGTTGTTGCATCTGAGGGGCGGGGGGCGTCGAGGGGCCGTGGTGGGCACAGTGGAAGAGCCTGTGGGCTGGGTGACACTCAAGGACCTTGTGGAGGAGATCTCAGGCGAAGTCGTGGGCCTCTGAGTGGGCTGATTCCCCCTCTGGCGGTACATAGAAGCCCTATTCCTTCCGCGGGATTGTGCTGTAGCCGAGAGGTGGGTGGCCCGGTATGGTGGGCACTCCCATGGCCGTTCTTCCCGACTCACCCCGCCCCCCTGGCAATCCCCTCTGGCTTCTTGCCATGGGTGTACTTCTGGCTCTCGGGGCGGGAGCCGTTCTTGAGCCCGTCTGGGCCCAGGATCCTGACCCGACCGAGTGGACCTCCTCCATGGCAGCGGGTGGTACTGCAGACTCGAACGGCAGCATGATCGCGGTCACAGGCGTCGACATGACCGGCCAGTCCATCCTGTACCTGATCGACACGGAGAGCAAACACATCTGCGTCTACCAGGCGACCGGGGGCTCCAAGAGCACCCGGGGGATTCAGTTTGTCGGGGCCCGCCGGATCGACTTGGACCTGCAGCTCGATGGGTTCAACGACAAGACACAGTCCAAGGGGCGTCCCCTCGGATACAAAGACCTGCTCAAGGTCTTCGAGTCAGCTCAGGACGCTGGCGAACACTAAGACCTTTCCTTTCCCCCCAAGAACTCAGGAGACCGAACCGTGCCCGACGAATTCTTCAGCTTTGACGAGGCCCTTGACGAACTGCGTTTGCAAGAGGACGAGCTCAAACGACTTGTCTCCGAAGGTGACATCCGTGCCTTCCGCAAGGGCGATACCATGAAGTTGCGCCGCAGCGATGTGGATGCCTTGCGTCGCGAACTGACCGGTGGAGACGTTGTTGACCTGAACGAGCCGGCTGAAGAGCTGGTCTTCGAGGACGACGCCGTGGGTGATGAAGAGTCCGGCATGGCCACCCAGGAGATCTCCGACGTGGACACCCTGATCGACGAGGACGTCGAAGAGATTGGCGAGCTTGAGCTTGAGGAAGAGGAGGCCCCGGCTGCCGCTTCCAAGGTCAAGCGCCCGCGTCCCACCGTGGTTCAGGAAGAAGAGGAGGTTGAGGGCATGGGCATCCGCGCGGCCATGATCGCCACCGCCCTGGTGTTCATTCTTGGACTTCCCGTGGCCCTGGCCATCAGCTCTGGCAAGGCTGACAGCGTTGCCAAGGCCGTGGCAGAGGTTCTTGGCGGCAAGATCGAGTCTGCGGCCGACAACAGCTAACGGCCTCGGGGGCCCTCCGCCCCCAGGCAGCATGCACGGGCCTCTCGCCTCATGCGGGAGGTCCCGACCCACCCCGGTTGTGGGGCTGCATGACCCAGAACCTGCGGCTACCGGGTCGGAACGTGCCTAATCGGGCCTGGCGGGAGGGCGCTGGTGGGAGAGCTCTCCTCCACAGATCCGCTTCAGTCCGTAGAGCCATGCACCGAGCAGCGCCTCAGTTCAGCATTCGGCTGGCGCCTGTCGGGGCGCGCGTGGGCCTTGGCCCGATCGGTTCTGTCTCAATCCCTTTGAGATCGCCCCACGCGGATGGCTAGACTGCACATCGCACGGGGGGTGCGGATCGTTCCCGCTCCCCGCCACCCGATCCAGGGGATCGGGTGGGATTCGAACCAGGGGGGGAACACGAATCCTTTCCGCGGAGAACCAAATCTTGGAAGAAAACATGAACAAGCACATCCGAGGGGGGAAGCGCTTGGCGGGGGCCACTGCCCTGCTTATCGCCACTGGGCTGATTTCATCCTGCGAAAGCACCGAAGCGTTCGGCGTAGTCAGCATGCATCAATACGACGAGGCTGTGGCATCGGCCAAGCAGTCCCAGACGGACTACTTTGACCTCGAAGCAGATTACAGGCGACTGCAACTCGACCATGCCGACCTGCAGGCGCAGATGCGCGACGAGGGCATGCAACAGCTCAGTGCGAGCCTGACCAGTGATGCCTACGACAAGCTCAGTGAACTGGAGCGTCAATTGAGCGAAATGAACCGACCCATGAAGGACGTGGAGAAGTTCCAGTTGAGTGACGGTTACCTCTACATGATCCAGGACCGACTGCTGTTTGAGTCGGGGAAGGCTGATCTGGGGCCGGACGGCACGAAAGCCCTGATGGAGATCTCCAAGGAGATCGCTGCTCAGCCCCACGGCACCATCTGGGTTCGCGGTCACACGGACTCGGACCCGGTCAAGAAGCCTGCAACCCTTGAGCGTTTCCCGCACGGCAACCTGCAACTCTCCGCCGCTCGGGCGGTGGCTGTGGGGGCGCTGCTCGTTGGTTCGAAGAGCATCAAGTCCTCCAACGTGCGCGTGATGGGCTTTGGCCCCCACGAGCCGATGGCGGCCAACGACAGTGCGGAGAACAAGCGCATGAACCGGCGCGTGGAGATCTACGTCTCCAACCCGGAGGGCTAAACCCTTGAGTGCCAGGACGCCCGGGGCCGTCTCGTGGCCGGCGTCCTGCGTGCGCGAGCATCAGGTTGCGAGTACACACGCCCGCTCCTATCCACCTACGGATGGGGGCGGGCGTTCACATGGAGTTCCAGCTTGGTTCGCTGCCGGCCTGCTCCTTCTGACAGCCTGTTCGCCTTCGCCCACGGAAGGCTCGCCGCGCCCGGAGGTGGAGCAGTTCGCCTTCGTGCCCAAGGGGTGGGCCGCACCATTTGTGGGCATGCGCTGCGAAGTACAAGAGGATCTGCTCGTCGATCGCTTCGAGGTCACCCGTGGACGCTGGGAATATTGGCGTGCGCGTTCGGAAACGGAGCTGGCCGACCTCGAGGATTGGGCCCCCCTTGGCGCGGGGGAGTATCTGCCCGCCGTGGGGATGACCCATGGGGAGGCCGAGGCCTTGGCGGCGGCGCGAGGCATGCGCCTACCAACAGCCGCAGAGTGGATGTTCATCGCTGGGGGTAGCCGGGCTCAGAGTTGGCCCCATGGCAACACCCGCAGGGTTTCGGTGGCCAATACGGTCGAAATGGGTCTGAGGCATTCAGCCTCAGTGGGGACCTTCCCCGGTGGAGCTTCAACGGGAACAGGGGTCGAGGATCTGGTCGGCAACGTGTGGGAGTGGGTCGCCCCGCCCCTGCCCGACCAGATTGAGCCCATGGCCTGGCGCCTTCAGGGGCCATCGCCTTATCCCCTGTGGGCCATGGGAGGCTCGTATCAGGTCCGGGCGCAAGAGCTGTTCTCCTTTGACGGGGTGCGTCGGTTCAACGCGACGGGTCTGGAAGCGGGGCATCGCGCGGATGATCTGGGTCTGCGCTGCGTTGTCGGGGCGCGGGAGTACCTGCTCAAGCACGCCTCATCCTGGAGTCGACCCGCCTGGCGCGAGCGCATGCTGGCCGTGGGCAGATCCTGGGGGCGCCGCGCCGTGCCTCTGCTCGCGAGAATGGTGGAGGAGGGGGACGGCCCCTCGGCACTGGCGTGGTTGTTGGAGGGGGCCAGGGGATGAGCGAGGATTCGAGCAGGGACGAGGCCGATGCTCCGAAGCAGGCCTCCTCCGAATCCCCACGCCCTCCCAGACCTCCATGGAGTGAATTCCGTGGAGCTCTGGAGGAAGCGGGGTTCCGGCCATCGCGGCAGCTGGGACAGAACTTCCTCCTGGACGAGAACGCCGCGCGTGCCATTGCCCGGGATGCTCAGGTGAGTCCTGGGGACGCCGTCCTCGAAGTGGGCCCCGGCTGTGGCTTTCTCTCCGTTCATCTGGCCCACGCCGGGGTTCAGCTTCTGGCCGTGGAGATAGACGATCGACTCGCTCCGATTGCTGAGCGATTCCTGGCCCCCTACCCGAATGCCAAGGTCGTGGTGGGTGACATTCTCGAGGGCAAGCACTCTCTCAATGGGTCCGTGCTGGCCACGCTCCCACCCGGGGGAGCCTGGCATCTGATCAGCAATCTGCCCTATTCGGTATCCGCGCCCGTCCTGGCCCTGTGCGCAGGCCTTGAGTGTCCCCCCATCTCCATGACCGTCCTGATCCAGGAGGAGGTTGCTCAGCGTCTCTTGGCTCAACCCGGCACCCGGGAGTGGGGGCCCCTGACTGTGGGGGTCCTGCAGAGCTTCACTCCAGAGCGTGTCCGCGGCCTGGCACCTGCGCTGTTCTGGCCCAGGCCCAAGGTTCAGAGCACCGTCGTGCGCTTGATCCGGCGCGATGGTCTGGCCCCGGCCGAGCTGCGCAGGTTCCGCTCCGCCTTTGCCGCGCGGTTGCTGCGGCAGCGCCGGCAGTCGCTCGCGCGGGTGCTCAAGGACATGTTCCGCTCCCGCGAGCAGGCGGGCCAGCTCTTGACGAGCCGGGGCATCGGTGGAGAGATACGGGCGGAAACGCTGGCACCGGATGAGCTGTGGGGGATGGCGGAGGAGGCCCGGGGGCTGGGCTGGACGCCTGATCCGAGCTGACGGCGCGCGCCGTTGGGTTGGGAGGATCCCGTGGGCGGGGTCTTGGGTGGAGGGAGCGGAGAACTGTCAGATCGGTGGAATTCAATTGGAATGCCCAATTCAGGGACCCAAGACCGACATGGTTCGCACGAGAAAGCTGCCCCAAGCAGGCCCTGCGCCTCGGAGGCGTGTATACTTCTTCTGTCAGGGTCCACCCCTCCCCATCCCCATTGGAGGTTGGTCACCGTCCCCACTGCGGTCCGGCCACCTCAAACTCCCCCTCGGATGGGCTCGTCGTGGTGTTTCCGGCTATCGGTCGTCCCAGGTCGAGACTTCGCATTGCCCTGCGTGTGTCTCATCCCGCGTCGCCCGGTACCTCTCCTGGAGCGACTTTTGGACCCCGTATCAGGCGGTCAAGAGCGTCTCGGTGGGGTGAAATCCGCGGTTTGCTCCGCTTCTGAGACTTCCACGGGTCTCGGATGTCCGCGCTCCATCCACTCCGATCAACACGAGGCACCAACAGCCTCGCGTTCTGCTCCATTCTCCCCAGCATGTCACAAGATCTCGAATTCAAGCGCGCCATCGATGAGGTGAAGCTGCGCTCGGCCATCGAAGAGGTTGTGCGGGAATACGTGCCGGACCTGAAGAAGGCCGGGCGTCTCTGGGAGGCGTGCTGTCCGTTCCATGACGAGAAGACACCCTCCTTCAAGGTGGATCCGGCAAAGCAGATGTGGCGTTGCTATGGGGCCTGTAGCGAGGGCGGCGACGTGCTGAGCTTCGTGCAGAAGAGCCAGAACCTGGGCTTCACGGATGCACTTGAGCTGCTCGCCTCGCAGGCCGGCGTGGAGATCCCCAAGAGCCGCGGTCGACGCGCGGAGCGCAGCGAGGACGACCCCGGCATGGTCGCCCTGGCCCGTGCAGATGCGTTCTTCCAGCACAAGTTGCAGGGCAATGAAGGACGCCTGGCGCGTGAGTACCTGGCCTCACGTGGGATGGGGGAGAACACGATCAAGGCCTTCGGATTGGGCTGGGCACCGGGTAATCGTCAGGAGCTTGTTCGTCTGGCTCGGCAGGAGGCTGAGCGAGGGCAAGCGGGTGATCCCTGCGAGGCCTGGGTGCGAGCAGGGGTGCTGCGGCGCGGGGACGACGGGGGAGAGTACTCGTTCTTCCGCGAGCGCCTGGTGATTCCCATCCGGGACCTGAAGGGGCGCACGATCGGGTTCGGAGCGCGTCGGTTGAGCGACAACGAGAAGGCCGGGCCCAAGTACATCAACAGTTCAGAATCGGACTACTTCCACAAGGGGCGCGTGATCTACGCCCTCGACCGGGCTATCGACCACGTGCGCAAGGGGCGACACCTGGTCCTCGTCGAGGGTTACACCGACGTGATGGCGGCTCACCAGGTCGGGTTGAACACGGTCTGTGCCGTGCTTGGAACTTCGACCACCGAGATGCACGCTGGCCTCGTGCGCAAGAGTGGGGCGAGGCGCGTGACCCTGGTCTTTGACGGGGACGATGCGGGCCGGAAGGCCGCCTGGCGCGCGCTCGATGGGCTCCTTCCCCTGGATGTGGACCTCGAGGTGGCCGTACTGCCCAACGGGAAGGACCCCGCCGACCTGTGCCGCGAAGGCTCCGAGGCATTCACCGCCCAGCTGGACCACGCCCAGGACTGGTTCGATTTTCTCACCGAGGGGGTGGGAGAGCTGAAGGGCAAGGAGCAGGCACACGCGGTGGACGACATCCTGCGCCTGCTCGAGCGCCTGACCAAGCCCGTGCACCGCTCATCCCTGCACGCCCAGCTGGCCGAGCGCCTCACGATGCCCCTGTCCACCATCCTGGAGGCGCGCAATCACATCAGGCGTGGCGTGCGGGAGCCGGGCTACACCTTACCTCCGCCTAACACCATCCCCGCCGGGGGACCCGATGGGGACGGTCGGTCCGCCAGCGGCGGAAAAGTGTCTGAAAAGAAGGTAGATAAGCGCGAAGTGGACGCCTACAAGGCCGCAGTCGGTTCCGTTCTCATGGATTCAGCGCTGGTTCCGCGAATCCGTTCTCTGGTGGACAGCTGCCCCAATGTAGGCCTCAAGGCTGTCATGGGGGCGATTCTGGCCCTCTACGAGGACGAGGACAAGTTGATCGACGAGTCGAGTGTCATGACCCAACTCGGCGCAGATCCCGTCCGTAACCACGTCTCCACCCTGGTCACCTACGCCTCCCAGACCGGCCTTCCCCCTCACGAACTCCTCGAAGCCAGCCTCCAAACCCTGGATCAACTGGCTCGGCGCAAGGAACTCTCCGAACTCAAAGCTCGCTCCAGTGACCCCGACCTCCCAGAAGAGGCTCGCCAGGAACTGGTTATTCAGATTACCCACAAGACCCGCGAACTCCAGAGCGGTTCCGTCCCCTCTCACCTCTCCTAAGTTCTCCTCAAGTCCCCCAACGATGACTGTAAAAATCGACGAGACCGTCAAGCTTCTTGCTGATGAAGGCCGTGCGAAAGGCTTCTTGACCTTTGCCGAGATGAACAAGCTGCTCGAAAATCAGTTTGTTCCTCCCGACAAGATGGACCAGATCTTTGAGGGTCTGGAGAATGCGGGAATAGAGCTCATGGATGGCGAGGGCCGGCCAGCCAACGCCCCCAAGCGTGGCAAGGACACCGTGAGCAAACTTCCCAAGGCCAAGGCCAAGGCCAAGGCTGCGAGCCCTGCGGCTGGAATCAAGGTCAAGAAGCGCGCTGCAGCGCAGGCCCTGAAGGGGGTCTTGCCCGAGAAGATTGATGATCCGGTGCGTATGTACCTGACCCAGATGGGCGAGATTCCTCTGCTCACCCGCCCCGAGGAGATCTTCCTTGCCAAGTCCATCGAGATCACCCGCAAGCGCTTCCGCAAGAAGTGCATGGGCTCGGGGATCTGCATGACCGAGACCATCGCTACCCTGCGGGAGGTGCGTGATGGCAACCTTGCCTTCGACCGCACCCTCAAGGTCAACCCCAACCCCAAGCCCGACGATGATCCGAAGATCGTGGAGACCCTGGGCAAGCCGTTCCTGGCCAAGCGCCTCCCGGTCAACATCGAGACCATCGAGCGTCTGCATGAACGCATGCGCCAGGCCTACCTTCCCCTGGCAGCGCACCTGATCGGTGGCGAGGAGCTCCATGGCGAAGCGCGCTCCGAGGCTCTGGCCTTGGTACAGAACCTGCGACGCAAGCTCATCATCCTGCTGGAGGAGTGTCACCTGCAGATCAAGAAGGTGCGCCCCTACAGCGATGATCTGGCCGAGCACTACCGCGAGATGCGCTCGGTGGAGCGCAAGCTTGAGACAGCGGTGCGTGTACCGGACGGGGAACGCAATGAGGAGCTCATCCAAGAACTGCGAGAGAGCATGTTCGAGTTGGAGATGGCGGCCATGGAGCCCATCGGTCGCTTGAAGACGCGTCTCGACCACGTGATCCTGCACTACGCCGGTTACGAGGAAGCCAAGCGCGATCTGTCCAGCGGAAACCTGCGACTCGTCGTGTCCATTGCCAAGAAGTACCGCAACCGCGGCCTCTCTTTCCTGGACCTGATCCAGGAGGGCAACACGGGCCTGATGAAGGCCGTGGAGAAGTACGAGTACCGTCGTGGTTACAAGTTCTCGACCTACGCCACCTGGTGGATTCGCCAGGCCATCACGCGCTCGATTGCCGATCAGGCGCGCACGATCCGGATCCCGGTCCACATGATCGAGACCATGAGCAAGCTGCGCAACGTCACCAAGCGACTGGTCCAGGCCAAGGGCCGGGAGCCGTCCGTGGAGGAAGTGGCCGAGGCCACGGAGATCACGGTGGAAGAAGCCAAGCGCGTGATGAAGATCAGCAAGCACCCCATCAGCCTCGATCGTCCCATCGGCGAGTCCGACGACAGCTACTTCGGCGACTTCATCGAAGATGAGTCGGCGGAGAGCCCGATGCAGGCGGCGGGCCAGGAGATGCTGAAGGATCGCATCGACGACGTGCTCTCCAGCTTGACCTTCCGCGAGCGGGAGATCATCAAGCTGCGCTACGGCATCGGAGACGGCTACACCTATACCCTTGAAGAGGTGGGCCGCATCTTCCGTGTGACCCGGGAACGCGTGCGCCAGATCGAGGCCAAGGCCGTGCGCAAGCTGCGCCACCCGGTGCGTGCTCGCCAGCTGGCCAGCTTCCTGGACGGCGTGGAGATAGAGGACGACTACGGCGATTTCTAGCCGTCACGGCCAGAGGCCGTCATTTCTGATGAATGTCCCACGGGAGGGGTTCGGTTCGAACCCCTCCCGGTCGTTAGACTCGGCCCGTGAAGGATGCGATGCAGATGAACTCGCCCACTGTCGGGCATGGGGGAGGAGGCTCCTCTGAACGCTGGATCGTGCTTGGTCTTGCGGTCTTGGCGTTTGCGCTCCGCGCGCTCTACGTGTTTGACCTGAGCGCCAGCCCCTACTTCACGGCACCGGTGACCGACCCGGCCTTTCACCTGGACTGGGCTCGGGAGCTGGCGGCGGGTCGCGAGTTTCAGCAGGGGCCCTTCTTTCGGGCTCCGCTCTACCCGTGGTTCCTGGCCTTGTGCCTCAAGCTGTGCGGCGGAAGCCTCATGGGCGTGCGGCTCGTTCAGTGCGGCCTGGGCGCTGCAACGACCGTCCTGACCTACGGCGTGGCGCGGCAGCTCTTTGATCGACGCGTCGCCACCCTCGCGGGTCTGGGGGCGGCTACCTACTGGGTGCTGATCTACTTTGATGGGGAGCTGCTCCTGCCCACCCTTTCGATTCCGCTGAACCTCTTGGCCCTGTGGCTGACCCTGAACCTGGGGGGGGATGAGCGTGGTGGCTCAGGTCCTTGGGCCGCGGCCCGGGCCGGAGTTGCATGGGGTCTGGCTGCGATCACGCGTCCCAACGTCCTGCTCTTCATGCCCTTGTTGGCGCTGTGGGTGCTGGGGGTTGGGCGCAAGGGGGGGCGGCGCCCCGGATCTTGGGCTCCCTGCGCGTGGTTGACCTTGGGGACGCTGCTGCCGATCCTGCCTGTCACCGCCTACAACCTGTTTGTCGGCAAGGATCTGGTGCTGATCTCCTCCCAGGCAGGGGTCAACCTCTGGATCGGAAACCACCCCGGTGCCGACGGACGCACGGCGAAGGTTCCGGGTACCACGAGCGATGACTTCCTGGGTACGGCGGGGGAGGCGGCGGGCCTGGCGGAGCTGGAGGCGGGGCATTCCCTTACCCCTTCGGAGGTTTCCGGGCACTACACGGCCAAGGCCCTGGAGTACCTGACTCAACACCCTTTGCAGGCCGTGGGGGGAATGCTGAACAAGGGGGCCCTGTTCCTGCGGGACGAGGAGATCAGCAACAACCAGCCCGTGCGCTTCTTCGCTCAGAGGTTCAGCGCTGTGACGCGTTGGAGTCCTTTGGGATTCTCGGTCCTGCTGGCGCTGGGAGGCCTGGGCCTGGTACTGACCCTCGTTCATGGGCCGCGCCGCAGGCTCTTTCCCCTGTGGGGCTTCCTGCTGGCCTACAGTCTCAGCGTGGTGGCGTTCTTTGTCTGCTCACGGTTCCGGGCACCCATCCTGCCCCTGCTGATGATCCTTGGGGGACACGCACTGATCTGGCTTGTGGATCGGTGGCGGGCTGGGAGCCGACGGGAATGTGGGCTCTGGACCGGCTTGTGCCTGTTGATGCTCACGGTGTCCTGGACCTTGCGTGGGGATCGCGTGGAGGCCGAGGCGGATGGCCTGCGTCACCTGGCGGTGGGGCATGCCCTGGCTGGAGAGCTCTCCTTGGCGGAGCCACTCTCAGCAGATTCCCTCGAGCTGGCCCCGAGCGATCCCCAGGCCATTTTGGCCCGGGCGGGGATTCTGGAGGGTCTGCAGCGCTTCGATGAGGCCGGGGCTCTTCTCGAGCGGGTTGTGCGCCTCGCGCCTTCGGATCCCCTGGCACTTGATCGCTGGCTGGGGTTCCTCTTGCGCCAAAAGCGTTGGCCCGAGCTGGAAGAGCACGCCCGGGCTGGTCTGCAGGGCGGGACGAACCCCCAGAGTGTCCAGTATCACCTGGGCGCCATGCTCCTCGTGCAAAAGAAAGTCGTACAAGCCCAGGCTGCTCTTGAGGAGGCGGTGCGCCTCGATTCGCGCGGCTCGCGGTCCCAAGCGCTCCTGGGGTCGATCCTGGCGGCCCGTGGGCAGCCCATGCGGGCTTGCCAGGTTCTCGGCCAGGCGGTGGACCACGGCGCCTTCACCAATGCCCGTGCGCAGGAGGCGTCCACCTGGCGACTCTTGGTGCGCCTCTTGCAGGAGCAACAGCGTGGGGACGAGGCCCGGCGTCGGGCCGGCCAGTGGAGCGCTCGTTTCCCGGACTCGCCCCAGGCCCGAGCTGCCGTGGAGCGACTCCGGTCGGGTCAGGACTGAGAGTTCCACCGCGTGTGGCAAGGGGCGTGTGGGTAGGGGTAGGGAGATCAATTCATGGGGTGAGACCTGACGCGCACCCCAAGTGGCGGTAGACTGCCCGCCCCATTCACCCACGGATCCCCCCCATGCAGGAAACCTTGCAGGCTCTCCAGGGCCTTCAGCAGATCGACCGCCACATCTTCAAGGTCCAGGCCGAGCAGCGCCGCTTGCCTGAGGAGCTGGCTCTGCGCACGACCAAGATCGAGGAGCAAGAGGCCAAGCTGCAAGAAATGCGCACACGGATTCGTGGCGTGCGCTCAGAGGCCAAGGAGATTGAAGATCTCACCGTGGGCATGCGCCAGCGCCTTCGCAAGCTCGAGTCAGAATCCAACAAGGGCAAGGTCGATGCGGCTCTTCTCATGAGCTACCAGCACGAGATGCGCAAGCTGAAGCGCAACATCTCCCAAGCGGAAGACGACGCTCTGAAGAAGATGGAGGCGGGAGATGCCGGTGACGCGAACATTGTGACTGCCGAGAGTCAGTTGGAGCTGGCCAAGTCGGTATTCGACGAGTTTGAAGCGAATGTCGCCAAGGAGTTGGAAGAGGCGAATTCGCGCTTCGACGAGCTACAAGCTGACCGGGACAAGCTCTCCGCAGACGGAATCGAGACCGATCACCTGGAGCTCTATAGGCGACTCCTGGAGATCCGCGAAGGCGAGGCCTTGGCCGAGCTGCTCGATGGCCACTGTCAGGCTTGCTTCGTTCAGATTCCCAAGAACATCGGTGTGCGCTTGGCGCGGGGGACAGAGATGGTCCAGTGTCCATCCTGCGACCGGATCTTCTACCAGTACTAGGGCTTCGGCCGCGGCTGTTCCTTTCGGTTCGGCCTAGAAAGAGTAGTGCCAGCCCAGGGCGTAGGAGAGGTCCTGCTCCAGTTGCGGACCGTTCAGGTCCTGCCACAGGGGCCCGCCAATCTCGAACCCGAAGGAGTGGCCACCTGTCTCGATGTAGTTGATCCCGGCCCAGACGGTGATCCGGTCTCCGCCCTGGCTGTTCGGATCATGCAGGGGTGATTGGGTCGGGTCGATGTCCGTATCCTGACCCTTCACGCGGCCCTCGTAGCAGTAGCCAAGGCGCAGAGAGGCCGAGACGCTCTCATTGAAGACCCGTGAAACCCATCCGCTCAGGAGGGCCACGTTGCCCAACTGGTAGTCGTCCGAGTTCTCGGTGAAGCGCACGATCTCCTTGGCCTGGAACCCCAAGGACGTACTCTCGTGCCGCTTGACGTAGGTGATTCCCGGGATGAGGTCCAGGGTGCCACTGCTGAGCTGGAGGCTGTAGGGCAGCTTCTCGGAGATGCCCCCGCTGGAGGGGGTGGTGCCCCGCTCATCCCGTGACCCGGTGGGCAGGGAGACTCCCAACTGCGCGTGCAGGGTCTCGTCCTCTTCGTGGTTCAACCGGAAGAGGCCCGTGATATTAAGGTCGCCCATCCCCGTGCTGCGCAGCTCGTAGGTTTGCCCCAACGGCGTGGCCATCGTCACCTCGTTGTTGAGGAAGGGCAGGGTCAGCAACAGGCTCGTGGACTGGTCGTAGCCGAAGAGGGCATTGAGCCAGTGGGCCTCTCGAGTCGTGCTTTGAGGTGAGTCCGTGTAGCCGGCGGCGAACACGTCTGAGTTGGTGACCTGTCCGCGACCGTCGAGCAGGCCACTGCCGTCCGTGCGCATGTTCTGATAGGAGAAGGTCCAGGCACCGTAGGCCTTCTCCCCGTCCGTGGTGATCCCTATGGGGGCGAAGGCGTCGGGGCGCTCATCCCAGCTTTGGGCCTGGGCACGTGAGCAGGTCAGCGCAATGGTGAGGCCCAAGGCGAGAAGGGGCCAAGGAGACAGGGGACGGTGTTTCATCGGGTCGGTGCAGGGCCAGGGTGTGGACGGGGCGAGAGGTCTGCGATTATGCGTTATCGAGGCCCGAACTCCAGGATGGTGAGCACAAGGTGCCCTGCGTGGTGTCCCTTTGCCGTAGGCAGTCGGCAAGAGACTCCCGCACCCGGTTCTTGTTCACCCCCCAGCGCGGGGCGAGCAGATTCTCCGCTGGCGAATCGCCGGTCAGTCGGTGCAGGACCTGGTCTGGACGCAGGCGTTCCACAAAGTCCGCCAGCCACTCCACGTATTCCTCGCAGGTGAGTACATCCAGTTCGCCTGCTCGCCAGGCATGCGCCATCTGGGTGCGCTTGAGCACCATCAGGTGGTGGGCCTTGACTCCCGCCACTCCCGAGCGGGCCAGAACCTCGGCCGTGTGCCGGGCACCCTCGCGGCCATCCCCGGGCAGTCCGAGAATGGCGTGGCCCACGGCGGACAGGCCCGCGGCATGTACGCGTGCCACGGCGTCTTCGAAGTCGGCCACCGTGTGCAGGCGATTGATCTGCTGCAGTACCTCGTCGTTGGCGCACTCGAGGCCCAGCTCGACCCAGACCGGCACCCGCCTGGCCACCTGGGCCAGCCTCTGGAGGGTCTCGGCCGAGAGGCAATCGGGCCGGGTAGAGACACTCAGGCAGGAGATCGGCCCCTCCAGATAGGGATCGAGCACGCTCAAGACCTCGTCCAGGCGCGCGATGTCCACGTAGGTATTGGTGTAGGACTGCAGATAGGCGATGGCCCCGATGGACTCGTCCGGTGTGCGCTTGCGACGCTCGATTCGCTTGAGGCCCAGCAACAGCTGCTCTTCGAGCTCGGCACCACCCCGCAGAGCGCCGGTGCCCGAGCCCTCCACGTCGCAGTAGGTGCACCCTCCAAGGCCCTTGGTCCCGTCGCGGTTCGGACAGGTGGAGCCGGCATCCAGGGCCACGCGGTAGACCGGCATGCCGAAGGACTCGCGCAGCCAGGGGGCCAGGGTCCGAAAGGGAAGCGGGTCAGTCACGGTAGGGCCATCCTCTCCCCGCGGAGGCTGCCGTCAAGGGGTTTGGGGTGGGAGGGCTCCGAAGCGCTATCCTTGGCGGCATGGAGATCCAACCCATCGTCATCGGGACCGCCGGTCACATCGACCACGGCAAGTCCACCCTGGTGCAGGCGCTGACCGGTACGGACCCGGACCGCTGGGCCGAGGAGAAGGAGCGCGGGATGACCATCGACCTGGGCTTCGCGCGCATGGAGCTGCCCGATGGCCGCGTGGTGGGGCTGGTGGACGTTCCCGGCCACGAGCGCTTTGTGCGCAACATGGTGGCCGGGGCCTCGGGCATCGACCTGGTCATCCTGGTGGTCGCCGCCGATGACGGGGTGATGCCCCAGACAAGAGAGCACCTGGCCATCATGGACCTGCTCGGAGTGCAGCGTGGGTTCGTGGCCCTGACCAAGGTCGATGCCGTGGAGCCCGATCTCGTGGACCTCGCGGAGGAGGACGTGCGCGAATCGGTGGAGGGGACTTTCCTGGAGGATGCTCCCATCCTGCGCGTCGCTGCGGTGGATGGAACCGGCATGGATGCCCTCAAGGAGACCCTGGTGCAGATGGCCTCCGAGACCGAGCCGCGGCCCGCCGAGGGCGTGTTCCGCATGCCCGTGCAGCGCGTGTTCAGCGTGCGGGGCTTCGGGACCGTTCTCACGGGAATTCCGATCTCGGGTGCGGTGGCCGTGGGGGAGACGGTGGAGGTGCTGCCCTCGGGACAGAAGGGCAAGGTGCGCGGCATCCAGGCCTACCACGAGAAGGCCAGCGAGGCGCGCGCGGGCCACTCCACCGCTCTCAATCTGGCTGACGTGGACCACCACCGGGTGGGTCGCGGAGATGTCGTGGCGGCGCCCGGTTTCTTTCAGTCATTGAAAATGGTCGGCGCGCGCGTGCGTGCTCTCAAGGGCCTCGATTTTCCCCTGACCAACCGCATGCAGGTGCGGGTGCACACGGGCACGGCTGATGCCCTCGGCGAGGTTGTCCTGTTGGACAGCGAGCAGCTCGCGGGGGGACAGGAAGGTCTGGTGCAGTTCCGCATGGCCGAGCCTCTCGTGTGCGCTCCGGGAGACCGCTTTGTCATGCGCCTGGCGTCCCCCGTCATGACCCTTGGCGGTGGCGTGATCCTGGAAGAGAGCCGCTACCGCCTGAAGCGCTTCAAGACCTTCGTGCTGGACGAACTCGAGCGGCAGGCCGGGAGCCTGGGCTCGGCGCGCGCGCGGCTCGAATCGGAGCTGGCCCGGGCGCCGGAACGATGGATGGACCTGCAGGAGCTGACCGTGGCCGTGAAGGCCTCGCGCGCCGATGTGACGGCCCTGCTCGACGAGCTTGCCGCCGAAGACCTCGTCCTCAGCCTGGGGCCCGCGGGACGTTGGATGCACACCCAGACCCTGGACCTCTGCCTGGCCCAGGTGGGGGATGCGATGACCAGCTGGTTCGCCGAGAACCCCGAGCGGCGCAAGATGGACGTGCGCGATCTGCGCAGCGCCTGCGGGCTGGAGACCGGGCTGCTCTCTGCCCTATTGAAGACCCTGGAGGGGCGCGGTGAGCTCTCCTGCGAGACCGGGGGCATGGTCGTCCCCAAGGGGCGAGAGGTCGAGCTTGACGATGCGACCCGCGCGGCCCGGGAGAAGGTGCTCGCGACCCTGATCCAGGGCCAGCTGCAACCGCCCGACCGGGATGCGCTCGAGGGGACACTCGGCTTGGCGTCCAAGGACCTGCAACGCGTGCTGGATCTGCTCGTGGACGAGGGCGAGATCCATCACGTCGGCGGGGGTCTGTTTCTCGCGAGCGAGCCTTATGGAACGGTGCGCGAGGCCATCGTGGACAACTGCCAGCGCAACGGACAGCTGGCCATACCCGAGCTCCGAGACCGTCTCGGGACCACCCGGAAGTTCCTGATTCCCCTGCTGGAGCACTTCGATACCGTGGGCGTGACGGCCCGCCGTGGTGGGACGCGGGTCTTGCGCCAGGGCTAGTCGCCCTTGTGGTGAACAGGTGGGATTATATCTCCGGCATGCCCCCCTGTGGGGGCGCGCCGTGACAGGCGAAGGAGCAGAGGGTACGGAAAAGGAGCGGTAGGCGAGGCACGAGCATGGCCCTCACTTCCCTCCGGAATCCTGGACCGCGTTGCTGAGGAGTGCCTGACTCGCCTTGCCCATGAAGCGCATCCCCGGTCCCATATCCATCCAGGTCTGGTTCATCAAGAGGATCGTCTGCATGTTGCCCGGATCGACCCAGAACATGGTCCCCGCTATGCCGGACCAGCTCCATGTGCCCTCCGCGCTGCCGAGGGTGGCCTTCGTCTGCACCGCCACACCCAGCCCGTAGCCGCGACCAAACAGCAGCAGGCTCCTGGGAATGTCGCCGATGTGATCACGCGTCATGAGCGCCACGGTCTCCTCCTTCAGGATGCGCGTGCCGTCCAGGGCTCCGCCCGCCTGCATCATGCTGGTGAAGCGCAGGTAGTCGGCGGCCGTGGAGAATAGGCCGCCACCACCCGAGAGCCAGGCCGGGTTGCGCGTCGGATCGTTGCCCAGGCCGCTGGGAACAGCCACGAGCTCCCGCCCCGAGTTTGCGTATAGGGTCACCAGTCGAGCCAGGTTCTTCTTGTCGACGTGGAAACCGGTGTCGATCATTCCCAGGGGCTTGATGATGCGCTCTCGAAAGACCTCATCCAGTGGCTTGTTCGCCAGCACCTCGATGAAATGGCCGAGCACGTCGTGGGAGATGCCGTATTCCCAGCGACTCCCCGGCTGGAAGTCAAGCGGCAAGGTGCCCAGGGCGCTGACCAGGTCGGCCAGGTCAGGCTCTTCGGTGGTGCGTTTGGCCTCGCGCTCCCAGGGCGTCTGGTAGGTCCAGCCGGTAGTGTGCTGGAACAGGTCGCGCACCTTCATGGGTGAGTCGAGGGGCTCGTCGTCCTTGCCCTGCTCGCCCTTGATCTTGAGGTTGGCCAGCTGCGGAAGGTATTTGGCCACGGGGTCATCCAGCTTGAAGCGTCCCTCCTCGAAGAAGGTCAGGGCCGCGACACAGGTCATCGGCTTGGTCATCGAGTAGATGCGGAAGATCGAGTCCAGTTCGAGCTCCGTACCCGCCTCCCTATCGCGCATACCTACGGCGTGCTGGAAGACGATCTTGTCCTTCACCTGTACGAACCCCACCAAGCCGACACTCGCTCCCTCGTCGATCATGGCCTGCATGTCGTCACGCACGGCGTCGAACGGGTCGTCGCCCCATGCCGACCGAGCGCCCAGGCCCAGGAGTGGAGCGGCAAGGGCAACCGCCAGCAGGGTGGAAAGGGCAGGGGACGGGCAAGAAGGGCAGTTTGATTTCATGGGAGACCTCGCGGGGGGGCTTTGATCCTATCTCAGATTGCCCATGATCCCGATTGTGAGAGCACACGTTCAGGGATTCGACGCTCCAGATCACGGCTTCGCGCCCGGACGCCCGAATCCAGAGGATTGCTGCGGTGGAAGGCGTTGTTCGGGTCGTGGAGGAAGAGCGCCTCGCGCGTCGGCTTCGTCCCATCCTGATGCAATCGGGTGCCCCACCCCGGGCTTTCCCCGTGGGAAGTCCCAAGGGTGGACGGGTGGGACTGGAGGTGGGGGCCGCCCGGAGCCGATGAGAGGGTGGTTCGCAGGGCTCCGAGTGTCGCCGGTGGACCACCAGATCCATCCAAGTGTTGCTGCACCATGTCCAATAATCCTTCTGACTTCACGCCTTCCGAGCCCGACTCCAGCCCCGCGGGGCAGCCCTCTCATCTGCCGCCGCCCGAGGGCGGGGAGGACTTCCTCGGACTGGAGCAGATCCTGGGAGGAGGTTCGGCCGAGACGCAAGCTGCGGGACCGCAGCCCTTGCTACCCGAGGTTACAGGTGAGCATGGTGAGGCGCAGATCGCGCAGCTCATGGGAGCGCCCATCGCCCCCGTGGTCACGGAAGAGAGCGTCGAGGAGGGCCCGGATGTGGTCCTTGACCCCGAGCCGATGCACGAGTCCACCGAGCTCGTGGACGAGGAGGGCGATGCTCCGGACATGGCTCCTGGACCCACACGTCGTCGGGGCCCGACGCGCAGTCTTGTCTCCCTCGTGGGTGGCTCCCTCCTGTGCGTCTGGTCCCTCTCCCAATGGAACCCCTCGGTTGGGACGAGCACGCCCCCGCTGACCACGGTCATGGTCTCCGAGGTTTCCACGCTCACCCCTACACCGCCGCCCATCCTTCAACCCCCCGCACCCACCGCGTTGGAAGCTCCCACGCCTCCCGTGGTTGCGCAGGCCAGCCTTCGGCCCGTGGCTGTCGTCGCCCCCTTGCGAGCGCGTCTGACCGCACTCTTGCGCTTGGCTGCGAGCATGCCCCGCACCCCGGGCCCGCGCATGGTTCCGGGTGCGCAGGCCCAGGCCTCGCCAGCGCCCCTCCCGCGACCCCATCGCGGCCGGCGTTCGTGGCGCGCCTCCCTCGATCTGATCCTGGCCCAGTCCGTGGGCGCCCAGAACCTGCAGATGGGCAGCGTCCTTCTCGGCGGTGGGTGGAATCCCCTGAAACCGGAGCCGATCGTACTGCGCCTGAATGATCTCGCCCCGCAAGGGCTGGGAGTGCTCTCAAGCACGGCCCTCGGTCTGCAGGCAGGCTCGCCCTCCAACATGTCGTCTGAGGCCCAAAGGGAATCAGCCCCGGGCGAGGCCTTTCTGGCGGCCAGCCTGATGCCCACGGCCATGCCCAGCCATGAGGAGCAGACCACCCCAGACCCTCAGCGTGGTCTCACACCTGCCCCGCAGGGGAAGCGCTGGACGCAACCGGGGATCCCCGAGGGTGCCATCGCTCAACCCGATCGGATGCTTACTCCCGGAGTGGGAGTCGTGCGCGCCACACTGCATGGTGGCGAGGTCTTTGAGGGCCGCCTGCACCAGGTGGGCATGGGCCAGATCTGGATCGATACGCGACTGGGTCGCATGAGCCTGGAGGCCCACCGTCTCGCCAGCCTGGAGACCCTGGAAACACCGGGGACGGCTGAGACCGGCGACCGGCTGGGGAGCCGCCAGGTTCGGCACCTGACCCAGGTGAGCGTGGGGGTCCCGGGCGGACTCCTGACAGGAGCCCTTCTGAGCCGTGACGGGGACGAGGTCACGCTGAGGATCGCCGATGGCCTGCAGGTGACGGTGACCAGCGATGACGTGCGACTCCTGGCGGGGCCGAGCGCCACCCTTGGAGTCCGTCCCAGGGGCGTCAGCGGGCAGCGGTAGAGGGCTGGGAAGTCCCGCTCCAGGGAGAGCGAAACTTCGGCGGGGAAAACCCCTATCCTGGGCACGGACCCGAGTCCTGCCCTCCCATGCCGATCCTTCCCCGACCCTTTCTGATCCCGATTCTCGCCTGCGCGCCCCTGGTCCTGTCAGGCGCCGGAGTCTCCCCGGAGGTCGTGCCCGCGGTGGAGTTCGCGTCCAGCGTCGACGACGAGATCATCGCCGAGTTCAAGAAGTACTACCGCAAGTACAAGGAGGTCGATCAGAAGATCGAGGCCATCCTGGCCTTGGAGGGGGTGGAGGCCAAGGAGGTGGTGGACGTGCTCCTGCCGCTACTCAGCGCTCAGGAGGGTGAGATCGTCGAGGCGGCCTCGCGTGTGTTGGGTCAGTTCAAGACCCGTGGGCCCATCGACCATGTCTTCGCGAAGCTCGAGAAGGAGAGAAAGTCCGAGCGACGCGCCGGGATTCTGGACGCGGTGATGCGCGGCGGCTATGTGGATCTGGGCGAAGCCCTGCTGGATTGCCTCGAGGACCGGGATTGGAACGTGCGGCGTCTGGCGTTGAGGGCGGTGGCCGCGGGCGGCAAGGCGGAGAATGCCGCCCTCTGCCTGCCCCTGTGCTCCGACAAGGAGGTCGCTGTGCGCTGCGCGGCGCTGGACGGATTGAGCTTGATGGGCTCCGACCTCGTCCGCTCTCCTGCCATGAAGGCGCTACAGGACCCCGCCTGGCAGGTACGCGCCTGTGCGATTCACGCCCTGGGGAATGTGCGCCACAAGGACTCCATGCAGCCGCTCATCGAGGCCCTGGAGCGGGAAGAGGGTCGCCTCCGGGCCGATGCCGCAGCCGCCCTGGAGAGTCTGACCGCTCGCGGGTTCGGCCAGCGACTTGAGCTCTGGCAGCGTTTCTGGAGCAACTACAAGGACCGCTACGAGATCCCCACGGACGCTGAGCTTGCGGCGCTGCGGGCCAAGCAGGCGGAGCATGCTGAGCTCTACAAGCCCTCCGACAGCGTTGCCTTTCACGGCGTGGATACTCCGAGTCGCCGCGTGCTGTTCATCATCGACGTTTCGGGCTCGATGGAGAACGAGGTGGTGGACAAGGACCGCTTCGTGGACGGTGAGTATCCCTCTTATTCGCGCATCGATATCGTCAAGACCGAACTCGCCCGCACCATCGAGGGGCTGGAGCCCTACGTCGAGTTCAACATCCTGGCCTTCGCCACCGAGGTCAAGAAATGGAAGAAGGGGCTGACACGGGCCAACGTGCTCAACAAGTCCAGCGCCATGGACTTCGCTCGCAGGCTCGAGCCTCTGGGTGGGGCGTCCAAACAGGAGTTGGCCGAGGTGGGTCTGGTGGGGGCCGCCGGTCTGGGAGCAGGCAAGACCAATACCTACGGCGCACTGGCCGCCGGCCTGGGCCTCGACGCCAAGAAGCCCAAGGGCTATCACACCAAGTTGGACACGATCTTCTTCCTCTCCGACGGCAAGCCCACCACGGGTCAGTTCACGGAGCGGAACGAGATCCTGCGTGAGATCAAGCGCGCCAATGACCTGCGGCGGATCGTGATCCACACCATTGCCCTGGGGCAGTTCGATAAGGAGTTCATGCGCCTCCTGGCCCAGGAGAACGGCGGCGTGTTCGTCGATCTGGGGGAGTAGCTCCCGCCTGGGCCCCTCGCATCGGTTGACGGGTGGAGGGGCTGGGCGTACTCTCCTTGCCCGCGTTCGGGCTCCGGCCCGTAGGCAGAAATCGGGGTGTGGCTCAGCTTGGTAGAGCGCTGCGTTCGGGTCGCAGAGGTCGGAGGTTCAAATCCTCTCACCCCGACCACCCCCAGCCCCACTTTGGGTCGGAGTACCCTCAATACAGAGTAGTCAGAGGACCTCTGGAGGGTCTGTTGGGCGATGCTTGGGCCTCAGCCAGGTCTTGGGGCTGGACGGGAAAGGAGGTTTGGGGCATCCTCTTGAATGTCGCCGGTCATCTGACCTAGGGTCGGACTGGCGAGTCAGCATCGACCCATGGTCGGACCCCTTGCGGGTCGCCCATCAGGTCTCTGACCTTGCCCGCGGCAGCGAGTCCCGGGGATCCCTGTGTACCTCCAAGAGTGAGGGCTAAAGAGGAGATTCCCAAGGGTCTGGCTGACGTGACCAGTGAATCGACACCGTCTGGCTGACGGAGTCTCCCGAACGGATAGTGCGCCTGCAGTTGGCGGGCACCGCACCCCCCCCTCCGCATCGGCGGCGGATACACACCGGGCCCTCGGGCCCCTGATTGATCGAGGACATATTGGCTTCCAAGGAAGGTACAACCACCAACCGCGGTTCAGACGAGCTCCCCTTCGGAGCCATGCCTGACGAGAGCGGCAGCACATCCAAGCCCAAGCGCAGGTCCAGCCGTGGCTCAGGGGATGGAGAGGGTGAGCCCTCCTCCAAGACAGGTAAGAAGAAAGCCAAGAAGAAGACGACCAAGAAGAAGCCGGAGAAGAAGCCGAAGAAGAAGGCCGAGGAGACCTCCAGCCCTCCTGCAGGGGATGCTTCGAAGCCGGAGTCACAGGATCGCCCCCAGGGTGAAGGGGGCCGATCCGAAGAGGGGCGGTCTTCGCATCGCCCGCGGCGTCGCCGCCGCCGGCGGCGGGGTGGCCGCGGTAACGATGGGGGTCAGGGCAAGTCCGCGGGCGAGAACCGGGAAGCCCGGAACGAACCCAAGCGCGGCAAGAAGAGGCACGCCACGTCGGGAGCGCGCTTCGACTCGCGTGTCGAGACCGGCATGTTCATCATGGAGAAGGGCGACTATGGGGCTCTGCGCCGCGAGGCAGCGGGCTACCGTCAGTCCAAGGAGGACATCTTCGTCCCCAAGCACCTGATCCAGAAGTATCGGCTGCCAGAGGGAGCCATCATCACCGGCCCGATCTCCCGCGGCCAAAAGCACAAGTACCAGCTGGCTGACGTTCAGGAGGTGGATGGCGAGGAGCCCGGCAAGTGGAAGAACCAGACGCCGTTCAAGAACCTCACCAGCATCGATCCCGACTTCCACTACGCCGTGGGGGACGCATTGGACAACGTGTCCATGCGCATCGTGGACCTCCTGTGTCCCATCGGCCGTGGTCAACGAGGCCTGATAGTCGCACCCCCGCGCACGGGCAAGACCACGATCATGCGGGAGTTCGCCGCGGGTATCGAGAAGGCCTACCCGGACGTGCACCTGATGATCGTCCTCGTGGACGAGCGTCCCGAGGAGGCCACCGAGTGGCGGCGCTCCGTGGAGCGTGCCCAGCTGTACGTCTCGACCTCTGACGAGACCTCCAAGATCCACATCCAGACTGCGGAGGCCGCCTGGAAGCGTGCCTGCCGTCTGGTGGAGATGGGCGAGGAGGTCGTCATGCTGCTCGACTCCATCACGCGCCTGGCCCGGGCCTACAACAACCAGGCGGGTTCGGGTCGCACCATGTCCGGCGGGCTCGACAGCCGCGCCATGGAGCGTCCGCGCAAGCTGTTCGGCTCGGCGCGCAACACCGTGGAAGCGGGCAGCCTGACGATCCTCGGCACGACCCTGGTGCAGACCGGAAGCCGCATGGACCAGATGGTGTTCGAGGAGTTCAAGGGCACCGGCAACATGGAGATGGTGCTCAGCCGCAAGCTGGCCGATCGTCGCATCTTCCCCGCCATCGACGTGGAGAAGGCGGGTACCCGCAAGGAAGAGAAGCTCTTCGGTATGCGGCGGGTCAAGCTCGTACACACCCTACGGCGGGTTCTCTTGCGCATGAACTTCATCGAGGCCATGGAGTTGTTGATTACTCGTCTCTCAGACGTGGATAAGACCGATGACTTCCTCAAGCGCTTCGAGGTGGACCCCGAGGCCTGACGCTCCATCCCTGCATCACCTCTACGCGTGGGGCCAGGAGCCGACCCGCCGGCCACCTCAACCCCTGACGCCCCATGAGTTCCGCTCCCAACGCCGCACCCGCAACCCCTGACCCTAAAGGGGCCGCCCAACCCATGATCCGGGCTGAGGGTCTGGTGAAGCACTACGGCGACGTGCGGGCGGTGGAGGGTGTCAGCTTTGAGGTGGGCCGCGGAGAGATCGTGGGGTTCCTCGGTCCCAATGGGGCGGGCAAGAGCACCACCATGCGCATGCTCACGGGCTACCTGTACCCCGACCAGGGCCGGGTACACATCGCCGGGCATGACGTGGCCCAGGACGGCCAGAAGGCGCGGGCGTCTCTTGGCTACCTGCCGGAGAGCACGCCGCTGTACCGGGACATGCGCGTCGATCGCTACCTCCAGTTCGTGGGCGAGCTACGCGGGCTGGATCGGGTGCAGCGCCAGGACGCGCTCGAGCGTGTCTTTGATGCCACCGACCTCGCCGGCTACACCCAACGCAAGATAGGGACCCTGTCCAAGGGCTACCGACAGCGCGTGGGTCTGGCCCAGGCGCTGATCAGCGATCCGGATGTGCTCATTCTCGACGAGCCCACCTCCGGTCTGGACCCGGCCGAGATCGTCCGCGTGCGCGACCGCATCGTGGCCCTGGCGGAGACCAAGACCATCCTGCTCTCGACCCACGTGCTCCCCGAGGTGGAGGAGGTCTGCCGACGCGTGATCATTCTGGCCGGCGGGCGCATCGTGGCTGACGGCAGCCTCCTGGAGCTCTCAGCCGGTCGCGAGGAGTGCCTCCTCGTGACCCTTGCGGCTCCCGAGCAAGAGGCCCTCGCGGCCTGCGCGGAGCTGCCGGGTGTTCTGGGTTGCGCCGTGTCTGGCCGAGGAGCAAGCGGTCGCTTGCGCCTGCACCTGGACGTGAGCGAGCGATTCGATGTGGCCGAGAGGCTGAGCGCCCTGGCGGTCGAGCGAGGCTGGCCCCTGCTTGAGTTGCGCCATGACGTACCCACGCTGGAGCGCGTCTTCCTGGAGTGCACTCGAAGTGCGGGCGAGGAGCAGACGCCATGAGTCGCACCCTGGCCATCTTCAAGCGCGAGCTTCTGGCGTCCTTCGAGTCCCCCGTGGCCTACGTGACCATCGGCCTGTTCGTGCTCGTTCAGGCGGGGCTGTTCTTCTACATGGGTTATCCGATCGGGCCCACGCCGCTGCCCAGCCTCTGGGCTGGCGGTCAGGCGAGCCTGATCGTTCTCTTCACCTGGCTGCCGCTGCTGCTCGCCTTCCTCGTGCCGGCGCTCACCATGGGCACCTGGTCCGAGGAGCGCAGCACGGGAACCGAGGAGCTGCTCCTGACCCACCCGGTGCTCATCCGTGAGGTGGTGCTGGGCAAGTTCCTGGCCTCCTGGATATTGGTCTGCCTCCTGGTGACCCTCTCCATTCTGCCCGTGGCCTGGACGGTCTCGGGCCTGGGGGACCTCGACTGGGCCACCGTCTGGTGTGGCCTGGGCGGCGCATTCCTCCTGGGGGCGGGGTACGTGGCTCTGGCCCAGCTGGTCTCGGCCCTCTCGTCCCATCAGCTCCTCACCTTCCTGCTCGGCGCATTGGTCCTGGGAATGCTGTGGGTCCTGCGGCTGTTGGTCGACGTGCTGCCCGTGGGCCTCGCGGGCCTGGTGGACTACGCCTGTCCCAGCACGCACTTCCTCGATAGTGCGGCACGCGGGGTGCTGGACCTGCGCGACGGTGTGTACTTCGCGCTCCTGGTGGTCTTCGGTCTGACCCTCAACGCGTTGGTGGTGGAGGCACGTCGTTGGAAGTAGCGCCATGAGCTCCCCTCAAACCTCAACGCGCAGCGCGCGCCTGAATCTGCGCCTCAACCTCTGGTTGACAGCGCTCCTGCTCGGGGCCCTGTTGGTGGTGTGCAACGACCTCGCGCGGCAACACATGCCCCGGCGCAAGGACCTCTCCGAGGACCAGCTCTACGCTCTCTCGGAGGCCTCGGCTCGCATCCTGGGCAGCCTTGAGGATCGTCTTCAGGTCACGACCTTCTTCACGGGTCACATGGAGTCCGGGCAGATGGCCCTGGCCAAGGCCCACGTGCAGGGACAGCTGCAGGAGCTGCAGGCCCTGGGCAGAGACCACATGGAGCTGGTGGATCTGGATCCCTCCACCTCCAGCCAGGCCGCGACGCGCGCCGAGCAGCTGGGCATCCAGCCCATCACCCAGGAGTCCGTGCAGGGAACGCAGCTCGTGCGTCAGACCGTGTTCTTCGGAATCCAGCTGCAATATCGGGGTCGCGAGCAGGTGCTCGACGTCGTCGACCCGCGCAGCTTCGAGGTGCAGTTCGCCTCCGCCGTGTACTCCCTCGTGCGCGACCGCCGGGCGCGCATCGGCTGGCTCGGTGACTGGGAGCGCAAGCTCGACAACGCCACCACGGCCACCCGTTCCAGCTACGTGACCGCACGCGCTCTGCTGGGGCGCAGCCATGCCCTGGAGGATGTGACGGGTCTGGAGTTCGGCGACCCCATCAGTAGTGACCTCGACCTGGTCTTCGTGGTGCGTCCCACCCAGCTGCACCCGCGCGCGGCCTTTGAATTGGATCAGTACGTCCAGCGCGGGGGGCGGCTCGTGATCTGCGTGGATCAGGCGGACTACTCCTGGCTGGGTCTCGACCGGGCGGGAGCGGATCGTGGTGAGGGGGTCCTGCCCACGGGACTCGACGCCCTGCTGACGGCCTGGGGGGCTCTGCCCACACCCCAGCACGTCTGGGATCCGCTGTGGGCCGCTCAGCAGGGTTGGCTGAGGCCCCAGGCTCCCGACCCCGAGACCGGCAAGCCACGCGCCACGCGCGAGATCTGCGAGCATCCTCTGCTGGTCGAAGTGCGTGACGAGGGTCTGGACCCGACCCATCCGGTGGCCACGGCCCTGCAGCGTCCGGTCCTGAGCTGGGCCCAGCCCATCGCTCCATTGGATCCGCCCCAGGGCGTGACCCGGCTGGCCCTGCTGCGCAGCTCCGAGCGTGCCCATCGCACGGAGATAGGCGACCACCACGTCACGGACCAGGAGCAGATCGACTCGCGTAGCGTGATCGAGGCCGCCTCCGGCTCGGGCCGGGTCTACGATCTGGCCGTTGTGTTGAGCGGTGCCCTGCCTTCGCCCTTCGAGGGTGCGGCCCCGGCCTCCTACGATGTGCTGTTGGATACCGATCCGACGACGACCGAGCGCACCACCAAGGAGGAGGTCCTCTCCCGCAGCAGTGATGCGCGCGTGGTGGTCATGGGTGACGCCGACTGGATGCGCGATGCGGGCAACTACGAGCTGTATCCGTTCATCGGTCGCCGCGAGAACCAGCTGCTGCTCATGAATCTCGTGGATTGGCTGACCCAGGGTGAGGACCTGATCGACCTGCGCCGCAGGGTCCCGCAGCATCGGGACCTGGTGGACTTCGAGGCCGTCGCCCTGGAGGAGATGGGCCTGACCCAGCTGCCCGCCGCTTCGAATCAGGCCGAGCTGGACCGCCGCCTGGCCCAGGCCGAGGAGGCCACGAGCCGGGCGCGATCGGAAGAGGCGCGTGCCATGTGGGTACCGATCCTGTTGACCCTGGCTCTGGTGCTGGCCTTCGGCCTGGCCTGGAACCTCGGCCGTCGCGGGGGCAAGGACTCGTGAGGCCTACACACGCCAACTGGATGCTGCTTGGCCTGCTGGTCTTGTTGGCCGCCTTGGACCTCGGCCTGAGGGATGGGGGTGGTCAGACGCGTACGATCGGCCGCCTGGCCAGCGAGTTCTACCGGGACAGGGCGGCGCGCGCGCTGCTCGTTCGGGGTGGGGAACAGATGGAGCTGCAGCGCGGGGAGGAGGGTGCCTGGTCCCTGCCCGAACACCACGGCTACGCGGCCAGTGCACGCACCGTGGACGAGCTGCTCACGGCCCTCACGTCTCTCACGACCCTCGATCTGGTGAGCATCGACGCCACGACCCACGCCGAATACGGCTTGACCCAGGACGCCCTGGCCATCGAGGTGTGGGATGAGGAAGGCCAGCGCGTGCTGGGCCTGCTGCAGGGGGCGGAGGTCTCCGGTGGGGGGGCCAGCTATGTGCGCCTCATGGGCGAGGACGCCGTCTATCGCGCCGCTCGCCTGCGATCGATCCAGCTCGACCCGCGCTTCTGGTTGGACGTGCAGTGGCTGACCTATCCCGAGGCCCTGGTGAGTCGCATCGAGCTGAGTGGGACGGCTCTGTCGGGTCCGCGCACCCTTGTTCGGGAGGCGGACACGGTGGATACCTGGCGCGTGGAGGGCGGCGAGCGTGTCGGAGCCGCACCCATCAAGAAACACCTGCGCGCCCTGCGCAGCCTGTTCGTCGAGAGCGTGCGCGATCGTGTGGACGCCGGGGCTCCCGTGAGCGCGCCCCTATTGTCAGCGGAGTTGGAGTTGATCGATGGTCGACACTTCAGTGCTTCCATCATGGCCGATCCCTCCGGTGCTGAGGGGGTGCTCGGACGGCGGGGATCTGATGATCCCTTCATCGTGCAGTTCGGCCAGAGCAGCTGGCAGGCCGTGCTGGCCAGCGCCGAGCGACTCCTGGAGTAGTCGGGCCGCCCTAGCCCAGCAGGCCCAGCTGCAACGCGTAGAGCAGCGTCACTGCTGTGAACCCATCCCGGATGCTGCCGGCTTCGAGCAGGGCGACGATCTCCTGCTTGCTGAAGTCCTGGACGATGATCTGCTCGGAGGGGTCAGGCTGTGGATCCCGGTCCCACTCGCAATCCAGGCCGCAGAAGGCGTGCACGAAGTGGGGGCTGATCCCGCCCGTGGGTTGGAAGCCGGGCAGGGGACGAAGCTCCCTGGCCCGATAGCCGGACTCCTCCAGGAGCTCCCGTCCGGCTGCGTCCGCCGCGGCCTCACCCTCGTCGATCCGACCTGCGGGGACCTCCCAGTGGGTCTCGCCGCTGGGGTAGCGATACTGGCCGACCAGCACCACCCGGCCATCGCTGCGCACGGGCACGACGGCGACCGCGTCGGGGATCTCGAATACGTGGTACTCCTGCAGCTGGCCGTTCGGCAGGACCACCTGATCCCGCCGCAGGCCGCACCAGTGCGAGTCGTAGAGGCGCTCGGAGGCGTGCACACCGAACGGTGGGAACGGCTCGGGATCTGCGGGTGCGCCGCTCATCGCTTCGCCGCCTCGAGGTACAGGTCCCGGTAGGTGGTGAGCATCTGCGCGCGTGAGTAGTCGCGCTGGACGCGCTCGCGGTTGAGTTTCCCCTGGGCCGCCCGCTTATCCGCGTCGCCGAGGAGCTCGGCGTACAACCGCGCCAGCTCGCCTTCCACATCGTCGTGTGCGAGGGGCACCAGCTGGTCCCTGGTGGATTCTGGCAGGGTGGAGCGCACGTCGCCCACGTCGGTGCCCGCCGTCGTCAGTCCGCAGGCCATGGCCTCCAGCAGGGAGACGGGCAGCTGCTCGCTGTCGGAGGTGAGCGTGAAGAGGTCCATGGCCGAGTACCACCCAGCCAGGTCGGTCTGGTGTCCGGCCCAGTGCACGCGGTCCACGAGGCCGAGCTCTACCGCAAGTGCCTCCAAGCGCTCTTGCTCCGGACCCGCACCCACGAGGCACAGGTGGACGCGCTCGCCGCCCTCGCCCGCGCGCACCCGGGCCACGCTACGCAGGAGCCGGTCGTAGCGCTTGATCGGCCGCAGGTGACCTACGCTACCCAGCAGGAGGTCCTCCGTTGTCAGACCGAGCTCTGCGCGGATGCGCGCGCGCTCCGTCTCGCTTGACCTGAAGCGCTCGGTGCACACGCCGTTCAGTACGAGCTGGACCTTTGCGGGGTCCACCTTCCACTGGTCTTTGGCCACGCCTTTCAGGAGGTGCGATGGCACGACGAGGCGCGCGATCCGGCCCAGGCCCAGGCGTCGCGCCCAGACCCTGCGGCGCAATTGTCCCTGGGCCTCGTCCGCGTTGAAACCCTCTTCGTGGTGGATGTGGTGGCCCACGCCGAGGGAGCGGGCGGCCAGGACGGCATCGAAGCTGCCCCAGTTGTAGGTCAGCAGCAGGTCGGGCTTGGACTCGCTGAGGAGCGCGCGCCAGGCCCGCACGCCTCCGAGTGGGCCACCGCCTTCGGGGCACGGCAGGCAGGTGTAGCGGCATCCCTCGGGTGTGGAGTGGCGCGCCGAGAGCTCGTCATCACAGGCGATGATCTCGTGTTCGAACTCCTCGCCCAGGCCGGCGATCAGGTCCAGGGTCCGCAGCTGGGGGCCTGCGGGGACGAAGGTGGCGAAGGCGTGCAGGACCCGCAGCGGGCGGCGCTCGGCATGCGCACCCATCACGCGTCCTCCGGCTCCTCGGCGTACACGTCCACCAGGTGCTCCAGCAGGGAGGGCGTGTCCTCCATCGGCATCCAACCCAGGACCTCCCGTGCGGTCTCGGAGCGGAAAGGCGGGGCGAGGGCGCGGGACTTGAGGTCGCGGTAGGCCGGGAAGGGGGCGCGTCGACCGCCGAGGCGCTTCACGATCCACTTGCCGACCTCCATGGTCTGGCTCAGGAACAGCGAGCGGGGATGGAAGTGGAGGTCGCGTCCGGTGGTCTGTGACATGGCTTCCACCACGGCCCGTGCACCGAGCGACGTGCGCGCGCACAGGTTGAAGGCCCGGCCGCTGAGATCGGAGCCTTCGTGCAGGGCGGCGCGTGCCAGACCGTCGGCCACATCCTGTACCCAGACCAGGGGCAGCGGGTGTTCGCCCTGACCCCAACCCACGCAGTGATTATCCCGGACCCAAAGTCCCAGGCCCGAGTGTTGCAGTGGAGTCCCAGCGCCCATCACCACGCCCGGTCGGGCGATGACCATCTCCATGGCCGAGCGGCGACCAAACTCGCGCAGGGTCTGCTCGGCGGCGATCTTGCCGCGCGCGTAGATCGGTCGCGACTCGGGACGCGGGTCGGTGGGGTAGGAGTCATCGATCTCGGACACACCCGCATCGGGGCCCGCGTAGAGCGCGGCCACCGAAGAGACGTAGATGAAGCGCTGCACCTTGGCGTCCGCGCACAGCTCGGCCAGGCGTCGCGAGCGTTGGACCATGGCCTCTTGCACCGTCTCCCAGTCATCGCCTCCGCCCGTGGCCAGGTGCAGGCAGACCCGTGCCCCGTCGAGGGCGGCCTGGAGGCCGGGCTCGTCGTCGAGTGTGGCCTCGAACAAGCGCAGGCGCCCGTCCAGGGCGGGCTCCAGGATCTCCGGGGGCAGGCTGTGGAGGCGGCGCGTGATGGCGGTGACCGGCTGGCCTTCCTTCAGCAGGCGTTGCACCACCTGGCGTCCGATGAAGCCTGTCGCGCCGGTCAGGACGACCTCTCCCTCGCGGGCGGGGCCCGGGTCAGGCACCTGGGGTGTGTCGGCGGGCTCCATGGACACCGTGCTCGCCACCGCATCGCACCAGTCCGCCACGCGGGTGGCTTCTTCTCCGCTGCCGGGGGGGCTCGTCTTGGCGTGCAGCGCAGCGTGGAAGGCGCGGATCGAGTCGCGCATGCCAACGAAGAACGCGTCGCGGCGGGGTCCGATCCCGAGGGTGAACAGGCTCCAGTTCCAGAGGCCCCGTCGGCTGTCGCGGGCGAGTGCGCGCGCGCGCCTCGTCCCGGCCAGGAAGGTGTTCCAGAAGTCCAGTGCCTGGGTCTTGCGCTCGACCGACAGGGTGTCTGCGGCCAGATCGGCTTCCAGGCTTCCATCCGAGCCGAGGACCTCGATGGTCGAGCGGGTGAAGGGTTGACCGAAGGCCATGTACAGTTCGACCGTGCCGCGTTCGCCACGGCCCGCTATGAGCCAACGCTCGTGGAACGCCTGGCCCGGGTGTAGCTCGCGCGTTCCCAGGAGAGTCGTCTCGACCTCTTGCACGCTGCCCACAAGGTGCTCGATCTGTGAGAGGGGGTGGGTGGCCTGCTCAAAGACGATGTGTCCGGGGGCGCGGAACATCCAGTGGGTGTAATCGCCCGCGTCCAGTTGTCGCAGGGGAACGGAGAGACACACGCGTACGTGCTGCAGCTTTCCGATCTCCCCGGCGTTCAGCTGCTCGGCAAGACGTACGAAGGCCGGGTGGAAGACGTTGTTGTGGTTGACGGCCAGGGGCAGGTTGAGCTCGCCCGCCCGGGCCACAAGCTCGCGCACGTCGGAGGCGGCGAGGGCCAGGGGTTTCTCCAGGAACACACCCAGACCCAGGTCCAGGGCCTGACGGGCCAGGGGGACGTGGAGGCTGGGGGGCACGGTCAGGTGCACCAGCTCCACGCCGAGGGCGGGGAGCTCCTCGAGGCTGGCCACGGCGTGGGGGATCTGATGCTTGCGGGCCGCAGCCTGAGCGCGGCTCAGGTCCGCGTCGCAGACGGCCAGCAGCGCCACCCCGGGCGTGGACGCGAGGACCTCAAGATGGAACTCGGCGATGTAGCCGGCACCCACCAGGGCCACCCGCGTCAGGGCGCGGGGCTGGGGGACATGGGGGGGGGAGTCCATGGGGAGAGGGGCGGGTGGTGCTCCGCCGGTGCCAAGGGGGCGCAAGGAGTATCGACCAGCCCGGGGGGCGGTTGGGAGTACTGGCACCGGCTTTTCCTCATTTTCCTGCGGGGGCAGGGGGGCGCTGGAGGGCTTGGAGGGGGATTCAACCGCCCAGCACCCCTTGGTTGCGCTCTAGCACAAGTAGGCTTCAGTTTCGGGCCCAAGGTAGGCGACAAGGACCCTCTCCTCCTTTTGGGCCCAGTGGTTTCGCCTCGTGCGGGATTGCTGGGCCCTCTTTTGTTTTGCGGCGGCTTGGAGGCGCGTGGCGGGGTCGATATACTTGGCTCCTTCAACTCCAGGGCACGGAACTCTCGTTCTACGGGTTCCAGCCCTCGGGTCCCCCCCCAATACAACCCGCCATGGAAGAGCTGACGGTCGGCCTGACCTTCGACGATGTGCTGCTCGTCCCGCAGCACTCCGACATCTTGCCTGCGGACGTCCAACTGACGACCCGCTTCAGTCGCAATACGCCCATCAACGTGCCCCTCGCCTCGGCGGCCATGGACACGGTGACCGAGTGGAAGCTGGCTGTCGCCCTGGCTCGCGAAGGCGGGATCGGTATCGTCCACCGCAACCTGGACCTGGAAGGCCAGACGCGCGAGGTGGACAAGGTCAAGCGCTCGGCCAATGGCGTGATCCTCGATCCGCTCACGCTTCCCCCGGATGCTTCCGTGGAGGAGGCGCGCAGCATCATGCGCTCCCAGAACATCTCCGGCTTCCCGATCGTGCAGGGTGGCAAGGTCGTGGGCATCCTGACCCGGCGCGACCTGTCCTTCCACGGCGACGACTCCACACCCGTGTCAGCCGTCATGACGGTCAGTGGCTTGATCACCGCACCGGTGGGGACCTCCCTCGATGAAGCGCGCGTGATCCTGAACGAGAACAAGGTCGAGAAGCTCATCATCTTGGATGACGGCGGCCAGCTGGCCGGGCTGATCACCATGAAGGACCTGAACATGCTGGCGGACTATCCCCAGTCGGCGCGCGACGACCGCGGACGCCTGCGGGTGGGCGCGGCCATCGGGGTCAAGGACTTCGAGCGCGCCGAGGCCCTGGTGGAGGCCGGCGTGGATGTACTCGTCGTGGATACCGCCCATGGCCACACCTCCAACGTGGAGGACACCCTGCGCGACCTGAAGAAGAGCTTCGACGTGGACGTGGTGGTGGGCAACGTGGCCACGGCCGCCGCAGCGCGCGCCCTGGCGGACGCGGGTGCCGATGGGGTCAAGGTCGGCATCGGACCCGGATCCATCTGCACCACACGCGTGGTGGCAGGGGTGGGCGTACCCCAGTTCACCGCCGTCAGTCACGTGGCCCAGGAGCTGGCGGGCAGCGGCGTGCCCGTGATCGCTGACGGCGGCATTCGCTACTCGGGAGACGTGGTGAAAGCCCTGGCCGCGGGCGCCTCATGCGTCATGCTCGGCAGCCTCTTCGCGGGTCTGGAAGAGAGTCCCGGAGAGACCGTTCTCTACAAGGGCCGCTCCTTCAAGTCCGTGCGCGGGATGGGTTCCATTGGTGCCATGCAGCGCGGGTCCAAGGAGCGCTACCGACAGGGCCACGTTCAGGAGACCGACAAGCTCGTGCCCGAGGGCGTCGAGGGCATGGTGCCCTTCAAGGGGCGGCTCTCGGACTTCGTCTATCAGATGTGCGGCGGCGTGCGGTCCGGTATGGGCTACTGCGGATCGGGAACGATCCAGGACCTGTGGGAGCGCGCCCAGTTCGTGCGCGTGACCCCCTCCGGCCAACGCGAGAGCCACCCGCACGACGTGGTCATCACCAAGGAATCCTCCAACTACGCCCACAGAGATGAGTAACCCCCGGGGATGAGTGAAACAGCGCGCGGCATTCTGATCGTCGACCTCGGTACCCAGTACGCCCAGCTCATCGCACGGCGTGTGCGCGAGGCGGGCAGCTGGTGTGAGATCCACCCCCCGCGCACGGCGCTGGAGGCGGCCGAGCGCATGAACCTCGGCGGCGTGATCCTGTCCGGTGGCCCCGCCTCGGTCTACGGCGACGACGCGCCGGACGTACCCGGTGAGCTGCTCGAGCTGGGCGTGCCCGTGCTCGGCATCTGCTACGGCATGCAGTGGATGTGCCAGAGCCTGGGCGGCACGGTGGAGGGCAGCGGCGAGCGCGAGTTCGGCCACACCTCCATCGAGGTCCTACGCCCGGAGTCGCTGCTGGAGGGTATCGAGGGCCGCACGGTCGTCTGGATGAGCCACGGGGACAAGGTCACGAGGCTGCCCGCGGGCTTCGCCAACTACGCCCAGTCCGACACCTGCCCCCACGCCGTGGTGGGAGACGCCACGCGTGGCTTCTTCGGCGTTCAGTTCCACCCCGAGGTGAGCCACAGCGTGCGAGGCTCCGAGGTGCTGCACAACTTCCTGTTCGACGTGTGCCAGATGCCCGGGGACTGGAGCTCAGAGAACATCGCCACGCGCGAGATCGCCAAGGTGCGCGCAATGGTGGGGGAGCAGGGCGAGGTCGTCCTGGGTCTGTCCGGCGGCGTGGACTCCGCCGTGGCGGCCATGATCGTGCACCAGGCCATCGGGACGCGTCTGCACTGCATCTTCGTGGACAACGGCCTCCTGCGCAAAGGCGAGCGCGAAGTCGTGGAAGAGGAGTTCCGCGCGCACCTCGGTATGGACCTGACCACGGTCGACGCAACCGACCGCTTCCTGGACGATCTGGCCGGCGTTACCGACCCCGAGCTCAAGCGCAAGCGCATCGGCCACGCCTTCATCGAGGTCTTCCGCGAGGAGGCCAAGCGCTTCGATCACGCGCACTTCCTGGGCCAGGGCACCCTGTACCCGGACGTGATCGAGTCGGTCGCCGTGCACGGCGGCAACACCGCCACCATCAAGAGCCACCACAACGTGGGCGGCCTGCCCGACGATCTGGAGATGGAGCTCGTCGAGCCCCTGCGCGAGCTGTTCAAGGACGAGGTGCGCAAGGTGGGCCGGCACCTGGGCCTCGATGAGCGCATCCTGATGCGCCAGCCCTTCCCGGGCCCGGGTCTGGCCGTGCGCATCGTGGGCGAGGTGACCCCCGCGCGCTGCGCCCTCCTTCGCGAGGCCGACCACATCGTCACCAGCGAGATCCAGGCCGCCGGTGCCCACGAGACCCTGTGGCAGTACTTCGCCGCGCTGCTGCCGGTCAAGTCCGTGGGCGTCATGGGCGACGCGCGCACCTACGAGAGCACCATCGCCCTGCGCATCGTCGAGAGCCAGGACGGCATGACCGCCGACTGGGCCTACCTGGAGCACGAGCTGCTGCGCACCATCTCCAACCGCATCATCAACGAGGTGCAGGGCATCAACCGCGTGGTGCTCGACATCTCCAGCAAGCCCCCCAGCACGATCGAGTGGGAGTGAGCTGATGGAGCCCGGGCCCGACAGGCAAGCCCGCCGGGCCCGGCAAGTGCAGCTCAGGAGACCGACGCGGGCGTCGGCTCATGGCTCCGGGTTCAGATCAGAGCAGGATCGTCCCTAGCGGTTCGACTCCTGACTCTCCATGGGATGGGTGCCGGTCAGGGAATCGACGGGGTCTTCATCGACCGCCCCTGTGGCCCTGTTCGCTTCACGCGCTTCCATCTCCAACCTTTCCTGAGCCATCTCCTCGTGCTCACTCTTGGCTCTGGCATAGTCTTCGACTGCGACCTCTAGAAGAGCCATCGTCTGCACGTTGGGAGTGAAGTCAGGATTCAGGAGCCCGTTCTCCACCAGGATCTGGCGGTACTCATCGGGGTACTGGGTCGCAAAGGGCTTGTCGGCCTCCATGGGCCAGTAGGCGAAGTTGTCTTGGATGAGATCCTCATCTGTCAGTTCGCTGTAGCCCCGGCGCACACCGTTGACGAAGTAGTCGAACTCCACGTCCGCATCGCTGCGGACAACGATCATGTCCAGGTTC
>MPMD02318293.1_pt1 | contig 64837 bp, 71 predicted proteins | sample 1617291 | NCBI WGS metagenome assembly MPMD02 (sample SAMN05944810, study PRJNA350692) | marine metagenome | biome: marine; feature: ODZ; material: water; isolation source: 120 m water sample filtered on 30 um supor filter | place: Pacific Ocean | collected 2012-04-09 | depth 120m m | reverse complement strand
CTCGATCCCCACCTACCTCCTCACGCACTGGACACGCGACCGCAAACGAGGTGCCCGACTGCCGCTCGAATGGGTCGTGCGCAAACAGGCCCGAGACACTGCGCACCTGTTCGGCCTGACCGACCGGGGAGAACTAACCGTCGGCAAGAAGGCCGACCTGAACGTCATCGACCTCGAGAACCTGACCCTGCACTCACCACACCTGGTCCATGACCTGCCCGCCGGGGGCCGCCGACTCCTCCAGGAGGCCGTCGGCTACCGGCACACCATCGTGTCCGGACACGAGACCCGACGCGACGGCGTCGACACAGGCGCCAGGCCGGGCCGCCTGGTCCGTGGCACCTGAACATGGCCTCCTCGGACGCCACCGAACGCTTCGCCGCGTCCGCCTCGGAACTGGGCATCGAGGTGGCAGTGCGCAGCTACCCGGAGGGCACCCGTACGGCGATCGACGCAGCAGCCGCCGTCGGCTGTGACGTCGACCAGATCGTCAAGTCGCTCGTCCTCATGGCCGACGACCAGCCGGTCCTGGTGCTGTGCTCCGGCGCCAACCGCGTCGACCTGGCCAAGGTCGGTGCCGAGTTCGGTGGAGAGGTACGCATGGCGAACGCAGACGAGGTGCGGGCCGCCACCGGCTTCGCCATCGGCGGGGCCCCGCCGTTCGGGCATCCGGCACCGCTGCCGACCCTGGTCGACCCGCACCTGCTCACATTCGACGAGGTCTGGGCCGCTGCGGGGAGGCCCGACAGCGTGTTCCCGTTGACCCCGGGGGACCTCATGGCGGGCTCGGGTGCCCGCCCAGCCGACATCGCCACCTGACGGAGAAAACCATGAGCCTTCTGAAAGCCTTCGTCGAGCATCCCGCCACCGCGGGCGAGACCTACGGGCAGCATTGCCGGCGTGCACTCCGGGTGGCGGCAACGCTCGCCGGTGCGTCGATGGCGGCCCTGGTCCATGCCCTGATTCCCGCACTGTTCACCACGCGGGCCAGTGACACGATCTTCGAACTCCACGACGATCTGAAACGTGTGCGGGCATCGCAGAAACCCGCCTGATACCGGACCCACCTCACCGGGGCGCAGCCTGAGCTGAGCCTGCGCCGTACAGTCAGTCGGGTGATGGCCGCTCCACTCATCGTCGAGGCCATGCGAGGCGACCAGGTCGAGAGCCACCACGAGGTCGACGCGGTCGTCGCCACCGCCGACGGCACCGTGCTCGAGTCGTGGGGCGACCCCGACCACCCGGTACTGCCGCGCTCGTCCGTGAAGCCCGTCCAGGCACTGCCACTCGTCACCACGGGGGCAGCGGACGCATTCGGCCTCGGCTCGGTCGAGCTGGCGCTGTCGTGCTCCAGCCATAACGGCGAGGACGGCCACGTCGTCGCATTGTCCGACTGGCTCGCAAGGATCGGCTGCTCGGTCGACGACCTCGCCTGCGGCACACACCTGCCACTCGCCGAATCGGCCGCTGCGGTGCTCCTCGCAGCCGGAGACCCGCCGGGTCCGTTGCACAACAACTGTTCCGGCAAGCACGTCGGGTTCCTGACGGTGTGCCGGCACCTCGGGCTGTCAACCGACGGCTACCTGTCGGCCGACCACCCACTGCACCGAGAGCACGTGACACCGGCGCTGGCCGAGGCGTTCGGGTTCGATCCCGACGCCCAGCATCCCGGCGTCGACGGCTGCGGGATCCCGGTCTGGGCCGTGCCCCTCGGCCATCTGGCGGCCGGCTGGGCCCGAATCGCCACGGCTGGGCCGGGTCGGCGCCTCCTCGATGCCATGGCAGCGGAGCCCTTCTTCGTGGCAGGAAGCGACCGGGCCTGCACGCGCCTTATCCGCGAGGCCGGGGGAGCGGCCGTCGTGAAGACGGGCGCCGAAGGGGTGTTCTGCGGGGCACTCACCGGGACGGGCGTCGGGATCGCGCTCAAGGCCCGCGACGGTGCCCGGCGGGGCTCCGACGCGGCGATCACCTGGCTGCTGGACCGCCTCGGGGTGATCGACGGTGCCGGACCCATACCGCTCACCAACCATGCCGGCATCCGGGTCGGAGAGGTCCGGGTGTCCGATGGAGGATCGACCCGAGCCGCTCCCTAGGGTCGGAGTCGACCGGAAGCGACGACGAACCAGAGCAGGGGAACTCGCAGTGGGAACGTGCGACGGACGTGTGGTGATCGTGACCGGGGCGGCGCGCGGCCTGGGTAGGGCACATGCGCTCGCCTTCGCCGCCGAGGGTGCGACGGTCGTCGTGAACGACCTGGGTGTCTCGCGCGAGGGCGAGGGTGGCGACTCCGGCCCGGCCCACGAGCTCGTGGCCGAGATCGAGGCGACGGGCGGTAGCGCCATCGCCAACGGTGCCGACGTGGCCGACTGGGACCAGGCGCAGGCCATGGTCGCCGAAGCCGTCGACCGGTTCGGTCGGCTCGACACCCTGGTGTGCAACGCCGGCTTCCTCCGGGACCGGATGCTCGCCAACATGTCGGAGGACGAGTGGGACACGGTGGTGCGGGTCCACCTGAAGGGGCACTTCGCCCCGGTGCGCCACGCGATCACCCACTGGCGGGATCGTTCGAAGGCCGGCGAGGAGGTCGACGGACGTGTGGTCATGACCACGTCGGGTGCCGGCCTGATGGGCAGCATCGGGCAGGGCAACTACGCGGCGGCGAAGGCGGGCATCGCCCTGCTCGTCGTCCAGGCGGCCGCCGAGTGGGGCCGCTACGGCGTACGGGTCAACGGCGTGGCGCCGGATGCACGCACGAGGATGACCGAGGGCGTCATCTACGACGCCGAGGCCCCGGAGGGGGCCTGGGACGACAAGGACCCGGCGAACGTCTCGCCGCTCGTCGTCTGGCTGGGCAGCAGCGACTGCGACGTCACCGGTCGGGTCTTCGAGATCACGGGCGGTCGCCTGAACGCCTGTGACGGCTGGCAGCACGGACCTGGGGTCGATGCGGGGACTCGTCCCTTCGCCGTCGCGGAGGTGGGTGCTGCCGTGCACCAGGCGATCGGGGGCGCCCCCGATCCGGCGCCGGTCTACGGGGCCTGAACCCGGTCCGTCTCCTCGTCGGCCAACTGGGCGACCGCCTCGCCGTAGGCCTCGACCGCATCGTCGGTCCCGATCCCGAGTTGTCGGGTCTCGGCCGCGAACCGACGGGCCGCATCGGCGAGTTGCCGACGGCGTTCGAGTAGCGGTTCGGAGTGGGGCGGCTCGTCGACCACGAAGGTGCCGAGGCGTCCGCGTCCCTGGACCGAGCCGTCCAACTCCAGTTGGTGGTAGGCGCGTGCGACGGTTCCGGGTGCCAGGCCGAGTTGGGCGGCCAGGTCGCGAACCGTCGGTAGCCGGCAGCCGGGTTCGAGCCGGCCGACGGCGACCATGACCGCCAGTTGGGCCCGGAGTTGCTCGAAGCGGGGGACGACGCCGCCATCGTCCAGGCGCAGGACGAGGCGGCGGGGGAAGCCGTGCTGGTCGGTGAAGTCGACTCGGGCGCTCTGGAGCATGGTTGTTTATTGTATCAATACAATAAACGCCATGTAGTCAGAAATATGCCAGATACTTGCATTAGTGGTTGACACAGTGCAGGGTTGTATCAACAACGGACAGCCCGGGGGCGGCGGCAGTCGATCCCTCCGGCGGATCAGGAGGATTCCATGCAACTCATCACGGCAGTCATCAAGCCCTTCAAGCTCGATGACGTGAAGGACGCCCTGGCTGAACTCGGCGTCCAGGGCATGACGGTCAGCGAGGTCCAGGGCTTCGGCCGCCAGGGGGGGCACAGCGAGACGTACAGGGGCACCGAGTACAAGGTCCTGTTCACCCCCAAGACCCGGGTCGAGGTGGTCGTCGATGACGGCCAGGCAGATGCCATGGTCGCCGCCATCGTGACCGCCGCACGCACCGAAAAGATCGGTGACGGCAAGGTGTGGGTCACCGAGGTGGGCGACCTCATCCGCATCCGCACCGGCGAACGCGGAGTCGACGCCGTCTGACGCGTCGGCCGTCTCCGGTCCGATGGACCGGAGACGGCTACCGTCGCCCCATGCCAGAGCGGTTGAGACCGGGATCTCGCGCCCCGAGGCCGTAGCCGAAAGGCATCGCAGGGCCCCACGGCGGGTGCGGTCGGGGCCGTAGGCCAGGGGCTGTAATCTGGCATCGTTGGTGACAACGATGCAGACAGAAGGTCGAGAGGAGTAGGAAGATGGAATCCGGCGACTACGCGTGGATGTTGACAGCGACCGCCCTGGTGGTGTTCATGGTGCCGGGCCTGGCACTGTTCTACGGAGGCATGGTCCGTTCCCGGAACGTTCTGAACATGCTGATGATGAACCTGGCCTGCATCGGCATCGTGCCGATCGTGTGGGTGCTGATCTCCTATTCGCTCGGCAACAGTCCTGACGGGTCCGGGTTCTTCGGCGGCGACTGGATTGGAAGTTTCGACAACGTCGGGCTGAAGGGGCTCAACGGCGACGCCGAGAGCCTCGTCTTCGTGGCCTTTCTCATGACCTTCGCCTCGATCACGCCGGCCCTGATCTCGGGTGCCGTCGCCGACAGAATGCGGTTCTCGGCCTGGCTGGTGTTCGTCCCTATCTGGCTTCTCCTCGTCTACACACCGGTCACCTATTGGGTGTACAGCGGTTGGCAGCACGGCAATGGTGCACTTGACTTCGCCGGCGGCACCGCCATCCACCTCAATGCCGGCGTGGCGGCCCTGGCGGTCGTGCTGGTGCTGGGACGGCGCCGGGGCTGGCCCAGCGAGGCGATGCCTCCGCACAACGTCCCGATGGTGCTGATCGGCACGGGCATCCTCTGGTTCGGCTGGTTCGGGTTCAACGCCGGGTCGGCGGGCGCCGCCAACGAGCAGGCGGTCCAGGCGTTGCTCAACACCTTCCTCGGCGCCTCCGGCGGCATGGTCGGCTGGCTCGTCACCGAACGGCTTCGCGGCGGCCGTCCCACTACGCTCGGCGCCTGCTCCGGCGTCGTGGCCGGCCTGGTGGCGATCACACCCGCCGCCGGCTACGTGGGTGGCATGGCGGGCATCGTGTTCGGGTTCGTGGCGGGCGGCGTGTGCTTCCTCGCCCTGTCGCTGAAGACCCGTTTCGGCTTCGACGACAGCCTCGACGTGGTGGCGGTCCACGGCGTGGGTGGCCTGACCGGGGGACTCCTCCTCGGACTGTTCGCCGACGCCAGCGCCATCCCGGGCGGAGACTTCGACGACGGCCTCTTCTTCGGGGGCGGCATCGAACTGTTCCTGGACCACGTCGTGGCGATGGGTTCCGTCATCGTGTTCTCGTTTGCCGTCACCTGGGTGTTGGCCAAGGCCCTGGACGCCAGCATGGGACTACGGGTCGACCAGGAGACCGAACAGGTCGGCCTCGACCAGACGGACCACTCTGAGTCGGCCTACAACGAGCCACCGGTCGGCGGCCTGGTGACCTGACGCTGACCGCACCCAATTCGTCGGCCTCGTCGACCAACTGGTCGGCGTCGATGCCGGACTCGCAGGTGCCGGCCTCGAGGTCCTTGCCTGCTCAGGGGGTCGGCGATGCCGATGTGCAGGTCGCTCATCGAGCGCCGCTGGCGTCGGGTGTCCTTGCGACCGACCGGTGTGACTAGTTTCTGTTCCATGTCTTGTACATGTCCCTCACCTGGTGTTTCCTGCCGGGCGAACCGGGTTCCCTTCATCCACCCATGAGCGACGAGACATCGGGTGAGCGCCCGGACGACAGCGCCGACCGGATCCGGTTCGAGATCCGCAACCAGGTGGCCTGGATCACGATCGACAGCCCGGACCGCGGCAACGCATTGACCCCGGCCATGCGTGACCGCCTCGGTGGCCTGCTCCGCGGCCTGAACGGCCGCTTCGAGGCGCGTGCAGCGGTCATCACCGCCAGCGGCGACCGCCACTTCTGCACGGGCGCCGACCTCGGTACACCACCGCAGCCGGTACCCCGACCCGAGGGCGCACCGCAGCGGGCGGTCGGCGAGGTACGGCGGATGATGCTCGACGGGCAGCTCGCCCTGATGCCATCGGTCCTCGACTGCGAGGTTCCGGTCATCGCCGCCGTGAACGGCACGGCCGCCGGGATCGGTGTCCACCTGGCCCTCTGCTGCGACCTGGTCGTCATGGCAGACCATGCCAGGTTCGTCGAGATCTTCGCCCGGCGCGGCCTGGTTCCCGACGGCCTGGGTGCGTGGATCCTTCCCCGACTGGTCGGGCTCCAGAAGGCCAAGGAGTTGGTGTTCTTCGCCGAAGACGTACCGGCCGACGAGGCACAGCGGCTGGGGCTCTGCAACCGGGTGGTGCCGGGTGCCGACCTCCGGGATGCAGCGACCGAGTGGGCCGAGCGACTGGCATCGGGACCGACCAGGTCATTCATGCTGAGCAAATGGCTCCTCAACCGCTCGCTGGACCTCGACCGACGGACCCTGGAGGACAACGAGGCGTGGGCGGTCGAGCTCATCAGCGGCACCGAGGACGCCGGCGAGGGCGTGGCCAGCTTCCTCGAAAAGCGGGATCCGGTCTGGCGAGGCTTCTAGGCAGGGATTCCGGCAGACTGGTCGGGGAGAGGGATCGCCGGAGGGAGAGCGGGCATGATCATCAGGGTGAGCGAGGTGGGTGCTGTCGTGATCGAGGACCACGACCTGTTCACCGGCTTCCACGTCGAAGCACCTGCCGGCCACGTGGCAGAGGACGTTGCCTCCCTGCTGGGCGAGGGCGCCCGTGCCGACGGCGGGCAGCACGTGTGGATCGGCGCCGATGCCGTCCGCCACTGGGTCGCCGACCTTGCCACCCCGGAGTGGGAAGAAGGCTTTTCGGAGATGATCGCCTACGCCAGCGGTAGGGGATGGATGGACGATGCGGGAACCCACCTCCGGGCCCACCTCGAACATCGCAACTGAGCACATCCGATCCCGGGAGGAACAGACCATGGCCGATGTCACCGTCTTCCACAACCCGCATTGACACGCCAGCAAGAATGCCTTGGCGGTCGCCGAGGAGTTGGGCATCGAGGTCGACGTCGTCCTCTACATGAAAGAACCTCCGGACCAGGCACTCCTTGAACGGATCACAGAGGGCATCGACGGACCCGTCGAAGACCTGGTGCGCAAGGACTCGCAGTTCAAGAAACTCGAACTCGATCCCGATGACTACGTCGGGAACGCCGATGCGGTGGTCGAACTGCTGGCCCGCCGCAAGGCGCTGCTGCAGCGGCCCGTCCTCGTGCGGGGCGACCTCGCCGGTGGTCCGCTCACCGCATGCGTCGGGCGGCCGAAGGACAGGCTCTACGAGTTCCTCGGGGGCCGACCTTGACGACCCCCACCGCCGACCTCTGTGACGGGTACGGCGACGCCGTGCGCGTGCTCGAGGGCGGCTTCACCTCCTACGGCGGCGTGGCTGCGTTCGGTGGACCCATCTCGACGATCGCCGCCTTCGAGGACAACTCGCTCGTCCGCGAAGCACTGGCCGAACCGGGTGAGGGTCGGGTGCTGGTCGTCGCCGGAGGGGGTTCGACCCGCTGCGCGATGGTCGGCGGCAACCTGGCCGAGATGGCGGCAGCCACCGGCTGGGCCGGTGTCGTCGTCGACGGATGCGTGCGCGACGTTCCGGAGTTGGCCCTGGCACCGGTCGGGATCCATGCGCGTGGGACGTGCCCGCGCCGGAGCGTCAAACAGGGGCTGGGCGACCGGGACGTGACCGTGACCGTGGCCGGCGCCGACCTCTCCCCGGGGATGTGGCTGTGGGCCGACGGGGACGGGATGGTCCTCGCCGCCGGACCGCTGGGGTAGGGATTCAGCCGGCGTCGAGTCGGTGGACGCCGCCGGCGTGGGAGAGCGCGTACACGTTGCGGGCCCCGTCTTCGGCGAACGAGACCAGCACCGGCACGGTCAGGTCGGTGAGACGCATGGCGACGCTCCCATCCGGCTGAATCGTCGCAAGTCGGATCCGGCCGTCGCAGTAGTCGCCGAAGACATACGTGCCGACGAGGTCGGGGATCGCCTCCCCGCGGTACACGACGCCGCCGATGACCGAGCACGACTCGCCGGTGCGCTCGTAGGTGAGGTCCGGTGGTCGGTGCTCGTCGGGCTCGGGGCGTCCGGTGCGGATGTCCCCCTCGAAGGCCGGCCAACCGAGGTTGAGCCCCAGGTCGATGTCCGCAGCCGGGATCCGCGTGACCTCCTCGACGGCGTTCTGGCCGACGTCGCCGATCCAGAGGTCCCCGGTGGTCGGGTCGAGGGCGAAGCGCCAGGGGTTCCGCAGCCCCCAGAGGAGGATCTCGTCGAGGGCATCCGGGTCGCCGACGAACGGGTTCCCGGAAGGGGCGTCGCCCAGCGGGTCGATGCGCAGGATCGTTCCCAGCCAGGTGCCGAGGTCCTGGGCGTTGTCATGGGGGTCGTCCCAGAGGCCGCCGTCACCGAACCCGATGAGGAGTCGCCCTTCGGGGTCGACGACCAGGTGGCCGCCGTTGTGGTTCGGGTAGGGCTGCTCCAGCGACAGCAGGGTCCGTCGTCCCTCCGGGTCGGCCTCGAGACCGTCGAGGGGGACGGCGATCACGTGGCTCGTGAGGTCGTGGTCGGTGTAGCTGAGGTAGAGCTCATCGGCTGAGGGCGAGATCGCCATGCCGAGGAGGCCCCCCTCGCCGCGGACGTCGACGAGGTGGGTGAGGTCGAGCACCGGGTCCCCGACGAGGAACGTCCCGTCTGCATCGGGGGTGAGTGTGCGGATGAGTCCGGGCCGTTCGGCAGCGAGCAGGACATCGGTCCCCGGAACGGCGACGAGGGCCAGCGGAGCCTTGAGCGTGGCCACCAGGGCCATGGTGACAACCAGCGAGTCGAGCATCGCCTGGTCCGGAGGGAGAGGCGTGGTGGTGGTCGTGGTGGTGGTCGTAGGTGGTGCGGTGCTGGTCGTGGTGGTGGTTGCAGGTGGTGTGGTGCTGGTCGTGGTGGTGGTCGTAGGTGGTGCGGTGCTGGTCGTGGCGCTGGTCGCGGTGGTGGTCGGGCTGGGACCCGCGTGTCGGGTCGAGCCACACGATGCGAGCAGCAGGGCACAGGTGACGATCGACGCCGTGGAACGCATCACCACAGGTTTCCGCCGGTCAGGGGAAGTTCGGAGGTCGCCGCTGCGTCAACGCGGCCACCCCCTCGGCGTAGTCCGGACCCGCCGTGTGGACGTCGAGCAGGCGGGTGGCCTCGTCGATCGCCGACGCAGCGTCCCGGTGGAGGTCCGTGTACACCTGGCGCTTGGCGGCGGTCAGGCTCGACCGGGCGACAGGTCCGAGGAACTCCTCGATCCATCCGTGGACGCGGGGGAGCAACTCGTCGGGGGAGACCACCTCGTTGACGAGGCCGAGGTCCCGGGCCTCCTCGGCCAGGACGACACGACTCGTGAGCAGCAGGTCGTTGGCCCGCCCGAGGCCGATCATGCGCGGCAGCAGCCAGGACAGCCCGTACTCGGCCGGCAGGCCGAGCTTCCCGTAGGCCGTGGTCAACTTCGAGCCGGCGGCGGCGAAGCGCAGGTCGGCGAAGCAGGCGACGACCAGGCCGATCCCGGCGGCCGCACCGTTGATGGCGGCGACCACGGGCTTGGCGAGCCCGAAGTGCCAGGCGAAGTCGGCGTCGAACGCCGGGTGGACGCCGTAGCCCGGCATCGGCAGGTCGTCAGGGGTGCCGGGGTCGTAGCCTCCCCGCTCGGCGTGCCCCTCAAGTGCTGCAGCGTCGGCGCCGACACAGAATGCCCGCCCCTCCGGATCGCCGGTCACGACGATGGCCTTGACCGACGGGTCCTCGTCGGCCTGCTGCAGCGCCCAGCGGTACTCGGTGTGCATCCGACCGGTCCAGGCGTTGCGCCGGTGTGGCCGCGACAGCAGGACCACCCGCGTCGACCCGACGTCCTCCTGGCGGATTGCCTTGAGCTCCACGAGGTCGACGGTACTCCCCGTCCGCCGCATTCTCGTCACCCCAACGGGTCCGCTACCGTCTGGGGACCTGCCAGAACGACCAGGAGAAGCCCATGTTCGCCGCGATCCTCGAAAACATGCCATCCGACGAGTTGGTGATCCACGACGACGTCACCCTGCGTGACCTGGCACCCGGCGAGGTGCAGGTCAAGATCGCCCACAGCGGCGTCTGCCACTCGGACCTGTCCGTCATGAACGGCACGATTCCACAACAGGTGCCGTGCGTGCTCGGCCACGAAGGCGCCGGCGTGGTCACCGACGTGGGCGATGGCGTCACGCACGTGGTGCCCGGCGATCACGTCATCATCGCCTTCTCGCCACCCTGCGGCGTGTGTCACTTCTGTACCGGTCGCAACCAGCCCAACCTGTGCATGACCGGGATGATCGCGATGGCCACCTCGCAGCAGTTCCGGCGGGGTGAAACCGTCGTGGGTTCCATGAGCGGCTGCGGCACCTTCGCCGAGGAGACGGTGGTGCCCGGCTTCGCCACCATCAAGATCGACCAGGACGTCCCGCTCGACGTGGCAGCGCTCATCGGTTGCGGCGTCACCACGGGTGTCGGGGCGGCGATGAACACCGCCAAGGTCAGCCCCGGCTCGTCGGTGTGCGTCATCGGCGCCGGTGGGGTCGGTGTGGCGGCCATCCAGGGCGCCCGGATCGCCGGGGCCGCCGAAATCGTCGCCATCGACCTCCACGAGGGCAAGCTCGACCGGGCGAAGGCCTTCGGTGCCACCCACGGGGCGGTCCCCGACGACGTGCCGGCGGTCATGGCCGAGGTGACCGGCGGCGAGGGCTTCGACTACACGCTCGAGTGCATCGGCATGCCGACCACCATGCGCCAGGCCTTCGACCTCACCCGTCGGGGCGGCACCTGTTGCATCGTCGGCGTCGGGCGGGCCGAGGAGACCTTCGAGTTGAGCGCCTTCGAGATGTTCTTCTCCGAAAAGACGCTCATCGGATCCATGTACGGAGGCGCCGACGTGCGCACCGACTTCAACCGCTTCCTCCGGCTCTACAAGGCCGGCCACCTCGACCTCGAGGGCATGATCTCACGCCGGATCCGCCTGGACGAGGTCAACGACGCCATGGGCGCGATGGGCGACGCCGACATCATCCGCCAGGTCATCGACTTCTGACACCGGCGGAGGACCGGACACCGGGGAGTCGGCCCATGGGCGAGGCACCGCTGCGCGCCGACCTGATCCTCGAGTACCCGTTCACCAGGACCACCGGACCTGTCATCGGAGCGTTCCTGACGGGCCTCCGCGAGGGCGTCCTCACCGGCGTCAGGCGCCCCGACGGCACCGTCATGGTCCCGCCGGCCGAGTACGACCCGGTAACCAGCGAACCGCTGACCGAGATCGTCGAAGTCGGCCAGGCCGGCGAGGTCGTCTCCTGGACCTGGGTCGATCCGCCTCGGCCGCAGTCGCCATGGGAGGAGCCGCACGGGCTCGCCCTGATCCTGCTTGACGGCGCCGACACGCCGATGCTCCATGCGGTCCTCGTCGACTCGCCGGACGAACTGGTCACCGGGATGCGCGTTTCGGCCGTCTGGAGCCGGGAACGCGAAGGCCACATCGCCGACCTGTCAGGGTTCTCACCCGAGGAAGTCGCATGAGCGGGGCACCCGAAGGCGAGGTCCGGTTGCCCGAGTCGTTGAGCGGGGTCGAGCCGGTGCAGTCGGTGCGGACCCCGATCCGCCTCGAATACGACTACAGGCCAAGCACCTCCGCCGAGTCGTACCTCCGTGCCTATGGCGAGAAGCGCATCATCGGCCACCGGTCGCCGGTCGACGGTGCTGTCTTCATTCCGCCCCGTGGGGTCGATCCGCGGCATGGGGTGGCGATCTCGGAGGAGGTCGACCTGCCGGACACCGGCCATGTGGGCAACTTCTGCGTGACGCACCTTCCGATCCCGGGACGCAAGGGCCTCGAGGTGCCCTACGTGAGTGCCTGGATCCACCTCGACGGCGCGGCCGTCGGCTTCCTCGGGCTCGTGCGCGGCTGCCCGAGCGAAGAGGTACGGATCGGCATGCAGGTCCGCGCCGTCTGGAAGCCGGACGGCGAGTTGGGTACCACTGCCGAGAACATCCTCCACTGGGAGCCCACCGGCGAACCCGACGTGCCCTTCGAACGCGCCGGCAACCGGTCGTTCCACGCAGGCCGGGAGGAGGAGACCGATGCGTGAGGTGGCGGTCATCGCCACTGCCATCCACCAGGTGCCGGCGCTGACCGACACCACCGAGGTCCAGTTGATGGTGCCGCTGATCAACGCCGCACGCGATGCGGTCGGCCTCACCCAGGCCGAGATCGGCTTTACCTGCTCGGGAAGCAGCGACTTCCTCGCCGGGCAGGCGTTCTCCTTCGTGCAGACCCTCGATGCGGTCGGTGCGTTCCCACCGATCAGCGAGAGCCACGTCGAGATGGACGGCGCCTTCGCCCTCTACGAGGCGTGGGTGAAGCTCCAGGCGGGCGAGATCGACACGGCGCTGGTCTTTTCGTACGGGAAGTCCTCACCGGGGTCGCTGCGTGACGTGCTCGCGCTCCAGCTCGACCCCTACTTCCTGGCGCCCCTATGGCCGCCTGCGGATGCCGTCGCCGCCATCCAGGCCCGCCTGCTGCTCGAGGCCGGGAAGGTGAGCGGCGAGGACCTGGCCGAGATCGCCGTGCGCAGCCAGCGCAACGCCGTGGGCAATCCGAACGCCGTCCGCTTCTCCCCGGACATGGCCGTAGCAGACGTGATGGCCGAGGTGCCCGTAGCCGACCCGCTCCGGCCGAGCGACCTGGCCGCCGAGTCCGACGGTGGTTGCGCGATCGTCCTGGCTGCAGGGGATCGGGCCCGTCAACTCTGTGGCCGGCCGGCCTGGATCCGGGGCATCGACCACCGCATCGATGCCCACGGGCTCGGTACACGAGACCTCACCAGGGCCCCGTCGGCGGAACTCGCCGCATCGGTCGCCTGCACCACGGCCGATCTGGCGATCGAGTCCCTCGACATCGCCGAGTTGCACAGTCCGGCAACCAGCCAGGAGGCGATCCTCGTACGTGAGCTCGGGCTGGGAGCCGCGACCGAGGTGAACCCGTCGGGTGGAGCGCTTGCAGCGAACACCCTGATGGCCGCCGGCCTCGTGCGAATCGCCGAGGCGGCCCGTCGCATCATCGACGACAGGGCCGATCGGGCGCTGGCCCATGCCACCTCCGGGCCCTGCCTCCAGCAGAACCTCGTCTGCGTGATGACGGGGGACTGATCGTGGCGAAGCAGCGCACCGCCGTCCTCGGTGTCGGACAGACGAAGTACCAGTCGACGCGTGGCGATGTGTCCATGGCCGGGCTGGTCCGCGAGGCGGCCCTGCGTGCCCTCGTCGACGCCGGACTGGAATGGTCCGACATGGATGCCGTCGTCATCGGCAAGGCCCCCGACTTCTTCGAGGGCGTGATGATGCCCGAGTTGTACCTCGCCGACGCACTGGGGTGTGTGGGCAAGCCGATCCTCCGGGTTCACACCGCCGGTTCGGTAGGGGGTTCGACGGCGCTGGTCGCCGCCTCCCTCGTCCAGGGCGGCATCCACCGCCGGGTATTGACCATCGGCTTCGAGAAGCAGTCCGAGTCCAACGCCACCTGGGCCCTTTCCCTCCCGCAGCCATTCTCGGTGTCGATCAACGCCGGTGCCGGCGGCTACTTCTCGCCGATCATCCGCCACTACATGGCACGCTCCGGAGCCCCGGACCTGATCGGCTGCATGGTCGCCTTCAAGGACCGGCAGCACGCACTCCGAAACCCCTACGCCCACCTCCACCAGCACGACCTCACCTTCGACCAGGTGGTCGAGGCGCCGATGCTGTGGGACCCGATCCGCTACTCGGAGACCTGTCCCTCATCGGACGGTGCCTGCGCCATGGTTCTCGGTGACGAGGCCGCCGCCGATGCCGCGGCTGGACCGGTGGCCTGGGTGCACGGCACGGCGATGCGGTCCGAGGCCAACAACTTCCCGGGACGTGACGAGGTGGACCCGCAGGCCAGCAGGGACTGCGCCGCCGACGTGTTCCGGCAGGCGGGCATCTCCGATCCCCGGTCCGAGATCGACGTAGCGGAGATGTACGTGCCGTTCTCCTGGTATGAGCCGATGTGGCTCGAGAGCATCGGGTTCGCCGAACGCGACGCCGGATGGCGCATGGTGGAGGAGGGGGCCACGCACCTCGACGGCGGCGACCTGCCCGTGAACTGTTCCGGCGGGGTGCTCTCATCCAACCCGATCGGGGCCTCGGGCATGATCCGCTTCGCCGAGGCGGCACTCCAGGTACGGGGGATGGCCGGCGACCACCAGGTAGAGGGCGCCCGACGGGCCTTCGGGCACGCCTACGGTGGTGGAGCGCAGTACTTCGCCATGTGGGTGGTCGGCGCCGACAGGCCCTGAGATCGCAGCAGGCCGCCCCGACCGAATACGATCCCCACACACGCCCACCACCCTGTTGGAGAGACCGATGCGCATCGTCGTCGACTATGACCTCTGTGAGAGCAACGCCATCTGCATGGCGATCGCCCCCGACGTGTTCGAGGTGCGGGACGACGACTTCCTCTATGTCCTGAACGAGGCTCCCGGCGAAGACCGCCGCGAGAAGATGGAGGAAGCCGTCCAACGCTGCCCGAAGCAGGCGATCGCGATAGAGGACTGACCGGAGCATCCGGCGGCCCCGGCCGGGTTGGGCCAAGCCGGTGAGGGACTCCGTCACCATCGTCGGCGCCTCGTTGGCCGGCCTGCGGTCCGCCGAGACCCTGCGCCGTGACGGCTTCGGGGGCCGCATCAGCCTCATCGGTGACGAGCCGCACCAGCCCTATGACCGGCCGCCGCTTTCGAAGCAGGTCCTCGCCGGCGACTGGGAACCCGAGCGGGCGCTCCTGACCCCCGCAGAGAAGCTCGAACCGCTCGGGTTGGACCTGCGGCTAGGGGTGCGGGCAACCGGGCTCGACGTCGCTGCCCGCGAGTTGGAGGTCGACGGGGTGGCCGAGCCCTTCGACGGCCTCCTGATCGCCACCGGGGCACGGTGTCGGACCCTGCCGGGCACCGGAAGTCCTGTGGGCGTCCACACCCTGCGGACGCTCGACGACTGCCTCGCCATCCGGGCGGCACTCGATGACGGTGCACGTCGGATGGTCGTCATCGGCGCCGGCTTCATCGGCGCCGAGGTGGCATCGGTTGCGGTCGGACGGGGCACCTCCGTGACGCTCGTCGAGGCACTTCCGGCGCCGTTCGCCCGTGTGCTGGGCCAGGAGATGGGTGCAGTGGTCGCCGACGTGCACGTCGCCAACGGCGTCGACCTTCGCTGCGGGGTAGGCGTTTCGTCCGTAGCGGGTGAGCCCGGCGCCATGACCGTCGCGATGGCCGATGGCTCCGACGTCTACGCCGACCTGGTGGTCGTCGGCATCGGCGTGGTGCCCAACACCGAGTGGCTCGAGGGATCCGGCCTGACGCTCGACGACGGCGTGGTCTGTGATCCCACCTGCCTCGCCGCCCCGAATGTCGTCGCGGCCGGCGACGTGGCCCGTTGGACCGACCCGCGTACCGGAGAGTCGATGCGGGTGGAACACTGGGACAACGCGGTCGAGCAGGGTCGCCATGCCGCCCGGCGCCTGCTGGCCACAGATGAGGAGGCTGAGGTGTTCGCGCCCGTGCCATGGTTCTGGAGCGACCAGTACGACCGCAAGATCCAGTTGGCGGGGCGTCCCCATCCCGACGACGAGGTGAGGGTGGTCGACGGCTCGACCGACGAGCGTCGTTTCGCCGCCTTCTACGGGCGCAGGGGGCAACTCACGGCAGTTCTCGGCATGAACCGGCCACGCCAGGTGATGCAGGGCAGGGGCCTCCTCGAGCAGGGCGTCGGTTGGGACGATGCGCTGGCGGTGGCCGCCGGGTGGGCCTGATGGCCCGGTTGCTTGCGCTGGTCGTGGTGGTCGTCGTGGTGGGCTGTGGCTCGCCAGATCGTCCTGCTGCGGTCGATGTCGAAGCACTGGAGCAGGCCATTCCCGCCGGCCTCGTGCCCGACCACCCCGAGGTGGTCACGGTCGTCGCCTGCCCGGAGATCACGCTTGATGGGCTCGGCCCGGTGTCGTGCACAGCCATCATCTCCGGTGTCGATATCCCGGTGAAGGTGACCCGTCCGGATCACCTCGACCATATGAGGGTTTCCACAGGGGTGTCGCTCGTGCGTGCCGTCGACGTGGCCGTCGAGGTCGGGGAGCGTCTCGTCGCCGACCTTGGTGATGTCGGCGTGGTGACGTGCGACCCACCGGTTCGGGTGGCCCGGGCCGGCCAGCAGTTCACGTGCGTCGTGATCGACCCGTCGTCGAGGGCACACCGGTTCGTCGCCACCCTGTCTGGCATCGATGCCTCGTTCCGGCTGGAGTTGGTTCCGAAGGGCTGAGGGGTTCGTCAACTCTCGGCCAGGCGCTGGGCCAGGCGTTGGTTTATTCGTCGCCGCTCGAGGTGCTGGGCCACCTGAAGGTCCCCCTGTGGGACGGGGTGTGCCTCGATGAAGGATTCGACTCCGGGATCTGTATCGGAGTCCACCAGGTACCGGACACCACCGAGCATGCGGGCGATGCTGTTGGAGGGGAACCGTGCGATCACCTCGTCCCAGCGGTTGGTGACCGTGTGCCAGACGAAGTTGCGGTGTCGCGGGTGTGCCAGGGCGTCGCGCAGCAGATAGGGGGCGTCCTGGCTGCGGATCCCGCCGTCGAGGAGTTCGTCGAGCAGGTTCGAAACCTCGTCGGGTCCCGGGAAGCGGGTGAGGGCACGCAGGTGCCGCTGTTCGACCTGGGCGGTTTCGGCCAGGCGGGCGCGCGTTCTGCACCTGGCGTAGGCATCTGCGTCACCGTGAGCGGCCACTACGGTCACGACCGCCGTCGCCACGGCGGGGTCGTCGATCGGTTCGTCCCACCGGGCCAGGGCCCCGGCGATGACGTCTGCGTCTGAGGCGATCGTGCCTGCGGCGGTGAGCATGAGGCCCCGGAGTTGCCGGACGCGACCGTCGTCGTCCGGAATGGGGTCCCAACCCAGCCGTTCGACCGTCGGTCCGAGGATGGCGGCCGCCCGTTCCGCCAAGCGGCCGGGAGCGAGCAGGTCGAGTGTCGTGAGGCCGCCGATGATCGCCTGCCAGACACCGAGGTCGACGTCGTCGGCCAGCGACCCGGCAAGTTCGAGGAACGAGTCGTGTCCCGCCCGTCCGGCCAGCACCAGCGCCCACCGGTCGGACGCTGCTGCGGCCCGCTCGGTTGCCGGCGACCCGGGGGCCGGCGGGAGGGTCGTGCGGTAGAAGCCCGAGGCGTCGACGTTGAGCGAGCGCAGGTCGGCAATGTCGGTCACGGCGTCGACGACGGTCGTGTCCTGCGACGGGTCGAGGAGCACCCGGTGTTCGCCGGTGACGGTCCGTAACCGGACGGGAACCGACCAGCGGGTGCCGTCGTCGGTCCCGTCGTACCGGAAGGGGGACTGCGTGAGCTGCAGCGAACCGTCCTCGCCCATACCCGCCTCGAGCAGGGGGTGTCCGCCCCGGAAGATCCACGCGTGCATGAGGCTGCGCACGGGTTGACCCGAGGCCGCCTCGAGTGCGTCCCAGAGGTCCTCGTTGTCGGTGTTCCCGTAGAGGTGCTCGGCGAGGTAGCGGCGCACGCCGGCCCGGAAGGCCTCTTCTCCGAGGAACTGCTCCAGCATCCGGACGACCGCCGCCCCCTTTTCGTAGGTGAGTACGTCGAACATGCCCTCGGCGTCCTCCGGGGTCACGACCGGGTACTCGATCGGTCGGGTGGAGGCGAGCGAGTCGACGTCGAAGGCGGTGGTCCGGGCGGCACCGAAGCCTGTCCATACCTCCCAGTCGGGCCGGTAGTCCTCGATGGCCTTGAGCTCCATGAACGTGGCGAACGCCTCGTTCAGCCAGATGCCGTTCCACCAGCGCATGGTGACGAGGTCGCCGAACCAGAGGTGGGCCAGTTCATGGCTGAGCACGGCGGCGACGCTTTCGAGCTCCTGTCGGGTGGCGGCCTCCGGGTCGACGAGCAGGAGCACCTCTCTGAAGGTGATGCAGCCGAGGTTCTCCATGGCGCCGAAGGCGAAGTCGGGCAGTGCGACGAGGTCTACCTTGCCGCCCGGCACCGGAATCGCGTACCAGTCGGCTAGCCAGCGCAGCGAATGCGCTGCGACATCGAGGGCGAAGTCGGTGAGGTGTGCCTTGCCGGGAGGATGGATGACCCGGACCGGCACGCCGTCGACGTCGATCGGGTCGGTGGCTTCGAGGGGGCCTACGACGAATGCGACCAGGTAGGTCGACAGTGGGATCGTGTCGGCGAATCGGACGCGGTCATGGCCGTCGCCGAGCGGAGTGCGTGAGGTTTCGGCACCGTTGGAGGTGGCGAAGAGGCCGCTCGGAACGTCGAGGGTCACGCCGAAGACGGCCTTCATGTCGGGTTCGTCGAAGCACGGGAAGCAGCGCCGGGCGTCGGTGGCCTGGAACTGCGTGGTGGCGATGGAATGTGTCGTTCCCCCTGGATCCATCAGGGTGCTCCGGTAGAAGCCACGGAGGCGGTCGTTGATCTCGCCGGCGAAGGCCAGGTCCAGCCGACCCTCACCGGGAGCGATCTGGCCCGGTGGGGTGAGCCGCACCTGTTCGAGTTCGCTGTCGAGGTCCACGGCACAATCCGTGGTTCCCTGCGAATCCGTCCAGGTGGCGGCGTGGATGGACAGTTCGGCGGCGTTCAGGACGAGGGTGCCGACCGGTTCGATGACGTCGACCACGATGGTGACGGCTCCGGTGAACAGGTGCTCCCCGAGGTCGGGGCGCAGGGTCAGTTCGTAGCGTCGGGGGAGGGCATGGCGCGGCAGCCGATGGGAGGGCGCATGGTCCATTGCCGCCGGAGGCTAGCGGTGGGAGAAGCGCGGATTCGCGCGGACCGTGATGGGACGACACGGGAGCGCGCGCCTCGAGCCGTTCCTTAGGCAAACCGCGCGTGGATCGTCACGCGTCCGCAACCCATGGAGCGCGTGGAGCGTGTGGAATGCAGGTGCGGAGTAGGGACCGTTGCGATCCTCCGGAACTTCCGGAGGCGGAGCGGTCCCCCGACAGGCCGCCGGTTCGCCGGTGGTCGGGAAGGGGAGACGATGTTACTCACGGGCCGAAGGTCCGAACGGTGGGGTGGGCGACGCATGGCGCGTCGGCACGACATGCCCCTCCCGCACCTGCCCACGCTCGGCGAGGGAGAGTTCCCCGTCGAGGACGATTTCGCCCTTGCGATCGCCGTGGGGCGACGGCGTGACCGTGATAGGCGCCGCGAGGGGCTCACCGCCTCCGAGCGGTTGAGCGGCGCCATCGCGAGAGGACTGGTTGCTTGACCTGATCCCCTGACCTGTCCTCGGGCGACAGCCCTGGCGCCGGTTCCTTCGGGGCCGGCGCCTCGGCGCGTGTGGGCGGGACCTCGGTCGGCCGTGTCATCGACGGGTCCCCGTTGGCAGACTGTCCGGCCGTAGGACGATCGAGCGACCACCGGAGAGATCCCCCGTGAGCGAACCGAGCATCGACGTAGTGGGTGTCGGCAACGCAATCGTCGACGTGATCGCCGAGGTGGATGATTCCTTCATCGTCGACCACGGTCTGGTCAAGAACTCCATGACGCTCATCGACGGTGAACGGGCCGACCTGCTGGGAGCGGCCATGCCCCCGGGGATCGTCGCCTCCGGTGGCTCGGCGGCCAACACCATGGTCGGCGTCGCCGACTTCGGAGGAGTTGCGGCGTACCTGGGGCTCGTCGCCGCCGACGACCTGGGCGAGGCCTTCCGCAGCGACCTGCGTGCTGCCGGCGTCGGCTTCGACGTTCCCGGGAAGGTCGACGGGCTTCCGACCGCCCGCTGCCTCATCCAGGTCACGTCCGATGCCCAACGGACGCTGAACACCTACCTCGGCGTCTCCGCCCACCTCAGCCCCGACGAGATCGACGAGGTGCTCGTCGCCTCGGCCTCCCACCTCTACTGCGAGGGCTACCTGTGGGACATGGAGCCCGCCAAGGCCGGGATCCGTCACGCCATGGACGTGGCCGGCGGGGCGGGGCGGACGGTGTCGCTCACGCTCTCGGATTCGTTCTGTGTCGAGCGGCACCGTGCCGACTGGAGAGAGTTGCTCAGCGGGCGGGTCGACGTGCTCTTCGGAAACGCAGACGAACTACGCGCCCTGTACGAGGTGGACGACCTCGAACTTGCCGCCGATGCGGTCGCTGAAGACGTCGACGTCGCCTTCGTGACACTCGGCAGGCACGGTTCGCTCGTGGTTGCGGGATCCGATCGCATCCGGGTGGCTGCCGACGAACTCGACCACGGGGTCGTCGACACGACGGGCGCCGGCGACCTGTACGCCTCGGGGGTGTTGGCCGGGCTCAGCAGGGGTGCAACGCTCGAGCGTGCCGCCCGGCTGGGCAGCATCGCCGCCGCCGAGATCATCGGGCACCTGGGCGCAAGGCCCGAGGCCAACCTGGTGGCCATCGCCGAACGGGTCCTCGACTGAGCCGGCTCCTGCCCGTCTCGGAGCCCCGGGCGGCAACGGGATAGCGTCCGCGCCATGAGCGACGACTATTCCTGTTTCGACATCGACCTCGCCGACGGCATCGCCACGGTCACGCTGTGCCGGGGAGACGAGCTCAACACGATGACAACAGCATTCTGGGGCGAGCTTCCAGCGCTGGTACGCGAGTTGGACGCAACCGGCAATGCAAGGGCAATGGTCCTGGCCTCGACCGGCCGCCATTTCAGCGCCGGTATGGACCTGGCCGTGTTCGCCGGAGATGGCGGTGGGGGAACCGCCGAGAAGGGCCGGACCCGGGCCAACCTGCGTGCAAACGTCCTCCACCTCCAGGAGACCTTCAGCTGCCTCGAGAAGGCCCGCATGCCGGTGCTGGCGGCGATCCAGGGCGGTTGCATCGGCGGCGCCGTCGACATGGTCACCGCCTGCGACATGCGCTACGCCACCGAGGACGCCTTCTTCTGCATCCAGGAGATCAACATCGGCATGACCGCCGACGTGGGCACGCTGCAGCGGCTCCCCAAGCTGATTCCCGACGGGGTATGCCGCGAGTTGGCCTACACGGGGCGTCGGATGCCGGCGGGCGAGGCGAAGTCCGTGGGCCTCGTCAACGAGGTTTTCCCCGACCACGAGTCGCTGCTGGCCGGCGTGCATGCCGTGGCCGCCGAGATCGCCTCGAAGTCACCCCTGGCGATCTGGGGCACCAAGGAAATGGTCCGCTACGCGCGCGACCACTCGACCAGCGACGCCCTCGACCACATCGCCACCTGGCAGGCGGGCATGTTCCATCCGACCGACATGGTCGAGTCGTTCACGGCCAAGGCGGAAGGCCGCGACCCCGAGTTCGAGGACCTGCGACCCTTCCGTGGTGGCATCGCCGACGGCGTCTGAGAGGGTCCCTCAGGGGGACGCCTGCAGGTCGGGCGGCCTGAACTCAAGGTCGAGGTCGCCCAGCCGGACGAGCGTGCCGCTGACCCAGCCGCCGAGGGTACCGAAGTGGTCGTCGAGGACGGCGCCGTCCTCGAGGGCCTCGCCATCGAGTTCGTAGGTGCCCTCGTACGAGAACTCGATCGCCCAGTCGGGGTCGTCCAGGCCGCGGTCGTAGATGGTCTCGACGGTGGGGCCGGTCGCCTCGAGTTCCACGTCTCCCACGGACGGGGGGTCGGGCAGCACGGCGATCACGGTCGAAGGGTCGGGGCTGCCGACCAGCCGCTGGACCCGGACCACCACCTCGATGGTGATCTCTGGCGGCTCACCGGTCTCTCCGTCGAGGGTCCACTGGCGGTAGGCGGTCTGGGACCAGGTGGGCCACTCCAGCGTGAGGTCGCAACGGACGCGCGGTGGTTCACCCTCGCCCGGGAGGCCGTAGGAGGTCTCCCAGACCAGGTCGCCGAGCATCACGTCGGCCTGGAACCGTTCCTCGAGCGCCAGCCGTTCGAGGCGTGCTGCCTCGAGGGCTTCCCGGAGGGCACCGATGGCGTCGGTGAAGACATGGTCAAGCATGGAGGTCAGGGTAGACGGGTCGGTGCCCGGGTCAGCAGGTCTGGGATCAATGCGCCACACTGCGATCCATGTCGAGGTCCGACCTGTCGATCGGTGCCGCCCGCCGCATGGCGTTGGCTGCACAGGGCTTCGCCGATCCTGCACCGTCGGGCCGCGTGGACGTCCGGCACTTCCGGCGTGTCCTCGGGCGCCTGGTCCTGTTGCAGCTCGACTCGGTCCAGGCCGTGTGCCGATCCCACTTCCTGCCGGTGTACAGCCGCCTCGGCCCATACGACCGTGCGGCGCTCGACGACTGGTTGTGGCGGTCCGGCGAGATGTTCGAGGCGTGGGCACACGAGGCATCGGTCGTTCCGGTGGCGCTGGAGCCGCTGCTGCGCTGGTGCAGGCAGCGGGCGTCCGAGGGTGAGACCTGGGCCGGACTCCACGCCATGGCGACCACCCAGGCCGCGTATGTGGGCCAGGTGCTGGACGAGGTGGGGCGCAACGCTCCTCTGCTCGCCGGCGACCTGAGCGACCCCCGCCCCAGGCAGGGCAAGTGGTGGGGTGGACGGTCCGATGGGCGCCGTGCCCTCGACTGGCTGTTCAGGGTCGGCGATGTCGGGATCACGCGGACGGGCAATTTCGAAAAGGAGTTCCACCCCCTGTCGAACCTCGTACCCGAGGAGGTCCGTTCCCTGCCGACGCCGGGCGAGCACGAAGCCCAACGGGACCTGTTGGAGCGGGCCGCCCGTTCCCACGGGGTCGGCACGGCTGCCGACCTGGCCGACTACTTCCGACTCCGGTTGGCCGAGGTACGGCCCCGCCTCGCCGAGATGGTCGAAGCAGGCCGCCTCCAGGAGGTGTCGGTCGAGGGGTGGCGGGAGCCGGGCTTCCGGCACCCGGAGGCGGTCCTGCCGCGCCGGGTCGACGCCCGGGCGCTGCTGTCGCCGTTCGATCCGGTGGTGTGGTTCCGCCCGAGGGCCGAGCGGCTGTTCGACTTCCGGTACCGGATCGAGATCTACGTGCCGTCCGAGAAGCGCGAGTACGGCTACTACGTGCTGCCGTTCCTGCTCGGCGACACGATGGTCGGTCGGGTCGACGTCAAGGCCGACCGTGCCACAGGGCGCCTGTTGGCCCGGGGCGTGTACGCCGAGGAGGGGGTCGACCGGGAACGGGTGGCCGCAGAACTGGCGACCGAACTCGAACGCCTGGCGGGGTTCCTCGACCTCGACGAGGTCGAGGTCGGCCGGCGGGGGAACCTGGCGGCGGCGCTAAGGGCAGCCAGCGCCTGAGCGTCAGGTCCGTCCCCTTAGACGGCGGGCATATCGGACCAGGTGGCCGAGGGCGGTGACGGCCCGGTCCGCTGAGGCGTAGCAGAGTCGCCCCGATTCGCGGACGGCAGCGACCATCGGGTTGTCGGGTCGAGCCACGGCCAACTCGGATGCCACCAGCACGGGCTTGTCGTGGGCATCGGAGGCCGCCGCTGCAGCCTCGGCATAGCGGCGCTCCTGGTGCTCGTGGAAGTCGACGATGCGTTCGAGGCCGTGGTCGGGATGGAAGGGGCCACTTCGGGTCAGCGCAGCGGTGTTCCCCTGGATCCCGATGCCCAGTTGGATGATCGCATCGACCTCGGGGTGGGCGGCGGTGAGGTGCAGCAGGTCGGGGATGGTGTCCCGGGTCTCGCCGCCGGCAAGGTCGACCGGGTTGTTGCGGCTCCACCGGGGCGGAAGCATCCTGTCGATGTCGGCCAGGAGGTCGTCGGGCAGAGGTGTCAACGTCAGGTCGGGGTGGAGCGTCACGGCATCGGCGGTCACGACGCCCCAGCCGCCTGCGGTGCTGAGCACCACGACCCGGTCGCCGGAGGGCATGGGCTGGGTGGCGAAGGTGGCTGCAGCTTCGAAGGCCGACTCGATCGTGGCGGCCCGCACCAGCCCCGCCTGCCTTGCCATGCCGTCGAAGATCCGGTCGTCGCTGGCCAACGATCCGGTGTGCGAGGCGGCTGCCCGTTGGCCGCCGGCAGTGGTTCCGCCCTTGACGACGACGACCGGCATGCGCAGCGTGACCTCGCGGACGCGTTCGAAGAAGGCCCGCCCGTCGGAGAGGCCCTCGAGGTAGCACAGCGCAACGTCGGTCTCGTCGTCGTCGGCGTACCACTCGAGGTAGTCGGCGATGCTGGTGGCGGCGGCGTTGCCGGCGGAGACGGCCCGGCTGATGCCGATGCCGGCCTGTCCGGCGTAGTTGAGGAATGCCGAGGCGAAGTTGCCTGATTGCGAGGCCACGCCGATGCGGCCCCGTGGCGGGTAGGGCGCCACGATCTGCGCGCAGAGGCCGGCCGGCGTCGACACCACACCCTGTCCGTTCGGGCCCGCCAGGACCAGATCGAGTTCGGCGGCCAGCGCCACCAGCCGCGCCTCGGCCTCCACGCCCTCGGGTCCTGCCTCGGAGTAGCCGCCGGCGGCACAGAACACGGCTCGTACGCCGCGGGTGGCGGCGATACGGACTATCTCCTCGTTGGCACCGACCGGCGTACACAGGACGAGCAGGTCGGCAACGGAGTCGGGCAGGTCGGCAATGGAGGCGAGGACCGGGTGGCCGAGCACCTCACCCTCTTCGCGACCGACGGCGAACACCGGGCCGGAGAAGCCGCAGGAGAGGATGTTGTGGAGGGCGACGAAGCCGAACTTGCCCGGATGGCTCGACACGCCGGTGACGACGACGCCCCGGGGTTCGAACAGGGGGGTGAGGTCGCGGGGCATCAGGCGGTCTCGACCAGGGCGTCGACGGCGACCGGTTGTCCGTCGTCGACGATCAGCGGGTTCAGGTCGACCGACAGCACCTCCGGGTCCTCGGCGATGCGGGAGAGCGCCATAAGGGTGTCGGCGAGGGCTTCGCGGTCCACGGCCGGTTCGCCCCGAAACTCATCGAGCAGGAGCTGGGCACCGAGGTCGTCGATGAGGTCGAGGGCGTCGTCCCGCTCGAGGGGCGCCAGCCGGAAGGCCACGTCGGCGACCGCTTCGGCGAGGATGCCGCCGAGGCCGAGCATGACGCAGGGTCCGAACTGTTCGTTTCGGACCAGTCCGGCTATGAGCTCACGATTGCCGCTCACCATGGTGCTGACGAGCAACTCGACGTCTCCGTCCTCAGGTCGGGCGGCGGCCAGCAGGTCGGCCGCTGCTGCCCCGACCTCGTCCTGTGATGAGAGCCCCAGGCGGACCAGCCCGCGTTCGGTCTTGTGGGCGATGGCGCCCCCGCACAGCTTGGCCACCACGGGAAGTCCGAGCGAGGCAGCGACCTCCTCGGCCGATCCGGCGTCAGCGGCGGTCGCCCACGGTGATACGGCCACACCGGCGTCTTCCACGATTCGGCGTGAGGCGGCTTCGGAAAGGGTGGGCATCGGGAGTGCCTAGCACGCGCCGGTGATCGAGCGTCAGGTGGGGCGTGCGCTATACGGCGGTGCCGGCCAACTCCGCGTACCCGGGCTTGATGACGTCCTCGATGAGGGCGAGCCGCTCATCGAACGGGGCGAAGGCGCTCTTCATGCCGTTGATGGTCAGCCAGCGGAAGTCGTCGAGCCCCCACCCGAAGGCGTCCCGGAGGGCCTTGAACTCGGAACTCATCGACACACCGCTCATGAGGCGGTTGTCGGTGTTGACGGTGACCCGGAATCCGAGTGCCCGCAGGGTGCCGATCGGATGGTCGGCGATCGAGGCGGCGGCACCGGTGTGCACGTTGGAGGTGGGGCAGAGCTCGAGCGGAATGCGCCCATCGCGGACGAAGGCGGCCAGGCGCCCCAGTCGGTGGGTGCCGTCCGCGTCGGTGGTGATGTCATCGACTATGCGGACGCCGTGGCCGAGCCGCTCGGCGCCGCAGAATTGGATCGCCTCCCAGATCGAGGCCGGACCGAAGGCCTCGCCGGCGTGGATCGTGAAGTGGAAGTTCTCGCGCTTGAGGTACTGGAAGGCCTCGAGGTGCATCGTGGGCGGGTAGCCGGCTTCGCGTCCGGCGATGTCGAACCCGACCACGCCGTGGTCCCGATAGCGCACGGCCGCCTCCGCAATCTGCAGGGAGTCGGTGTCCGTGCGCATCGCGGTGAGGAGCGTGCCGACGGTGAGGCCCGTGCCGGCCGAACCTTCGGCGAACCCCGCCTGTACCGCTTCGATGACCTGTTCGAGGGCGAGGCCCCCCTGCGTGAGGAGAGACGGCGCATAGCGGACCTCGGCGTAGACGACGCCGTCGTCGGCCAGGTCGGCTGCACACTCGGCGGCGACCCGGTGGCAGGCGTCGACATGCTGCATGACTCCGACGGTGTGGGTGAAGGTCTCCAGGTAGAGGCCGAGGTCACGCCGGTCCGCGCCGCTGACGAACCAGGCGGCCAGTTCGTCGACGTCGGTGGTGGGAAGGCCGTCGTAGCCGTGGAGGTCGGCCAACTCGATGATCGTGGCCGGGCGGAGTCCCCCGTCGAGGTGGTCGTGCAGGACGACCTTTGGTGCCCGCCGGATGGTGGCCGGATCCGGGGCCGTCGATGCCGCTTCCATGGGGCAGGCTACCGGAGCGCCGCTGGCACGGGAAGCGCCGCTTGTGCGAACTAGCGTCCGGTCGGTGGGGCGCACCAGATACCTGGCCGACACGGTCCTGACGTGTGACGAGGCGGGCACGGTGCACGCCCCGGGTGCCCTCGACGTAGAGGACGGTCGGATCTGCTGGGTGGGTGCCGCAGCCGATGCCCCGGAGGTGGAAGGGGCCACGGTGCGCGACATCGGCGGGCTGGTGATGCCGGGGCTCGTGAACGCCCACTGCCACACCCCGATGACCCTCGTTCGCGGGGCGGGCGACGGGCTGCCGCTGTGGCGCTGGTTGACGGAGGCAATGTGGCCCCGCGAGGGCCGGTTGACGTCCGAGGACGTCTGGTGGGGGATGGCGCTCGGCTCTGCCGAGATGCTTCGCTCCGGCGTGACCACGAGTTGCGAGATGTACCTCCACGAGGAGGCCGTGGTGGAGGCCGTGCAGGCATCCGGCGCACGGCTGGTGATGACCCCCGGCGTGCTGTCGGTGCGACACGGCGAGGGACGCCCGGAGGAGGTCGAGGCCTTCCACGCCCGACACCACGACCCCGCCGGTCGGATCACCGTCGGGGTTGCCCCGCACTCCGCCTACGACCTCGGAGTCGAGCGCATCGCCGAGTTGGCAGACCTGGCCCGACGGCTCGACGCGGTCCTGCACGTCCACCTCGCAGAGACCACGCAGGAGAGCGCCGAACTCGAGGCCCGGTACGGCTCCAGCGTGGTACGGATCCTCGCCGACCATGGCGTCCTGGGCGGGAAGGTGCTCGCCGCCCACTGCGTCTGGGTCGACGACGACGACATCGGCATCCTCGCCGACCACGGCGTCGCGGTCGCCCACTGCCCCCTGTCCAACATGAAACTGGGTTCGGGTGTCGCACCGCTGGTGGCCATGCTCGAGGCCGGCGTGACCGTGGCGTTGGGCACCGACGGGCCTGCGTCGAACGACACCCTCGACCTCTGGGAGGAGGTCAAGATCGCCCCGCTGCTGGCACGCGTCACAGGACTCGATGCCACCCTGGTCGGACCCGCCGAGGTGCTCGACATGGCGACGCGTGGGGGCGGCCGGGCCGTGGGCCTCGAGGACGTGGGCTGCCTGACCCCCGGTTGGGCTGCCGACTTCCAGCGGCTCGACCTCGACCACCATGCCTTCGTCCCGGTCACGGAGCCGTCCGAACTGCTGGCCCACGTGGCCTGGTCGGGTGGCGACCGTCGGGTCAGCGACGTGTGGGTCGCCGGCGAGCCGGTGGTGGCCGACGGCATCGTGCTGCACGTCGACGAGGAGCGGGCGCGGGTCGAGGTGCAGCAGCGGGCCGAACGGCTGGCAGCCGGATGAGCGACCATCTCGGGGCCGATGAGGTAGCTGCCCTCCTGGGACTGGTTCCCCTGCCGGACGAGGGCGGGCGTTGGGCGCGCACACTCCATGACGGGAACTCCAGCGCCATCCACTACCTGCTCTCCGACGGGGACTTCTCGGCGATGCACCGGCTCGACGGTCCGGAGGTGTACCACCACTACGCAGGGTCACCGGCGGTCCTGCTGCTGCTGTTCGGCGACGGCTCGGCGGCCGAGGTCATCCTGGGCGACGACCTGGAGGCGGGCCAGCGGCCCCAGGCGGTCGTCCCGGCCGGCGTGTGGCAGGGCTCCTCGACGTGTGGGGAGTGGACCCTGCTGGGCACCACCATGGCACCGCCCTATACGGACGAGGGGTTCGAACTGGGCCGACGCGACGACCTCGTTGCCGACTGGCCGTCGGCGGCCGACCGGATCGCCGAGTTGACCCGCGGGTAGCCGCTGGTTCCGGCTACCAGGTCGGGCGGGTCAAGGCACCGCCGTCGACCACCAGGTCCGTGCCGCTGATCCAGGAGGCCTGCGGCGAGGCGAGGAACGCCACGGCACCGGCAACGTCCTCCGGAGTGCCGAGTCGACCGAGGGGGGCGGCCACCAGCCAGCGTTCGACGCCTTCCGGCCAGCGGTCGGACAGGCTCCCGTCGTCAATCAGCCCGGGCGACACGCTGTTGACTCGGATGCCCCGTGGACCGTATTCGAGGGCGGCGGAGCGGGTGAGCATCACGAGGGCGGCCTTGGCGGCGGCGTAGTGGCCGTGTCCGGGTGCCGGCTGGTGTGCCTCGATGGAGGCGATGTTGACGATCGACCCGCTCGACTCCCGGCCCAGGGCGTCGGCAGAGGCGCGGATCAGGAGGTGGACGGCGCGCAGGTTCACGTCGAGGACGGCGTCCCATGCTTCGGCGTCGACGTCGGCCAGGGGCTCGACGGTCTGCAGGGCGGCGTTGTTGACGAGGATGTCGAGGCGCCCGTGGGCTTCGAGTGCGTGGTCGACCAGTGCCTCCGGTCCGCTGTCGGCGGCGAGGTCGGAGGTGATGCAGCGGGCGCCGAGCCTGTCGGCCAGCAAGGCGGCGCGGCCGGTGTCGCGGTGGACGCCGAGCAGGACCTCGGCGCCGTGGGAGGCCAACGTCGTGGCGATGGCGGCGCCGATCGGGCTGTTGGCTCCCGTGACCAGGGCGACACGACCCTCGAGGCGGAGGCTGTCGTCGCCCATCACCGGCTCCCGTGAGACGCTGATTCGGTGCCTGTGCGAGGATCGTTGCCATCCCGGAGCGGGGCACGGTCGTGGGAGCGAGGCTGGAACATGCGAGCGAGGGTAGTCAGGTGACCGGGAATCGGACGGATCCGTACCCGTTGACCGTCGAATACGTGGATGGCGTCGTCGTGCTGCTGGACCAGGCTGCCCTGCCCGGGGTCGAACGGTACGTGCGATGCGAGGATTGGCAGCGGGTGGCGAAGGCGATCGTCGACCTCGAGGTGCGCGGCGCTCCGGCCATCGGCGTCACTGCCGCCTTCGGCCTTGCGCTCGCAGCCGACTGTTCCGATTCTGGTTCGGCCGACGACCTCCTGGCCGAACTCGCGGGTGTGGCGGAGGCCCTGGTAGCCACCCGGCCGACTGCGGTCAACCTGGTCTGGGCGGTCGAGACGGTTCTCGCCGAGGCCCGTGCATCCGGTGGCTCCGCCGAGGATGTCCGACTTGCGGTCGCCTCCGCGGCGCAGCGGTTGGCCGCCGAGGACCTCGCCACCTGCCGGGCCATCGGGGACGCCGGAGCGGGGCTGCTGGACGGCGTCGACGAGGTCATCACGCACTGCAACGCCGGTGCCCTCGCCACGGTCGGCTACGGAACGGCGCTTGGCGTCATTCGGTCGGCACACCGTGACAATCCGGCCCTCCATGTCTGGGCCGACGAGACCCGCCCGGTGCTCCAGGGGGCTCGACTCACGGCATTCGAGTTGGGCCGGGACGGGATCGCCTGCACGGTGATCGCCGACGGTGCAGCGGCCTCGGTCCTGCGTGGCAGCAGCGTTGGAGCAGCGATCGTGGGAGCGGACCGCATCGCCGCCAACGGCGATGTCGCCAACAAGATCGGCACCTACGGCCTGGCGGTGGTGGCCCGCCACCACGGTGTGCCGTTCTACGTCGCCGCCCCGCTGTCGACGATCGACCCGGACACCCCCGACGGGTCGGCCATAGAGATCGAGCAGCGCCCGGCCGCCGAGGTCGCAGAGTACCGGGGGAGTGCGATCACGCCGGTCGGTGCGGTGGTGCACAACCCGGCATTCGACGTGACGCCCGCCGACCTGGTCGACGCGATCATCACCGAGGTCGGGGTGCTGAGAGCGCCCTTCGGTCCGGCGATTGCCGAGGCACTCGGGCGCTGAGGGCGACCGGGAGGAATACTCAGGCGGCGTCGGCGCCGGCCGTCATCAGGCGGCCGATCGCTGCACGGTCGATGTCGCCGGCATCGGTGATCGCGACCAGGCGGCCCTTGAAGATCACGCCGATCCGGTCGGAGAGGCTGAGGATCTCGTCGAGTTCTGCCGATACCAGGAGCACTGCGACCCCGTTGTCGCGTTGGCCGACTATCTGCTGGTGGACGAACTCGATGCTGCCGACGTCGATGCCCCGGGTCGGTTGCGAGGCGACGAGCAGGCGGGCTTCGTGCGACAGTTCCCGGGCGGTTATGACCTTCTGCTTGTTGCCGCCGGAAAGTGAGCGCGCCGGCGACCCGATCGATTCCGTCCGGATGTCGTACTCGGCGACGAGCCGTTCCGCGTCTCTGTCGATGGCGTCGTGCTGGCGGAGCCCCCGACGGGCGTAGGGGTGGCGGAAGTAGCGGTTCAGCACGAGGTTGTCGGCGATCGAGTGTGGCCCGATGAGGCCGTGCTTCTCACGGTCCTCTGGAACGTGAGCCACCCCCAGTTCGCTGATCTCACGGGGCGTGCGACCGGTGATGTCGGTGCCGTCGAGCAGGACGGTGCCGGCGTCGATGGTTCGCAGGCCGGTCATGGCCTCGACGAGTTCGCGTTGGCCGTTGCCGTCGACGCCGGCGATGCCGAAGATCTCGCCGGCGCGGACCTCGAGCGAGAGGCCGTCGACGGCGGGCCGGTCGCGGTCGTCCCGGACGTGGAGGTCCCGGATCTCGAGGACGCCGTCCTCGGGGCGTGCCTCGGTCTTGGCCACACGGAGGACCACGCTGCGTCCGACCATCATCTCGGCCAGGCCGGCCTGGTCGGTCTCGGCGGGCGCGGTGGTGCCGACCACCCTGCCACCGCGCATGACGGTGACCCGGTCGGCGATCGCCAGCACCTCACGGAGCTTGTGGGTTATGAACACGATGGCGACACCCTCGGCGGCGAGGCCCCGGAGCACCTCGAGGAGGTGGTCGGTCTCCTGGGGGGTCAGCACGGCGGTCGGTTCGTCGAGGATCAGGACGTCGGCCTTGCGGTAGAGCGCCCGCAGGATCTCGACCCGCTGCTGCATGCCGACGGGCAGGTCCTCGACCGTGGCCCGCGGGTCGATGGCGAGGCCGAATCGCTCCGCCAGCTCGGTGACCTCGTCGTCGGCCCGGTCAAGGTCCAACAGGCCGCGCCCCCTGGTGGGCTCGTTTCCCAGCACGATGTTCTCCGCCACGGTCAGGACTGGAACAAGTTGGAAGTGCTGGTGGACCATGCCGATGTGGTGGTCGATGGCGTCGTGCGGGCTGTCCATGCGTACCGGCTCGCCGTTGACGCGCACCTCGCCCTCGTCGGCGCGATACAGGCCGAACAGGATGTTCACGAGGGTGCTCTTGCCTGCGCCGTTCTCGCCCAGCAGGGCATGGATCTGGCCCTTCTCGACCCGGAGGTTGACGTCATGGTTGGCGACGACGGTGTCGAAGCGCTTGCCGATGCCGATGGCCTCGAGGGCCGGAGTTCGAGGGGTCGCGTCGTCCATGCCTGCTACTCCCGGCTGTAGGGCTGGCCTATGGAGGCCGGTGGTCGGGCCCGGCCCACGAATCCGGCCACGACGACGATGGTGACGATGAACGGCATCATGCCGATGAACTGCGGATCGTCGGCCATCCAGCCCCGGAACTGGAACTGGGTCTGGACGGCGTTGGCGTAGCCGAACAGCAGGGCGGCTCCCCAGGCGCCGATGGGGTTCCAGCGGCCGAAGATCATCACGGCCAGGGCGACGAAGCCCTTGCCGTTGGTCATGAGTCGCTCGAAGGAGCCGACCGACTCGAGGCTGAGGTAGGCGCCGCCCAGCCCGGCGAGCCCGCCGCCGAGCATCAGGTTCATGTAGCGCACCCGGACCACCGACACGCCAACCGTCTCGGCCGCACTGGGATGCTCGCCGACGGCACGGGTGCGCAGGCCCCAGGTGGTGCGGAACAGCGCGTACCAGAGCACCGGTACGAGGAGCAGCGTGAGGTAGGTGATCGGCCGGTTCGAGAAGAAGACCCGACCCGCCACCGGCAGGTCGGCTAGCGGCCCCAACTTGATCACACTTGTCTTGCCGGACGGCAGGGTGCGGCCCTGTTGGAAGAAGAAGCTGGTGAGACCGATGGCTGCGATGTTGAGCACCGTGCCGGCGATGATCTGGTCGCCCCGGAGGCTGACCGAGAGGAATGCCAGGAAGGCACCCATGAGCATTCCACAGCCGATGCCGGCGGCGACGCCCACCAGCAGGTCGCCCGTCGACGACGCCACGAAGAACCCGGCGAAGGCCGACATGAGCATCTGGCCCTCGATGCCGATGTTGATGACCCCGGACCGCTCGCAGAGGATCCCGCAGAGTGCACCGAGCACCAGCGGCGTCGAATGGCGCAGCGTGGCGGCCAGGACCGCCGTCGTCTGCGGCTGTTGGAACTCGGCGGTGAACAGCGTGAATGCCACCAGGAAGGCGGCGGTGAGGATCCACCAGCGGTAGCGGGTGAGGGTGCTCATGCGTCGCCCCAGTGGGCTCCGACAGAGATGTCGCTGGTCTCACGGCGGCGCAGGACCCACCGGACGAGGATGGGCGTGGCCACGAACAGCAGCATCAGGGCCTCGATGATCTCCGTGATCTCGGCATCGACGTCGGCCTTGAACTGCATCATCGAACCGCCGGCCTCCATGGCGCCGATGAGCAGCGCTGCCGGGATGACGCCGAGCGGGTGGGTGCGTGCGAGGAGGGCGATGGTGATGCCGTTGAAGCCGAGGCCGGCGTTGAAGCCGGGCTCGTAGCGGCCGACGACGCCCTGGGTCTCGATGGCTCCTCCGAGGGCGGCGAGCATGCCACTGATGGCCATGGTGGTGACGACTATCCGGGAAACCGAGATGCCTGCGTAGCGGGCGGCCTCGGGGTTCAGGCCGACCGAGCGGATCTCGAAGCCGAAGGTCGTGCGTTCGAGCAGGTACCAGCAGGCGAATGCCGCGGCGACCGAGAGGGCGAATCCGGTGGGGAGTTCGCTCCATCGGGGGATCTCGGCGCTGGGTTCGATGGCCGGGGTCCGGACGATGACGCCGGGCTCGCGCCAGACCTTGGAGGTCAGCCAGTCGGTGATGTTGAGGGCGACGAAGTTGAGCATGATCGTGGTGATCACCTCGTGTGCGCCGCGGGTGGCCTTGAGGACGCCGGCGATCATTCCCCAGAGGGCGCCGCCTATGGCTCCGACGAGCAGGGCGAGGGGCATGTGGATGATCCACGGCAGGCCGGTGACCCCGTAGCCGACGGCGCCGGCGAACAGGGCGCCGATGACGAGCTGTCCCTGGCCGCCGATGTTGAACAGGCCGGCCTTGAAGGCGAAGGCGACGGCGAGGCCGCCCATCACGAGGGGGGTGGCCTTCTCCAGGGTGCGTCCGATGCCCTTGCGGTCGGCGAGTGCGCCGTCGAACAGGGCCCTGTAGGCCTCGAGGGCGTTCAGCCCGGATAGTTCGATGATGACAGCGCCTGTGGCGATCGCCAGCACGACGGCCAGGAGCGGAATGAGGGCGGACCGGATCAGGTTCATTCGGTTCTAGGGATCGACATCCACCGCTCCAGTCGGGATGTCCGTGCCGACACAGGGTTGTGGTCGACGGGACCGGGGCACCGTAGCCGACCCGCCGGGTGCCTCGGCAACCCTCCCGGGTCAGTTCGAGGTGGCGCTGACGGTGGTGGTGATGCCGCCGCGGATGCCCTGCTCGAGGGTGACGGTCACGGGGGTGCCGACGGCTGCTGCGAGGTGGTCGGCGATGCGGGGCGCCAGGTGCTCGGCGAAGATCCCGGTGCCGGAAAAGGTCCGGAGGTAGAGCTTTAGCGACTTGGACTCGATGCAGAGATCGAGGGGCGTGTACTCGATGTCGATCGTGTAGAAGTCGGGTTGCTCCGTGACCGGGCAGAGGGCGGTCAGTTCGGTCGAATGGAACCGGACCAGTTGGACGGAGGCGTCGACGGGGAAGGTGTCGATCTGGGGACCCGGTTCCGCATCTGCTCTGCCGAGGACGGGCTGGTTCACGGGAGGGGAGGGGCTGGCGGGTGGAAGCCGCGTCGGGTCAGCTGTTGCGGCCGAAGTTGGGCTTGCGCCCGTGGTTCGCCTTCTTGCGGCGGGCGTTGGCCTTCTGGCGGCTGGTGCGCTTCGACATGGCCATGAGGCTAACGGCGGCATCGTCGATCGCCGCCCCGGACAGGTTGTGGCAGGTGCCGCAGGGGGCAGGAGGCCTCGCCCCGTAGCCTGTGCCGCCGGCCCACCCGGGGCCGCCTGATCGCAGGAGCGACCGTGGAACGATTCGGCTTCGTGGGGCTGCCCAATGCGGGCAAGTCCTCCCTCTACAACGCACTGGCCGGTGGTGGTGCCCTGGCGGCCCCCTACGCCTTCGCCACGACCGACCCGAACGTCGGCGTTGCCAAGGTGCCCGACCGCCGCCTCGACCTGCTGGCCGACATGAGTGCCTCGGCCAGGGTGGTGCCGGCCAGCGTGCAGTTCACCGACATCGGTGGCCTCGTCGAGGGTGCAGCTTCGGGAGAGGGCCTGGGCAACCGGTTCCTGGCCGGGATCCGGGAGGCCGACGCAATCGTGTTCGTTCTGCGTGCGTTCCGGGACGGGGACGTACCGGGGTCGACCGATCCGTTGGAGCACCTGCGGATCCTCGAGGTCGAGTTGGCACTCGCCGACCTCGAGACGGTCGAGAAGCAGGTGGACCGGCAACGCCGGGCCTCCAAGGGCGACCGCTCCCTGGCCACCTCCGTTGCCGCCCTGGAGGCCGCACAGGCCCACCTGGAGCAGGGCACACCCATCTACCGAAGTGGCATGGGCCCCGCCGAACGCGACCTGCTCACACCGTTCTTCCTGCTCACGGACAAGCCGGTCGTGGCCGTCGTCAACCTCGACGAGGAGCAGGTCGAGGATCCTGACCCGGTCCTGGAACCCGTGATCACGGAACTGGACGGCGCCGACGTGGTTGGCATGTGCGTCCAACTCGAGGCCGAGGCGGCGCTGTTGCCGGGTGACGAGCGTTGCGAGATGCTCGAGGGCCTCGGCCTGGGTGAGGGGGCGCTGCCCCGCTTCATCCACGCCGCCTACCACCGCCTGGGGTTGCGTACCTTCTTCACCACCGGCGAGAAGGAGAGCCGGGCGTGGACGTTCCGTGCGGGCTCGACGGCCCCGGAGTGTGCCGGCCGGATCCACACCGACTTCCAGCGGGGCTTCATCCGGGCCGAGACGATCCACTGGGATGTCCTCCTCGAGGCCGGTTCGTACGCCAGGGCCCGTGTGGCCGGCCTGGTCCGCAGCGAGGGCAAGGAGTACCTGCCGGTCGACGGGGACGTGCTGGAGTTCCGCTTCAACGTGTGAGGTCGCCGGGTACCTGGTTCTCAGTACATGGTCGTGCGGGTCAGGTGGTGGGGGCGCAGGGTGGGGAACGCTGCGTGGTACGTGCTCCAGAGTCGGAAGTCGACCTGCGGGATCACCACCTGCCGGTCGGCGGGGCGGATGGCGTTGATGGCGTCGGTCAGCAGGGCGGTGGCGTAGATGGTGTGGGACCGGATCTCGATCTCCTCGTCGGAATCCCGGTCGATGAGCTCCTGTCCGGCGATGCGGTAGGAGAGGTCGTCAGTGTATTCGAGGATGCCCATGGCCTCGAGGGCGACGGGCAGGATGTAGTCGGGGAATGCGGTCAGGTGGTCGAGGTCACTGACGGCGAACACTCCGGTGCCGGAGAGCGCCACGTGCAGCGACCAGAGGCAGAGTTGGCCGAGCTTGTTGAATACGACGGTTCGGCCGTGGTGGTCGCTGACGTCGTTGAACCGCGGGAACTCGCTGGTCAGCCGTTCGAGGAGCCCGTTGCCGTCGGCGTAGGCAGCGGGTTCGCACGAGCGGACGAGGTTGTGGAAGCAGCCGTCGTACCTCTCGACCAGGACAGCGCCGATCTCGTTGAGGATCCGTACGCGTTCGTCGAGCATCGGGATCTCGATGCTGCCCTCGAAGATCAGGCCGAGTTCCGGTCGGGAGACGGAGGCGAGGAAGCCGCCGTCGAAGATGGGCGTGTCTCCGAGGTGGGCCTGGTGGATCCTGGCGTACAGGGCCTCGGCGTCGGCCCAGGTGCGGCCCAGGTAGTCGGTCTCGAATCGTTCGCCCGATTCGAAGTCGGTGTAGGCGAAGTTGAGCGATGAAATGAGCAGGGTGGCGTCGATGATCGCATCGGGTCGGGGTCCGAAGTCGAAGGGCCCTTCGATCGACCCGTCGGGTGGGGCGAAGTCCTCGTAGGCCATCCAGCGGGCCACCCGGTCGACGGCGTCCCGCGAGGTTCCAACATGTCGGGACGCCTCGACGACCGGTACCACCGATCGGAGGACCGGGCCCTCCCAGGCGCTGATTCTCGGCATGTGGTCCTCCGCTCGTCGTCGGCTTCGGGCTCGAGTGTCGCCCGGTGGAGGTGTCGACGACGAGATGGGTGCTTCCCGGTAGCGGTCGTCGCACTAGGTAGCGTCAGGGGTCGAGTCAGTCGAGGACCGGGAGGACACACGGTGGTGGGTTCGGATTCAGCAGCCGGCCATGTGCTCGTCGTCGGTTCCACGATGATCGACCTCGTCGCCTACACGCAGCGGGTCCCGGAGGCGGGCGAGACGGTCGTGGGCGACCGGTTCCAGATGGGCTTCGGGGGCAAGGGCGCCAACCAGGCGGTGATGGCTTCGCTTGTCGGCGCGGGGGTGACGATGGCGGGAGCCGTAGGCGACGACTCCTACGGGCAGATGACCCTGCAGAACCTGGGATCGTTCGGGATCGACACCGGTCACGTCCATGCCGTGCCCGGGCCGAGCGGCGTCGCACCGATCTGGGTCGAGCAGGACGGGACGAACAGAATCATCATCGTCCCGGGCGCCAACGAAGGGCTGACCGTTGCGATGGCCGTCGAAGCCGTCGGGTCGCTCGCAGACCTGTCCGTCGTCGTCGGCCAACTCGAGGTTCCCCAGGCGGCGACGGCAGCGGCCTTCGCCGAAGCGGGTCGCAGGGGGGTGCCCACGGTCCTCAACCCGGCGCCGGCAGCGGCTCTGGAACCCGAGCTGCTGAGGGGGACCGACTGGCTGATCCCCAACGAGGTCGAGTTCTCGGTCCTTGCAGGCGGAGCGCAACCCGACGACGATGCCCTCGTTGCCTATGCGGAGCACACCGGCACCCGCCTTCTCGTGACCCTGGGCGGGGACGGGGTCGCCCTGGTGGAGGCGGAGGGCAAGGTGTCGAGGTTTCCCGCCGACCTGGTGGAGCCGGTCGACACCACCGGTGCCGGCGACGCGTTCGTCGGTGCCTTCGTGGCCGGTCTGGCCGCCGGCCTGGACGAGATGTCGGCCCTGCGACTTGGGATTACCTGTGCCGGGGAGAGCGTCACCCGCCCCGGGACGCAGACCTCCTTCCCCTCCGGGGAACGGTGCCGGGAGATCCTCGCTGCCTGTTCCTGAGCGGTGGCAACGGCATCTACGCTGGCCGCATGGCTTGGTTGGTCTGCGGTGATCGGGTGCTGGCCAGCCTGGAGTTGGCCGATTCGCCACAGACCCGCCGACGGGGCCTGCTGGGCCGCGACGGCATCGAGGGGACGATCCTCCTGAAGCCGGCAGGTTGGGTACACACGGTGGGCATGAGGTTCGCCATCGACGTTGCGCACCTCGACGCCGACCTGACGGTGTTGCGCACCGTGACCATGGAGCGCCGTCGCATCGGTCGACGTGTCAGGGGAGCACGGATGGTCCTCGAGGCCGAGTCGGGCTCCTTCGCAAAATGGGGCCTGGGGGTCGGCGACCAGTTGACGGTGCGGGAGTGAACGCCTCGTCCGGGACTGGACGGCTGGTGCTGGTTGCCACACCCATCGGGAACCTCGGCGACCTGGCACCGCGGGCGGTCGAGGCGCTGGCCGACGCCGACGCGGTCGCCTGTGAGGACACCCGCCACAGCGGACGACTCCTCAAGCATGCGGGTGTCACCGACGCCCGACTCCTGCGCCTCGACGCCCACACGGAGGACCGGGCCGCCGGTGACGTGCTGCGCCGCCTCGCCGAGGGTCAGGTCGTGGCCGTGGTGACCGATGCCGGCACGCCGGGGATCTCCGATCCGGGCGAGCGCCTGGTCCGGCGGGTGGTCGAGGCCGGATACGGGGTATCGGTGGTGCCGGGGCCCTCGGCGCCCGTTGCGGCCCTCGTGGCCAGCGGCCTGCCCACGGATCGGTGGTGCATGGAGGGCTTCCTTCCCCGCAAGGGTGCCGCCCGGGCAGGTCGGCTGGCTGAGTTGGCCGTCGAGGAACGCACCATGGTCCTGTTCGAGTCGCCTCACCGCCTGGCGGCCACGTTGGCCGACATGGCGGGTTCATTGGGCGACGACCGCCGGGCATGTGTGGCCCGCGAGATGACGAAGCTCCACGAGGAGTACGTACGCGGCACGCTGGCAGAGTTGGCCGACTGGGCCAGGCAGCCGCCGAAGGGCGAGGTGGTCGTCGTCGTGGGGGGTGCACCGCCCGCCGGGGGGCCCGACGACGACCGGATCCGGGCGGCGGTGGCAGAGTCGATCGCAAGGGGTGCATCGACCCGGGACGCCGCAGCGGAGGCGGCGAACCTGCTCGGGGTGAACAGGCGCCGTGCCTACCGCCTGGCCCTGGAGGGCTGATCCGGAGCGAAACAGACCCGGCCCGACTGAAGGGCACCGGTAGTCTCGGAGGCGATGTCAACACCTCCTGTCCCGATCCTCGTCGCCGTGGCGTGGCCGTACGCCTCCGGTTCCCGCCACCTGGGGCACCTCGCCGGGGCCTACCTCCCGGCCGACGTATTCGCCCGGTTCCAGCGACTGGCCGGCAACCGGGTGCTGATGGTCAGCGGCTCGGACGTCCACGGCACCCCCATCACGGTGCGGGCCGATGCCGAGGGGGTCACGCCGGCTGAGATCGCCGACCGCTACCACGCCGAGTTCCTGGACGCCTGGGAACGCCTGGCGATCACCTGGGACTGCTACACGTCGACCGGCACCGAGAACCATGGAGCCGTGACACACGACATGTTCCTGAGGCTGCTCGAGAAGGGTCACATCGACCGGCGGACCGGCGAACAGTTCTTCGATGTCGAGGCCGGTCGCTTCCTGCCGGATCGGTACATCGAGGGCACCTGCCCACACTGCGGCTATGCGGAGGCGCGCGGCGACCAGTGCGAGGACTGCGGTCGCACCCTGGATCCGGAGGAACTCCTTGGTCCCCGTTCGAAGATCACGGGCGCCGAGCCCGAGGTGCGTTCCACCGACCACTTCTACCTGCGGCTCACCGACTTCGAGGAGTCGCTCGGGGCCTGGTTGGACGGGCGCGAGGGCTGGCGGCGACACGTCCTCAACTTCTCGAAGGGCTGGATCGAGGAGGGCCTCCAGGACCGGGCCATCACCCGCGACCTCGACTGGGGTGTCACCGTGCCAGTCGACGGCTTTGGCGACGACAAGCGCATCTACGTCTGGTTCGAGGCGGTCATCGGGTATCTCTCCGCCGCGAAGGAGTGGGCACAGCGGCAGGGCGACCCCGAGGCGTGGCGTGACTGGTGGGAGGGTGACGACGCCCGGTCCGTGTACTTCATCGGCAAGGACAACGTCCCGTTCCACACGATCATCTGGCCCGCCATGCTCACCGGATACGGGGACCTGAACCTGCCGACCGATGTGCCGGCCAACCAGTACCTCACGTTCAAGGGCGGCAAGGCTTCGGCCAGCAGGGGGGTGGGTCTGACGATCGGCGAGGGCCTGCGCCTCTTCGAACCGGATGCCCTTCGCTATGCCCTGGCGGCTTCGTTCCCGGAGCAGAGCGACACCGACATCTCGGTCGAGGAGATAGCCCGGCGTACGAATGACGAACTCGTCGCCACCTGGGGCAACCTCGTGAACCGGGTGCTGTCGATGGTGAACGCGATGTGTGACGCCGTCGTGCCGGAACCCGGCGACCGCACCGACGTCGACCTGGCACTTCTGGCAGGGGTCGATGCTGCCCTGGTGACGGCTGCGGACCAGATCGACCGGGTCGAACTGCGTGCGGCACTGAGGACGGCGATGGAGGCGGCGGCGGAGGTCAACGCCTACCTCAACGTCACCGAGCCGTGGAAGCTGGCCAGGACCGATCCTGATCGGGCCCGTGTGGTGCTCGGAACGGCACTGGATGCCGTCAACGGGGTCCGGGTGGCGTTCTCTCCGTACCTGCCGTTCTCGTCGTCCGTGCTCGAGGAGGTCCTCGGGCCGGTGGAGGGCTGGCGTCGGTCGGAACTGTCGCCGGGTCGACCGATCGACAAGCCGGCACCATTGTTCGCCAAGGTGGACCTCGAGGCACTCGAATCCGGCGAGCCCGGGTGAGCGTCGCCACGGACCTTCGCTGGTTCGACAGCCACTGCCATCTCGGCAGCGACGCCGACGAGGTGGTCGGGCGGGCCCGGGATGCCGGGGTGGCGGGGATGGTCACGATCGGGACGGACCTGGCGGAGAGTCGGACGGCGATCGAGGTGGCCTGCCGGTTCGACGGCGTGTGGGCGACTGCCGGCGTGCACCCCCATGAGGCGCGCTTCGGCATCGACGGCATCGTCGAGCTGCTCGATGACGAGGCCGTCGTTGCCGTCGGCGAGGCCGGACTCGACTTCCACTACGACCACTCGCCACGAGACGTGCAGGCCGATGTGTTCGCCGCTCAGGTGGCGCTCGCCAACGAACGGGGAATGCCCCTCGTCATCCATTCCCGCGAGGCGTGGGAGGAGACGTTTGCCGTGCTCGACGCCGAGGGGGTTCCCCAGCGGACGGTGTTCCACTGCTTCACGGGCGGCCCTGACGAAGGGGCGGCCTGTCTCGAGCGGGGGGCGCTCCTGTCGTTTTCGGGGATCGTGACGTTCAAGGGGGCCGACGATGTCCGGGCGGCAGCGGCCGGCTGTCCGATCGATCGGGTGCTCGTGGAGACGGACTCGCCTTTCCTGACGCCCGTTCCCCACAGGGGACGGACCAACCAGCCGGCCAACGTCGCCCATGTCGGGGCAGCGGTCGCCGAGGCGATGGGCCGTTCGGTTGGTGAGGTTGCAGACGTGACTCTTGCCACTGCGTGTGATTTCTACGGGATCGATCTGGCGTAGATAGCGGGGTTTCGCCGTTGGCCTCGCGCGCTGCGTGGCGGGTCTCGCGCGGTTATCAAATTTGGTGTTGCGCCACCCGTGGGTGCCTTCCTAGGTTTCCACCTGGCTCTGGCGGCCGACGACGGTCGCCACCAGAGGGGAAAGGGACAGGAGCTCTGGAAGCCGAACCCACCATCGAACGGTGGCGTGTGCTCATCGTGGTCCTTGCCACGATTGCGGCACTGCCGATGTTCGTGTTCGAAAACCCGAATTCGCCGGGAGCGGCCACCGAGGTCGCCGCCGCCGCCGCGCCCGAACGCGCCCCGGAGCAGGTCGTCATCGAGTTGGTCGTCGATGCGTTCATCGAAGATGCGTCCGTCGAAGCCGTATCCGTCGTTGACGAACCGGTAGCGCCGGTGGTTGCCGAATCGCCGCCGGCAACGACCCTTCCGGAAGCCGATCCGGTTGAGAACGAGGCGATGAGGCGGGAGGAACTGCGCTTCGAGGCGGAGGCGCTGGCCCTCGCTGCGGAGATCGCTGAGGCCGAATTTTCCGCCCGCCAGGCCCTCGTTGCCTTCCTGGAGGCCAAGCAGGCCGAGGTGGACCGCCAGGCGGAACGGGCACGCCTGAGGGCAGAGGAGGAGGACCGACGGGCGGAGGCGATCGCCACGCCAGGGCCGACCACCACGATCCCCGCCGATACGGCGCCTGCCGAGGTTGGGCCTACCGCTGAGCAGTGGGAGGCTCTGCGCTTCTGCGAGGCGACCGGTAACTACGGTGCGGTCAGTCCAACCGGCAACTACAGGGGGGCGTACCAGTTCAGCCGGGTCACCTGGGACTGGGTTGCCGGCATATACCACGACCGACTCGTAGGCCTCGACCCTGCCGAGGTGGCGCCGGCCGATCAGGACGCGATGGCGCAGGCGCTCTACGACCTGCGTGGTCGGGGCCAGTGGCCGGTGTGTGGTCGCTACCTGCCTTAGCCGCACTCCCGTAGCCTCGGCTGCGTGACGCTCACCCGCACCGAGGTACGCAGCCTCCTCGACCGCTACGACATCCGGCCCAAGCGTTCGTTGGGCCAGAACTTCGTCGTCGAACCCAACACGGTCCGTCGCATCGCTGAGTTGGCAGGGGTGGGCCCCGGCGACCGTGTGGTCGAGGTGGGCCCCGGCGTGGGGGCGCTGACCCTGGCGCTGCTCGAGACGGGTGCCGAGGTGACGGCCGTCGAGGTCGACGATGTGCTGGTGGAGGTGCTCGACGAGGTGGCTGGCGACCAGGGGGGCCTGCGCATCGTGCACGCCGATGCCATGGAGGTCGACTGGGGGACGCTTCTTGGCGACGGGCCGTGGACGCTGGTGGCGAACCTCCCGTACAACGTCTCGGTGCCGTTGGTCTGCGACCTGCTCGACGACGTGCCCGCCATCGGGCGCCTCGTGGTCATGGTGCAACTCGAGGTCGCCGACCGCCTCGTCGCCGGACCCGGCGACGAGGCATACGGCCTTCCGTCGGTGAAGGTGGCATACCACGCCGAGGCGAGGAAGGTCGGCCGGGTGCCGCCATCGGTATTCCTGCCCCGACCACGTGTGGATTCGGCACTCGTCGACATCGTGCGGCTCCCGGAGCCGGCCGTCGACGCCGACCCGGAGGTGCTGTTCCGGCTGGTGCGGGCGGGCTTCGGCCAGCGGCGCAAGATGCTGCGCGGGGCGCTACGGGGTCTCGTCGACGAGGCGGGGCTCGTCGCAGCCGGCGTGGATCCGACGCTGCGTGCCGAGGAGCTCGACCTTGCGCAGTGGTCGGCCATCGCAGGGGGCGTCACACGGTGAGCACCGAGCTGTTCGCACCGGCGAAGTTGACGTTGTCGCTGCGGGTCGTCGGCGTACGTCCGGACGGTTTCCACGAGATCGAGGCTGAGATGGTCAGCCTCGATTTCGGCGACCGGCTGGTCGTGTCCGAGGGAGTGGGCCTGGAGGTGGTGGGCCTCGAAGTCGATGCCGACGACAACCTCGTGGTTCGGGCCCTGCGGTTGGCGGGCAGGACGGCCCGTGTCCGGATCGAGAAGGCCGTCGCTGCAGGTGCGGGCCTGGGGGGTGGTTCGTCGGACGCAGCGGCGATCCTGCGCTGGGCCGGTTTCGACGACCTGGTTGCCGCAGCGTCGATCGGAGCCGATGTGGCCTATTGCCTCGTGGGCGGTCGGGCCCGGGTGACCGGCATGGGCGAGGTGGTCGAGCCGCTGCCGTTCGAGGAGCGGAGGTTCACGCTGCTCACGCCCCCCGTGGCCTGTCCGACGCCTGCGGTGTATCGACGGTGGGATGAGCTCGGTGGGCCGGTCGGCGACCATGGCAACGACCTGGAACCCGCCGCCGTCGACCTGGTGCCGGAACTCCTGTGGTGGCGTGACGAGATGGCGGACGCGACCGGACAGCGGCCTCGGCTCGCGGGGAGTGGCAGTACGTGGTTCGTGGAAGGGGAGTACCCGGGAGGGGAACGGCGGGTGGTGCGGACGCTTCCGCCACCTGTGCCGTCGGCCTGAGGGCGGCTACCGACCCCGCATCCGCTTGGCGCGGGTGCGCTTGAGCATCTTGCGGTGCTTCTTCTTGCGCATGCGCTTGCGGCGCTTCTTGATCAGGGATCCCATGGCGGACGACACCGTACCGCAGCGGGGTGTGGATGCGGCACCGTCGCGGTGGAGCCTCGTATCGTGCCCCGGTGTCCGACGCCGGCTATGTCCCCCCGTTCCCGAAGGGTTGGTACGTGGTCGCCGACGCCGACGAGGTGCCGGGGCCCGATCTGGTGGCGTTCAACGCCTTCGGCCGTGACCTGGTCATGGGTCGGGATGACGACGGTGCGGTCCGGGTGACCCAGGACCTCTGCCCGCACGTGGGCGGGCTGTTCAGCCAGGGTGGGCGGATCATCGACGGCTGCATCGTGTGCCCGTTCCACGGGTGGACGTTCGGTCCCGACGGCGTGTGCGTCGAGATCCCGGCGGGGGACCCGATCCCGGAACGGGCGAGGGTGAGGGTGTGGGCGGCCCGTGAGCGGGAGGGCCGCATCGAGGTGTTCCACGGTCGCCGTGGCCAGGCGCCGGATCCGGACGCCGAGGTCAACGACCGCCGCTGACGGGTGCGCCCTAGGCTCGCCCGGTCAACCGTTGCACCGGAGGAAGTCCGCCATGTCAGACGAGGTCCGAATGATCGGCGACCTGCCCGACCTGAAGCAGATCCCCAACGGCGAGAAGGTGCGCGGCACGTTCTCCGATGTCGAGATGCAGGGCCGACTCGACAGGTTGCGTGTGGTCATGGCGGACCGGGGCGTCGACGCGGTGCTGTTCACGTCGATCCACAACGTCAACTACTACGCCGACTTCCTCTACTGCTCGTTCGGCCGCCCCTACGGGCTGGTGGTCACCCAGGAGGAGTCGACGTCGATCTCGGCGAACATCGATGCCGGACAGCCGTGGCGTCGGACATTCGGCGAGAACGTGGTGTTCACCGACTGGCGGCGTGACAACTACGTCCGGGCCGTGCAGTCGCTGGTGCCGGCCGATGGCCGCCTCGGCGTCGAGCACGACCACATCAACGTGGCGCTGCTCGGAAAGGTCGGGGCCGCCCTGCCCGGCACGGAGGTCGTCGACGTCTCCGCCGACTGCATGCGCCTGCGGATGCTCAAGTCCGACGAGGAGATCGCCGTCATCACCCACGGCGCCCGCATCGGCGACATCGGAGGCGCCGCCTGCGTGGAGGCCATCGCCGAGGGCGTGCCGGAGCACGAGGTGGCGCTGCACTCGACGCAGGCGATGGTCCGAGAGATCGCCCGCACGTTCCCCCATGTCGAGTTGATGGACACCTGGACCTGGTTCCAGTCGGGGATCAACACGGACGGCGCCCACAACCCGGTCACCTCCAGGCGGATCGAGCGGGGCGACATCCTGAGCCTCAACTGCTTCCCGATGATCGCCGGCTACTACACGGCCCTCGAGCGGACCCTGTTCTGCGAGGAGGCGTCCGACGAGCACCTCCGCATCTGGGAGGTCAACTGCCTGGTCCACGACGAGGGCAAGAAGAGGCTGGTGCCCGGCGCCGTTTGCAGCGACGTGGCGCAGGCGTTGAACGAGATCTACGCCGAGCACGACCTGTTGAAGTACCGGACCTTCGGGTACGGCCATTCGTTCGGGGTGCTCTGCCACTACTACGGCCGGGAGGCCGGCCTGGAACTGCGGGAGGACATCGACACGGTGCTCGAGCCCAACATGGTCGTGTCGATGGAGCCCATGCTGATGCTGCCCGAGGGGCTCCCCGGCGCCGGCGGCTACCGGGAGCACGACATCCTCGTGATCACCGACGAGGGCGCCACCAACATCACGGGCTTCCCGTACGGCCCGGAGCACAACATCGTCCGCAAGGGCTAGATGGCGACCGCCCACTACGCTCGGGGGAGCAGTGGTGGCCGGTAGTTCAACTGGCAGAACGCCTGACTTTGGATCAGGAGGTTGCAGGTTCGAGACCTGCCCGGCCAGCCAGCAAGGCGCAGGTCAGGTGGTGTTTCCGTGAAACACCCCTGGCCCGTTGTCGCGTTGGGGGCCTGACAGATCTCAGAGAAGGCCCTCCGGGGCCCTCATCCGACCCCCCCCATCGTTAATTCGACGCTGCCTCAAGGGGCAGGGGTAGGAGACATTCGCCGACCGCCCCGGTCAGCGACCCGGTGGCCACGGCACCCCTGGGGCCAGTGGCCCCAGATGGCGAAGTGTCGTATCCGGCGGTTGTCCCCCAGCGCCACGTCGTTGAGGTCCCGCCGCTCCAGGAAGGGATCCCGTGGCCAGCCGCTTCGACTCTCCGGTGGGGCTCGCTGAGGTTACGCACCGGGCAGGGCCCGTCGTCGCTGTCCCAGTTGTCGACCTTGTTCTCGGACGTGGGAATGCTGGTAGGCACCGTTGGTTACCGGCATTCTGGTCCTACCATCGGCCCACATGGACGACGTCGCCGACTTCTCCAACGTCACCGAGGAGCGGCCGAGTTTCGTCACCCACCTGGAGTGCTCGGCCACCGGCACGCGCTATGAACCCGACCGCCTTCACGGACTATCCGATACGGGCAAGCCCCTACTGGTCCGCTACGACCTGGAGGCTCTGGCCGCCGCCGTGGACCGGGAGGCACTGGCTGCACGACCTTCAGGGTTGTGGCGCTACCGGGAGTTCCTTCCGGTACGCCGTGCCTCGAGCATCGTCTCCCTGGGCGAGACGGCCACCCCGCTGGTCCGATTGGAGGGCACCGAGGCACGCACCGGGAGTTCCCTCGTGGTGGTCAAGGACGAGGGTCGTCTGCCCACCGGATCGTTCAAGGCACGCGGCCTGGCCCTGGCGGTGGCCATGGCCAAGGAACTGGGGGTGGAGCGCCTTGCCATGCCGACCAACGGCAACGCCGGGGCAGCCCTGGCTGCCTACGGAAGCCGGGCGGGCATGGACACCTATGTCTTCTGCCCCGAGGACACCCCGGAGGTCAACGTGCGAGAGATCGCCCTCCAGGGTGCCCGGGTGTGGAGGGTCAACGGACTGATCAACGACTGCGGTCGGATCGTCGCCGAGGGCGCTGGACCAATGGGATGGTTCGACGTCTCTACCCTGAAAGAGCCCTACCGGATCGAGGGGAAGAAGACCATGGGCCTCGAACTGGTCGAACAGTTCGGCTGGCAGGTACCCGACGTCATCTTCTATCCCACTGGGGGAGGTACCGGACTGATCGGCATGTGGAAGGTATTTCACGAACTCAAGGAGATCGGCTGGCTGGGGGACCTGCCCCGCATGGTGGCAGTGCAGGCCGCCGGGTGCGCCCCGATCGTCAGGGCCTGGGAGGCCGGCGCCGACCACGCCGCGGAATGGGAGAATGCCTCGACCCTGGCCAGCGGCATACGCGTGCCCGTGGCCGTGGGCGACTTCCTGATGCTCGAAGCGGTCCGGGAGAGCGACGGGTTTGCCATTGCGGTCACCGACGAAGACATAGTCGCCTCGCAGGAACAGGTGCCCGTCGAAGACGGCCTGCTCCTGTGTCCCGAAGGGGCAGCCACCCATGCCGCCTACCTGCAGGCCATCGAAGCCGGTCTGGTCAACTCCTCGGACCGGGTGGTGCTGTTCAACTGCGGTAGCGGGCTGAAGTATCCGATGCCCCCGATGGAGGCGACTCTCGACTGTCGGGCGCCCATCGACTGGTCGATGATCGCCGGAGTGTGAGATGGCCGACGTCGTGGTCAGCGAGTTCATGGTCGATTCGGCCCGGGAATCCCTGGCCCGGGATTTCGAGGTGGTCTACGACCCTGCTCTGGCCGGCGACCGGAAGGCTCTTCTGGCATCCGTCACCGCCGCCAGGGCCCTGGTGGTGCGCAATCGCACCATCGTCGACGCTGCCCTGCTGGCCGCCGCGCCAAGCCTCAAGGTAGTGGGTCGCCTCGGAGTGGGTCTCGACAACATCGACCTGGACGCTTGTGACATCGCCGGGGTGGAAGTGTGTCCGGCGACCGGGGCCAACGCCGATGCAGTCGCCGAATACGTCCTCGCCACGACCCTGATGCTGGTGAGGGGAGCTTTCAGTTCCACCAACCGGGTGGCCGAGGGTTCGTGGCCGCGGGCAGAACTGGTCGGCCGGGAAGTGGCCGGCCGAAAGGCGGGCCTCTTGGGCTTCGGCGACGTGGCCCGCCGGGTGGCGGGCCTGTTGGGGGCCGTGGGAATGGAGGTCGCCGGCCACGATCCCTACCTCGACCGGGGTGACACCGCCTGGGGGCGGGTTCAACCCATGGGCCTCACGGACCTCCTGGCGATCTCGGAAGTTCTGAGCATCCATGTGCCCCTTACCGACGAGACCCACCACCTTGTCGACGCTGATGCGATGGCAGCCATGCCGGCCGGAGCTGTCCTCGTCAACACCAGCAGAGGAGGTGTCGTAGACGAGGTCGCCCTGGTCGAAGCACTGCGCTCCGGGCATCTGGGTGGCGCCGCCGTTGACGTGTTCGCCGACGAGCCCCTCGACGCTGTCGCCGGGGAGACGTTCCACGACGTCCCCAACCTGGTGTTGACTCCGCACGTGGCCGGGATCACCGTCGAATCCGAGGAGCGGGTGGGACGTGTCGTGGCAGGGCAGGTCCGCCGGGTGCTGGGGGCCTGCTGAGATGGCACACGTGACATGTGTGGGAATCGCCGTGTGGGACCTGGTCTTTTCCGTCGACGCCCACCCGGACGGACCCGGCAAGTACCGGGCAGGGGCCCTCCACGAAGTGGGGGGTGGGGTGGCCGCCAGGGCCGCAAAGGCCGTGGCCTCCCTGGACGGCGACACCGCCTTCATCGGCTGCATAGGAGACGACCCTGTCGGCGAGCGCATAGTCGAAGACCTTGCCGGAAGCGGCGTCGACACCGGAGCGGTGCGCCGGATCACCGGAGTCGCCTCACCGGTCTCGGCAGTGTTCGTTGACACCGCGGGCGAACGCCTCGTCGTGAACCACGTCGGCTCTGGCCTATTCGAAGCGGGACGCCTGGTTCAGGCCGAGGAGATCGCTGGCAGCGACGTGGTGCTGGCCGACATGCGTTGGCCGGAAGGCTCGCTTTCCGCCCTGGTCGCAGCCCGGACAGCCGGCGTTCCCACGGTCGTCGACTGCGACCACGATCCAACAGTCGGCAGGGGCTTGGAGGTCATCGCCGCGGCCAGCCACGTGGTGTTCTCCCTTCCGACGCTGGCCGCCCTTACCGGAGTGTTGGAGGCCGACGAGGCGCTGAGGCTGGTCGGCTCCTACACCGACGCCTGGGTGGCGGCTACCGCGGGTCCCGACGGCGTCTACTGGCTCGACGACTCCGGTCCCTGCCACCTACCGGCATTTCCCGTCGACGCTGTAGACACCCTTGGGGCAGGTGACGTCTTCCACGGTGCCTTTTCCTTGGCCCTCGCCGAGAACCAGGCCCTAGAGGCTGCTATCCGCTTTGCCTCGGCGGCAGCCGCGCTCAGCTGCACCAGGGCCTCCGGTCGAACGGAGATCTGTGACCGGGCCGAGGTTGAAGCACTTCTGGGGGGGTGTGGGTAGTGGAACTGAGTGCCGGGAAACTATGGGGCCTGCGCCGACTGGCTGACGCCGAGGGCCGGTTCAAGATGACCGCTGTGGACCAGCGGCCCCCCATCGAAGGACTGATCTGTGAGCGTCGGGGTATCGAGGCCGCTCCATACGAGGAGGTGTGCGCGGTCAAGGCTCTCCTAGCCGAAGAGTTGGCCGATGGATCCTCGGCGCTGCTCGTGGACCCTTACTACGCCTACCCGGTGGCAGCCCCGGTCCTCCCACCGGAAAAGGGCCTGATACTGACCTTGGAGGACTCAGCTTTCGAAGAATCTCCGGGAGGCCGTCGTTCTGCGGAGATTGGCGACTGGGGCGTGGAGAAGATCAAGCGGACCGGAGCCGACGCCGTAAAGGTCCTGGCCTGGTACAGGCCCGACGCCGACCCGGCGGTAGTCGAGCACCAGCAGGCGTTCGTGGCCCGCACCGGGGAGGCCTGCCGCCGTCTGGACCTACCCTTCGTGTTCGAACTGCTCGTCTACCCGCTGGCCGGCGACGACTACGCCGAGGATCCCATCCGGCGCAGCGAACACGTCCTGGCCAGCGTGGAGGCCTTCGCCGACCCGCGCTTCGGCGTGGACCTGTTCAAGCTTGAGAGTCCCGTGGCTACCGGCGACATGCCCGATCCCGACGCTGACGAAGGGAGCGTGGCCGGCCTGTTCACCGAGATGGGCCGCTTGGCAGGCCGCCCCTGGGTGATGCTCTCCGCTGGTGTCCAAAGAGACGCCTTCGAGAGGATCCTCACCTTCGCCTACCGGGCGGGGGCTAGCGGCTACCTGGCTGGGCGTTCCATCTGGTGGGACGCCTTCTGCCGATATCCGGACCTGGAAGCGATGCGCGCCGAGTTGCGGGCTGACGGAGTGCCATACATGGTCGAGATCAATCAGATGACCGACGAGTCGGCCACCCCATGGCACGATCATCCTGCCTTCGGCCCCGAAGGCCCCACCCTGGCCGGCACTGGCGGACCCGGCTTCCCTGCCGGTTACAACGACCTCGAGGGGGAGCGGTGATGCGCGTTGGCGTGGAGGCAATCGCCCGGTCGACCTTCGACATCGAGCTAGCCGAAGAGGTGGCTGCTGCAGCGTTTTCGGTCCTGGGCGGGTTGGACGCCGAATTGGTCGGATCGCCCGACCTGCTCTTGGACACCGATGCCGTCGAGGTAGCCGTCGCAAACTGGGCCGGAGCCGAATTGGACGCCCTGTTGGTGCTCCAAGCCAGCTTCGCTGACTCGACTCTGGCCGTCTCCTTGGCCGAGAACACCGATGCCCCCCTGGTGTTGTGGGCATTCCCCGAGGAACGAACCGGAGAGCGGCTGCGCCTCAACTCCCTCTGTGGGATCAACCTCGCCGGGTTTGTCCTCAAGGGCCGGAGCCGCCCCTACCGGTGGCTCTACCGACACCCTTCTGACCCGGCGGCCCAGGAGGAGTTGCGTGGGGCCCTCGAGGGCTTCCCGATCCCCCGAGCAAGCCCACCTGACGTCCCAAGACCGGGACCGGCGGCCAGCGCCCGAGCCAGTGAGGTCCGAAAGCGCATGTCCGAGGCGACGGTGGGGATCATCGGTGAGCACCCGACAGGCTTCGAACCCTGTGGGTATGACTCCCACCGGTTGACTGCTACGACCGGGGTTGTCGCTGAAGGGGTGTCCCTGTCCGGCCTCTTCGACAGGTCGGAGGTTGCCTCTGAACCAGAAGTCGAGTCCCTCCGACAGGAGGCCACCGGCCTACTCGACGGCCTTGACAATGTCGACCAGGACGCGCTGTCCCGGAGCCTTCGACTCCATATCGGCCTGCGCGGCCTGATCGACGAGAAGGGTTGGAGTGCGGTGGCAACCCGCTGCTGGCCGGAATGCTTCACGGAATTCGGTGGAGCAGCCTGCGCCCCCCAGGCCCTCCTCAGCGACGCTGGTGTCCCAGCATGTTGCGAAGCCGACGCCTACGGCGGGGTGACTGCACTGGTCCTTCAGTGGCTTACAGGTTCACCTGCCTTTGTTGCTGACCTCGTTGAAATGGATCACGTAGGGGGCACAGGGGTGTTCTGGCACTGTGGGCTGGCCCCCCTCTCAATGGCCGATCCCGAAGTTGTTCCCGTCGCGACCGTGCACAGCAACCGCCAGAAGCCGCTACTCAGCGAGTTCCCCCTGAAGCCGGGGCGGGTCACCATCGCCCGGTTCAGCCAGTCGGCGGGCCAACAGCGTCTGGTGGTCGGCGGCGGGGAGATGGTTCGGGCACCACTGGCGTTTAGTGGTACCGCTGGGGTGGTGCACTTCGACCGGCCTGTCGGCGAGGTCCTTGCAACGGTCATGGAAGAAGGCCTCGAACATCACTACGGGATCGCCTACGGCGACGTTGCTGAGGAACTGCACGCCCTGGCTGGGCAACTCGGTCTACCTGTCGTCTCCCTGTGAGGGCAGTCGGGTTCGAGCCTTCGCATCCGTGCTGCCTGCACCGGGGTGATCGGACCCGGTCGCGCTCCCGGAGGGACTCGAACCCCCAGGCCATTGATCCGCAGGAAGGATCATGGATATCTCCAGGTGGGATGTTGGTGCTCTGGCCGGCCTCCGACGAGTCGGGCTTCGTGTCCGGCAGTGTGTTCACCATCGACGGCCGCCTCACCGCCGGCAGTCCGATCGTCTCCTGAGGCACCCCTTCAGGCAGTACGGAAGACCGCCAGGACCGAGAGCCGGTCGACGTGCTCGCCCAGGCTGTAGGTCGGGATCCGGAGGTAGTCGGGGGCCGTGATCCGGCCGGCAGCGGTGTCGTTCCGGAAGCGGCCGGCGAAGCCCTCGCCCTCGAAGTGGTCGGGGTTGATGCCGACCACGAACAGCGCACCGGGTCGGACGATGCGGTACAACTCGTCGAAGGCGTCGTGTCCGACATGGCCGTGTGTGAACGTGCCGGCACTGACGACGGCACCCCAGGCGCCGTCGCCATATTCGAGCGGGGCCGTCAGGTCGGCGACGTGGAGGTCGCGGTAGACGGGCGAGCCGTCTTCGGCGGCCTTGCCCCGGGCCTCGTCGAGCATCTCGGGGGAGAGGTCGAGGCCGTCGATCGTCCAATCGCCGAGTGCCCGCAGCGCCTCGCCGACCAGGCCCGTGCCGCACCCGATGTCGAGCACCGGGTCGTCGTCGGGGCCGACGGACTCGGTGAAAGTCGCCGCCACCCGCTCGTGGTACACGTAGGCGTGGCGGGTGGCGAAGCCGCTCTCGTAGGTCGCCGCCCAGCGGCCGTAGAGGTCCCGGTTGTCGTCGGGCGTCTCGACGGCGTACGCCTCGTCCAGGTCGAGGTCCTCGTCGCCGTTCACGATGTCGGCGATGGATAGTCGGGGTACGAGTCCTTGAAGACGCCCTGGTGGAGCAGCACCTGAGCGGTGGGTCCACCGGTCGCCTCGTCGCTCATGGTCGTGAGCGTCCAGTACGACTCGGTGCGGCGGCTCTCGCCGAGCGCCACGACCTCCCGGTCGATGCGGTACGTGTGGTCGACCAGCACCGGCGATCCGAGCAGGCGGACCTCGAGGTCGATGAACAGGCCGATCGATGGCTGCCTGGCGACGAAGCCGGCGTGCCTGGCGCCGGCGTTGGTGAGGACGCTCAGCATCTCGATCGGCACGACGGGCCCTCCCCAGGGGGTCTCGGCGCCTGGCCGGTACCAGTCGAGCGGTTCGGTGATCGCAGCCAGCTTGTCGGCGAGTGAGAAGGGGTACATCTCGCCGAAGTCGTCCCCGAAGGCAACGGTGATGGTCTCGTCGCCGGGCCCACGCTGGCCGACCGAGATGCGGTCGAGCACGTGGAGCCGCTCGGGCGGCGACCCCTGCGAGCGGATCAGCCGCGGCGCCAACTCGGTCGCTGTGGTGTCGCCGTCGATCGACGCCGTGCCGGTGAGGACGGGCGTGCCGTCGGCCTTGGCCGCGTCGATCCGGACGGCGGTCGAACCGGGGCCCGGGCTGGTGACGGTGGCCTGAACCTCCTCGCCCTCGACCACCATGGTCTGGAAGTGGGCGCTGAGGCAGCCGTGGGAGAACCAGCGCCCGCCCCACAGCGACGCCAGCAGCGGGTCGAACTGGCTGAAGTGGGTGGGGCCCTCGATGGGTGCACCCGCCAGCCCCAGGTTGGCGGCTGTCTCGGCGTCGTGGACGCTCGTGTGGCCGGCGTACGACTGCTCGGCCAGCATCTGGCGTGGCGCACGGACTGGACCGGTCAGGATGGTCGGGGTGTCCGACGTTGGGCTGGGCACAACCGGACTCTAGGGGGAGGCGTGACGCCCGGCCGGTCCGGACCGTCGTCGGGACCACCGGTAGGGTCGTCCCTGATGGCCGCTTCCGACGACCCACCGACCGAAACGGCCGAGCAGGCCGCCTTCCGGGCCGAGGCGCGGGCATTCCTCGAGGCCCATGCCGAGCCCCGGGCCGAGGCCGACCCGTGGGAAGTCATCGGCTTCCCCGATGACGACGAGGCGCTGGCACACTTCGAGAAGTGCCGGGCGTGGCAGCGCACCCTGGCGGACCACGGCTGGGCCGGGCTGACCTGGCCGGTCGAGTACGGCGGCCGCGGCCTGGAGGCGTGGGCGAACCGCATCTTCGCCGAGGAATCGGCCCAATTCGGGTCCAACGCCGGGTTCGTGCGGGCCTCGATGGCGATGCTCGGCCCGACCCTGATGGCCCTCGGCACCGAGGAGCAGAAGGTGCGCTACCTGCCCCCGATGCTGCGGGCCGACGAGACGTGGTGCCAGCTGTTCAGCGAGCCGGGAGCCGGCTCGGACCTGGCGGGGCTCGCCACCCGTGCGGTCGTCGACGGCGACGAGTTCGTGGTCGACGGGCAGAAGGTCTGGAACTCGTCGGCGCAGTTCTGCAACCGGGGCTTCCTGCTGGTCCGCACCGACCCCGACGCCCCCAAGCACCAGGGGATCAGCTTCCTCCTGGTCGACATGTCGAGCCCCGGGGTGGAGGTCCGACCGCTTGTGCAGGCGAACGGGTCGGCGCACTTCAACGAGGTGTTCCTCACCGGGGTGCGGATCCCGGTCGCCAACCTCGTCGGGGAAGCCAACGGCGGCTGGAACCCGGCCCGGATGGTGCTCGGCAACGAGGCGTCGTTCATCGGGGGCAGCGGCGGCGGTCGACGAACCTCCGACCGCCTGATCGACCTGGCGCGGCTGTACGGCCGCCAGGACGATCCGGTTGTCCGGCAGGAACTGGTCCGGGCCTACAGCCGCGAACGGATCGTGGGGCTGATGGGCCGGCGCATGCGCGACATCGCCCGACGGGGCGGCCTGTCACCGTTCGACCCGGCCCTGATGAAGGTGTTCGTCACCGACTCGAAGGTCCACACCGGGCAGGTGGCGACCGCCATCGCCGGGCCGGCAGGCATGGCCGCCATGGCCGACGACGACCAGGTCAGCCGGTGGGTGCAGGCCGAGGTCATCAACCGCTTCACGATCTCGATCGGAGGCGGTACGACCGAAGTCCAGAAGAACAACCTGGGGGAGCGCTCGCTGGGGCTGCCGAGGGAGCCGCGCAGCGACAAGGACGTCCCCTGGAAGGATGTGCCGCGCAGCTGAGGGGTAGTGCGGGAGCAGGCCCGGCTCAGGCGTCCAGCAACTCGAAGTACTGCACCTCGATCGACATCGGCAGCAGGAACCGCACGTAGACGTTGTGCAGTTTCAACATGCCGTGGTCCTCGATCTCGTAGGGATGGATCTCGACCCGGTCGTCCCGGTCCCGGAACGCCTCGACGCGGGCGACCATGGTCTCGAACTCGTCGAGGTGGTTGACCTGGACGCCGAAGTGGTCGCCGGGCAGCCCGGGCGGGCACGCCATGGGCGGGTCGTCGGCGATCAGGAACACGAATCGGTCGTAGGAGAACAGCGAAAAGATCAGTCGCTTGCGGTCGACCGTCATGGTGGGCAGTTCGTGCCAGCCGAAGACCTCGCCGAAGAACTCGACCAGGTCGGCACGGCCCTGCTCGCCGAGGAGGTCGGCAGGCACGCTCATCGCCACGTGGTTGATGCGGTTGGGTCCGGGGAATGAGGTGCGGTCGAGGATGGCCACGGTGTTGAGCCTCCGTGCTCGGGGGTTCCGACCCTAGATGTCGGGACGGACGAGTACCTTCCCGGCCACCTCGCCGGCACGCAGCCGGACCATGGTGTCGAGCAGCCCGTCGAGTCCGATGGTCTCGGGCTCCAGCAGCAGGTCGAGGGGGATCGAACCGGAGGCGATCAGGGCGAGCGCCGCCTCGAAGCCGTCGTCGTCATAGTTGTAGGCGCCGGTCACGACGAGTTCGTTGAGGATGATCCGACCGGTGTCGAGGCGTGGGAAGTCGAGGCCGGTGCCCACGAGCACGAGCCGGCCGCGGTCGGCCAACTGTCCGAGGCAGGCTTCGGCGGCGACACGGACGCCCGACGTCTCGATGACCACGTCGGCGGGTCGGTCCACAGTGAGGCCCGGGTGCCAGGGCGTCTCGAGGTCGTCCGGATGGCAGGTGGCGGCCCCGAGGCGTGTGGCAAGGTTCCGGCGGAGGTCGGCTGGCTCGACGACCATGAGGTCGGCATGGCCGCCGGCGAGCAGCACGGCGACGGCTGCAGCGCCGATGGGGCCACAACCCGAGACCAGCACGCGCTCGTCGGGCTGCGGCGCTCCGAGCGTCAGGGCGTGGAGGGCGACAGCGAGCGGTTCGACGTAGGCGGCCGACCGGGCGTCGACGCCGTCGGGGACGGGCAGCGTCTCGGCGGCATCGACCACGAGGTGGTTGGCAAATGCCCCGAAGGACTTCTCGGTCCCGACGGCGCCCCGCTGCCGGCAGAGGCCGGACCGGCCGGCACGGCACGAGGTGCACTCGCCGCACGGCCGGCGGCCAGAGCCGACGACGAGCGTTCCGACCCCTGTCGGAGCGTCGTCGCCGGCTTTCACGACGCGACCGGACCATTCATGGCCGCCGACGCTGTCCGGCACGCCCCAGCCGTCGAGGACGTTGTGCAGGTCGGTTCCGCAGACCCCGCAGAACGCCACCTCGACGAGCAGGTCCGTCGGCCCGAGGGCGGGCAGGTCGACCTCGGTCACGTCGAGTCGCCCGGGCCCGCGGTAGACGGCCGCACGAGTCGGGTTGCTCATCGTCGGGCGCCGGGCCTGTCGCGGAGGCCGGCCCGGTCGGGCTTGCCCGTGGGTGTCAGCGGGACCTCCCCGACCAGTTCGAGGTACTCGGGCACCATGAGCCGCGTCAGGCCCCCTTCGTCGAACCAGGCCCGGCAGACGTCGAGGTCGAAGCCGTCAGGCGCCACCACGAAGGCGGCGACGCGTTCACCCAGACGTTCGTCGGGAAGGCCGACGACGACCGCTGCATCGACAGCCGGATGCGCCATGAGGTGCACCTCGACCTCGTGGGCCGAGATGTTCTCGCCGCCGCGGATGATGCGGTCGTCGAGGCGGCCGGTCACCGTGAGCCAGCCGTCGTCGAGCCGCCCCAGGTCGCCGGTCCGGAACCAGCCGTCGACGAACGAGGCGGCGGTCTGGTCGGGATCGAGATAGCCGCCTGCGACCTCCGGGCCGCGCACCCAGACCTCGCCGTCGTCGCCGATCCGGAACTCGGTTTCACCGAAGGGGCGGCCGTCGGTGGTCTTCATCCGGTCAGGGGGGTCGTCGAAGCGACTCGTAGCCACCGTCGGCGCCTCGGTCGACCCGTACGACCGCTTCACGACGGCCCCGAGTTCGCTTCCGGCCCGTTCGGCGAACTCCGGCGTGACGTCGGTGCCGCCGCACGACACCAGGCGCAACGATCTGGTCCTGGTCGGTGAGAAGCCGGGAGCGTCCATCAGGCCGAGGAAGAACGTCGGCGGCCCGACCATGTAGGTCACGCCCTCGGCCTCAATCAGGTCGAGCGCTGCGGCGGGGTCCCAGCGGTCCATCAGCACGGCACGCATGCCGGCCGCACCGGGGACCAGCACGCCGTGGATGAGGCCGGAGACGTGGGCCAGAGGCGCCGGCATGAGGACCACGTCGTCGCCGTCCAGTCCGTGGACCTCGAGGAGTTGGCGGACCTTGCCGGCAAGGCCCCCGTGGGTGTGGAGCACCCCCTTCGGGGCTCCCGTGGACCCGGAGGTGAACATGACCAGGGCGTCCTCGTAGGGCGCCGGTTCGGCAGCGGGAGGAGCGTCCCCAGCGAGGAGATCCGCTGGCGTGGCGGTGCCGGAGACATCGGTGAGGGGCAACCCGGGGGAAGCGACGCAGGCGACCGGCCCGAGCTGGTCCAGGGCTGCCGCCACCTGGACAGCACCCAGCCGGTCGTGCAGCGGTGCGGCGACCGCTCCGAGGCGCCAGCAGGCCCGGAGGAGCACCACGGCATCTGGCCCGTTGGGGACCTGGAAGGCGACGGGATCGCCGCGGCCCACCCCCCGCTCGCGCAACCCTGCAGCCGTCGACCCGGCAGCGGCATCGACCTCGGCGGTGGAGAGCCTCCGTCCGTCGGCGACCACGAGGTCGGCACGGGCCGGCGCCGAGGCGAGGAGGTCGTGGAGGCCCATTACGGGTGGCTCAGGAGGGTCCGGACCTCAGCCGGTCCCGATGAGCCCGTCGGCGTTGTCGCGCATGAACTTGCGGATCTCGTCGTCGTCGAACCCCTCGAGTTCGTCGACGTAGGACATCGGGTCGGCGAGGCCCTCGGCATGGGGGTAGTCGGAGCCGAACAGCAGCCGGTCGATGCCGAGCAGGTCGCGTAGCATCACCATGTCGTCCTCGAAGTACGGCGACACCCAGACATTGGCTTGGAACTGCTCGACCGGGTGGCGCTCGAAGGCGAAGGGCATCTTGCCGTGAGCGCTCGCGAGGTGCCGGAGCAGTTCGGGCACCCACATGCCGCCGTTCTCGATCGACACGATGCGCAGGCCGGGGAAGCGGCAGAACACCCCGTGGCAGATGAGTGCGGCGAAGGTGTCGGAGATGGTGCGGTCGGTGAAGGCCACGAGCGGGAACGCCGAGTGCCGGAACGCCTCGAACTGGGCGGGGCCCGACTCCCAGACCTTGACGTACTGGCTGGTGCCGCTCAGCCCGGCATGGAACGCCACCAGGGTGTCGGCATCCTCGAGACGGGCCCACACCGGGTCGTAGTCGGTCATCCCCGGCGACTGGTAGCCGTCGGACGTCGGCACGGGGCCGGGCACCATCACCACGAGGCGGGCACCCGCAGCGAGCACCCGATCGACCTCGGCTGCGGCCTCGACCGGGTCGGCGAGGCTGAGCATCGGGGCGGCGAACAGGCGGCCGTCGCGGTCGAACCCCCAGTCCTCGTCCAGCCACAGGTTGAAGGCCCGGAAGGCGGCGTGCAGTGCGGGCAGGTCGTGGCGCAGGGCCACCTGCATGCCGACGCCGAGGGTCGGGAACAGGAACGCCCGCTCGAGGCCCTGGCTGTCCATGAGGGCCAGGCGGGCGTCACGGTCCCGGTAGCCGGGATTGTCGGCGAGGGATTCGAGGTCGCCGAACATGGTGGCAAGGTCCCGGCCCTCGGTGTTGCGGCCCCGGAAGTAGTCCTCGAGGCTGCCCGGGCGGGCGATCGGGTCGAAGGTCGGGTTCGGGATGAACTTGTTGACCCGACCGCCGACCAGCAGGCGCTGCTTGCCGTTGATGTCGGCCCACTGCATGCAGCGCTTCGCCATCGACGGATCGATGTGGCGGGTGAAGGCGTCCTCGGCCTCGTAGTAGTGGTTGTCGGCGTCGAAGGCCTGGAAGTCCGGTCGGGGCATACGGCGAGCGTAGTTCCGTCGATGTTCCGGAAGGGAGTCCGCCGTTGGTCCCGAACTAGGGTCCGGACACCGAGTCGGAGAGCCGGAGGAGCACCGTGGAGCACATCCGCTATGAGGTGGAGGGGCGGGTCGGGGTGATCACCCTCGACCGCACCGAGAAGGCCAACGCCGTCGACCAGCAGACGCTCGACGAGATGAACGAGGCCTTCGAGGCGGCCGCCACAGACCGGGAGGTGCGGGTGATCGTCCTGCGGGCCGAGGGGAAGCACTTCTGCGCCGGACACGACATCAGCGCCAGCAACGAGGCGATCGGCGACGGTGCCGATGGCGGCCAGGTACCCCGAACTGCCGTCGACTGGCAGGACCGCGGGCTCCAGGCCATCTACGAGTGGGAGACCATCCACTACCTGGGCTACAGCCGGCGCTGGCGCGACATTCCCAAGCCGACCATCGCCGCCGTCCAGGGCCAGTGCATCGCCGGCGGCCTGATGCTCTGCTGGCCCTGTGACCTGATCGTCGCCGCCGACAACGCCAGGTTCTCCGACCCGGTCGTGCGCATGGGCATCGGCGGCGTCGAGTACCACGGACACACCTGGGAGGTCGGCCCCCGCAAGGCCAAGGAGATGCTGTTCACCGCCAAGCCGATCACCGCCGACGAGGCACTCGACCTCGGCATGGTCAACCGGGTCGTCCCGCTCGACGACCTCCTCGGCGAGACCATGGAACTTGCCCACGAGATCGCCGAGATGCACCCGTTCGGCCTTGCCCAGGCCAAGCGGGCCGTCAACCAGACGATGGACATACAGGGCTTCTACAACGCCCTCCAGTCCGTGTTCGACATCCACCAGACGGGCCACGGCAACGCCCTGAGCGTCTCGGGGTATCCGATCCTCGTGAACCTCGACCAGATGAAGGGCGGGACCGGGGGCAAGGGGGACGAGGCGGGCTGACCCCGGCATGGCGTGGCGGGCCGTGATCGTCCATGATGCGCGCCATGGCCGAACTGCAGGTTTTCGACCGGGATGCACCGCTGGCCGACCTCATGGCCGCCCTCGACGTCGACGGCGGCGTCATCGTCCGAGACCTGCTGTCTGAAGGTGCCGTTCGGGAGATCGTGGCCGACCTCGCCGACGGCTTCGCCGCAACCGCTGCCGGTTCGAAGAGCGGCATGGACCTCTGGGAGACCTTCCACGGCCCGAACACGGTGCGGTTCTGCGGCCTGGCGGCGCGCAGTCGTGCGTTCGTGGACCATGCCCTGCTCAACCCGGTGTTCACGGCCGTGACCGACGAGGTACTGCGCCCCATCGGAGCCGACTACTGGCTCAACACCGGTCAGGTCATGGCGGTCGGGCCCGGGGAGCCCGCCCAGTACCTGCACCGCGACGAGAACAACTGGCCCGAGGCCGTCGCCGACGGTCGGGAGATCACCCTCAGTTGCATGTTCGCCCTCTCCGACTTCACGGTCGGGAACGGTGCGACGGTCGTCGTGCCCGGCAGCCAGCACCGACCATCGGGGCTGGTGCGCGGAATCGAGACGTCGCCCGACGAGATCACCTACGCCGTCATGCCGGCCGGCAGCGGGATGATCTACTCCGGCAAGGTGATCCACGGAGCAGGCGAGAACACGACCGACGACTGGCGCTACGGCATGCACGTCAGCTTCGTCACCGGCTGGCTGCGGCCGGAGGAGGCCAGCCCGTTGGTCGTCGACCGCGCCATGGCTGCGAGCCTGCCGGAGCGTGCCCGCCAACTTCTCGGGTGGGGTTCGTACCACTCGGAGGGCGGAGGTCGGACCTGGCTGGTCGACTTCGAGGACGCTTCGCTCCTGTTCGACTGAGCTAGTCGATCGTGGCGTACTGACCGCTTCCGCCGGACGTGGCGCTGCGGGCCTCTTCGACGGATGCAGCCAGATCACCCAGGAACTCGTCGACCACGGAGACGTTGCCGTTGCTGACCGTGAGGTGGAGGCAGTCGGGCGGGTACTGCCGGTCGACGTGCCATCCCCGTGCGGAGAGGGCGTCGCCCACGGCGAACACGTCGAGGTCGGGATCGTCCGACGCGAACGTCAGGATCTGGTGCACGGGATCGCCCCGGAGCGCCAGGCCCTCGATCCCGCGCACACCGTCCCGGATGTGGTCGGCGGCGTCGAGGGTGCTCCGGACGAGGTGTCGATAGCCGTCGATGCCGAGGTGCGATACGACCGCCCAGGCGGCGGCCATCGGGAGGCCCGCCCGGGTCCCCTGCAGGTTCGGCGTTGCGTAGAGGCCGCCCAGCCATTGGTCGAACACGAATGTCTGGTGGCGGCGGAGCTCCCTCGAGGCGTGGAGCAGCACCGACACCCCCTTCGGCGCGTAGCCCAGCTTGTGGATGTCGGCCGAGATGGTGGTGACCCCCTCTGTCCGGAAGTCCCACGTGGGGGCGGGGCGACCCTCCATCTCGGCGAACGGCAGCACGAACCCGCCCATGCAGGCATCGACGTGGCAGCTGGCTCCCACCGATGCGGCCAGTGCGGCGATCTCCGGGACGGGGTCGACCAGTCCGGTCGGATAGTCCATGGCAGAGGCCACGACCAGGGCGGTGTTCGGCCCGACCACGGTTGCCATCGCGTCGGGGTCGGCGGTGAGGTCGGTGGTGACCGGGGTGCGGCGCACGGTCAGCCCGAACAGGTGGGCGCCCTTGTGGAAGGCGGCGTGGGCGGACTCGGCCAGCACGATCTCGGGTTCGGTCACGCCACGCTCGGCGAGTGCCCGCTCCCGTGCGGCCTTGACGGCGAGGAGGATGCTCTCGGTGCCGCCGCTGGTGAGGAAGCCGGCGGCCTCGGGCCCGTGGAACAGGCCGGCGATCCAACCGCACAACTCCGACTGGATAGCACCCAGGGACGGGAATGCCGCCGTGTTGAGGGCGCTCTCGTGGAGGTAGAGGTGGGCGGCGGCGTCGGCCACGGCCCGGACATCGTCACCGCCGTCGAACACCAGCCCGAAGGTGCGGCCCTCTGCCCAGCGGGCATCCCCTGAGCGCTTGTCGGCCAGGTCGGCGAGTACGTCGGCAGCGGGCCGTCCGGCGTGTGGGAAGGAGCGGTCGGTCATCGGAGCGACTGTAGGTGGGAGCCATGTGGCCTCTAGGGTCCGGGGGTGCGTGGCGTGGTGACGGCGGTCGTCTTGTGTGCGGGGGTCCTGATCGGATGTGGTGGCGGCGACGAGCAGGCCGAGCCCACGACGGTCCCGTCCCCGACCTCTCCGGGCACGTCGTCGCACCCGGGCGCCACGGTGTCGACCACCACCGGCCCGTCCACGGCCCCACCAACCACCACGACCTCCACGACCTCCACGACGACCACGACATCCACGACCTCCACGCTTCCACCGCCGAGGTCGGCGACGCTGCTGTTCACCGGAGACCTCATCCCGCATTCACCCGTGGTGAGGGCAGCAGAACTCATGGCCGTCGAAGCCGGTGGATCACGGTCCCACGACTTCCGGCCGCTGTTCGCCGACGTGGCCGGCCGGATCGCCGCCGCCGACCTGGCCTTCTGCCACCTCGAGACGCCCCTGACGGACGACCTGACGGCGCTGTCCGGCTACCCCCGGTTCAACGGCCCTGCGGGCCTTGCCGACGACCTGGTCGACGTCGGCTACGACGCCTGCTCCACGGCCTCGAACCACGCCCTCGACAAGGGCTGGATGGGGGTGCTGTCGACGCTGGCCATATTGGAGGCGGCGGGCATACCGCAGTCGGGCATGGCGGCCAGTGAGTCGGATGCGTCCGAGCCGCTGCTCCTCGACGCCGGTGGGATCACCGTCGGTTTCGTGTCGGCCACCTACGGGACCAACGGGATGCCCCGTCCGGAGGTGGCGCCGTGGATCGTGGCCGACCTCGACCTCGATCTGCTGCTGGACTCTGCCCGGCGCTCCAGGGAAGTCGGTGCCGAGTTCGTGGTGGTCAGCCTGCACTGGGGCATCGAGTACCGCACGTCGCCGACCGCCACCCAACGCGAACAGGCCGAAACGTTGCTTGCCGACCCGGACGTCGACCTGGTGGTCGGCCACCACGCCCACGTCGTGCAGCCTGTCGGCATGGTGGGGGAGGAGTTCGTCGTGTTCGGGCTCGGGAACTTCCTCACCAACCAGTCGGCCTCCTGCTGCGCTGTGGGGGCTCAGGACGGCGTGATCGTCGAGGTCGAACTGCAGGAGGTGCGGGGGCCGGACGGCGACTCGACGGTCATCGCCCGGGGCGTTTCCGCGACCCCGACCCGGGTCGACCGGGCGGATGGCCACCGGATCGTGGACGTTCCGGTAGCCATCGCCGCGTCGGTGGCAGCCGACGAGGCACCGGATGCCGACCTCGTGGCCTCCTGGTACCGGACCGCCGAGAGGATCCTCGCCGAGGAACTGCCGGAGGGCCTGTTGAGGGTGCAAATGGGAGAAGGCTGAGCGCCCGTAGCGTGGCGGTATGCCGACGCGTACTCCAGACCGTGTCTTTTCGTTCCCGCATCCCGTGGACGAGGTCAGCGCCAGGCTCGTGGCGACGGGCGTGGTCGGCCAGGCGGTCCTCTATCTCGCCACCCGCTGGGAGTTCCTGCTGGTGACCCTGGCCTACGGGTTCGTCGCCCGGGTGTTCACCGGTCCGACTCTCAGCCCGTTGGGTCGGTTCGCCACCGAGGTGGTCCGGCCCCGGCTTTCGATCGATCCCCGGGAGGTACCCGGTCCGCCCAAGCGCTTCGCCCAGGCCATCGGTGCGGTGCTCACAGGTTGTGCGGCGGCTGCCTCGATCGGGTTCGAAGCGGAATCGCTTGCATTCGGCCTGCTGGTCGCCCTGTCGGCGGCCGCATCGCTGGAGGCCTTCATCGGTTTCTGCCTCGGTTGCTGGATCTTCCGGCTGCTGATGCGCACCGGAGTCGTTCCGGCCTCTACCTGCGAGGCCTGCGACGATCTCTGGTCCCGCTCCGGCTGAGCCCCGAGCAGGATGCCGGTGCGAGGACTACCTTCGATCGGCATGAAGTTGTCCGGGGGGGACTCATGGCGTCATGCCGGCAAGCGTGTCTGTGCGCTCGTGACCGTGCTCCTCCTCGTAGTGGCGGTGCCGTCGGCAGGCGCCGCACCCGGCGACCTCGACTCCGGGTTCTCGTCGGACGGGAAGCTCCTCACCGACATCGGCACCACCGACAGCGGCCGAGCCGTGGCCATCCAGTCAGACGGCAAGATCGTCGTCGCCGGGTACGCGCTGATGGGCGGCAGTTACGACTTCGCTGTGGCTCGTTTTGACTCCGACGGAAGCCTCGATACCGCATTTTCCAGTGACGGTCTAGTGGCGGTTGATCTCAGTTCTACTCATGAACTTGCCTATGGCGTAGCGATTCAGTCAGACGGCAAGATTCTCATCGTCGGCACAACGGACTACGGCGGTGTGAACACCGACTTCGGAGTCATACGTCTGACTCCGACAGGGGCGCTGGATACGACGTTTTCTTCGGATGGAATTGTTGCCGTCGGAGTTGGATCGGGCAACGACTACGCGACGGATGTCGAAATTGCCTCCGACGGAGATGTTGTCATTATCGGCTATGGCCATAATGGTTCGAACTGGGATGTGGCGGCCATCCG